>Ga0182238_1000535_pt1 | contig 11210 bp, 8 predicted proteins | sample hydfrates6_PW_90_FD_132439 | JGI IMG/M metagenome (GOLD analysis project Ga0182238, IMG submission 132439) | Subsurface microbial communities from deep shales in Texas, USA - hydraulic fracturing test 6_PW_90 | ecosystem: Environmental > Aquatic > Deep subsurface > Shale gas/oil reservoir >... | reverse complement strand
GCGGATAATAGATCATGGGCTTGTCGTACACCGGCATAAGCTGCTTGCTCACCCCCAGGGTCAGCGGGTACAGCCTGGTTCCGGATCCCCCGGCCAGAATTATTCCTTTCATGTATCCTCCTGCGTAAATGCTGATTCCCCGAATGGGCCGTTATCAAAGTTACATACTTTTCCGGCCGGACAAAGACAAGAGAGGAAATATCCCGCGTTCAATGCGTTTTAAGCTTCAACCGAAAATCCGCCAGGGGGTAAAAGTAAAGGGACATGATTTGCTTGAATATTATGGACATTTCAGTTTAATCTTATTTTAGGAAGCTGTTTGCGGGGATAGCACAAAGAAACTTTTAACAGCAGAGTGCTTTGTCTCCGGAATCGACACGCCAACACTGTCAATAACCCTCCATCCGCATACTGCCGGGAGCCGTTGGGCAAGGCAGAAAAAGCAGGCGGGATTAACAGGCGAATTTATTCGGAGCAAAAAATGCGGGAAAAAACAATTGGGAAACGCTTGCAAGGTTACAATCTACGGATCATTTCCCTATTCATTCTATTCATTTTTATTTCCGCAAGCCTGCATGGAGCTGAACGTTTAGATCTCTCAGCCCCGGAAAAGAAAGCAAAATCCCTGGTAATGCTGGCCCATGAATTCGTCAAAAAGAATTCCGGCAACATGGAACTGATTCAGGAAACAATTGAAAACGACCCCCGATTCAAAAACGAAGAGCACAGGCTGTACATTTTCATGCATGCCTACAGCCAGGAAAAAAGGAAGGCCGTGTGTGTCGCTCACGGCATCAGGCCGGAGTTGATAGGGAAAAATATGTGGGGCTTGCGCACCCCCAACGGACGGCTCTTATTTCAGGAAGAAATCAAGCTGATAAACAAACAAGACGAAGTCTGGCTGGAATACGACTGGCTTAATCCGTATACCCAAAAAATCGGAAGAAAACGTTCTTTTTTTAAAAAGGTAAATTTGGATGACGGCAGAACCGCCTGGATAGGATGCGGATTTTGGAAAAAATAGGACCCCGGCAGACGGAACAAATATTTTATAAGGTGCTGCAAGAAGGAAAGGCATGACCATCAGGAAAAAGATCCTCATTGGCGGGGCATTAATCTTCGCTCTCCTATTGGCCCTGGCCGTAATGAACATTCTAATGCACAAAAAAGTGCTGAACAACCTGGAAATCCGCGACCAGGTAAGAAATGAACAGGCACAAATACAGAAATACGTAAAATGGAAAAATGATTTGAACCTACTGGTCTCGGAAATCGTGGCCACCGGGCATGTACCCAAATTTTCGCAAAAAAGTCTCAATCCCCCTTTCCGAACCGACATCGGACAAACCAGGACTCTGCTGAAACGCGCCCAAAAATTGATCGGCCTGGTCAGTAAAAAAGAAGCAAAGATCAGGGGGGCTGAAAAACGTTTTGAGGAATTAAGAGAAACAACGATAAATATTTACCAGAAACTGGACAATAAAATCGCCACCGTATTGGCCACCATACAGATGGATCGAGTCCTGGGCGAGGATGTCTCCGAGGAATCGTCGCTGGCGCCTTATGTGCTGAAAAGCCTTAACCAGCTGACCCTGGTTGCCTTGAACAGTCTTATAACCAAACGCTATACTCCTAGCGACAAAGCGATTGTAATTTCCAACCGCAGGTTCCTCGCTTCCCAATTAGCCACAATAGACGAAACTAAGAGCATTGAGCCCCTGTTCAGCATGCTCTTCAGTCAAATTAAGTCCATAAGCCGTTTAATCCCGGAAACCAAATTCGCAGTCAACAAGCTCGACTCGCAAATAAAGGAAAACAAGGCCCTTTTCGACAAGGCCCTGACTGCGTCCAAAACGGAACAATTGACCGCCGAGGCCGAATCCAAAGTAGAAAAAGCTGATGCAAGGCTTGAAAACGCCAGTCAGCAGACCATGATCATTGCCGTTTTATTCCTCTTGATCATGCCCGCTCTGCTGATTTCTTCCGGCATTCTCGGACTGAACCGGGCCGTCGTAAGACCGATCACCGATCTGGCTAAAGCAATGAAAAATTTCGAAGGCGGGGATTTAAATACGGTGGTTCCCGTAAAAAATAGCGATGAGATAGGCAGCTTGGCCAAGACCTTCAATAAAATGGCCGACCAGGTCAAAACCAAAGTTGAAGACCTGGCCTCTCTAAACCAGGCTCTGGAGGAAAGCGAAAAGAAATATCGCTTTCTTGCCGAAAACTCGGAAGACGTGATCTTCACCCTGGATATGGATTTAAAATATACCTATATAAGCCCTTCCGTGGAAACTTTAAGAGGGTTCAAGCCCCACGAAATTTACGGACAGAGTATTGAAAAATCCGTTCCCCGGGAATTTTTGCCTTATATGTCCGGAATAATTTCCGAAGAACTGGAGCTGGAAAAAAAGAAAGCGCATTTAAAAAGGCAGGCAAGGGTCATTGAATTGCAGCTGATCTGCAAGGACGAAAGCAAAATATGGGCGGAAATCAAGGCGTCCATTTTGCATGACGACAGCGGCCACCCCATTGGTATTATGGGAATAACCAGGGATATATCCGAGCGCAAACAAAAAGAAGAAGAGTTGCTGGAAGCCAAAAAACAGGCGGAAACAGCCAACAAGGCCAAGTCCGAATTTCTGGCCAACATGAGCCACGAAATCAGAACCCCTTTCAACGGGATCATGGGCATGCTGCAACTGCTGGACACAACCAGCCTGAACACAGAGCAAAAAGAGTATGTGGAGCTGGCCACCACTTCCTCCAAGCGCCTGCAAAGACTTCTTAGCGACATCCTGGACCTGTCCAAAATAGAGGCCGGCAAGCTGGAAATAGTAGAGGAAAAGTTTCAAATCCGGGAGATTATGCAGTCGGTTGAGGACATACTGACCCAGTCCGCAGCAAAGAACGGGAATTCCCTAAAGACGTTTATCGACGCCACGATTCCGGAAGAATTATCCGGGGACAGCATCCGGTTGACACAAATATTGCTCAATCTGACCGGCAACGCCTCCAAGTACACGCACAACGGAGAAATCAAGGTGCACGCCGGCTTTATCCCGAGTACCGGCAGGAATCAATGCCGCGTCCTTTTCACCATCGAGGATACCGGCAAGGGAATTCCCAAGGACATGCTGGAAAATGTTTTCAACACCTTCACCCAGGCCAATGAAGGCAGATCCCCGTACAGCAGACAATATGAAGGTGCCGGACTCGGCCTTCCCCTGGTGAAGCGGCTGGTAAAACTTATGCACGGTTCCCTGGCCATCAGCAGCGAGAAAGGGGTGGGGACCACGGTTTATGTAAGTCTCCCTTTCAATATCCCCGAGCCCTCCCCAAACCAAAGGACAACACCGGCCCTCGCCCAAAAAGCCAACCAGAGCAATCTACCAAAAGTCCTGTTGGTTGATGACGACGAAATGACCAGAAAGCATCTTAAGCGGCTTTTAGAGAAAAACGGATACCCTCTTTCCATTGCCGAAAACGGCCAGGAGGCCTTGAACACGTTAAAAAGGGAAAAGTTCGACATTATTCTGATGGATATACAAATGCCGGTAATAAACGGCATACAAGCAACAAAAGAGATCCGGGCCGGAGGCTACGGCGAGACCAATATTCCGATTGTGGCCCTAACCGCCTACGCCATGTCCGGGGACAGGGAAAAATTCCTGCAAGCCGGCATGGACGACTATATCCCCAAGCCGGTAAGCAGGGAGGACTTAATACAAAAAGTTGAAAAACATACTCATTAAAAATTAAGACCAAGACATTGGATGACCATTTCTCTCCCGCCGGCAGGCGTCTGGATACCTTTTTGCATTATCCTGCAAAAACACTTTTTCACCTCCCTTTATCGCCCCTTTCAAGCTGCCGATTCCCTTTCAAAGCTTCGCTCTTTTCCGGCCGGACAAAGACAAGAGGCAACCATTCATCACCCGGGAAAGCATCCAAGGCATTTTTGCGCTCATTGACAAAAGGCCGGGTGGTGCTCCTTGCCTCCAATTCCGTTTACGGCTAGGTTGTTCTTATCCGGAAATTCAAAAATTTTCGGATTTAGAAATATCAGGTTTCCAATTCGGAAATGAGATTTTTTCCTGTTTAACAAGGAAATTGAGTAATTACGAGCGAGCGCATCCTAATACGTGATCGAATAATTACGAAAATTGACGCCGTTAAACTGGAAAAGGGCCATTTCCGGATGGAAACTAGGTTGCGTTCTCTGGGAAAGAGAGTTCTTGATCCGGCCGTCCGGCTCGGAGAATGAGTGTCCAGTGCTATCCGTATTTTTGGATTTTTTTTCTTCGGGATCGAAATCGCTATCGGGATCGGCCCCGTAAGCTGAGGGTTCCCGTTGCACCGAATGAATATGTCATTCGATTTCGATAGCGATCCCGATTTCGATTTGGACTTGGATTATCCCAACGGTTAGTCAATTCAACAATTTTAAACAAAAACCTTCAAATTCAAAAAGTTAAGCCTTGCTTGCGGGTTCTGGGCAACAAAATTTTGCGCAAACTTGTGTAAGGAGCCCTTTTTACGACATCCTTTACTCCTCTTTCAGGCTACGTATCAAAAATTCAGGGAACAAAACCAAAAAAAATAAAAAAAACGTGCATATGCAGAACAAAGACCTCTTTGAAAACTTCTCGGGGAAAAGAATACTCCAGGCCGCCTGGCTCATAATCATCGCCTCCACCCTGGTCCGGGTGTGGTTCATACTCTTCGGGGGTACGGACCTGTTCACCGACGAGGCCCAGTACTGGGACTGGAGCAGGACCCTGCAGCTCTCCTACTATTCCAAAGGTCCTCTCATCGCCTATTTTATCCGTTTCTGGACGGCCATATTCGGGGACACCGAACTGGGAGTCCGGATCGGGGCCTGCGTGAACACCCTTATTATGCAGGTTTTAATTTTCTATTTCCTGGCCCGGGTCTGGAAGAGACCCAGAACCGCCCTTTTGAGCCTGATCGTGGCCAACACCATGCCCGTCTTTCTGGCCACCGGCATACTCATGACCACGGACAACCTGCTCATGCTCTTCTGGCTGGCCGCACTTATCACCTTGTACAAACTCGCGCTCAAGCCTTGCCCGGGCAAATTTCTGCTCATGGGCCTGTTTGTCGCCGCCGGCACCCTGGCCAAATACACCATGCTCCTGTTCATCCCCCTGGCCCTTGTGTATCTCTTTTTACTCCTGCGCCGGGAAAAAACCCCGGCCGGGCTGTGGCCGGGAACGCTTGCCTCCCTTTTTGCCGGGGCGATTCTGGGCAGCCTGCCCATTGTCCTCTGGAACATGCAAACCGGGTGGGCGGGCATAAAGCACGTCCTGTACCGCGGGGGCATGGCCGGGGAGGACGCTTATGTTTTGTTCGCGCCCAAATACTTTTTTGAATTCCTGGGCGGGCAGATAGGGATAGTCTCCCCGTGGTGGTTCGCGTTCCTGATAATCGCCGCAGTCATTATTTTGCGGACCCACTTCAAGGGAAACGAAAACAAGCTGGGGCTTGACCGTAATCAAAGCATCCTCTTGAGTGTTTTTTTCTGGCCGGTGTGGATTTTCTTCCTCCTGTGGAGTCTGCGGGCCAAGGTGGAGCCCAACTGGCCGGGCGTGAGCTTCTGCGCCGGGATAATTCTGGCCACACTCGGACTGGAGATGGTTTCCCGCAAACAGAAAAAAATCTGGATATCCCTGGGGCTGGTTCTTTTCTGCCTGACCTACAGCCTGGGGCATCTGCCCCTGCCCCGGGATATGGATCCGGCCACACGCCTTCGGGGATGGGAACAGGCCGGGGAAAAGGCCGGGGAACTCAGACAAACCCGGTTTGACCAGCCGGAGCGCGTTTTTCTATTCAGCGACACCTACGGACCGACCTCGGCTCTGTCTTTTTATGTTCCCGGCCAGGACCGGGCCTTTTGCGTGAATACCGGACGCAAGCTGAACCAGTACGACTTTTGGGATTCTCCAGAGGACAAGGTGGGTTGGGATGCGGTGTACATGGAGTGGGACGAGGAACACAGCGCCCCGGAGGAACTAAAAAGCATGTTCTGCGGGATAAAGGGTCCGATCATAGTTAAAACCGGGAAAGCGGGAAGAAGCGGAGTGACAGTCACTTTCTTTCTCTGCTATGATTTTAACGGATTTTGGCCGAACCCTGAACACGAGACCTTTTAACGGGCAAGCCCAAAAAGCAAAACCAGCGGCAAAAATGAATTTTCAGACACCGGCATGGGACTTATGGCTCTTTGAGCAGGCAAACATGGTCTGGCGCCATCCGGCATTGGACTGGCTCATGCCCGTTGTTTCCGGGGACGCACTGTGGGTTGTCCTCCTCTGCGTCTTTCTAATTTTTTTCCTGTACAAAAAAGACCGCAAACGGGTGCTCCTTATCCTGGCTTTGGCCGCGGCCATAGGCCTGAGTGATATGAGCGCCAATATCTTCAAGGATGCCGTGGCCCGGGTGCGGCCCCTGAACCAAATAGCCGAAACTTGGCTGCACGAGGACGGTAAATGGCAGCAAAGACCGGCGGATTTCAAACGGCAAAAGCAGGACGGCACTTCCTATCCCTCGTCGCACGCGGCAAATGCCGCGGCCGCAACCTGCCTGGTCTTCATATTCATTCCCGGAACCCGGAAGTGGATATGGATCATCCCCCTTGTGATCGGTTATTCCCGCCTGTATCTGGGCAAGCATTTCCCCGCGGATATTGTCGCCGGATGGATATTCGGACTCGGTCCGGGGCTTATATGCGCCTGGCTTTATCATCTCACCTTAACCAGACTACCCAAATGGATACCGGAAAAAAGATAATCACCGCGGATGAATTCAAGCGTATTTACCCCAGGGAGGAGAAGCGCCCGGTAACGGTCTTCACCAACGGGTGTTTCGACATCCTGCATCCCGGGCATGTGGACTATCTGGAACGGGCCTCCGCCCTGGGTGATATCCTGATGGTCGGTCTGAACAGTGATCGCTCCGTAAAAAACATAAAGGGGAACTCCCGGCCGATTAACCGGGAGGAGGATCGGGCCCGGGTCCTGGCCGCCCTGGCCTGCGTGGATTTCGTGATCCTGTTTGATTCCGACACCCCGCTTGAACTCATCCAAAGCATCGTTCCGGACGTTTTGATCAAGGGAGGGGACTGGCCGGAGGAAAAAATCGTTGGCCGGGACACCGTCAAACAGGCCGGAGGCCGGGTCCTTAGCATAGATCTTTTGCCCGGTTACTCCACAACCGATTTAATAGACAGGATCAAACATGGCTAGGCCGGAAGACTTCCGGGACAAACGGATAAAATACAACCTGCGCACCCTTATCCCCATCCTGGAAAAGGCCGGGCTGGTGGACGAAGCGCGCAAAAAGCTCATCGCCTCCCGGGCCAAAAAAGCGGAACTTCCTGCGGAAAGCGAGCAGGGGCTGGATTTTCTGCAGCGGCTTGGGTTGCGGGTAACCCGTGACAACCGGGAGATGATCCTGGACGAGGAACTTATCCTGCGCGCCCTGGCTGAACACTTCGGTCTGGAATTCAAAAAAGTCGATCCCGTGGAAACGGATATAGAAATATCCACCCAGACCATTTCCGAAAGCTTTGCCCGCAAGAACGTACTGGTCCCGATAAAGGCCGTGGACGGGGAGCTGCACGTTTTGGTCTTCAACCCCTTTCGTCCCGAACTGTGGGAAGACATGCACCGGGTTACCGATCTTCCCTGCCGCATCTTTTTGGGGACCAGAAAAGACATCCTGCGGCTGATTGACGACTTTTACCAGTTCAAGCTCTCCATCCGGGCCGCGGAAAGGGAATTCGCCTCCAGCAACAATCTCGGGGACCAGGAAAGCCGGGTCGAGGTAGCGGACAAAACAGACGCCACCTCGCAGAGGCATATAATTAAAGCCGTGGACTATCTGCTGCGTTCCGCCATCCGGGAAAGGGCCAGCGACATCCACCTGGAGCCCAAGCGAAAATCCGCATTAGTCAAATACCGCATAGACGGCGTCCTGCACACCATGTACCGCATACCGCAGATCGTGCATCAGGCCATCTTAAGCCGGCTCAAGGGCATGTCCAGAATGGACATAGCCGAAAAACGCCGTCCCCAGGACGGCCGGGTCCAGCTCGTTTTGGAGGAAATCCCCACGGACGTGCGCATATCCACAGTGCCCATCGCCTTCGGAGAAAAGATGGTCATGCGCCTTCTGTCCAGCGAAAGCACCCTAAAGCCCCTGGAAGAGCTGGGTATGAATAAAACCCAGCAGAAGACATATCAAAATTTTTTGGACCAGCCTTACGGCCTTTTGCTGGTCACCGGGCCGACCGGGAGCGGGAAATCAACCACCCTGTACTCCACCCTGCAACGACTGGCCGATCCCCGGCTGAATATCGTCACCCTGGAAGACCCCATTGAGATGGTTGTGGACGAATTCAACCAGATCGGGATCCAGAGCCGGATAGGGGTAACCTTTCCGACCATGCTCCGGCATATCCTGCGCCAGGACCCGGACATTATAATGATCGGGGAAATGCGCGATCTGGAAACCGCGGAGCAGGCCATACAATCAGCTTTAACCGGACATCTGGTCCTCTCCACCCTGCACACCAACGACGCCCCCTCGGTTTTCCCCAGACTGCAGGAGATGGGAGTGGAGAATTACCTGATAAACTCCGCGCTCCTCGGGGCGATCGCCCAGAGACTGGTTAGAAACATCTGCCCGCACTGCAAGATCCGCCGGGAAATAAGCGAAAAGGACAAAAAGAACTGGGGCCTGGAGGAGGAACTGGCGGGAGTCAACCACCTGTGGGAAGGGGAAGGCTGCCCGGAGTGCCGCAAGACGGGGTATCTGGGCCGCTCCGCGCTTTTTGAGATTGTCCCCTTTGACCCGGAACTAAAAGAAGCGATCCGCAACCGGGCCGAACTGTGGGAATTTCAGAAAATTGCCCGCAACAAGGGTATAAAAAGCCTGTTTGCGGACGGGCTGGAAAAAGTCAGGCAAGGTGTGACCACGGTGAACGAAGTCTTGCGCGTGGCCGGGCACGCGGAGTAAAAACCGATAAATCCATTTCCTTTTTCGAAGCTGACCGCGGTGAAAGATGAAACCTTATTTGCGGTAGCCGTGGCTGAATTCGGGGGAATACAGGCGGGAGCGGCGGTCCATTTCCCCGCCTGGCAGGATCAGGAAAACCGCCTGACCGGTAATCTGCATTGCCCGGGCCGTCTCGGCCATGTCCTTTAGGGTGCACGTGCGGACCTCTCCCCCGGGCCAGCCGATGCGGTGGGCGATAACCACCTTTGTCTCCTGGGGAAGGCCGCCATGCAAGAGCCTGTCCCGTACCTTGCCGGCCATTGTCGCTGAAAGATACACAGCCATGGCCGCCCTGCTCTCGGCCAGGCACTGCAGATCCTGTTCCCGGGGAACCGGGGTCCTGCCCGCGGTGCGGGTGATAATCAGTGTCTGGTTGCCCTCGGGGACGGTAAAGGAGACTCCGGCGGCAGCGGCCGCGGCAAAGGCGCTGGTCACGCCGGGAACGATTTCAAAGGGGATCTCCTGTGCAGCCAAAAGGCCTATCTGCTCCAGAATCGTCCCGTACAGAGACGGATCACCGGTATGCACCCGGACTACACTCTGATTCTTTTTCCAGGCCCGGGAAAGATATTCGTGCGTTTCTTCCAGGGTCATGCCGGAGCTGTCCCGGATATCCGCATCCGGCAGACAATCGGAAAAAAGCTCCCCGGGCACCAGCGAACCGGCATAAAGAATGTTTTGGGCCGAATCTATAAGCCGCTTGCCCTTGACCGTTATAAGCTCCGGATCTCCGGGGCCGGCCCCAATAAAATAGACCTTTCCCGGTTCAGTTATCACTTGGACACCACCTGTTTAAGCTTAAGCCAGCTTTCCTGCAGATCCTGCTTCTCCCCCACCGGCTGCTGCAGATAGTCCCGGATGGGCCCGATCATATCCAGGGCCGCGTCTATTTCCGTGCTGTTTCCCCGCACATAGGCCCCGATATTGACCATGTCCTCCACCCGGCGGTAGGTGGCCAGATTGCGGATGAGCTCCCGGCCGTCCTTTTGCACCTCATCGGAAACGATATCCGTGCGCAGGCGGCTAATGCTCTTGAGCACGTCAATGGCCGGATAATGACCCTGATCGGCCAAATCCCGGGTAAGGACGATGTGCCCGTCCAGAATGGAGCGCACCGCGTCCGCGATGGGCTCGTTAAAATCGTCCCCGTCCACCAGCACGGTATATATTCCGGTTATGCTGCCCTTTTCATTCTTGCCCGTCCTTTCCAGGAGCCTGGGGAGCTGGGTGAACACCGACGGGGTGTACCCCTTGGTCGTCGGGGGCTCCCCGGCGGCCAGCCCCACCTCGCGGGCGGCCATGGCAAACCTGGTCACCGAGTCCATCATAAGAAGCACATTCTTGCCCTGATCCCGGAAATACTCGGCGACAGCAGTGGCCGAATAGGCAGCCCGCATGCGGATAAGCGGGCTCTGGTCCGAGGTGGCCACCACCAGCACCGACCGGGCCATGCCCTCCGGACCGAGATCCTTTTCCATAAATTCCACCACTTCCCGGCCCCGCTCGCCGACCAGGGCGATCACATTCACGTCCGCCTCGGTATATCTGGCCATCATGCCCATCATGGTGCTCTTGCCCACCCCGGACCCGGCCATGATCCCTATCCGCTGGCCCTTGCCCAGGGTCAAAAGCCCGTTTATGGACCGCACCCCGACATCAAGGGGGTCATCTATGCGCGGCCTTTTCAGGGGGTTCAAGGGTTCGGCATAAATGGGATAATACTGCCGGGGAGATATGTCCGCGTCACCTTGCAGTGGTGAGCCGAACGCATCCAGGGTCTGACCCAGATACCGCTTGCCCACCGGGAACAGAGGGGGCATAGCCGCGTTGCGGATAAGCGAGCCCGGCTTAATCCCGCGCATTTCCCCGTAGGGCATGAAAAGGACCCGGTCGTCCCGAAAGCCCACGACCTCGGCATTAATGGCTTCACGCTCATCCCCGCTTTCCGGGAAAAGGCGGCACATGGATCCCAGGGGGGCCTTGATCCCCTTGCCCTCGACTACCAGACCGACAACGTTGCACACCTTGCCGTATACCCGGGTCGGCTCCAGATCCCGAAGAAGGTCCACTCCGCTGGCCGGTTCCAGTGACATTTACACCGCCTGAAAAGAGTTTGAGATTTGAAAAAT
>Ga0182238_1000531_pt1 | contig 11249 bp, 12 predicted proteins | sample hydfrates6_PW_90_FD_132439 | JGI IMG/M metagenome (GOLD analysis project Ga0182238, IMG submission 132439) | Subsurface microbial communities from deep shales in Texas, USA - hydraulic fracturing test 6_PW_90 | ecosystem: Environmental > Aquatic > Deep subsurface > Shale gas/oil reservoir >... | reverse complement strand
GTACAAACACATCCGCTTTGCCCCAAATAAACTGCTGGAAAAAACAATTAAATATCTTAGAAAAGCACTAACAGATTTTAGAAAGAAGGTGGTGCTAAATTAAAACCACCAGTACAGTTTAGATTAATTTTTAAGCTATGAAAACCATAGTTTAGCTAAGTGCGTCTAAAATCTGGAAGCTGAATAATTTATTTAACTGGTAATTTAAATGAAGACTAAATATTTGATTTTAATAGATTGAAATGATTTTTTAACGGCAAAAACCTAAAAAGAACCACTTTAACTATTTACTTGCCGAATTCAAGTTAAAATAAAATGTAGGACTTAAAAATATCAGATTAAATTTTTAAGATAAATTAAAAATTGTTGCCTGGATAAACCTGGAGGAAAAGAGGTGTTTTAATGATTTTCAAAAATAAATTTTTGGTAATTTTTGTTTTAACAATAATTTTAATTACTTTTTCTGCTGGTCTATCAGCTCAGCAATTGAGTGGGGAGAAAAATGCTGGAGTTACGGAGATTAAGGAAGAATTAAATAGCAGTATAATTTTTATCATGGCTCTAATTTTGATTCTTGTCTTATTATTCATCTGGGAGCCGATGCCGATCAGTCTAATGGCAGTTTTAGTTCCGATTGCTCTGACTATTTTTAGCGATCTGTCGCAAATGACAGTTGAAGATGCACTGTCTGGCTTTGGTAATCCGGCAACAATTACTGTTATGGCAATGTTTGTTTTCAGTGCCGGTATTCAGCGCAGTGGAGCAGTTCAGCTTTTAGGTGATCGAATCTCTAAGCTGACCGGTAAAAATCCTAAAAGGCAGATAACTTTAATTTCAGCGCTGACGGGGTCAACATCTGCAGTTATCAATAATACTCCGGTTGTTGCTGCTCTGATTCCAATGGTCAGGGAACTGGGGCGTAAAACAGATGTCTCACCTTCTAAACTGCTGATTCCTCTATCTTATGCAGCTATGCTGGGGGGAACGGTAACTTTAATTGGTACTTCCACTAATCTGCTTGCCAGTCAGGTATCTGAAAGAATGCTGGGCCACCCTTTTTCAATGTTCGAATTTTCGCTTTTAGGATTGATTGTCTTATTTATTGGTATTGTTTATTTGCTTACGGTGGGCTATAAATTAACTCCAGCCAGATTGGAAGTTGAAGATGATTTAACAGATGAGTATGAAATGCGCTCCTATCTGACAGAAGTGTTAGTTGGAGAAGACTGCAGCTTTGTTGGTAAGAGTTTTGACGAAATAGCTGAAAATAAGGATTTAGATTATGATATAATCAGGATAATCCGCAATGGCAAACAGTTTATGGAGCCCCTAAATGCAAAGACTGTAAGGGTAGGTGACCATTTAATTATTCGAGCAAAGCAGGATACACTGCTGGAATTAACCAACAGCAAGGGGATGAAAACTCTGCCGGAAATGGTGGTTGATGATGATTCAATTGAACAGCCGCTGGCAGGTGAAACTCTGGTTGAGGTTGTGGTTCCTGCCCATTCTTTTTTGGTCAATAAAACTTTAAAGGAAATCAACTTTTTGGAAAGATATGACTGTAATGTTCTCGCTTTGCGGCGTGGGGAAGAACTGACCCATCAGAGAATGGAAGATTATCGCTTCCAGCCGGGAGATCTTCTGCTTTTACTGAGTACAGAAAAAACTTTAAACAGGCTGCGTAAAAACAGTAATTTTATTATTGATCGAGAATATGATCCTAATTTATTTGACCGCAAGAAAATGTATATTTCGCTGGCAGTACTTGTTTTTTTTATCGGCTCAGTATCACTGGGAATAATTCCGGTGGCAATTGCTGCTTTAAGCGGGGCCTTTTTAATGGCCTTCAGCGGCTGTATTAATAAAAACGATTTTTTTAATGCAATTGACTGGGAGGTATATTTTCTGCTTTCAGGCTTAATTCCAATGGGGATGGCAATAGAGAGATCAGGGACAGCTGCCTATATTGCTGCTCAAATTAATAATTTAGCAGCAATATTTCAGCCGATATTTATTTTAATGATTATTTATCTGCTGACTTCACTTTTAACAAATCTGATCAGCAATAATGCCAGTGTACTTTTGATGCTTCCGATTGCTGTAGGTACTGCTGAACAGCTGGGAATCAACCCCTTTGCCTTTGTTATCACAACAACTTTTGCAGCCAGTGCCGCCTTTGCCAGTCCTGTAGGCTACCAGACAAACCTGATGGTTTACAGTTCCGGCGGCTTTAAGTTTAAAGACTTTATTATTGTTGGTGCTCCCCTGCAGATTCTGCTGACAGTAATAGTACCGCTTCTGGTCAAAATGATCTGGGGTTTTTAGCTGCTTAGTTTAATAAAATTGAATAGATTATTGTTAGAGCTGAAGCAGCCATTTTGAAATCCGGTTGTTTTGGCTCTTTTTTATTCTTTTATTAATTTATTTAATATTTTTATTAAAATAATTAATTTTTTTAAAAAATACTTTATAAATATTAATTTTAGGTTTATAATATTAAATAAGAGAAAGGGGTTGAGTTAAATGGCATATCCAATTCCGGCTAAATGTCCCACCTGTGAGGGGAAATTGAATGTAACTGAATTAAGATGTAATAACTGTCAGACCAAAATTAGCGGAGATTTTTACTTAGATGAGCTTTTCCAATTAAATTATGAGCAGCAGCAGTTTTTAAAGATTTTTATTAAAACCAGAGGTAACATCAAGAATATGGAAAAGGAGCTTGAGATGTCCTATCCCACAGTCAGAAATAAGCTGAATGAACTGATTAAGAGCTTGGGTTATGAGGATGATTTTGCTGAAGAAGAACAGCAGGAAAAAAGAAGAGAGATTCTGGATCAGTTAGAAGCGGGCGAAATTGAAGCTGTTGAAGCAGCACAGAAGTTGAAGGAGATTTAGTCTGGTATTTAAATTTTGAGTGATAAGTTTTAGGTAATTAAGTTTTATTAAAGAATATTTCATTAAATTAAAAGGGAGCTGAAAATAATGAAAGAAGAGAAAATGAGAATTTTAGAAATGCTGCAGGATGGTAAGATTAATGCTGAAGAAACTGAGAAATTATTGGCTGCTTTAGGTGAAGAAGAGTCCGGACATTCAAATGCTGTTCAGTTAAAAAGCAGAAATGAAAGTGAGAATGGGCAGGCTGGAAAGAAAAGACACTTAAGAATAATTGTCAATGAAGGTGGCAAAGATAAGGTTAATATGTCGCTGCCGCTGGGAGTAGCGAAGAGTCTTTTGAATTTTGTACCGCAATCAGCAAAAGATAAAATGGCGGCAAAAGATATTGATCTAAATGCTCTGACCAAGACTATTGATGACCTTTCGGAAGAAAAAGAAATTCTAAGGGTTGATGATGAAAATGAAACTGTGATTATTCGGGTTGAGTAGCAACAATATTTATTTGCAGATTTCAGATTAAATAATTGTATATATGTCATTTAAATGATATAATTATGACATAATAAAAAGAGGAGTTGATAATATGCCTCAAATCAAACCGATAAAAGAATTAAGAAATACTAAAGAAATATCTGAAATCTGTCATAAAAGTGATGAACCAATTTTTATTACAAAAAACGGTTATGGTGACCTTGTTGTGATGAGTGTTGAGACTTATGATAGATCAATTGCTAAACTAGATTTATATCAAAAACTGGCTGAAGCAGAAAATGAAATAAAAAATGGAGCAGAATTATTAGACGGTGAACAGGTTTTTTCAGAGCTAAGGGAAAAATATGGTGAAGAATGATTATAGTTTAAAAATAACAAAACAGGCATATAATGATTTAGATAATATTTATTCTTATATTGTTTCTGAATTTGATGATAAAGCTTCTGCAAAAAATTTGTTAAATAAAATTGAAGATAAAGTCTTGAGATTGAAGCAGTTTCCATTATCCGGTAGTTTAGTTGCTGATCAAGTTTTACAAAATAAAGGATATAGAAAATTAATAATAAATAAATATGTAGCATTTTATTTAGTTAATGAAGATGAAAATGAAGTTGTTATTATGCGAGTTTTGTCCGGACGGCAAAAGTATCAAGATTTCATTTGATTAATCTCAATTTCTATTGTATAATACAGCTAGATAGAGATTTCTACATGACTAGATTTAAAAATTAAAGACTGGGGAGCCAAACTGGAGGCTGAGAGGATGAGCAATCATCGACCCACAGACCTGATCCTGGTAATGCAGGCGTAGGTAGCTATATAAAGACTTTAAACCCTCCGGTTTGCTCCTCACAAATCAGGAGGGTTTTTACTATGCAAAATAAATTTTCAACAAGAATGATGGCAGAAATTGGGGTGGCTGTTGCTCTGGCAGTTGTGCTTAATTTTCTCAAACTCTGGCGGATGCCTCAGGGTGGTTCTGTTACTTTAGAAATGCTGCCGATCTTTGTTATTGCTTTTCGCTGGGGTCTAGGTGCAGGAATGTTTAGTGGTCTGGCCTATGGACTGCTGCAGCTGATGTTTGGAGCCTATATTATTCATCCAGTTCAGCTGATTATGGATTATCCTTTACCCTATATGGTTTTAGGAGTAGCGGGAATGTTTAAGATCAGAAAAGACAAGATTATTCAGCCTCTTAAAATGTTCTGGGCAGTGGTAGTGGCCTCGGCATTAAGGTTAATTGTTCACATTATATCAGGAGTTATCTTTTTTAGCAGTTATGCGCCAGAAGGCCAGAATGTCTGGGTATACTCCACAGTTTAAATGCGACATTTTTGATTCCAACAACTATAGTAACCTATATTGTGCTGATAATGGTAATGAAGGCACTGGAAAACAAATAATGTCGAGTTCGCAAAACTAGTAAGTTAAAAAATTAAGCTTTAATCAGAAAATTGAATATTGACAGGGGAGCCTTTTGGTTGAGATAAAGCAGATGCTTTGACCCTTTGGACCTGATCTGGATAATACCAGCGAAGGGAGTTGTGCGGAGTGATTATTTAAATAATTGCTTAAGTTATTAAACACAGTTTCCTTAGTTGGGAGGCTGTGTTTTTTGTTTTTATATGAAACTTTATTTTCAAAAGCAAGAGTAGAATCAAAAAAATATAATTAAAAATAATTTAAAATAAAAGGAGCTGACGATTATGACTCAGGTAACAAGAGCAAAAAATGGTGAGATAAGCGCAGAAATGAGACTGGCAGCAGTAAATGAAGGGGTTAGTGCAGAATATATCAGAGACAAAGTGGCGACTGGAAGGATAGTGATTCCGGCAAATGTAAATCACAGTAAGCTGGAAGCTGTAGCCTTTGGTCAGGGTTTAAAAACGAAGGTTAATGCTAATTTTGGAACTTCAGAAGACTGTGATCAGATTGAGAATGAATTAGAAAAATTAAAAGCAGCTGTTGAGGCTGGTGCAGACGCGGTGATGGACCTCTCAACTGGAGATAAAATTAAAGAAACCAGAGAGGCAATTTTAAACAATTCAAAACTGCCGGTAGGAACAGTGCCTATTTACCAGGCAGCTGTAGAAACGGTAAAGTCCGGCCGGGGAATAATAGAAATGGAAGTTGAAGAATTATTTGGAGTGATTGCAGATCAGGCTGAAGAAGGAGTCGATTTTATTACAGTTCACTGTGGTCTGACTTTAGAAACTCTAAGGCATCTGGCAGCTGAAGGGAGAGTAACTGATATTGTCAGCCGGGGTGGTTCGTTTATGGCAGCCTGGATGCTGCATAATGATCAGGAAAACCCACTTTTTGAGTATTATGACCGTCTCTTAGAAATTTGTTATAAAAATGATGTAACTTTAAGTCTGGGGGATGCCCTCCGTCCGGGCAGTCTGGCAGATGCAACAGATCGAGCTCAGATCCATGAACTTTTAGTGCTGGGTGAACTGGTAGATCGAGCTAGAGAAGCAGATGTTCAGGTAATGGTAGAGGGACCTGGACATGTACCCTATGATCAGATTGAAACAAATATTAAACTGCAGAAAGAACTCTGTAAAGAAGCTCCATTTTATGTTCTGGGACCTTTAGTTACAGATATTGCAGCAGGCTATGATCATATTACAGCTGCTATTGGTGGTACTGCAGCGGCAGCGGCGGGAGCTGATTTTCTCTGTTATGTGACCCCGGCTGAACATATTGGTTTACCTGATATTGAAGATGTGCGAGAAGGAGTTATTGCCTGCAAAATTGCAGCTCATGCAGCCGATATTGCCAAAGGAGTTAAGGGAGCAAAAGAGCGAGATAATAAGATGGCAAGAGCCAGGAAGAAACTAGACTGGGAAAAACAAATTGAGCTGGCCCTGGCTCCGGAGAAATTGAGAGAGTCAAGAAAAGAACATAATCAGTCTTTAAAAGCAGAAGATGCCTGTACAATGTGCGGTTCTTATTGTGCGATGAAAATAGTAGACAAACAATTAAAGTAAATATCAAATTAATTCTGAAAGGATGATTAAGATGGATAATAAAAAACTGACTTTTTCTGCACTTTTAATTGCTCTGGGAACAATGACCGGACACTTAATTTATATTCCGGTGGGAGTGGCAAAAGCTTTTCCGGTCCAGCATTTGATTAACATTTTATCTGCTGTTTTACTGGGTCCAGCCTATGCAGTTTGGAATGCTTTTGCAATTTCTCTGCTCAGAAATATGCTGGGTACCGGTTCTCTGCTGGCCTTTCCGGGCAGTATGATTGGGGCCTTAATAGCCGGATTGCTTTATCAAAAGTTTAAAGAACAGCGCTGGGCACTGGCAGGAGAGTTAATTGGTACAGGCCTCCTGGGAGCAGTAGCCGCCTATCCGATTGCCCGCTTTTTGATGGGCAGCAGTTCTGCAGTCTTTTTCTTTGTCATTCCTTTTTCCTTGAGTGCAGCTGGAGGGGCAGTTATTGCCTATTTATTCTTAAAAGCTGTGGAAAAGGCTGACAGCTTAACATTTATTGAAGATTTAAACTAATACTTAAAGATAGAAAAATGACTGAATAAATTTTAAGATTGGTTAATTAAATTAAGCGAACAAAAGGAGCTGATAAATTTGAAAAAGGTGTTAACAATTGCCGGTTCTGATTCTGGTGGTGGTGCCGGAATTCAGGCTGATTTGAAAACGATGACTGTTCATCAGGTTTATGGTGCTTCTGTAATTACTGCAGTTACAGCTCAGAATACTCTGGGAGTTCAGGATGTTAAAACTCTTTCTGTGACAGCTGTAGCTTCTCAGCTGGAATCAGTTTTAAGAGATATAGAGTTTTCTGCCCTGAAAACTGGGATGCTGGCCAATAGTAAAATTATTGCAGAAGTAGCTCTAAAAATCAAAGAATATTCCCTTTCCAATCTGGTAGTGGATCCGGTTATGGTAGCCACCAGTGGAGATCTGCTTTTAGAACCAGAAGCAGTAACGACCTATCAGGAAAAACTTTTTCCACTGGCAGAAATTATTACCCCCAATCTGCATGAGGCCCGGGTGCTGACCGGAGCTGCTCCAGAAGAAGCTGTTGATCCTCATTATCTGGCAGAAGAATTGATCAAATACGGCAGCAGCTATGTTCTGATTAAAGGCGGCCACAGCAGTAAAGAAAAGAAGCTGCAGAAGGCTGGTGATCTGCTCTATGATGGCAGTCAGTTTATTGAATTTGAAGCAGATTATATTCCAAGCAGCAATACTCACGGGACGGGCTGTACACTGTCCGCTGCAATTGCTTCCAATCTGGCCCGGGGAATGAAGATGGAAAAAGCAGTGGGACAGGCAAAAGAGTTTATCACCGGAGCCATCAAAAATTATTTTCCTGTTGGTCAGGGTAATAGCCCGGTTAATCATCTCTGGCAGCTTCAAAATCAGAGTAATAATCAGCAGCAGAGTGATAATCCACTTATTAGTTCTCTTAAGTTTATCTAGCAGTAAGAGAAAATATCTGAGGAGGTAAAAATAAAAATGTTAAACTGGGATCTTTACTTAATTACAGAAGAAAGTTTATCAGCAGGCAGAAAATCTATAGAAGTTGTTAAAGAAGCAGCAGCTGCCGGAGTGGATGTAATTCAGCTGCGGGAAAAAAATCTGTCTTTGAGAGAAAAATTCCAGCTGGGAAAGCAGGTTAAAAAAATATGCCGCCAGTATGGAATTAATTTTATAGTCAATGATCGGGTAGATCTGGCCCAGGCTCTAGATGCAGATGGGGTTCATCTGGGGCAGAGCGACCTGCCTCTGCGGTCTGCTCGCAAAATCCTGGGGCCGGATAAAATTATTGGCCTTTCTGCCTGGCTCAATCAGGAAATCACAGCTGCTGAGGATGATGGTGCTGATTATCTGGGAGTGGGAGCAATTTTTGAAACTAAATCTAAGCAGCTTAACCCAGATAAAAATGGAATTGGCCTGCAGAAATTGGCTGAAATTAGAAAAAATACTGATTTACCGCTGATAGCAATTGGAGGCCTGAATAAAAACAATGCGGCTCAGGTAATTAAAAATGGAGCTGATTGTATTTCGGTGATCACAGCTCTGACAAAGGCGGAAAGAATAGAAAATGAGGCTCTAGAATTTAAAAAAATTATCAGAGAGGCAAAAAGACAGAGGAGGGCGTTAAATTGTCAGCAGAAAATAATAAAACTGCAGCAGAATTCTCTCAAAACTGGAAGCTAATAAAAAAGACGATCAATTCAGAAAAACCATTAATTCATCATATTACCAATAATGTAACTGTTAATGACTGTGCTAATCTAACACTTAACTGGGGAGCTCTGCCGGTGATGGCCCCGGCAGCAGAAGAGTCAGCTCAGATGGTGGAAAATGCTTCTGCTTTAGTTCTGAACCTGGGTACAATTTCTTCCATTCAGCTGGAATCGATGCTGCAGGCTGGAAGGAGAGCAAATCAACTGGAGATCCCCATCATTTTAGATCCGGTTGGAGTTGGAGCTACGAAATTTAGAACTGATGCTGCTCAACAAATATTGTCTGAGTTAAAAATAGCCCTGATCAAAGGAAATAAAGGAGAAATTTCCTTACTGGCCGGGAAGACAGCGGAGGTTAAAGGTGTAGAGTCGATAGGAGAATATGAAGAGATAGCAGAAAATGCATCGCTGCTGGCTCAGAGATTGGATACAGCTGTTGTGGTCAGTTCGGACACAGATTTAATTGCTGAGGGCAGTCAGCTGGCAGAAATAAATCGAGGTCACCCACTAATGGGAGAAGTTGTGGGTACTGGCTGTATGCTGGGCTCAACTCTGGCGGTTTTTGCTGCAACAGCCAAAAACTCAGGTCTATCTTTATTTGAAGCAGCTAAAACAGCAGTCTATTATTACTCTCTTGCCGGCGAAAAAGCAGCAGCAAAAGAAAATACTCCAGCCAGATTTAAAATAGAATTTATGGATCAAATTTATTTATTAGGGTAGTTTTATTATTTCCAATATATTATTTATTTCCATTATAATTTTTTCAAACTAAGCCAGTCCCGGTCCAGGGCTGGCTATTTTCCATCTAAAACCCCTTATGCCATTGCAAAAAACTTCTAGAAAAGATAAAATAAAATTAACTAAAAATTAAAACTAATTAACTGGAGGCGGATTTAATGTCCGAATTTATAAATAACAGTGAGCAGCGGGTTCAGCAGTTACTAGAATTTTCGATGGGAATGATGGCAGGAAAAAATGGTAAAGAGCTGATTGATCAATATCAGGAAGCAATAGAAAATGTAACTCCTCATGATATGATTGCTATGGAGGATTTACAGATCAAAAAAGGTGTCAAACCGTCTGAGATCAAAGAGGATATAGAAAAAATCATGAATGTCTTAAATCCACATCTGGAAAAATATGAGTGGGATAAGCCGGAAGCGGGCCACCCTCTTTATTATTTAATGCAGGAAAATCGGGAACTGGAAAAACTGCTGCGAAAATTTAAGGACAATATAAAAAGGATAGAATTTGATTCAGAAACAGTAAAGGAAGAGGAAATTGAAAACTTACGCAGTTTGACTATGCAGCTGCAGGAATTTGATAGACACTTTGTCAGAAAAGAAAATATTCTCTTTCCCTATCTGGAGAAAAAATGGAAGAATTATCGTCCCTTAAATGTTATGTGGTCACTGCATGATGATATCCGAAAAAATCTTAAAAAATTACTAAATTTGCTCAGTGATAGAGATAATTTTGATATGGAGATTAGACAGCTCCTGGGTGAAATTTTAATGTTAATGTACAGAATGATTTTTAAAGAGGAAAATGTAGTTTTCCCGGTAGCAATGGAAACTTTAACTCTTAAAGAATGGAAGCAAATCCAGCGAGAAAGTATGCAGATGGGCTATGTTTATATTGAACCACCGCAAAAAAACATTCTTTCTAAAAAAGACGAAAATGGAAAGAAAATAAAAAATGAAGAATCGAAACAGAAAGCCTTAAATAAACAGGGGCAGCCGGGATCTTCTGCTGAAGAAGATTCCGATTACACTCATCCAGGTTCACTGCCGGAAATGGAATCAGATACCGTGACCGGAGAAATTCCTTTAGAAGGTGTAATGCTGGGTCTGGGAACAGGTAATTTAAGCCTGGAAGAAGTAAAAATGATGATTAACAAACTGCCGCTGGACATTACCTATGTTGATCAAAATGACAGGGTTAAATTTTTTTCCAATCCGGAAGATAGATTTTTCCCGCGTTCAAAAGCGATTATCGGCCGCACAGTTAAGAACTGTCATCCACCGGAAAGTGTGCATATTGTGGAAAAAATACTGACTGCCTTTAAAGCAGGGGAAAAGGACAAAGCCCGTTTCTGGATTCAGATGCGAGGCAAATTTATTCTGATTGAATATTATGCCTTAAGAGATGAAAATGGAAATTACAGAGGCACAATTGAAGTCAGTCAGGATCTTACAGAACTTAGAGAATTAGAAGGAGAACAGAGATTGCTGGACTGGGAGTGAAAATGTTTATTCAGGTTTAATTTAACAAAGTTATTAATACTAAAAATATTTAGCAGCAGAAAGGGGCAAATTATGCAGTTTTTAATCAACAATCCACAATTCTGGCGCAGTGCTGGTTTAACGGAAGAACTTCCAGAAGAGATAGAGCTCTCACTAAAAGACGGAAAGCTGGAACTGCCGGAAATGTTAAAAGAAAAAATAGGTCTGGAAGCGGATACAGATCTTAAAATCAAGTTCAATCAGGATGGAATGTATATCGAAAGAGCTGATCCCAGACTGACAAAAGTTTATATTGAACCAACCAGTGACTGCAACTTAAACTGCAAGACCTGTGTCCGTCATTCCTGGGATGAAGAGCTGGGATTTATGGAGCTGGATGAT
>Ga0182238_1000528_pt1 | contig 11267 bp, 7 predicted proteins | sample hydfrates6_PW_90_FD_132439 | JGI IMG/M metagenome (GOLD analysis project Ga0182238, IMG submission 132439) | Subsurface microbial communities from deep shales in Texas, USA - hydraulic fracturing test 6_PW_90 | ecosystem: Environmental > Aquatic > Deep subsurface > Shale gas/oil reservoir >... | reverse complement strand
GATGTGCGGATCCAGACCGGAGGCCGACTCCGTCACCATATCAGCCGAAACTTCGGGAACGGAAATTCCCGTCGATGATAACTCTTTCAACTGCTCAGAAACACGTTTTGCAAGCAGTTTGTTTTCCGGACCCAGATTGCTACTGCCGGAATTAGAAGCATCGTAATCGACAGAAGAGGGCCGGGAATGAAAGAAATAGGGAGCTGAAAACTTCTGGCCTATCAAAACCGAACCCACCGGCTGGCCGTCGATCGTAACTACGCTCCCCCGGGCAGAAGTTGACCACAACTGGCCAACTCCAAGTAAAACCAGCGGATAAATAACTGAAAAGATTATCAGTCCTACAATAATCAATCTCAGGGAAATAAATATTGATTTGATTATTTTCATTTAAAACACTCCCAGGAAAACAAGCAGCATATCAATTAATTTTATCGATATAAAAGGAGCAATAAGTCCAGAACCACCATAAACAAACAGATTTTTTGTTAAGAGCTTGGAGGCACTCTGAGCCTTGTATTCAACCCCGCGCATGGCCAGAGGAATAAGAAAAGGGATAATTAAAGAATTATAAATCAATGACGCTACAACCACGCTCTGGGGCGAATGAAGCGCCAGCAGATTAATCCGGCTAAGCGCCGGTATTCCGGCAGAAAAAATCGCCGGGATCAAAGCAAAATAACGGGAAACGTCATTGGCTATACTGAATGTGGTGAGTGAACCGCGGGTCATCAAAAGCTGTTTTCCGATGGCAACCACTTCAATCAGTTTGGTCGGGTCCGAATCAAGGTCAACCATATTCCCGGCCTCTTTTGCGGCATTGGTTCCGGCCTGCATGGCCAGTCCCAGATCCGCCTTGGCCAGTGCCGGGGCGTCGTTTGTCCCGTCGCCGGTCATTCCTACCAGTTTTCCTTCTTTTTGTACCTTTTCAATAAGATCTATTTTGTCTTCCGGTTTGAACTCCGCATAAAAATCATCAATCCCTACTTTTTCAGCCACCCAGCTTGCAGTGCGCTGGTTGTCGCCGGTGGCCATAATTGTTTCCACACCCATTTTTTGCAGTTCCTGTATTCGCGCTTTAATCCCCGGTTTAAGCTCATCGCGCAGTGCAATAAGCCCAATTATCTTTTTATCAACTGCAACCGCCAGTGGTGTCCCCCCTGTATCTGCAATTTCGTTCGCTTTTTCTTCAACATTTTCAGGCGCGGAATCGGCGTAATCAATCAGCGCTTTAACCGCGCCTTTTCTAATTTCCGTCCCATCGGGAAGATCAATACCGCTCATCTGAGTTTTGGCAGAAAACCCAACAAAATTGTCCTCCTTGAGTTCACTCTCATCAACCTCGGCCCCGAGCTCCCGGCTGAGATTAACAATCGAACGGCCCTCCGGAGTTTCATCGTAAAAAGAACACTGGAGCACCGCCCGGTGGACCAGCTCCTCATCCGCATCAAGGGCCACAAAACTTTCGGCAATTCGCTCACCTGTTGTAATAGTTCCGGTTTTATCAAGAATAAGCGTATCCAGGTCACCGGAAGCTTCTACGGCTTTTCCTGACTTGGCAATCATGTTTTCACTGGTCACCCTGGTCATCCCTGCGATGCGGATCGCAGCCAGCAATGCTCCTATAGTAGTTGGCATCAGTCCAATCAAAAGGGCAATCAGGTTGGCTATATCAACGTCCATATCCACATAGGAACCAAGAAAACGCATCGTAACGACTGCTACCATGTAAATAAAGGTAAAACTTGCCAGCAGAAGGGTCATCGAAATTTCATTTGGTGTTTTCTGACGGGTTGCCGATTCCACAAGGTCAATCATTCTGTCCAGAAATGACTCGCCGGCTGCTGCTGTAACCTTTATTTTTAGCCGGTCACTTAAAACTTCTGTTCCCTCGGTTACCGAGTCTCTATCCCCACCACTTTCCCGGATAACGGCTTCCGATTCCCCGGTAATCGCAGATTCATCAACCGAGGCGCTGCCTTCGAGCACGTTCCCATCACGAGGGATTAGATCACCTTTTTCTACGTAGACAATGTCCCCCTTCTCCAGGTCTTCACCGGGGATTACAGTGTAATCCTCCTCGCTAATATCATCGAGCGGTACATCTTCCTTGAGTTTCTTACCCTCGGATTCAACAAGTAAAGCGCGCAGACTGTCAGCGTGCGCCTCGCCCTCAAGTTCAGCCAGGGTTTCAGCATAATTTGCAAACAACAGTGTGAAAACAAGAATACCGCTGATAGTGGCGTAATACCAGGTGGGTTCTACGCCGCGAAAAACAGACGGATAAAAGGTTAAAACCAGCGTCAGTACCGTGCAGATCTCCACCACGAACATAACCGGGTTTTTTATCAGGTGGGTGGGATCAAGTTTGATAAAGGACTGCCTGACTGCCTCCAACTGCTGTTCCCAGTCTATATTTTTAAACATAATCACATACCCCCGCTAAGCAGTTCGCCAATTGGCCCGACCGCTAATGAAGGCATAAAGATTAACCCGCCAATAATTACCATTACACCGATAAAAAGGACCAGAAAGGCGAGGCTCTCTACATTTAATGAGCCTTTTGTTTCCGGTCTGATTTTCTTGCTGGCCAGATTACCGGCAATAATTAACTGACCGATTATCGGTAGATAACGTCCCAGCAGTATCTGACCGGCGTTTATCAGGTTGTAAAAAAGACTGTTGGCAGCAAGCCCCTCAAAAGCGCTGCCGTTATTAGCGGAGGCGGAAAACATCTCATAAAGTATTTCGGAAAACCCACGGAAGTCAGGGTTGGTAATTGCATCACGAGCAACCGGCAGCATTACCGCCAGAGAGGTGGCAAAAAGAACCAGGACGGGTAAAAGAAGAATAATCAGAGCTGCAATCTGTACTTCCCGCCATTCGATCTGTTTACCCAGATACTGCGGTGCGCGCCCAATCATCAGACCGGCTATAAATACCCCCAGGAAAACATAGGTCATCAGATTTAAAAGACCCACTCCGATTCCGTTATACAGGCAGTTCATCGACATGGCAAGAAACGGCCCCACGCTGCCCAGGGCCGTGTAACTGTTGTGCATACTGTTTACGGCTCCGTTTGTGGTGGAGGTGGTCGAAATGGCCCAGAGTGAACTGAGCGTGGGTCCAAATCGCTGCTCTTTTCCTTCCATATTACCCATACTCTGATCCACGCTTAACCTGGCACTCGAAACGTTTACCCCCGGGTTTGGCTGAAGTTCACCGTAAACAGTCATTCCCACCAGAATCACAAACAGAAAAAACACAGCACTGATTAAGATAACCCCGTGTCTCCTTTTTCCTATCCAAACTCCAAAAGCGTAAATTACCGCTATCGGCGTAGCCAGCAGAACAAGGTTTAAAAGAATATTGGTAAGAATGGTAGGGTTCTCAAACGGATGGGCGGCATTGGCGGCAAAAAAACCGCCGCCGTTGGTTCCCAGGATCTTAATCGCTTCTATTCCGGCCACCGGCCCGATACGAATATATTGTTTAATGCCTTCCAGTGTGTTGACAACTATCTGCCCGCCAAACCACTGGGGTGCTCCCTGTGCAATAAGTATTACAGCAATAATAATCGAGGCCGGCAGAAGAAACCTTATCGAACCTTTTACCACATTTTTGTAGAAATTGCCCAGTCGGGAATCCTCTTCGTTCAGTATTCCCCGGGTAAATGCGGGAGCAAGGGCAAGTCCGGTCGCCGCGGAGAAAAACATGGCCAGCCCAACTGCAAATATCTGGCTGAAATAGCTGAGACCCTCACCGCCGTAGTGCTGCTGGTTGGTATTGGAAATAAAAGTGCTGGCGCTGTGTAATGCCTGATGCCAGCTCATTCCCTCCAGGTTCAAAGGGTTTAACGGTAGATAAGCCTGGAAATAAAATATTAAAAACAGAAGAATAAAAAGAAGCAGGTTGAAAATTAACAGGGCTTTCAAATAACCCAGCCAGTTCATCTGATGATCTTCATCCAGTCCGATCAGACGATAAACCACTTTTTCACAGACTGTAAAAAACCGATCCAGCCACTGAAAACCTTTCAGCCATCCGGCAACTTCACCCCGGCTGCCGGATTCCTCCCGGTAAACCCAGGCTATGTACTCCCCGAACAGGTAAACAAACAGAACAAGAAGCAGAGCAAACAGGACAAGCGATATCAGTGAACTTAGCATATTATCAGCTTCTTTTTAAAAACTTGTTGGGAAAAACAGGACATAAGTCAGGTAGATAAAAATAAGAATGGTAATAACAAGTAAAACCAAATCACCAATAAGCATCGCTATCCACCCGCTCTTAAATTCGTTTTTTTATTGAACCGGCTCCTTTTGAAACCCAAGTCTATAACAGCAGCCATTTGATTGCAAACAAAAACCTAATCACTATATATAAACGTCTTTGTTATACCTAAATTGAGCGATTCTTGATCGGAGACACCCTATCTCTCTGACTCATTCTCGCAGTCCTCCGGACTGCTGCGAGGTCTGTATGTCCTAAACCGAGCCCCTCCAGGGCTCTGGGATATACAGAATACCGTCAGAGAGACATGGTGTCTCCTCTCCACCCGATGGGTGAGGATGTGTCATGTCTTGTTTTCGGATTTATACAGCCATGGGCTGGCGCACAGGAGGTGCGCCAATGGCTGTATACCTCACAGACAGCCGGAAGCTGTCGAGAATGAGAAAACAAGATGTGATACATCCTCATGCACAGAATCGCTCAACTTAGGTTATAATTATTGTTACTATTCTGGCAAAGTCAAAGAATCTTGAAGGTAATTATTTTTCTTGAACCGGGTGAAGTATAAAATGTTGAAGGTGGATAAATTTGAGATTATTGTTATTGGCGGTGGACATGCCGGAGTAGAGGCTGCTGCTGCATCGGCTCGTCGGGGAGCAGAAACTCTGCTTATCAGCGATAATTATGATCTTATCGGTCAGATGTCCTGCAATCCCGCCATCGGCGGTCTGGCCAAGGGCCAGATCGTGCTTGAAATCGACGCCCTGGGCGGAATTATGGGGCGGGCGACACAACAGGCGGGGATCCAGTTTAAAACTTTAAATAAAAGTAAAGGCCCCGCGGTTCAGGCTCCCCGGGCCCAGTGCGACCGCCAGCTTTACCAGCGCACAATCCGTCAGATGCTGGAGCAGGTTGGAAATCTTACTATCAAACAGGACAGGGTAACCGAAATAATTACCAGCAAGGGACGAATCAGCGGGGTAAAAACTATAACCGGAGTTACTTACACCTGTGAAGCCGCCGTACTCTGTGCGGGAACTTTTCTTCGCGGTTTGGTCCATATCGGGGATGTGAACTTTGGTGCAGGACGAATGGGGGAATCACCGGTTTCCAGGCTCGCCGCCTCACTTGAGGAACTCGGCTTTGAACGCGGAAGGTTAAAAACAGGCACACCGCCGCGCATCAGCTCCAGTTCGGTCGACTTTTCTCTTCTAAAACGCCAGGACGGCGATGAACCTCCTCCTTTTTTCAGTTTTTATTCCTGCAAACAACCAAAAAACCTGCTCCCCTGCTGGCAGACAGATACCAATTCTGAAACACATAATATAATACGGGATAACCTCGGGCGTTCCCCACTTTATGGAACCGGTGTAATTAAAGGAACCGGTGTCCGCTACTGCCCTTCCATTGAAGACAAAGTCGTAAAATTCAGCGACCAGGAAAGCCATACTGTTTTTCTGGAACCCGAAGGACTGGCCACAGAAGAACTTTACGCCAACGGAATCCCCACCTCCCTGCCCACAGATGTTCAGCTTGATATGGTCCACAGTATAAAAGGACTCCAAAATGCCCGGCTTACCCGCTGGGGTTATGCAATAGAATACGATTACTTCCAGCCGACACAACTTGAACCAACCCTGGAGACCCGGAAGCTAAAGGGTCTGTATTTTTCCGGTCAGATCAACGGCACCACCGGCTACGAGGAAGCCGGTGCCCAGGGACTGGTTGCCGGCGCCAATGCCGCCGGGGCGGTTTTAAATACAGAGCAGTTAATTCTCTCCCGCACCGAGGCTTACATCGGAGTACTTATTGACGAGCTGGTAACCAAGGGGACAAAAGAACCCTTCCGGATGTTTACAAGCAGGGCCGAATACCGCCTCAGGCTGAGATATGATAACGCCCATTACCGTTTGATGCCTATCGCCCGCAAGCGTAATCTCATTGATGAACACTGCTGGACCGAGTTCCAGAAAGAAAAAACAGAACAGGAAGAACTTCGCAGGCAGCTCAAAGAAAACCGGATAACTCCTTCCTCCGACGAACTGACCCGGCTGAACAAAGAAAATTTGGATCTGGATATTTCACGCGGACTCTCCCTGTGGGAACTTTTAAAACGACCTGAAATTACAATTGATGACCTACTGGAAGCCAGTTTGATTGATAAACCCCGGATAAACAGGGTTGCCGATCAGCTCGGAGTGGAAGCAAAATACGAAGGCTATATAAAACGCCAGGATAACAAGATAAAAAAACTTCGCAGACTGGAAGAAAAAAAGATACCCCGGCATATAGATTACGACCAGCTCCCCCAGCTCAGCAATGAAGCGGTTGAAAAACTGAAACGAGTCCAACCCCGGACCCTGGCCCAGGCCCAGAACATTTCAGGGATTAAACCAACCGACGTCCAGGTTCTGATGATATACCTCGAAGGCAAACAGAGTTAATATAATGCACACACTGCCGGATATCACCAGCCCCGACTTTCAACGATTGACTATGGGCCTTTCACGCATAGCACGCGCTCACCCCCAGGTGGGGGAAACCGATCCCGACAGAATCCAGCGCGACCTGATACTGCGCAGCCTGCTCGTCCTTCCCCTTCTCGAACCCAAAAAACCGGTTATCGACCTCGGCAGCGGAGTCGGAATCCCCGGCCTGATCCTTGCCATAGCCAACCCTGAACAGAAAATATATCTGCTGGAACCAAAAACAAAATCAATAGCCCTGCTGCGCTGGCTGCTAAACCGCCTTGATTGTGAAAATGTGGAGATAATCCACGCACGGGTCCAGGATGCGGATTTAAACAAATACGGACCGCTGCAGGTGGTAACCAGATCCGCCCTTAACTGGCAGCAAATAGACAACTGCTGCCCGGACAGTTTCGACCCCCGCATCCGCTGGAGCGGCCCCAGCGTCCAACCGCCACCCAAAACCACCGGAAGAGTAAGTGCTCTGCTAACCGCTAACCACAAAGGTATCAGCCAGCAGTTCTACTGGTGGGGAAAAGAAAAATTGTTTCACGTGAAACAATCCGAATGGAACTCCCTCCCCTGGATAACCTACAGCACAACTTAAGTGATTCTCACCACAAAGTAAAACAAAAAGTTAAAAAAGACGAAGAGACGCGTTTGCGCGAAAACAAAACCAACATCTTTTCACCACAGAGGTCACAGAAGGACACGGAGAAAATTCTAAAACAGTAGAGAAGGTAACTTCAACGGCCGATACGCAGTAGTTTTTTTGTTGATTTTAACCCGGAACTCTCTCAACTGTATTCATCACAGAGGGCACAGAGTAAAGTCAAAACATTTGAAAGGGATAACAGCTACATCAAAATCAACTGCTATTTGGACGGGATTAACATGATGGACAGGATTAGAATCAGAACACAGACACAGCAAAATCAATTAGCTCACAGAGAAACAAACAGAGCATGAGAGCCAGTGAGCCAGAGAGCTCGAGTGGTCGAGCAACTGCTAAATATTTATAACACAAATTGACTTCAAATTATAAATCAAAAACATAATAGACTGGACTGTAATTCGGATTTACTGGATTACAAATAAATTCAATCTCAAATGCATTTTTTTCAGCGCTGTAGTAACAGCGCCACAGAATCCCGTTGCCCTATTGTTTTTGCCGTTATCCGAAGTTAATCAAGACAATCCAGTCAATTAATGGGTTGATTAATCGTTTTATGGGTGTGAAGTAATCCTGTCAAAAAAATATTTTAAGGTTTCGATTTTACCTCTGTGTCCCTCTGCGACCTCTGTGGTAAAATTGTGTCAAGTTGACTTTGCCGTTATCCTTCCCGCCTCTTATCCGTTTTTTCCTCTGGGGTTTCTCGTATAGCCCGGAGGTGGAAGTTGGATTAGTGTTTCACGTGAAACATTTTTTTCTGACTGTTTGTCTGTTTTTTAGCTATAATGTTAGTGAGGTGCTTCTTATGACGATTGTCAGTGCTATCGCTATGCAGAAAGGCGGGGTGGGAAAAACCACAACTGCCATCAATCTGTCTGCAGGGTTTGCCCTGGGGGATTACGAGACTCTGCTTATCGACCTTGATCCCCAGGCCAACGCTACCGGAGGTCTGGGCTGTGATAATTATGAGGGCCCGGGAATCTACGAGCTTCTCTTCTCCGGGGCTGAGTTTGAGGATGCCTGCAAAAAGACTGATATTGAGGGCCTCTCTATCCTGCCGGCAGACATTGAGCTTAATGGTGCGCGGGCAGAACTGCCGCGCGAAAATTCCGATTTTACGGAACTCAGCAACAAACTAACCGGTGTTAAGGATCGCTTCGAGAGAATTATCATTGACTGCCCGCCCAGTCTTGGGCCCTTAACTTTGAACGCCCTTTTATTTGCGGATAATTTAATTATCCCCCTGCAGAGCGAATACTACGCACTTCAGGGATTAAGTCAGCTCTGGGAGACAGTCCAGAGAATTAAAGAGAATCTCAACCAAAAACTCTCCGTGGCCGGCATCCTGCTTACCATGCACGATGAACGCACCAACCTGGCCCGGGATGTAAAACAGGAAGTTGAGAACTATTTTGAAGAACTTGTATTGGATACTAAAATACCGCGTAACGTAAGGATAAGCGAAGCGCCCGGTTTTGGAAAGCCGGTAGTCACCCATGCTCCCTGCTGTGCGGGAAGCATTGCTTACCTGCGTGCAACCGAGGAGGTTATCTGTCGTGAGCAATAAAGGTTTAGGACGGGGTCTGGATTCACTTCTGCCCCCCCGGGATAAAAAAGAGGCAGAACTTAAAAGGATTCCTGTTGATGAAATTGAACCCAATCCCCAGCAGCCCCGGAAAAATTTTAATCCGGAAAGACTGGCAGAACTAACAGAGTCGATTAGAAAACAGGGTGTGATTGAACCAGTGGTGGTAAGACCACCCCGGGACGGAAAATATCTGCTGGTCGCCGGGGAAAGACGCTGGCGGGCCGCCTGCCAGGCTCAGCTTGATACCATCCCGGCAATAGTCCGCGATTTAAATGAAAAAGAAGCTCTGACCGTAGCCCTGGTGGAAAACATTCAGCGGGAAAACCTGAATCCGATCGAAGAAGCCCGCGCTTACCGCAGGCTGCTGAAACAACAGGACTGGAACCAGCAGCAGCTCGCCACGGCAGTGGCAAAAAGCCGCAGCGCAATAGCAAATCGTATGCGACTGCTGGATTTGCCGGTAGTTGTGAAAAAATCAATCGAAGAGGGTTCTCTTAGCGCGGGTCACGCACGCGCACTCCTGGGCCTGAAGGGCGAAAATGATATTATAAATCTAACTAAACGGATCAAATCAAGGGGTTATAGTGTCCGCCAGACAGAACAGGCGGTTCGAGAAATTAATAAACCCAAAGAGAAAACAAAGGCCGAGAAAACCGAAGAAGACCAGCCCCCCACACATTACCAGCACCTGGAAGCCGAGCTGGAAGAATCGATCGGAGCTCCGATCGAAATAGAATCCAAAAACAGGCGCAAAGGGCATATTAAGATATACTTCAACGATCCCGACGAGTTTGAACAGCTACGCGCGCGGCTGAAAAATGTCCGGCTGGACTAAAAACCAAAATAACTGCAGGTGCTGTGTGTTTAATTATCTGAATTATTTGCTTCCGATAGTTGACATCTGGCGCTAATAGTGATAAATTGTTTGTAACAGACGAGAAATTTAATAAACTGTTTTAATTTACAACCTTTGCTGTGGTGGGCATAAGCTGTTGTAATTATTGTAGTCAGGGGATATCATTATCCTTTAGATGCAGTTGTAGCAACAACAGTAAGAAAGGAGATACTTATGCCTTTGCCCGGCTGGCAAGAAGTTTTTACAGTAATTTTAATACCACATAACCAATCCCAATCGAGGTCCCTCTCCGTTCGCTGGTCCACTATGCTTACAATTGGGGCTATTATCTCACTATTCTCTTTTTTCGCCTTATTGCTCGCATTTGTAGGGATTATGAGCAATCCCTACCGTGTCCACAACCAGTTAACATCTTACCGACAACAGGTTGCTCAGTTAAAACAGCAAAACCAGCAGCTAACTCAGTGGAAACAGACTGTTAGCGGTCTTGATCAAGAGTTGAAAAAAACAAACGAACAGCACGTAGCCCTATTAAATTTAACCGGATTTACCAGTTTAACCGAACTGGAGAAAAGTCAGGCGGATAGCAAAGCATTAAATTTAATCTCTCCCGAAAAAATGGCGGAGGTAAAAGAAATTTTAAACGGAGCGGTCGCCAGAAACAAACAGCTTGCCAGGATTCAGGATTTTGTAGAAAACAGAAACGAAGTCCTGAATCAGACCCCGATGCTCTGGCCGACTGAAGGCTGGGTTTCCTCCCCCTACGGTTCACGCCAACATCCAATGGGCGGTCAGGGCCGCTCGCATCACGACGGTATAGATATTGCCGCCTGGCACGGGACCCCGGTTCGAGCGACTGCCAGCGGGAAAGTTGTTTTTACCGGCTGGAACGGCGGCTACGGCAAGATGGTTCGCGTAAAACATAAATTCGGATATGAAACCCTGTATGCACACATGAGCAAAATAAAGGTGAAACCCGGTCAGGTAATCAAAAAGGGTACAGTGGTCGGTAATATTGGAAGCACCGGCCGGGCAACCGGAAGCCACCTCCACTATGAAGTGAGAGTTAACGGTAAAGCTATAAATCCCGAGCCATACATGGTTGAAAAATACGATATACTTGCAAAGCTAAATAAACAGGAGGATTAATATGTTAGGAATTAATTTTAACGAGGAACAGCCGGTGGACACAATAATAAGCGCCGGAACAAAACTGAACGGTGTTCTTGATACCGATGAATCCATCCGCATAGACGGCGGCTACGAAGGAACCATACACTGCCGGGAAACACTTATTATCGGTCCCACGGCTGATATAGAAGCAGACATTGTGGCTGATGTTGCCGTTATCGGCGGTCGGGTCAGCGGTAACATTACCGCCCACAGCAAAATAGAAATAAGAACTTCAGGAGAAATATTCGGGGATCTCACCGCACCGGTCCTGCAGAT
>Ga0182238_1000527_pt1 | contig 11300 bp, 10 predicted proteins | sample hydfrates6_PW_90_FD_132439 | JGI IMG/M metagenome (GOLD analysis project Ga0182238, IMG submission 132439) | Subsurface microbial communities from deep shales in Texas, USA - hydraulic fracturing test 6_PW_90 | ecosystem: Environmental > Aquatic > Deep subsurface > Shale gas/oil reservoir >... | reverse complement strand
GAGATAGCTACACCTGAAGGTATTCATAAGTGGGTACGGGCAATCGGTAATCCTGAAATTGTTGATGGAGAGGTCGTGAAGGTAACAGGTTCATTGCAGGATATCACCGAGCGTAAAGAAGCAGAACTCAAAATTGCCGAAGAAGCTGTCAGAAGGCGTATCTTCATTGAGCAATCCAGTGATGGTATAGTTGTACTTGACCAGGACGGAAGTGTTTTCGAGATAAATCCAAAGTATGCACAAATGCTTGGTTACTCGCCGGAAGAAGCTCTCAATCTGCATGTATGGGACTGGGATACCCAATGGACAAAGGATGATTTGCTTGAGATAATAAGGAATCTCGATGAAGCAGGAGATCATTTTGAAACACGTCAGCGTCGCAAGGATGGAAGCCTGATAGATGTTGAAATCAGTTCAAGTGCAGCTATGTTTGGTGGCAGGAAGCTTATCTTCTGTGTGTGCAGGGATATTACCGAACGTAAACAGGCCGAAGAAGAGATCCTGTTTGCCAAAATGCAGGCAGAGACCGCAAACCTTGCAAAATCACAGTTCCTTGCTACGATGAGTCATGAACTTCGCACACCGCTCAACTCAATATATGGTTTTTCACAGCTCTTAAATGATAAAATTCCCGGAGAACTGAATGAGAAACAGGTACAATACGTGTCCCATATCCTGAAAAGCAGTGAGCATTTAACTGAACTGATAAATGATATCCTTGATCTGTCAAAGATCGAAGCAGGCAGCATGGAACTGAATATCGAAAAGTTCAATGTTCACGAAGCTCTTAATGAGTTCATAGGCCTGATAAAACCTATGGCTGAAAAAAAGTGTATTGAAATCGGGACAAGCTTTGATATCAATGAGCCGGAGATCGGTATTGACAGAAAGAAGTTCAGGGACATTATGAACAATCTTCTCTCCAATGCAGTGAAATTCACGCCGGAATACGGCAAAGTAAACGTTGAGGCGGTTCGTAACAACGGTAAATTGAAAATATCAGTATCAGACACCGGCATTGGCATCTCCAGAAAGGACCAGCAGGAAATATTCAAACCCTTCAAACAGGCAGATTCATTCCTGAACCGCAAATACGAGGGAACAGGACTTGGACTTGCTATCACAAAGCATTATGTGGAAATGCACGGCGGGATCATCTCGGTGGAAAGCAGCCAGGGAATAGGAAGTACTTTCAGGATAATGATACCGACTGATGTAAAGAAAAGCGTGGCATCTACATTTTAATCAGTTTGCGGAATGCTAAAAGCAAAGATACTGTATTTGCCATATTCACTCTTTACCCAGACCTCCCCTCCATGCAGCTCTGTCAGTTTTCGTACCAGAGAAAGCCCCAGTCCGGTACCTTCATACTCTTTTGTTGTTGACTGGTCGAGCTGAGAAAAAGGTTTGAAAAGCTTATCTAAGTTCTCTTTCTTTATCCCTATACCCCTATCTTCAATTTCGAAATGAATCGAAGATCTGACAGTATTAACCCTAACAAAGATGATCCCGCCTTCATGGGAAAATTTGATCGCATTCCCAATCAGGTTGTACATTATCTGTTTTAATTTACCACTATCAGCTTCGATCGTCTTCAAATTTGGATCTATATTTGTATCAATTGTGATCTTACGGGATTTTGCTATAGGCGTCATTACTTCAATGATTTCCTGTAACATAGGGCCTGGCTGGATCATTTCAGGCTGGAGTTCCATTTTCCCGGACTCTGCTTTTGAAAGATCTAGTATATTGTTGATCAGTCCCAGCAGATGCTGACCGCTTACAGAAATATTCTTTGCATAGCCAGCCTGTTTCTCATTCAAAGGACCTGCGAACCCACCATGAAGCATATCGGAAAAACCCATTATAGCGTTGAGTGGAGTTCTTATTTCATGACTCATATTTGCCAGGAACCTGCTTTTAGCCTCATTTGATGATTCTGCAAGTTCTTTTGCTTCCAGGAGTGCATTTTCCATTTTTATCCGCTCTGTAAGATTTATTTCCATGGAGAATATCTCCAGCTCACCATCTGACAACCCCACAGCATAGCAGCTGGAGAACACCGGAATGGTTTCACCGTTTTTTGTTGAAAGAGTTGTTTCAAGTGCGTTTACCTGGTCCCGATCTTCCTGAACTGAAACAATAAGATCAAGCAGTTCACTTTTATTTTTGTCAGGTACTATCAACTCAGTTAGTTTCTTTCCAAGAGCCTCATCTCTCAGATAACCGAACATATTTTCACTTGCTGAATTCCAGTAACGGATATTGCACCCGGTATCAAATCCCTGAACTGCAATGTCAGGTACATTATCAATGAAATTCTGAAATTTAGTCTCATAGAAGTTCAATTTTTTTTCCTGATCATGGACAGTCCTTAAAAGACCTACCTGCTTGCTGAGGACCATGTATGTGATATTTGCAATCAGGAGTATAATGATAAATGACAGAGCTTTCAGGAAAGTCACATCACCGGGAACAAGGCCATTAACAAGAACATTTTCAAGCCAGTTACCGATATATAGCCATGCACGATAGAGAACCAGAAAGAATAGCAAGAGAGTGGTGACTGCAATTGAATATGGTTTTGAGAACCATTCTTTTAATCTGAGAGGATCCATATCGTCCTTCTTATCCATCAATGAAACTTCCTGATTCTGGTTGTGATAAGTTCAAACAGTTAAGCATCTGTAAATTTACTGCAGCGTAGCTTAAATTTGCAATGTATTATATAAGAAGATTTATATTTATAATTGTAGTACAAACACTACATTCTTCAATCTACAATTGCAAAAAAATTTGAGGAATAGAATAATATGCCTGACATAGAGTCTTTATCCATGTATGTGAATATTTTTCTTTTCCTGACACTTGTTAATTCTCTTTTATCGCGGTTTGCTGTTGTGAAATCATCGGTAGCTCCGGGTGTGTCAGGTTTGTATTTTGCAGTTTCCTTTATGATCGTTTTTGCATTGTGGTATGGAATATGGGGTGCCCTTTCGGCTTATCTTGGCTGCATGGTCGGAGCCGGTATACTTGCGGACGTACCACTTTCTCTGAATATAGTATGGTCCCTTGCAGACCTCTGGCAAGTATTGATACCCCTGATCGCTTTCATGTATTTCAAGGTTGACATCAGAATGAGAACAAAGAGGGATTTTGGTATATTCATCATCTTTGGCTGCCTGCTGAATAATCTGATCGGTGCCCTATGGGGTTCTCTGATGCTTATTCGTAATGGTGTGATCGGCTGGGCTCAGTTCCAGGCAACATTTGAAGGATGGTTTTTTGGAAATCTTATAGTTGCAATTGTGCTCGTACCACTTTTATTAAGATACATTACTCCATACATACAGCAGACCAATTCCTATGTGAAAGGTTACTGGGTATGAAATGGTAGAGTATCTGCAGGCAAGGCTTACAGTTCATTAGTTCTGGTTTTCAAATGTATAGGACCTTCCTGAATATCTCCTGTACACCCATTCTGCGATGAAGCAGGTCATTATAACTGTTATGAACAAAAAGAGAAACATCACTGATCTTTGAGATATGTAATAGACATTGAAAAACAAAAATGCAATATTGCATATCAAAGTGATTCGAATTACAAAAGAAGAAAAAACAGATCTGTTCAATAAACAAAGATTAGCGAGGTTGACTGCAAGATAGATCACAATTAAAAACAAACTTCCACTAATGCCAATGCCTTCCAGCTCAAGCAGGTTGACAAGGATAACGGCGAAAGCAGTTGTAATAAAAAGTCCTTCTCTGCTCTCTTTCCAGACCTCCGTTTCAAATGTTTCAGGCAGCTCACCATGCTTGGCCAAAAGGTAACTTACATTCGCCCCTCCGTATAACAAAGCGTTGATACCGGCCGATGTGGAAAACAGTGCAGTGATCGCCAGCAGTCTGAATCCGAAACTGCCCATAAAAGGTTCCGAAGCCGCTGCTATAACAAAGTCTCCTGCCTGGATAATTTCTGACATCGAAAGATTACCAATTACGGTCAGACCTGTCAGTACTGAAACTAAAAGGACTGTCAGTACGCTTAAATAAATTGCTCTGGGCAGAACCGCTCCGGGGTATTTTATGTCCCTAGAAGCTGTTGAGATAAGTCCAAAACCCTGGAAAATAAAGAAAATAATTCCTGCACAATAAATAATATCATACACCGGAGGCCATTTTGTTGTGCTCAGATTTCCGGTATCAATAAAGAACAGACCGACTATAGAGAACATTAGCAGTAATACTAATTTCAAAGCAGTTATCAAAAGCTGCGATCTTGCAAACATCCTCAATCCGATGAAGTTGATAGCTGCAAAAAACACTATGATCAGGGAGGAGAGAAGATTTGCCCAGATCTGAGAGCTGCCAGCAGGTAAAAAGGTCATGGCATAAGATGCAAAACCCTTTGCATACAGAGCAACTCCCAATATGTACGTAAGCCAGAGAAGAATGTTAAGCCCACCGCTTAGTATATTGTTACCCAGTCCCTTTACAATAAATTCCACGGGACCACCGGGAGAGGAATATCTGACACCCAGTTCAGAATATGAATAGGCATTAAGCAAAGCTACACCACCTGCAATTATAAATGCCACATAAACAGCGTTACCCGCTATCACCGTAGCTGTCCCGAAAATGGAAAAAATGCCTGCAGCAAGCATTGAACCAATTCCAATGGATGTTGCCGACCACATGCCAAGGAACCTTTTCGGTGATACCATGAAAAGAAAATAAGTTGGTTTAGTAATTAATATTTCTTGTATATTAGAAATATAAATTAGATCACAGAAGATTAGTTTAGATTATTCAATTGACCTTATAACTAATATTTTTTCATAATTCAGTACGGATTTCATTTTCGATAATTATAAGTATGACTTTTTACAAAAGTTTCTTGTAAACAATTAGAACAGTGTTTCAGGCTGGTAGCTGGTTGGTACCTACGGGGTGGTATATTGGAAAGTAGTGAAAGTATTGAAGACGCTAGCGATGATGATAATAACAAGCAAGAAAGTGAGTATCTTGCGGATAAATTCCTTCCGGGAGATGATGCAGCAAAATGGTGGTTCTGGGGTTCACTTATATGGTTTCCGTTATTTGCAACTCTGGGCTTTATACTTGCAATTAAATTCTTCCAGCCTTATTTTTTGAGTGACGCAGCCTATCTGACATTCGGACGTATTCGGCCGGCGCATGTTAACGGTGTTTTGTTCGGTTTCGTATCTTCCGGCCTGATCGGAGGGATGTTCTGGGCTGTTCCACGACTGGTCAATACTCCCCTATACAGTGCCAAAATGGCAAAGGTCAGTGCCGCTTTATGGAACATTGCACTCATAACCGGAATATCGATGATAGTTTTCCTGGGAGATACCCAGGGAAGAGAATATGCTGAATTACCCTGGATCATCGACATTCTTATTGAAACTGTTTTACTTTCAATCCTGTTGAATCTTCTGCTGACCTTTGGAAGGAGGAGTGAGAAAAAACTCTATGTTTCAACCTGGTATTATACAGGTACTTTCATCTGGTTCCCAATACTATATTTTATCGGGAACGTCATGTGGAGACCTCCAGATGGAGCAGTCATGGGAATCTCGGATTCTATTTTCAACTGGTACTACGGTCACAACGTACTTGGGCTCTGGTTCACAACTCTGGGAATCGCGAGCTGGTACTACGTAATACCACGAATGATTAACAGGCCCCTCTACAGTCACCTGCTTTCTGTGATAAGTTTCTTTACGATAGCATTCTTTTATACTGGAGTCGGCGGCCATCACTTACTTCAAACGCCAATTCCAGAATGGACAAAGACAATAGCAGTGGTAATGAGTGTCCTAATGCTCGTACCTGTAGTCACTTTTATGGTGAATATCGGACTGACACTACGTGGCACATGGAGTATCTTCACGAAGAATATTCCATTCAGATTCGTAGTTACGGGTTTCTTCTTCTACCTGCTCACATCTTTCCAGGGAACTTTTCAGGGACTCAGAGGTACGAATTCATACCTTCACTTCTCCCAGTGGCCTGTAGGACATGCACACCTTGCCATCCTGGGAGGATTCGGATTCCTTGCTGTAGGTATGATGTACTGGTTGATACCCAAAATAACCAGGACAAAGATATACAGTGAACGCCTTATGAGTATTAACTGGTGGATTGCAGTCATTGGTTTTACTCTTTTCTTCCTGGCTATGACCATAGCTGGTCTTGTGGCTAACTCTGCCTGGTGGCAGAATCTGCACGTTCAGACAGTATTGCAATTCCTTCAATTCTGGTATATAGTCAGGGCTATTGGAGGAGGATTTGTTGTCATTGCAGGATACATTTTTGCATCTAACACGATCCTGACATTTGCAAGATCAAAAGAGCCTCATGAGGAGGAAGAGATTTTTGAAATTTCCGAAGAGAAGAGCTCAAAACCACATTCTCAGACACAGAGACGTTCACAGCATAAGCTGAGTATGCCAATAATAGTTGTGGGAGCACTCACGCTTTTCCTGCTGATGACCTGGATGGTTGTTGCAATGCCTGCATTGAATCTTGAAAATGTCCAGCCTACGGATATTGCACATGAATATACAGCTCTGCAGGCTGAAGGAAGAACGATCTATAAAGAGAATGGTTGCTTCTACTGCCATTCCCAGTTCGTAAGACCTCAGGACTGGGCAATAGGAAGGATCTCAGAACAGGGAGACTACTACTATGATCAGCCGCATTTACTAGGAACAGAAAGAACAGGACCTGACCTTGCACAGATAGGAGGGATGAGACCGACTGAATGGCACTATTACCATGATATGGATGCAAGGACAACCAGTCCGCGCTCGATAATGCCACCTTTCGCTTTCCTCACGGATCAGGAACTAACAGCGCTTGTTGCCTATGTTCAGAACCTCGGATCATATGATCTGGAAACTCAAAACTTCCATCCTGATGTACCCTATGAATATGCAAATGAGACGCAGCCTTACGCTCCATACATGATGGGAGCCATGCAGAACTATAACATGACGACTAACACGTACACGGGAAACGACAGTCTTGCAAATAACTATGCATCGGTGTTCGAGGACGGCAAACAGACCTACATCCAGAGATGCATGTCATGTCACGGCTGTTCCGGAAATGCACAGGGACCGTATGCAAGACATGTTGTCACGCAGCCTGCCAATCTCCATGAAAGGATACTGACCTACCAGCCTGAACCAGGCGATCCATATCATTTCTGGAGGGTAAGCGAAGGTGTCCCTGGAACGGCGATGCCGACATGGAAAATATCCATGAACGATACGGAGATCTGGAAGACTGCCTTCTATGAAATGAGCTTTGCAAACGGAGCTGTCAGAACCGTAAGCGGTGATGTCTCTGATGCAGAGGCTCTGGACTTTGCCAACAAGACAGATATCCAGCCTCCGATAGCTGGTACTCAGGAGCAGTTCAACCGTGGAGAGCAACTCTACACACTGTACTGTCAGCAATGCCATGGAGAAAGTGGTCACGGTGACGGTCCTGCATCTGCTCTGAGTAGTGGCGGTTATATCAATCCGGTCCCTGCCAACTTTACAGAAAGTGGAGGCGACTTCCAGAAATATGGACAATACGTGTGGAAAGTGCAGGAAGGGGTAGAAACCACCAACATGCCACCGTGGAAATATGCACTGAGTGAGGAAGACATGTATGAGACTATCTTCTATATACAGAATTTCTCAACCACCAAGGACTATAATGAGAAATGGGCTCTGCTGTACAATGATTCATTTGCCCGGGACATGAGGAAGTGATATAGTGGATGAATATGCTTTATCATTGTTTATATTCAGCATATGCCTCTTCCTTATTTTTCTTGGATTTTTTATATGGGGCTGGAAATCAGGTCAATTCGAGGATATAGAAGAAGCAAAGTACAGAATGTTGGAAACTCCTGACATTCCTAAGAACGAAAGGTCAAACAACAAAAATAACTACAAGGGGGAATAAATATGGCATTCGCACCGGAATATGCAATACATATTCAGTTTTGGGTCTGGATGACATTTCTTACCATTTTCTCCAGCATTGCAATAATCTGGCTGGGAGTGGAGAACGGAGACAAGTACTCAAAAGAGGACTCAAATGCCCATGCAGAGGAGTTCGGAGGAGTGATCGCAGAGTCCCATGGACCGATCACTAATTTCCTCTGGGTGATATATGTCATACTGACGATCTGGACCATAGCCTATTTCTGGCTACACTGGAGCGAGTTCAGCAGTCTTTCCATGTGATTTTTACTTTAAGAAAAAAAAGGACTCATCTTTTTATTTTTACTAATTCAAAGGAAAGAAATAGTCATTAGTGAACAGATTATAAATATACGACAGCAGTGATTTTACTGCTGTCTTTAAGTTGGTTTTGAGACCTTCATCACTATTTTATTCCGCCAGTGCTCCAAGAAGGGAATCAGCATCCTGTTTTGAGATATAGACACCTTCTTTGTCGTCAGCAACGTGTACTCCGGCTTCAGTGAAACTCATGTTTATAAAACCGAAAGCTGACATGGTGCCAAAAGGATTATCGGAATCGATTCCTTCAAGTTCCATCTTAAAGATAGAAAGGTAGTTCTTGGGAACAAAGATCGCGTCGCCGCTCATGTCTGAAATAACGATGCCGTCCGTGCCAATTGAAAAGTCACTCATTCTAATTCTCCGTTTTTTATAGCCAATCCGGATTATAGATTCCGGATCTTTTAATACCTATATACGTCTTAATTTAAAAACTCGTTGTCGTAATATAGTTCAACAGTTAGTGATCAAAAGTCAATTTTCAGTATATGAAAACCTATTTTACAAAGCATGTTTCGCAAAGATTTTAATACAAAAGAGCACAAGTATCTATTAACACCGTTAACAGAAACAGTGCCAAGAAGTTCCGTTTACCAGACAGCAAAACGTCTGATAGGTCATGACAGTAACAGCACTAATGAAAGATTTCATGTTGAAAATACATGTGGGGAAAAGACAGTCGATCACCGCTTCCAAGCTTGTACTGGGGAGTATTACAACACAAAGCTGGGCAAGGATATCTGACAGAAATGTAAAAAACGTAAGTGATGAACTGCTAAAAGGAATGCTACGGCTCTATAACGAGAATTTTACTGAAATCAATGAAGAGCGTTTCACAAAGTATGCCAGGTTTTTCAAGAAAACCACTTACGTATATGTCTATAACAACGAAGTGAAAGGTTATTGTCTCTACTACATCAAGCCTTCCATTTCATCCTTCAGGCTGAAGAGAACTGCCACACTCTACTCCTTTACGGTTGACAGGAGATGCCGTAGACAGGGCATAGGCCTTAAGATGTTGCAAAAGAGCCTGCTTGAAATGAGACTCAACTCTATTGACCGGATCAATCTGTATGTTGATATAAACAATGAACCCGCTATAAATCTGTACAAAAAAGTAGGATTTGAGATAACAGAAGAAGTAATGGATATATGCGGCCCCGGCAAGAAATGTTACAAGATGGAAATAGAATTTGACAAGCTGGAAGCTGATCCGCAGTTTGAAGAGTTGACGATATATACATAAAATTAAAACTTAAAGTGAGTAAATAAATTTTAAATCAGGCCAACAGCCTGAAAAAAGTATAAAAATCGTTTTTAATTATTTTTAGTAGAAATTAACTTATCTTTAGCCTTCAAGCGTCCCTTCGATCTTGGAACCGTCATAGGTACAGCGTGTGTTGATCACATTCTGAAGCATAGGCTTAAAATCAGCATCCTCGTCATGATCAGTTACTGCGTTGTTATCATATTCGAACTCGTTTCTCTTATCCATGATGTCTACTGACCTAATATTATCTCCTCTGTATACTGGATTTAATATAGCTGGAAGTCAGAGATTAAGTGAATCAGGAATATTCCATCCCTTTACTCCACTCCCATAATTTGCAAGTAAACCCCTACTCGCAAGCACATATAGGAACTTTCCTTTATTTAAGCAAAACCGTTCTTAATCAAACGTCAGATACTATTTTGATATTACATACTATATTATAACGGCGTTATATTATCATATGTCCGAAATGAAAGACATTATAAATAAACAAACCAATATACACAATTAGTTTTCTGGAAGCTGAATTCACCTGACCGGATGTACGTTTATGAAGAAACAATTAATTGATGTTGTATTTGCTTCTGACAAAAGGAAAAATGTACTTCTCCTGTTAAAGGATGGTCCTGAGAAGATGGAAGATCTTCTGAACTCACTTGAGACAAGCAGGCAGGCTTTATTGCCCCAGATAAGAATTCTTGAAGAACATAATCTTGTGGCTGATTCAAACGATGTTTACGGGTTAACGACCATTGGAAAACTGGTTGTGGAAGAAATGGTCCCGCTACTTGAGAAGGTCAGAGTATTTGACAATAACATCGAGTTCTGGGGTACTCATAATCTTAAGAGCATTCCGCGCCATCTACTGGAAAGGATAGGGGAAATCGGAGATTGCGGGGTTGTTGAACCGGGTTTTGCCTCTATGTTCGAGATCAACAAGAATTTTGTAGAACAGGCACTCAACTCCGATGAGATATTTCTTGTAACAACATTTATGCACCCCAGTTACCCTTCACTGCTCGCCCGGTTCCTTGAAAAAGGATCAAAGGTTGCAATGATCATATCAGAAGACCTGTTCCGAAAACTCAAAGAAGAATGGTACGAAGAATTCAGGAGTTTTGTTGATTCGGAAAATCTTAAATTTTACGTGTACAGCAATGATCTGATACTTACATCCCTGGCAATCGCGGATAATTGCTTTATTCTGAGATTATTGTTGAAAGATAAAGAATTCAGCAACATACAGCTCATCTGTAACAGCCCCGAGGCCCATCGCTGGGGCCGGGATCTTTTTGACTATTACCTGCAGGACTCAGTTCCTGTTACTCGGATATAGTCTGGTTTTTGCCATAATCACAGCTCGGTAATACGAGTGGACCTCTCCAGATAATATTCGCATAATTCCCTGTTCCACTGAACTGCACTGGAGCTGCAGCACATTAATTGCTTATTATCGTAGTCACCTTTCCTGGATAACAACCTGAAAAAGGAGCAGTAGTCATTATGCCCGAAAGAAACGAAATTTGTTGGATGATCGTAAACAAATATCTCAAATAAGCCGCTTTTCATGTATTCTCTGAACTTATCCACATAGTTTGCTTTTATCCTTTCAAAGAGTTCCCCGCTGACTATCAGTTTCACGTACACGTTGTTGCTGATCCATTCGTCGTAGATCTCAGGAAAGTTAGGATACAGGAACG
>Ga0182238_1000525_pt1 | contig 11376 bp, 9 predicted proteins | sample hydfrates6_PW_90_FD_132439 | JGI IMG/M metagenome (GOLD analysis project Ga0182238, IMG submission 132439) | Subsurface microbial communities from deep shales in Texas, USA - hydraulic fracturing test 6_PW_90 | ecosystem: Environmental > Aquatic > Deep subsurface > Shale gas/oil reservoir >... | reverse complement strand
TCCTTATCAACCATACGTCTAATACTCCAAGTAATAACCATTCAATTAACCTACCTTTTGAAGCCAACATCATCCAGGTGGATGGAAGAAATCTCAATTGGCTAACAGTTAAAAAAGCTTTATCCGCAGTCATACTTCCTGAACCAACAAGTGAGATCATTAACAGGAATACACCCGCATTGAGCAGCGTTAAGAAACCACTTAGTTTCCTGGCAGTAGTTTTAGAGATAAAAGTACCAATTAATTTACTAACCGGAACTGAAATTCCCATTGCAAAAACAAAACCAAGAATGGCTGCTCCTGAAGATAAAAGGACAGTTATACCACCTTTTGATAATCCATAAACAAAAGCAACAGAAAAATATAAAGCAAAACTGACAAAGGTCCCCAGAAATGCTTCAAAAAATTTATAGAAAAAAATCGAAGCGCGAGAAATAGGAAATTTTAGAAGGAAACCTATTTCATCTTCATCATACAGGTTATAAATAAAGAAAGGAATTTGATTTAAGATTGCAAGTATCAGCAGTATCAAAGAAAAAAAGGAAAAGTAGGCATCTGCAAGCGTTAAGAACGATCCATCTCCAAAAATTATTACCCTATCAAGCTCTTTGAAAAAATCTATAGTGGGTAAAAATGCCAAACAGAATATTGCAAGGATAACTACTAAGTAAAGGACAGGCAGTTTCCTGAATTTTTCATTTCTATTTATTGAGGTATTTTTCAACCTGTATTTTACAAGTAGAGCAAAATCTCCCATTAATTATCACCAGATAACCAGTTTTCTCTAATCGAGCTGGTCTATGATATCGTAGAATTCATCGCCACCGGTAAGCTCAAGAAATAGATCTTCAAGGCTTTTGTTGCCCTTGTTTGATATCTGTCTTAATTCTTCCATAGTTCCTTCAGCAATCAGTTCTCCTTCGTTAATAATTCCTATTCGATCACACATCTTCTCAGCCACTTCCAGAACATGGGTAGTCATAAAAATTGTGGTTTCATTATCAGCCATTTTTCTCAGAAGTAATTTCAGGAGTTTCGCACTTCTAGCATCCAAACCGACTGTGGGCTCGTCCAAAAAAATTACTTCAGGCTGCCTCATCAAAACAGTTGCCACCATCAATTTTTGTTTCATGCCGTGAGAATAATCACCAATGAATTTGTTGAGATAATCGATGCCCAGAATATTGCATATGTCATTCAATCTTTTTTCAACTTCATCAACATTTACTTTATATATCTCCATGATAAATTTTGCGAATTCATAGCCTTTAAGATTGTCATACATTCTGGGTTCATCAGGAACTACCCCAATTCTCCTTTTTATACTCATCTCATTACTTGACATGCCCATATTCAATATTTCTATTGAACCATTATCAGGTTTAAGCACCCCGGTAAGCATCTTAATAGTTGTTGTTTTACCTGCTCCATTGGGTCCAAGGAAACCGTAAATTTCACCGGGATATACATCAAGATCTAAATCTCTTACTGCTATCAGGTCCCCAAAACTTTTTGTGAGTTTTCTGGTTTTTATCATACATCAGGACCTCCTATTATTGATCGTATACGTCAGGCGCTTTATCAAAAAAGGTAGCTATTCGAGGATTAAACGTAAGTTTTACAATACCTATGGGACCATTACGTTGTTTTCCAATTATCATTTCCGTTTCATGTGGCTTGTCAAGAGCTTCAGATTTATCTTTATAGTACTCTTCTCTATAAAGAAAGCTTACCATATCAGCATCTTGTTCTATGGCACCTGATTCTCTTAAATCACTCAGTCGTGGTCGTTTGTTTTCTCTTTGCTCAACCGCTCTAGAAAGCTGAGACAAAGCAACTACAACGACGTTCAACTCCCTTGCCAGTAACTTCAACGACCTCGATATCTCAGATATCTCCTGCTGTCTATTTTCAGCCGAACCTCTAAGATGCATCAGCTGCAAATAATCAACAAACAACGCTTCAATATTAAATTCCGATTTAATCCTTCTTGCCTTCGCTCTCAACGTTCGAGGGTCAAGAGAAGGTTCATCATCAACAACAATTTTTGAACGATAAAGAGCATCAGCCGCTCGAGTTAAAAGATCCCATTCATCAGTACTAAGATATCCCGTTCTTACATTATGAAGATCCACTCTTGCTTCAGAACATAATAATCTTTGGGCAAGCTGCTCTTTAGTCATCTCTAGACAAAAGAAAGCGATTGGGATATCATTCTTTAATGCCATATTTTTGGCAACATTCAAAGCAAATGCTGTTTTCCCCATTGATGGTCTGGCTGCAACTATCACAAGATCTGATTTATGAAAACCGGTTGTTATCTTATCAAGCTCTCTGAAACCAGTTGGAATACCCGTAACGAGTCCACCCGATTCGATAGTTTCAGGTCTATCTTTCAGTTTCTCAAGGTCTTCAAACACTGAATTCATTATTGGTCCCAATTCCCTGTATGATCTTGAACTCTGACTTTCAGTAATACGGAATATGAGTTTTTCGGCGTTATCGAGTGTTAACTCCGTGTCTTCTGATGCATAGGCTTCCTGTGCAATCTTTCCTCCAGCATTAATTAAAGCTCTTAGTAGCGATTTTTCTTTAACAAGTTTTGCATAATATAACACATTTGCAGAGGTTGGAACCACGTCAGCCAGCTGAACTACCGAAACCTCTCCACCCACATTTTTCAGTGCATCTGTAGAGCGCAAGCGCTCAGTTATTGAAACAATATCAACAGGAAACCCATTATCGAAAAGATATTCAATAGCGGCAAATATCAATTTATGCTTGTGCAAATAAAAATCATTTGAACCGACAATCTCAATGACTTCGGGTAAAGCTTCAGTATCAATAAGAACGCTACCTATAACTGCTTCCTCTGCCTCTACGCTATGAGGGGGGGTTCTTGGTTCCACTGTCATCATTCCTCTCTCAGGAATTTCTCAATATTATCTACTAGCTCTTCTGCTGGAAGATTCGTAACGATCTGGCCCTTTGTTTTTCCACAACCACCATTAACCGGCAACTCTTTTTTAATATGGGAAAAAATGTTTTTTAGATCTATTTCTTTAGAGAAGATCATGAATTTATTTTCCTCAATTTTACCGATAAACACATACCTTTTGTCATCAAGGTAACTGGGGATTTTTTCAATAATGCTTTTTTCTGCATCCAAAAATTTGCATAAACCTTTTTCTTTATTTACTCTCTTCGCATAAAATTTGGCTAAATTATCCAGTAGCTTATTTTCATTTCTTTTTAGATCTTTTATCTGTTGCTCCATCTTTTTCAGCTTATCTGGAATCTCATTCAAACCACAGGTCAGTTCATTATTTATCCATTTTGTTAAATAGTGTATCTTTTGAAAATATTTCAACGTTCTTAAACCTGCTACAAAGTATAATCTGGTAAGCTCACTCTTTTTCTTTTCCGCCTTCAATATCTTCAAAAAGCCAAGTTCACCTGTATTATCTACATGAAATCCGCTACATGCAATTCTGTCAGTTCCTTCTATGCTAACGATCCGAATTTTCTCTTTTTTCCCAATCAAACTGCTATCTATAGGTTTTCTCAAATTCAAACTGTCTATTTTTCCAATGGGATATTCTTTTTTGTAAACGTTACGACACTGTCTTACTTCATCAAAAAAATATTTTTCCACAATCTTTTCATGACTAACTTCAAATTGAGGCAAATCAATATCTATTGTAGAATACTCCTCCCCCATTTGAAATCCCTTTGTTTCAGCACTGAACTCTTTACTTATAATTGCTGATAAAAGATGCTGTGCAGTATGTTGCTGAGCTATATCATATCTTCTATTCTCGTCCACTTCGAGTTCAACATTCTTACCAATATCAAAGTTTTTCTCTGTATCAACTGAAACACAAATTTGTTTATTAGAGCGCTCAACGAACACAAACCCTTCTCCGTCAATAATTCCTCTGTCACCCAGCTGTCCCCCTACTCCATCCGGAAAAAGGTTGTTGCTATCAAAACATACTTTTGTAAACCGCTTACCTTTAAGAACATTTGCAATTTTTACAATCATTTTCTCACCCATGACTTGATATTGTGGACTTATATATGTAATAATTATACAGTAGATATTTTTTTCATGAAAGGTTTAAATGAATTTACGGGGTGATATAATTGCAGGAGAAACCAATCCTCGACGTTCGTAATCTCAGTACTTATTTCGACATTGCCGAGGGAACGGTAAAAGCAGTACAGGATGTTTCTTTTACTTTGAGTAAAAATGAAGTGTTAGGTATAGTTGGTGAAACAGGGTCGGGAAAAAGTGTAACTGTAAAAACAATTGCAGGTTTAATCGATAAACCCGGTTATATTGCTCATGGTCAGATACTTTTTGACACAGATGAATTTTCTCGAAATGGAGAAAAAACCACAATTGATTTGGCCAAGATTAAAAAAAGCATGTTTTCAAGGATTAGGGGAAGACACATTGGCATGATATTTCAGGACCCAATGACATCTCTTGATCCTCTTTACACGATTGGAAGACAGATGTCCGAAACAATTATTCATCATGACAAAGTTTCTGAAGAAGAAGCAAAACAGAGAGCCATAAAGTTGCTCGAGCAGGTCGGGATACCAAATCCAGTTGAAAGAATTGATGATTATCCATTCCAACTCTCTGGTGGGCAGCGGCAGAGAGTGGTAATTGCTATCGCATTATCGTGCAATCCTGAAATACTAATAGCAGACGAACCTTCGACTGCCCTTGATGTTACCGTTCAGGCTCAAATTTTAGAACTGATGAAAGAGCTTCAGGAAGAATATCAGAGTGGGACGATTTTCATTACACATGATCTTGCAGTAATAGCTGAAATTGCAACCAAAATTTCTGTTATGTACGGTAGTTACCAAATGGAGATTGCATCAGCTGAGGTTATATTTGAAAATCCAATGCATCCATACACATTCGCTCTATTGAACTGCATTCCAAGATTGGATGTTAAACAAGCAGAACTTGCACCTATACCAGGACAACCACCAGTCATGATGGAACCTCCTCGTCTTTGTCCATTTTTGCCAAGATGTGAAAGAGCTACCAAAAAATGTTATCGGGAATTACCTGAAATCGAAGAAATCGAAGATAATCATTATATTCGCTGCTTCAATCCTGTTACAAAAAAAGTTTCAGTCGTCAAGGAGGATATTGAATGAAGTTACTGGATGTACGCAATCTAAAAAAATATTTTCCTATCAGACAAGGTTTTCTAATAGAGAGAACTGTTGGTTTTGTTAAGGCAGTAGATGACGTTTCATTCGATTTAGAAAGAGGAAAAACACATGGCATAGTTGGCGAATCAGGTTGTGGAAAAACAACTATTGGAAAAACCATTCTCAGACTTCATGAACCAACTGAAGGAGAGTTACTTATTGACGGCGAGGATACCACTTTTTATTTTTTCAAGAAAAAAGACGCTCTGGAACATCTGAACAAGAATTACTTCTCTCTACCTGCATTCAATAACGGTGGCAAAGACCTTGAACCCCATCAATTGAAGATATATGAAGCTTACAAAAAAGCAAACAAAGATCCAAAAAAGGCTTTAAATTTTCTTTTTGAGGATCGCAGGAAAAAAATGAAGATGTTTCGTCAGAAGGCACAGATAGTTTTTCAGGATCCTATGTCATCCTTGAATCCACGAATGACCGTAGGTCAGATGCTTTCTGAGCCACTAATATTTCATGGTTTCGCAAAAGACATTGATGAAGCAGTGAAAATGGTTAAGGATTTGCTATCCAAAGTGGGGTTAAAACCGTATCATATAGATAGATATCCCCATCAATTCAGTGGCGGTCAAAGACAGAGAATCGCAGTTGCGAGAGCAATAAGCGTTAATCCAGATCTTCTAGTGTTAGATGAACCTACGTCTGCTTTAGACGTTTCGGTACAGGCTCAGATAGTTAAATTGTTTAAGAAACTTCAAGAAGAATTGAATGCAGGCTATTTATTTATTTCACATGACCTTGCTCTTGTAAGATTTATATGTGACAGCGTCAGTGTTATGTATTTGGGTAGAATTGTTGAACAGGGAGACAGTCAGAAAATCTTTGATGATCCACTTCATCCTTATACGAGAGCTCTATTAGCAGCTGCACCAATTGCAGATCCTAAAAAGAAAAGAAACAGGAAAGATCTTGTAGGAGGGCAGGTACCCAGTCCCATTAATAGACCAAAAGGATGTTTCTTCCATCCAAGGTGTAAATATAAGATAAAAGGACTTTGTGAAGAAAAATATCCGCCTATGTACAAAATTGATGATAACCATTACGTGGCGTGTCATCTTTATTCAGATACTTCTCTAAAAGGAGGGGAAAAAGCATGAAAAAGTTAGCATTGTTATTGGTTGTTCTCTTTGCAGTGGGTTTTGCTTTTGCTCAGGAACCAGAATATCTTGTAACAGATTATGACGGAAAACCTGGAGGCACACTGTATCTATCAACTACACAGGGCCCAAAAACACTGAATGACTCCTGGGCTCAGGAAACAAGTTCCACAGACATTATTGACATTTTCCTGGATGCTTTACTCGATGCAGATCTTTCAGGTAATCCATCAGGTGGCGGACTTGCAAAAGATTGGTGGTACTCCGAAGACCAAAAAACCGTTTTCTTCCAGATTAGAGACGGATTAAAATGGTCAGATGGAGAACCTTTCACCATTGATGACGTTGTCTTCACCTTCAAAGACATTTACTTCGTTGAAGGTATGACAGCAAATGGTCCAACAGGATATGTTGACAGCAATGATGTTCTCCCGGAAATCGAGGTTGTAGATGACACAACAATTTCTTTCACCTGGTCAACGCCTTCATACTGGGGATTTAGAGCAGTTGCCTGGACAAATATTCTTCCAGAGCACAAACTTGGGCCAGCTGTTGAAAATGGAACATACCAGCAGGCATGGACCGTAGATGAAATTGGTGAAGTTGTCGGTATGGGACCATTTATTCCTGTAGAATACACAGAAGGAACTCGAGTACTTCTCGAAAGAAATCCTCATTTCTATGCAGTTGACAAAAATGGAGTAAAGCTTCCATATCTTGACAGAGTAATATTCCAGATTGTTCCCGATCTGAACACAGAGCTTCTGAAATTTGAAGCAGGCGAACTTGATATTTATGCACCAACTGCAGAAAACTTCCCGAGAATCGCCGGACAGGCAGAAGAAAAAGGTTGGGTTGTAGGTACAGGTGGACCTGTAACAGGTTCCAGCTTTGTTACTATCAACCTTGGTCATCAGGATCCTGTCAAAAGATCATGGTTTACTAACGTGCATTTCAGAAGAGCACTCGTCTACTTGTTAGACAGAGAAAGTATTATTGAAACGCTTTACAACGGGCTCGGTACACCATTGTACGGTCCTGTTCCTCCATCCTCAGGGTTCTACAATCCTGAAATCGAAGAGGCATTCCCATACAAATACTCTATTATTAGAGCAAGGCTTGAATTGAGACAGGGTGGTTTTGATTGGGACAACGCAGGAAATCTTATTGACGCAGATGGTAATCGTGTAGAATTCAATCTCAGCACAAATGCAGGAAACAACGTTCGTGAAGCTATTGGTAATATTCTCGTAGAAAGTGCAAGCAAGGTTGGTATGAAGATTAACTTCAGACCCATGCAGTTCAATACACTGGTAACACAACTAACACAGCCGAATTACGATGCAATTGTTATTGGTCTGACTGGTGGCTCTGATCCAGGATCAGGCTGGAATGTTTGGAGACTTGATGGAGGACTTCATTTCTTCAACTACTCACCTGAGCTCAGACCTGATACAATTGATCCAGAAACATACAAGGTCTATGATTGGGAAAAACGTATACATGAAATTTACGTTGAGTCTCTGGGTGCATTTGGAGAAGACAGATACGATCTCTTCGCTGAATTCCAGATGCTCTGTGCAGAATATCAGCCAATGATTTACACAATTGCTCAGAATTACCTATACGCTCACCCAGAAAACGTACATCTTGCCAATCCCAATCCTAATCCATTTGCTGGTCAGTTGTGGCGCATGTACGGAATCTGGAAAGACTAATATAAGTAAAATACTCTTTTCTTAACGGGAGGGAGTTTCCCTCCCGTTTTACTGATTTTTTCAGCTTCTCAAGGAGGGAAGAAAGTGCTCAAATATATTGTCAGAAGATTAATCCTTGCTATACCGGTATTGCTGGGAGTTTCAGTATTAGCATTTTTAGTTATTTCAGCAGCTCCCGGTGACTTCCTTGACCAGTACAGACTCAGTCCCTCAATAAGCCCGGAGCAAATCAAGGTGCTCGAACGGCAATTTGGGTTTGATAAACCAATATACGTGCAGTATTTCAAATGGTTATGGGAGGTATTACACGGTAATTTCGGCTATTCTTTCGAATACCACGTTCCTGTATTCAATTTGATCTGGAGAAGATTAGGTGCAACATTGCTTCTGAGTGTTTTCACGATGATTTTCACATGGGGCATTGCTATACCTCTGGGGATTTATGCTGCATTGCACCAGTATTCACCATCTGACCAGGGATTATCGGTGTTCGCTTTTATAGGTTTATCCATACCTAACTTTTTCTTCGCTCTGTTGTGGTTGTTTATGTCAGCAAAAACCGGCTGGTTCCCTATCGGTGGAATTATCTCATTAAATCACGATGAGCTTTCAATGATAGGTAAGATTGGTGATTATTTGTGGCATGTAGTTGGTCCTGTCGTTACACTTGGTACTGCAGGATTGGCCGGCCAGATGAGACAAATGCGAGGTCAGTTACTTGACCAGTTAAATCAAGATTACGTGATCTTCGCCAGAGCAAAAGGAATGCCAGAACACAATGTTATATATACCCATGCTGTAAGAAATGCGATAAATCCACTTATTACAATGTTTGGATACGCACTTTCTGCTTTACTTGGTGGAGCTGTTTTAACAGAAACAGTCTTTGGCTGGCCAGGAATGGGAAGATTAGTAATTGAAGCGTTGACATCTCAGGATTTATTTCTTGTTATGGCTTCGTTATTATTAGCGTCAATCATGCTCGTCTTGGGAAATCTATCCGCGGACCTATTACTCGCCTGGGTTGATCCCAGAATTCGCTACAGATTTAGATAGGGGTGAGTCTTTTGAATAAAAAGAGTAAAAAAATAAAGAAACCAGTTGAAAATACAGGCGAAGTCAAAAAAGAAGATCTTTTTGAAGTTGAATATTTAAATAGATGGCAACTGGTATGGCGCGCATTAAAGAGGCACAAACTGGGCATTATTTCCATGTGGATTTTGGTTGTGTTCTATATCATAGCTTTGTTCGCAGATTTCTTTTCTCCCTATAATCCCTATGCGCAGAATCAACAGCTATCATACTCTCCACCATCCAATATTCACTGGCTTGACGAAGAAGGAAAACTGACAAGACCATATGTGTATCCATATGTTCTCGAAAGAGATCCTGAAACATATAAAACAACATTCTCAGAAGGAACTTCTATCCGAAGAATAGTAGCTAAAGATCAAAATTCAGGAGAGACATTTGAGCTAGAGATCGGAAAAAACGATGTAAATTCAATTTATATGGTTAGTGAAACCGTACGTTATGCTGAAGATGCACAAGGGAACATGGTCCAGTTAACAGCGAGACCTGAATATGATGTTGTTCAATCCATTAAATTGAGCGATGTTGAAATGCTTGATGGACCAATGAGAAAAGTCAATGAAGATACAAGTTCAATTAGTACGTTAAACGTTTGGCAGTATCCCGGATTAAAGGAAATTGGAGAACCCGTCAGGCTCATTACTGAAAAAAGATTGCACAGAGTTTATGCCATTACTGGAGCTGAAATAAAGGAAATCGTTAAAGAAGCGATTACAATAATAAATGATGTACTTGATGTTGAAGGCGGAGATATGGAAACAGCAGAAATGTATTTAAGAGAGTTTGATATCGATCCAGACATGTTTACAGTTGTAAATAATCCTGAAATAATTGAATATGAAACAAGAAAATTTCCGATAAAGTTCTTTATTCGTTCCTGGGAATACAAACTGCTGTGGTTAATCCCAACAGATATTCATCTTTTCGGAGTTGAGACCCCTGCTGAAGTTCATTTGTTCGGTGGAGATGCTTATGGCCGCGATGTATTCTCAAGAATTATCTTTGGTTCTAGAATTTCCCTCTCTATAGGTTTTTTGGGAATCGGAATTACATTCGTTCTTGGTCTGTTGATTGGAGGAGCTGCAGGTTATTACGGTGGTTGGGCAGATGAAGTTTCGATGAGAATTACAGAAGTGTTTATGTCTATACCGAGTTTTTACCTGCTTATATCGTTAAGGGCTATTTTACCCATAGGTTTGCCTCCACATATCACATACTTATTAATCGTGGTTATACTTAGTTTCATCGGTTGGCCCGGAATGTCAAGGGTTATTCGAGGAATGACTCTTTCATTGAAATCCAATGAATTTGTAGAAGCAGCGATGGCAATGGGATATCCTGATAGAAGAATAATCTGGAAACACATAATCCCCAACACATCAACATATATAATTGTCGCAGCTACATTGTCAATACCGCAGTACATAATTGGTGAAGCGGGGCTTAGTTTCCTTGGTTTAGGTATTACTGAACCATCGGCAAGCTGGGGATTGATGCTCAGTCAGGCGCAAAATATTAAAGCCATGACAGAGGCACCGTGGTTATTGTTACCAGGACTGTTCATATTCATCGTCGTTATGGCATTCAACTTGCTTGGTGATGCACTAAGAGATGCGCTCGATCCAAGAGCACTGGGAATCTAGCTTAGAAAAACTATAAAAGTAAATGAAAGAATAAAGAAAAAACTGCGAGCTCTCTTTTACAAGAGAGCTCTTTATTTTTTTGTATTTAGAACAAGCGATAGGGCAAGTATCAAACAAAGAAAAAGTAGCATAAGTATGCCAGGCAAAGAGGGTATATCCTGAATATCAAAAAGATTGTATAAAGGACGAGTTAACCAGCCAAGCCCTTTTTGATAAACTCCATATATATATATTATAAGAGCTGATGAACTCAGAAAAATTAGAACAGTTCTTGCTATCTTCTTAAAAGAAACAGTTATAAAAATCTGCAGTGAAATGGCAAGCAAACATAGATTGCCTGAAAACCAGATAGAAATTTCAGAGAATTCAAGGTTTTTATCAAGCAAATTACCCAAGAAACCACTGCCAGCTGACACTACCAACAACGTTACAGCTGCTAACAGAAGAATATCAGTAACTATAATAAGTATTGCCCTCATAAATTTACCTCCAAATAAATTACCTGGCTTGTTTTTCGCAATCTAGAAATACAGCGTTTGGAAAATAAAAATCCAGCACCCAGGTAAATGA
>Ga0182238_1000524_pt1 | contig 11379 bp, 12 predicted proteins | sample hydfrates6_PW_90_FD_132439 | JGI IMG/M metagenome (GOLD analysis project Ga0182238, IMG submission 132439) | Subsurface microbial communities from deep shales in Texas, USA - hydraulic fracturing test 6_PW_90 | ecosystem: Environmental > Aquatic > Deep subsurface > Shale gas/oil reservoir >... | reverse complement strand
ACGAGATAGGCGGCAAGTTGGGCGATATCTTCCGGTTTCCCGAATCTTCCTGCAGGCACCTGTTCGAGCATCGCCTCGCGGCTTTTCTCCGGGAGTGCAGCCGTCATCTCCGTTTCAATGAATCCCGGAGCAATTGCATTGACGGTGATGTTTCTTGAACCCATTTCCCTCGCCAGACTCTTTGTAAAACCGATGATACCCGCTTTAGCGGCGGCATAGTTCGTCTGACCGGCGTTGCCGATAAGGGCAATAACGGAAGAAATGTTTACGATTCTTCCCCATCTGGCTTTCGCCATTCCACGGATCGCCCGTCGAGTCACGAAAAAGACGGAGTTCAAATCTTTTGACATGACCTGTTCCCACTCTTCGTTTTTCATCCGCATAAGGAGGTTGTCCCTGGTGATACCCGCATTGTTCACTACCACCAGGACAGTCCCGAGGCGGTCTTCTATCTCTTTGAACAACCGTTTGACGTCTTCGCTGTTCGAGACGTCCGCCTGAAAGGCCTCGGCATTGTTGCCATTCCTGCGAAGCTGGGCGACGACTTCTTCTGCACCTTCACGGGATCTGTTGTAGTTGACGGCCAGGCTGTATCCCACTTCGCCCAGTTGAAGTGCTACCGCCTTTCCTATACCGCGTCCCGCCCCGGTTACAAGAGCTACTCCGGGCGACTTGGTCATGGTTTTACCCCTCCTGACTCAAGGCGCGAACGAAAGATTCCGCTTCTTCTGGGGTTCCGACAGTCAGAGCCGAAACCCCCCTGACTGTCCGCCGGATGAGACCGGTAAGGACGGATCCAGGCCCGATTTCAGCAAAAGTCTCAATGCCTTCGGAATGCAGATATTCGATGGTATCCTGCCAAAGTATGGGGCTATAAGTCTGAAGGTACAAGGAGCGTTTGATATCATCTACATTCTGTTCCGGTCTGGCTGAGACATTGGCAATGATCGGCCATTTCGGTTTGCGCCATTGACATTGTTCAAAAGCGGCCTTGAGCTTGTCCGCTACAGGTTCCATGAGTCTGCAATGGAACGGGGCGCTGACCTTGAGCCGGACAGCTCTCCTGGCTCCGCGTTCTTTGGCCAGTTCCATTGCCTTTTCCACAGCTTCCGTTGTTCCCGATATGACGATTTGCCCGGGAGCATTGAAATTTGCCGCTTCACAAACGCCCAGGGAGGAAACCTCTTCGCAAATCGCCTTCACGGAATCCCTGTCAATCCCCAACAGTGCCGCCATGGTTCCCTGGCCAAGGGGAACGGCTTCCTGCATGAGGCGCCCTCGCAGGTGGACAAGCCGGACTCCGTCGGCGAGACTGAGAGCTCCGCCGGCGACAAGGGCAGAATACTCCCCGAGACTGTGTCCTGCAACGAAGGCCGGCTTCGGGTCGAAGCCGAGCTCATGCCTGATTACCTCGAAAACGGCGATGCTTACAGTAAGGATCGCCGGCTGGGCGAAAGCCGTCTTCTTCAGATCTTCCCCGGGGCCTTCAAGAACAAGTTTGCCTAGATCGAAACCAAGCGCTTCATCAGCTTGTTTAAAAACGTTCCGGGCAGCATCGTAACGATCAAGAAGCCTGCGGCCCATTCCGACTTCCTGCGATCCCTGCCCGGGAAAAACCATTGCATAAGACATATTTTCAATCCCTCTCATTCAAAGAGATTTTTCTCAAGAGATTGCAGTACATCTGACGTCTGCCGGAACATGTCACGGATGATTTTTTCAGCAGGCTCGACAGAATGAACAAGGGCCGCAGACTGCCCGGCCATGACAGAACCCCATTCGATGTCACCTTCGATCACAGCAGCACGGAGCTTGCCGGTACCGAATTCCTCCATGTCTTCCACAGACGCTCCATTCTTTTCAAGTTCTTCGAAATGTTTCGTAAACTTGTTATGGAGGCATCTTACCGGGTGACCCGTTCCCCGTCCCGTAACGACGGTACTTCTGTCTCTCGCTTTGATGATTTCCTGTTTGTACGATTCATGTGCGTTTGATTCGAGGCAACAGGCGAACCTTGTTCCGACCTGGACCCCTTCGGCACCGAGGGCGAAAGCGGCTACCACCGCCCTGGCATCTGCAATTCCTCCCGCTGCAATGACCGGGATGTCAACAATATCAGCGATTTGCGGCACGAGAACCATGCTCGTAATCTCCCCGATGTGTCCGCCCGCTTCCATACCTTCAGCGATAACAGCATCGGCTCCCTGTCGGGCGACGCGTTTTGCGTGTGCTGTGGAGGCGATTACGGGAAGAATTTTCGTCCCGAGGGGTTTCAGCCGCTCAATGACTTTTCCGGGACTTCCTGCTCCGGTCGTGACAACGGCAACCTTCTGACCGGCGACGACTTCGATGGCATCCTCGGCAGTGGGCGAAAGAAGCATGATATTGACGCCGAAAGGCTTTTCGGTCAAGGATTTCGCCTTTCGGATTTCCTTTTCGAGCAATTCAGGAGGCATGCTGCCTGCCGCAATGACTCCGAGTCCTCCTCCATTGCTTACCGCTGCAGCCAGCTCGGCATCGGCTACCCATGCCATTCCTCCCTGAAGAATCGGATACTCAATTCCAAGGAGTTGTTTTACCCGGTTGTTATGCAGCATAGGCATCACCTCAAATCCGAAGCACGATAGCGCCATAGGTCATACCGGAGCCGAAGCTGGTCAGGACAACATTATCGCCTTTCTTTACGAGGCCTTTGTCGATCCCTTCATGAAGTGCCAGAAAAACGGAAGCTGCGGATGTGTTCCCATACCGGTCAAGATTCACGATGGACCGGTCCGGGTCGAGTTTCATTCTTTTAAGGACTCCGTCAATGATCCGTACGTTCGCCTGATGGAAGATCCACCAGTCCACGTCCCCGGGTTCGAGCCCCGCATCGGAACAGAGGCGTTTCAGAAAGGGAGGAAGGACGGTGTTGACATACTTGAACACATCGTTGCCTTTCATTTTGATAGAGTGTTCCCCTGCATCGACAGTTTCATGGGTCGCCGGTTTTTCGACGGCTCCTCCCGGAAATATGATAAAATCTGATTTTTCGCCTTCAGCATGAAGCTCTGCGGCCAAAACCGAGTTTTCTGCTTCACCTGCACCGAGGACAGCCGCTCCTGCACCATCTCCAAAGAGAACGCAGGTGTTCCGATCGCTCCAGTCGAGAAATCTGGAGAGGACTTCCGCACCGATAACGAGAACATTCTTCCATAAACCGCTTCCGATTCCGGCAGCTGCTGTGGTCAGGGCATAGATACATCCCGTGCATCCGGCCTGAACGTCAAAAGCGCCGGCATTGCCTGCACCGATGAGGTATTGCACTTTCGGACCAACGCCCGGGAAAATCGTATCAGGGGTATTTGTCCCGACGATGATCATGTCAACATCCTGCGCTTGAAGGCCCGCGCTTTCCAAGGCGGCACGGCCTGCCTTTGCCGCCAGTTCGCTGGTTAATTCTCCATCAGAGATGTGCCTCTCATGGATGCCGGTGCGTGAGGTTATCCACTCATCGCTTGTTTCCACCATTTTTTCGAGGTCATCATTTGTCAGCACTTTTTCCGGTACGTACATTCCGGTTCCTTTCAGGACGACGGGAATGCGGAAGTCAATCCCCAATCTGCACGCCTCCCTCCTCAAGCTCTTCGACGATCGTTTCTACACCCTGTTTCCTGACAAAATCCCGGGCAACACCTAGAGCACTGCTCACGGCTCTGGCCTTTGATCTGCCGTGAGCCTTTATAACCGCTCCGTTGACGCCAAGAAGGGGGGTCCCCCCCGTTCTTTCATAGTCAAAGCGCAACGAAAGCTCTTTCAGCATTGGCAGCATGAACATCATTCCCACCTTCGGCAGAAAACGTCTTTCAATCTCCCCGCGTACCAGGGAAAAAAGCGCTTCGCCGGTGCCTTCTATGAACTTCAGCAGAATGTTTCCTGTAAGTCCTTCACATACAACGACGTCGGTTACTCCTATTGGTATATCCTGCCCTTCAACGTTACCGGCAAAGTCGACTGGCGCATCCTTGAAAAAGCTTCGTGCTTCCTGGATGAGTTCATCTCCCTTGATTTCCTCGGAACCATTCGAAAGCAAGCCTATTCGCGGCTGCTCGACGGACTCGATCGTTCTCATGTATACATCGCCCATGAGGCCGAACTGGTAGAGGTTGAGAGGCTTGCACCTCACCGTGGCCCCGACATCGATGAGGAGGCTGACTCTTTCGAGGGCCGGCAATGGGATTCCGAGTCCCGGTCTGTCGATACCCTTGATGCGACCGACGATAAGAACTCCACCGGCGACTATTGCCCCCGTATTGCCTGCGGATACGCACCCAACTGCTTCGCCGGAGCGAACCATTTGCATGGCGATATGCAGGCTCGATTTACGTTTCTTTCGGATCGCTACGGCAGGAGATTCGGCCATGTCTATCGTATCCTCCGCCTCCACGACATGAATGCGTCTTGTCAGGTCGGATGAAATTGCCTCGATATGAGGTTTGATTACCTCCGGATCTCCAACGAGAGCTATCTCGATATCCCCGTACTGTCTGCAGGCGAGGACGGCTCCTTTGCAAATCTCTGCTGGAGCGTGATCTCCTCCCATTGCGTCAAGGGCTATGAGCACGATGTATCTCTCCTCTTTCTCTCAGGTTACTCTCATGGTGTTACTCCGATGGTCCCGAAAGGTTTTCGGGATTGCCGACAACGGTAATAAAGCGGCCCACGAAAATTTCGCGGTCACCAACCCTGGTTCTGACACTGACAACATATTTGTTTCCCTTACGGGTTCCAACTTTTGCCCTTGCGACAAGTCTTTCCCCCACTTTGGCGGGAAGGCGGTATCGCAATCTTGCCGCCCCTGTAAATACCATATCTGCCTCTATTACAGCTATTGCCAGGGAACTTGCCTGAGCATAAATATAATGATCCGAGACGAGTTCCGTATGCCTGAAGGCCATTTCCGGTGTTGCCGTCAATAATGAAAGCGCCCCGCGATTTGGCTCGAGCTCCACAAGATCGCCGATGACTTCTTCGCGTTTCAGCGACCGCAGTCTGGAAAGTGCCTGCTGTGCCATAACGCGCATTCGTTCCCGGACCTCGGGAATGCCGAGCGTTGCCCTGTCAAGCCGAATCGTGCTGATGCTGACATTGAGCATGCGGGAAAGCTCTTCATCTGTCAAAAGGGGGTCCATCTTGAGTTCGGCCTGAATCCGCCGGTGTCTCACAAGTTTGCTCGAAGAACGAGTCATGCTTCTCATCCTTATTATCAGGTAATAACACCAGGTACCAGAACAGGACAAGTATATAAACTTCAAGCCGGTCCGTCAATAGCAAAACCGGCATGGCAAGGCCGTAGCCCTGCCATGCCGGTTTTCGCACAAAAATCATTTGCCGAGATCAGGATTCTTCTTTTTCCGCCTCACCTGACGCCTGCTTGACCCGGACGTTCCTGCCCCGGTAATGCCCGCATTCAGGGCAGGCCCTGTGTGCCAGGATCGTTTCGCCACACTGCGAACACGTCGTCATTGCCGGAGTCTTGAGTGCTCCGAGCCACCTGGCCTTTTTATTATGTGTTCTCGAATGTGAAGTCTTATTCTTGGGTACTGCCATGTCTTGTCCCCCCTTTTCCGCCGTCCTGCCGTTTCTCATCGTCAAGAGCATCCGCCAGGACAGCAAGCCTCGGATCGGTTGCGGATTTTTCGCATGAACACTCTTCATAGTTTTTATTAGAGCCGCATGCCGGACAGATCCCCTTGCAGTCCGGCCGGCAAAGCACCTTTTCGGGGAATGACATAACAAGAGTCTCCCAAATCTGGTCGGAGACGTTGAGACTCGTGGGTTCCTCCCCTATGAAGACGGTATGTTCATCCCTGTCCGCCGCCTCTTCTTCATCCTCATCGGACGAAATATAAAAATACCGGAATTCATGATTGAACGCAAGTTCCGTCTTTTCAAGACACCGGGAACAAGGAGCTTCAGCCCGGGCACGTATCCCGATATCGGCTATGACCCGCTCTCCTTGTCGCTGCATTTTGACCTTTGCCGCGAGTTCCCCGTCAAAAAGAAACTCCTGTCCTTCATACAGGATGATTCCATGGAGAGGAAGTTCCCAGGAAAACTCGTAGGCTCTGCCTCTTTCAAATTGGCCGGCCTGGACAGTACATTCCCACGCACGGGGACGGCTGTCGAGGTGTGGAAGATCTTTCCGGGCAGAGACCATTTAGCTCCGGGTCAGCTCCTTCGTATCCCTGGCTATGACGAGTTCCTCATTTGTAGGGACGACCAGCGCCGAAACCGTTGAATCCCCGGTGCTGATAATGCGTTCCTTCCCCCGTACGTCGTTCTTCTTTTCGTCCAGCTTGACGCCGAGGAATTCGAGGCCCTCAAGGACATGTTTCCTGACGGTGGAACTGTTCTCGCCGATGCCGGCAGTAAAGACGATAGCATCTATTCCTCCCATGGCAGCTGCATAGGCTCCAATGTGCTTTTTTATCCCATAACAAAGCATGTCGAGCGCAAGCCGGGCACGCTTGTTCCCTTTGTCAGCAGCTTCTTCGACATCCCTGAGATCGCTGCTGATTCCCGAAACTCCAAGGACGCCACTTTCTTTGTGAAGTATGTGGCTCATCAGCTTGGTGTCGAGGTTTTCTTTTTCCATAAGGTACAGGACAAGGGTGGGATCAACCTCACCGCATCGCGTTCCCATGAGAACTCCCGGGACGGTCCCGAATCCCAGGCTTGTGTCAACTGATTTGCCCTGGTCCACCGCTGCGATCGAGCTCCCGTTGCCAAGATGACAGGTCACGATTTTCAATTCATTATAAGATTTTTGCAGAATCTCGGAGGTACGGTAAGACACATATGCGTGGCTCGTTCCATGGAAACCGTACCGCCGGACGCGATGTTCCTCATAATAATGATAAGGCACGCCATACATATAGGCATAGTCCGGCATGGTCTGGTGGAAAGCCGTATCGAAAACGGCAACCTGGGGGGTTTCCGGAAGAAGTTCAATCATCACCTTGATGCCCGTAAGGTTGGCGGGGTTGTGCAGTGGCGCGAGAGGAACGCACTCCTCGATAACTTCGAGGACTTCCTTGTCGACTATAACGGATTGGGCGAATTTTTCACCGCCGTGAACGACCCTGTGCCCGACGGCAGAAAGTTCGTCAAGGCTTGTGAGCACGCCCTGCGTCTCGTCCAGAAGAGCGTTGAGCATCTTCCGTATTCCCACCCTGTGGTCCGGGATTGGAACATCGTAAACGACAGGATCATTCCCTGACTTCTCATGCTTGATCCGTGAGCCTTCAATGCCTATCCTCTCGACGAGCCCTTTTGAAAGCACTTCCTCGGTTGTCATGTCGAATACCTGGTATTTCAGTGAAGAACTGCCGCAATTGAGAACCAGAATTTTCATTGTCTCATCCTCCTTGACCAAAAGCCTGCCTCCGGCGTATCGTACTTGCACATGCCGCTACGGGAGGTGGGAAATAATCCCTTGTCGTAAATACGGGGTGGTCGGCATCATTGCCGAATACAACCCCTTTCACTCCGGTCATTTATATCATATTGACATGGCGCGCCGCCAATCAGGCGCAAATGCGGTAATTGCCGTTTTGTCCTCGAATTTCGTCCAGCGGGGGGAACCAGCCTTTCTGGAAAAACGGACGAGAACCGAAATGGCCCTTCTGCACGGGGTGGATCTCGTCATTGAACTGCCCGCCCTGTACTCCTCCCATAATGCCGGGGTCTTCGCGCGAGGTGCCGTGGACACTCTCGCCTCCACTGGTGTCGTGACCCATATATCTTTCGGAATGGAAAGCCCCGAAAAAGTAAATGAAGGTCTTCTCGATATTCTGCTGAGGGAACCTGATTCTTTCAAATCGGCCCTTGCCTGCTACCTGAAAAAAGGGTATTCCTTTGCTGAATCACGTTCAAGGGCTGCGGAAGTGCTTTTCCCCGGTGCGCAGGACATCCTTTCAAAACCGAATAACACCCTTGCCTTTTCCTACCTGCTCCGAATTCGGGAGAAGAATTATCCCATTACACCCGTACCTACGCGACGCATAGGCGAAGCCTACCATAGCACCGAACCGGGCATGTTGCCAAGTGCGACAGCTGTGCGCCTTGCCTTGAAAGAAAATCGGATGGAAATCCTCGAAAAGCTCCCGCAGGAAAGTGCCCGTCTGATTGAAAGGGACATTCAGGGGGGGCGTTGCCTCCTGTCGGATCACTATTACTGGCGCATTCTGCGTTCCATGATCATTCGTCTTGAGGCTCACGAAATCAGGGGCTTTGCCGAGATGTCCGAAGGTCTGGAGCACAGGATACTTGACAAGGCGAAAAAGTCCCTTTCGTTACAGGAATTCGTGGACAGCTGCGCAAGCAGAAGATACCCAAGGACCAGAATACAAAGACACCTGGTCCACATTCTTCTGGGACTTCGTCAAGAAGATAATCGCAGGGCCCAGAGAATGTCACCTCCATACATGAGGATACTCGGCATGAACGACAGAGGGAAAGATCTTCTCCGGAGAATGACAACGACCAGCTCAGCGCCAGTTGTGTATCGCCACAAAAAATTCCCGGAGTCCTTCGAAAAGACAGTCGCAGATTTTGAATACAGGGCCTGCGGCACATGGGAAAATCTTGTCGGGTCCCCTGAACCGGAACGGGAACGTTACGCTCCGCCGATAATCATCAGCCTGTAATGGTTTTCGGAGGAAACCGCTCTCTCAGCCTGCGATAGACACCAGGCGGAACCATGTCCTGTATGGAACCTCCGAAGTGGAAGACCTCCTTGATCGTGCTGCTGGAAAGGTATGAATACTTCGCATCGGTGACAATGAAAAATGTTTCTATCTCGGGGGCCAGCTGACGATTCATGAGGGCAAGCTGGAATTCGTATTCAAAATCAGAGAGTGCCCTGAGCCCCCTGATGATGACCCGGCATTGTTCGGCGCGCATGAAATCGACCAGGAGCCCTTCAAAGGATTTGACCCTGGCATTTGGCAGGTGGCTCAACGCTTCCCGGTTCATTGCCTGGCGTTCATCGAGATTGAAGGTGTAACTTTTGTTTCTGTTTTGCAATACGCCGACGATGAGTTCGTCGAAAATGGCTGCAGCGCGTTCTGCGATATAAATGTGCCCATTTGTGATCGGATCGAAGGAACCAGGATATATCGCCCGTTGTATCACTGTTTTTCCTCCTTCCACATGGCCTTGCGGAAAAATGACAGACATGTGTCACCGTACCGTCGCGTTTGCTCAAGTGCCAGCAGGTCGGCCCCTTCCTCGCCGGGTGTTTCCCGAACAGAGTGTTCAATGACGAGCAGCCCATGGTCTTCAAGAAGCTCGATTACTTCATGGACCTGGCTGTGGGTCAACCATTCGACCCAGCCCTTTTCGTAAGGGGGATCGGCAAAGACAAGGTCATAACGAGTCCCCTTGCCTTTGAGGAGTCGTATGGCCCGCCGGATGTCCATGTTGTAAACCGTGACGTTTTCTTGCTGTTGCAGCGTTTGTCTTAATTTCGAAGCTTCAGTTCTTGATTTTTCCACCAAACACACCGATGCGGCGCGATTTGCCAGGGCTTCACGTGAGACACGGCCCGACCCGGCAAAAAGCTCCAGAATGTTGAATCCTTCAACGGGACCGATAATTTGAAACAAGGCCATGAGAACTTTCAGGGATGTCGGTCGCAAGTGTTTCCGCATTTTTACCGACCCCTTTCACGACTCGAATCGCTTTTCCAGACAAAAGGCTTGATGTCAATGACAGGAGACCCGTCTATGGCGTCAAGCCCCTTTACGGCGAGTCGTCTCCCGTCAACCTTCAGGATCTCCACAGGTGTCGCTCCGACGGGATTCGGTCTTGCAGGGCTGCATGTCGAAAAAAGCCCTCTGAGCGCTCGTCGCGTGTCGCCGCGGGGGTGAACCTTCAGAGAGAAACCGTTACTTTTGTGAAATATGAAAAGGACGACAATCCACTGTCCTTCCACTATTCCGTCAAGAGCGTCTTCGTAACATTCATCCACTACGATTTCCGCCACGACGTTGCGAAAATTGTCCGGGGATTGAGGTATTCTGATGTCGGACTTCACAAAGCCTATGGGGCGGAATGCGTAACCTTTCATTCTGTCGCCTTTTTCTCCAGAAGTTCGACAAGATCCTGCATGGCCTTTTTCACTGAGGGTGTGATGAAAGGTTTTGTTGCAGGGTCAAGCTTTACCAGGACGCTTTCCTGTCGGGGAACGATTTTCATGAAGAAATGTTGTTGGAACTCACCGTCTGCTGTTACGGTTTCAAGCAGAAATGTTCCATCCGACCCTTGATAGGATGTCTTGAAAACCCAGTGATTGCTCCTGGTACCGCCCTGTTTGTCACGTAATACGGACAAGCCTTTCATATCCGGTGCAGGTCCATTGTACTCCAGGTGCATGGCGGTACCCCCTTCACTGGTTCTCTTGACTGTCCAGGGTCTATTCTTCCGGAATCGTATCACATGGATCGTTTTTTCTGCAGCAACCCATTTGCGTTCGTACTTGGTTGACACCTGCCTTTTCGGGTTGTACCGGTGACTCTCGCAGCTCAAGGCTGGATGTCTGTGCAGAATTTCCCCCGCTTCACCGGCATAGGCATCGTCGTCCGTTGCCATTTCAAAGAAGCCGCCGATTTTCAGGACCGCGGCCAATGTGTCCGGAAATAGCCCGGACGTGATCCGCCGTTTCTCGTGTCTTTTCTTTGGCCACGGACATGGGAAGTTCATGTAAAGGCCATCAAATACCGCATCAGGGAAGCATTCCCTTAAAAGAAATCGGACATCTCCAAAAAGCAGCACAATGTTTTCGAGTCCTTCCGATTTGGCTCTGGATTCGCATTTCAAGAGACATGTCCTGGAAACCTCGAACCCGAAAAACAGGGTTTCTGGAGCACTTTTTGCAAGGGAAATCAGGAATTCGCCATTGCCGAAACCGATTTCTCCGACGACTCGGCGGCCCATTTGTTTTCCAATACAGGTCGCGACAGTTCCCTTCAGGTCCTTGCTCAATATGATGCCTGTTCTCATGGAATCTGTTTTCACCCCATTAATCTGTTTTGTCTTGACGAAACGAGACCTATCCATACAATATACACGCAGGGTGCATCAATATTATCAATGTTCACAAAACAAGAGATTCTCTATTATCCCCTGCTCCGGCTGAAGATCTTTTCAGGCGATGGTTGGAGCATGTTTCCTGATGTTTATTGCAGACTAAAAACGGGTAACAGGGTGTGCAAACGGAAAATCCCCAACTGGGAAAAGGGCTTGCACAAAACACCTGAAGAAACATGTTTCGCCTGACTCCCTCTATGGTACTATGAGAAACAGGACGCAAGGTCCCTGCATCTCGTGGGGATT
>Ga0182238_1000523_pt1 | contig 11383 bp, 9 predicted proteins | sample hydfrates6_PW_90_FD_132439 | JGI IMG/M metagenome (GOLD analysis project Ga0182238, IMG submission 132439) | Subsurface microbial communities from deep shales in Texas, USA - hydraulic fracturing test 6_PW_90 | ecosystem: Environmental > Aquatic > Deep subsurface > Shale gas/oil reservoir >... | reverse complement strand
CTGGACAGTTTTAACATTCCTATACTGACTTTTGTTGACACACCGGGTTTTCTTCCCGGAGTGGCACAGGAACATGGAGGAATAATCAGACATGGTGCCAAACTTCTTTATGCATACAGTGAAGCAACCGTTCCAAAAATTACAGTAATTTTAAGAAAGGCTTATGGTGGAGCGTACATTGCCATGGGAAGTCAACATCTTGGAGCAGATATTGTCTATGCCTGGCCAGGAGCAGAAATAGCTGTAATGGGTCCCGAAGGTGCTGCGAATATAATATTTAGGAAGGAAATCAAAAATTCCGATAACCCCGAACAAACTAGAAAAGAAAAGATAGAGGAATACAGAGAAGCCTTCGGAAATCCTTATAGAGCGGCTGCTAGAGGATACATAGAAGGTGTAATTGAGCCTTCGGAAAGCAGAAAAAGGATTGCAGTGGCATTGTCAATTACCGGAAGTAAAGTTCAGGGATTTCCAAACAAAAAACATGGAAATATACCTCTTTGAGGTGATTTAATGTCTGAAACTATACAGGTTACTGTACTTGGGCTTATTGTTGTATTCAGCGTTTTAACTATTCTTGCAATTACGTTCGCATTGATGGGCAAATTTCTCTCAAAAGACAAAGGAAAACCTGTAAAGATTTCCCGTAAAAAAAGTAAAGCTTCGAGTGGCGAAGAAAAAAAAGGCATTGAAAAAACAGGTGAACTATCTTCACGCATGGTTGCAGTTATCACTTCTGCAGTAACGCAGTATATGGGACACGGTGATTTTGTGATAAAGTCTGTCAGAAGTGCAGAAACCTCAGACAGATGGAAACAAAGAAAACCTTTAATATTCTGGAAAACAGGGAGGAAGAATGATGCAACGAACCTTCAAAGTAACCGTAGATGGCAACGAATACATCGTTGAAGTTGAAGAGATAAAGAACAAACAAAAATCTGCTGAGGAGAAAATACAAAAACAACCTTCAAGTCAGCGGCAGGTTCAAGCCCAGAAAAAACAAAACGAATCAGCTGGAAAACTTAAGAATAAAGAAGGTAAAGAAAAAAATAGAAAACCAAAAACTTTGAGTAAAGAAAAATCACAGGAAAAAGACACCAGCAAAGGTAATGAAATTACCTCCCCGATGACAGGAGTAGTACTTGATATTTTTGTTTCTTCAGGAGATAGGGTCAGCCGTGGTGATAAAGTAATCCTTATGGAAGCGATGAAAATGGAAAACACGGTTCTGTCTGATTACGATGGAACAGTCAAAGAAGTAAAAGTTAACAAAGGAGACAGTATCGACGCTGGAGATGTAATCGTTGTTCTGGAATAGTATGTTTTTAAAGACTGATTGATATCTTACTTTAGTCAATTGTATTAGATATGAAGAAATGAATGGTATAGGGATCAGTTTATCTTCTTTTGTAAAAATTCAATGATTCTTTTTGCTGCCTTCCCATCTCCAAAAGGATTGGTGGCTTTAGCCATTTGTTTATATTTGCCTTCGTCATGAAGTAATGTCAGAGCTTCATTTACTATCCTTTCGATAGAAGTACCTACCAGTTTTGCAGTTCCTGATTCAATTGCTTCAGGTCTTTCAGTCGTTTCTCTTAAAACGAGTACCGGTTTTCCCAGAGCAGGTCCTTCTTCCTGAATGCCGCCGGAATCGGTTAAAATAATTTTAGACCCTTCCATTACTGCAACAAAAGGTAGATAATCGAGGGGATCCAATAAAATAGCTCTTTTTTCTTCTTTAAGCTCTTCAAAAACAATTTCGCGTACAGCTGGATTGAGGTGAACGGGAAAAACTATATGCAAATCCTTCTCTTTATCGAGCAGCTCTCTTGCGGCTTTCATAATATTTCGCATGGGTTCGCCCCAGCTTTCTCGTCTGTGTGTAGTCAGTAAAATGTATTTTTTGTCAAAAAGGTCAAGTTCTTTTCTTATACGCTTCATATCGTAGTTTTTGTTATTTACCACCCACTTCAACGCGTCAATAACAGTGTTTCCCGTAATAACTATGTTTTCATCAGGAATTCCCTCGTTGATTAAATTGTTTTTCGCTTTTTTAGTGGGTGGAAAATGATAATTTGCCAGTGAAGAGGATAGTCTGCGATTTATTTCTTCAGGGAAAGGATTGTATACGTTTTTTGTTCTTAAACCAGCCTCAATGTGGGCAACAGGACATTTATTATAAAAAGCCACAAGTGCTCCAGCAAAGGTGGATGTAGTGTCTCCCTGGACCAGAGTTGCATCGAACTGTTCTTTCTTGAAAACTCTGTCGATTGAAGAGATTAGTCTGGATGTTAAATCGGAAAGGGACTGCTTGTCCCTCATAATATTGAGATCATAATCAGGTGATATCTTAAATAGTTTGAGAACCTGGTCGAGCATTTCTCTGTGCTGTGCGGTGGCAATAATGATGGGTTTAAAATTTGATTTTGCCAGTGCCTGATAAACAGGGGCCATTTTAATTGCTTCCGGTCTTGTGCCAAAGATCATCGCGATTTTTTCCATCTTCATACCTCCAGTGTAACTTCAAAAGTGATTTTATCATATATGAAAACTTGTACCTTTTTTAGAGTTCGTGCTATTCTTAAGGTATGGATGAAGAGCATAAAAAACTAAGGTTTCTTGTGAGAACGCTTGCTGCTGAGAAATTTGGGCTGTTTTTTGATTTGCCAATTAAACTTAACAGCAGATTGAAAAGAACACTTGGTCGGATCGTTTATAAAAAAGACAGGAAGGAAGTTGTACCATTACGAATGGAGCTTTCTCCCACTTTGCTTGATGATACAGAACTGCTAAGAAAAACCATTCTTCATGAACTGGCTCACTGGTATTTGATGATCAACGGCAAAGATTACAAACACCGTTCGGTTGAGTTTAAAAAACTTTCAGATAAATACAAATTTGATAACGATTAGGAGGAAACAGTCCAGTGTATGACAGTTATGATAGGAAATACGTGAAATATAAACGCATGATATCTGATATATTACCCTACGCATTGATTTCAAGAAAAGAATTGAAACAATGGAATTTCTCTTATATCAGTAATGAGGAAAAGAAAAATAAGTTTGGCAGGAAAATTGATGTTGGTGAGTCATGGAGCACGAGTCATAAATCAGTAGTGTTCAAAAGAAGGGTGAAAATACCTGTTATTGATTCAAATGAGATTATCAGTTTAAAGGCGTGGTTCGGAGGAGAAAGCCTTGTTAATGTTGATGGGAAGTCCTTTGGTGAGTTAAATGAATATCACAAAGAACTGGATCTTTCAGTTTTTGCAGATGATAGTGAACACCTCGTTGAAGTGCATGTTGTACCTCATGGTTTACTCGGACAAAGAGTTAAGAAACCGGTTTTTGAAAAAGCTGAGCTAATAATTGAGCACAGGACAATAAAAAGAATTATATGGAATTTTTACCTGGTCAATGAACTAATAAAAGAAACAGATGACAGTGTTTTAAAGGACCTGTTATCAGATCTGCTTGATAAAACGTTGAGGAAAATTGATGTACCAAGAGATACTGAAAGTTACTTCAACACAGTATATGACAACCCTGAAGTGTTTAAAGAAGTATCCTGGATCTGGGAAGCAGAGAATTTTGTACCTCCGAAGAAAAACAGTTACTCTGAAAAGCTTATCAATAGTATTATTGATGCCGAAAAAGAATTCATGAGAGAGATGGCTTTCTTGAAAGAAAAGTTTCCGTCATACGGAAAAATAAGTATGATTGGTCACGCTCACATAGATTATGCATGGTTATGGCCCATCAGTGAAACGAAGAACAAGATTGTCAGGACATTTTCTAATGCTCTCAGATTAATCGATAAGTACGATGATTTCAAATATATTCAATCTTCCGCAAAGATGTATGACGATCTAAAAAAACAAGACCCCGAGCTCTTTGCTAAGATTCAGAAAAAGGTGAGAGATGGACGATGGTTGCTTACAGGTGGAATGTGGGTAGAAAGCGACTGTAATATACCATCACCTGAATCTCTTATAAGACAAATATTTTATGGGCAAAGTTTTTTTGAGAAGCATTTTGGCAAAAAATGTGAAATAGCATGGTTACCGGATGTTTTTGGATTTTCATGGTTGCTTCCCCAAATACTTGCAGATGGAGGGATAAACTATTTCTTTACAACAAAACTCACCTGGAATGAAACCAGTAGATTTCCCTACGATCTATGTATATGGAAAGGGCTGGATGGTTCAGAAGTTATCTATCATAGCTTTGAAAATGTTGGTGAAGGTTATAATGGAAAAATTAACCCGGAGGAGATAATTGGTACGTGGAAAAACTACCGACAGAAAAAAATGCTCCCAGAAACCCTTTTTACTTTTGGTTATGGGGATGGTGGAGGTGGCCCCACCGATGAAATGATTGAAAATTATCTGCATATGAAAGATTTCCCCAATCTCCCGGAACTTTCAATAGATGATCCGCTAGATTTTTACAAAAATGCAGAGAAGAAAAAAAGGGAGCTTCCTATCTGGGATGGAGAGCTGTATCTTGAGTTGCATAGAGGCACGCTGACCACTCAATCAAGAACTAAAATGTTGCATAAAAAAGCAGAAGATGAACTTTTCCTTGCAGAACTGTTTTCATTATTTATTGATGGTGATATGATAAATGAGGAATTGAGTGATTTGTGGAAAACACTGCTTCACAACGAATTTCATGATATTTTACCAGGATCTTCAATAAAAGAAGTCTATGAAACCGCTGAAAAAGAACTTTCAGGGATTATTGAAAAGGCTAAGGACATAAAAAATACCGGTTTATTGAATTTTGTATCACAGGATGAAAAAACGATTACTGTTTTTAATCCAGGCTCTCACAAAAGGCCATTGCTTTTTGAAATGGATTTGAATGGGAAAACCCTGACCGTGCAAAATGGTAAACCACTAAAAATACAAAAAACGCAAAATGGCTGGTTGTATTTTGATGAAGCCATGGTTGAACCCTTTTCTTCGATGAGACTATTTGTGCACGAAAAGGAAGCGAGCGGAAAAAACGATGATGTTTCTTCTGATGATAGGATACTTGAAAACTCTCTGGTTAGGGTAATAATTAATGAAGATGGAACTATCAAAATGTACGATAAAGAGCTAAAAAAAGAAGTTTTCGAGGATTCAGGAAATAAGTTATTCTTATACGATGATGTCCCACCGAAATGGGATGCCTGGGACATAGATGTAGATTATGAAAAAAGCGCAAGACAGCTCAAAGCCAGCGAAATTAAAATGACTGAAGCTGGCGAAATAAGGCAAACAATCGAAGTGAAGTACAGGACTAACGATACTGTAATCACTCAGTATTATATATTGCACAGTCATTCTAAGAGGTTGGACATCAAAACAAATATTAACTGGCATCATCGAAAAACGTTGCTCAGAGCCATTTTTCCTGTAAATGTTCTTTCGAGAAAGGCAAAATACGATATCGGGACAGGTTACGTTGAACGACCAACACATAAGAACACGGACTTTGAAAAAGCGCGCTTTGAAACGGTTGCACATAGATGGATGGATCTTTCTGAGACAGGTTTTGGTGTAAGCCTACTTAACGATGGAAAGTACGGTCACAGCTGTTCAGGTAACGTTATGGGCATCAGTTTATTAAGATCCCCCGTTTTTCCACATTTCTTTGCGGATGAAGGGAAACACAGCTTTACATACTCGATCTTTCCTCAAAAAGGTGATGAAGTAGTGAATACTATTAAACAGGCAGAGCAGTTAAACAAACCTTTGATAGTGGCTGAAGGCAGTCCTACAACTGAAAAAAGTTTAGTGAATATAAGTGAAGAGAATTTCAAAGTACTTGCTTTAAAACATGGAAAACACGGAGGAATAATCCTGCGTATTGGTGAAATAACAGGAAAAAGGGGAAGAGTTAATATTAAATTAAATGATTTTGAGTATAAAAAAGTCTGGAAATCAAATATTCTTGAAGAAAAGAAAGAAGAACTATTCTTGGAAAAGCAAAAAATAGAAATTGAGTACGAACCTTTCAAGATCTATACGTTTATTTATGAATAAAGCAAAATGGAGGAGAACAATTCTCCTCCACTGGTGGGTGCGGTAGGGATTGAACCTACGGCTTCTTCCTCGTCAAGGAAGCGCTCTCCCACTGAGCTACGCACCCAACAAAGAGAATTCTATCACCGTGTTTTGTGCTTGTCAAGTTTCTCGTTTTTGCTATTAAGCACAGAATTTGGGTAACGTGAACGTGGAACCATTTTGAATTTTCAAAGATATAGGTTATAATATTTTGTGTGACTTTAATTACAATTTATCTTTGCTAAGGGGGTGTTTTTGTGAAAAAGGTATTTTTAGTATTACTTACGGTATTTGTCGCAATTTGGGCTTTTGCCGAAGTGAAAAATCCAGATACGTTCATTAGTTTGACTATTGGTGAACCAGAAACACTTGACCCACACTGGATGTATGACACAGCCAGCGGTGAGGTTGTTTTGAATGCTTACGATAACCTTATAAGGTACGATGGAGAATCATTAACAGATTTCCTTCCAATGATCGCAACAGAGGTACCTACTCTTGAAAATGGGCTTATTAAAGATGGAGGTGCCACCTACATATTCCCTATAAGAGAGGGAATAAAATTCCATTCAGGGAATGAACTAACACCTTATGACGTTGAGTATTCCTTCGAAAGAGGGATGGTGCAGGATAGAGCTGGAGGACCACAGTGGATGATAATAGAAGCTCTTTCAGGTGGGGATTACAGCTCTATAGAAACATGGTTCAAAGATTACAGTGGAATGGCTTATTCAGATGCAGTTGACGAAAATAAAGAGGCAGTAAGTGATGAAGCAGCAAACAAACTTGTTGCTTTCTTCAACGAAGTCATCGATCCGCTTGTCGAAGTAGATGGGAACAATGTTGTATTCAACATGAAGGGTCCATTCGCACCGTTCATGCAGATTATTGCACATTATGCTGGTTGGTCAGCAATTGTTGATTCTCAATATGTAGCAGAACTTGGTGGTTGGGACGGTAACCCTTCTGGCTGGTGGAAATACCATGATCCATCACAGGGTGATACGGTTCTTCATACCCAGGATGCAGGTTCAGGTGCGTACAAGGTAGTTAATTGGGATCGAACGCAACAAAGAGTAACGCTCGAAAGATTCGATGACTACTGGATGGGACAGGCTCCTCTCAAGAACGTTGTTATTTGGGGTGTTGATGAATACTCCACAAGAAAATCCATGCTCGAAGCCGGAGATGCTGACATTGTTTATGTCCCAGTACAGTACAGGGATCAGGTTATAGATCTTGAAGGTGTTAGAGTTATCGAAGGTTATCCTGCTGCACAGACAACAACTTTCTTTATGAACTGGGAAGTTGCAGAAGATAGTGAATATCTTGGAAGCGGTAAACTTGATGGAAACGGTATTCCAAAAGATTTCTTTGGCGACATTCACGTAAGAAGAGCATTCAGACATTGCTACAATGCTGAAGTGTTTATCAATGAGGTTCTTTATGGTCTTGGTGATCCAATTCCAACAGATCTTCCGATTGGATATCTTGGATACAGTGAAGAACTACCTGTTCCAGAATTTAGCCTGAAAAAAGCAACAGAGGAATTTAAGAAAGCTTTTGATGGAAAAGTCTGGGAGAATGGTTTTGAAATCACACTGCTTTACAATACAGGTAACGATATCAGGCAAACAGTATGTGAAATGCTCAAATTCTACATTGAACAGATCAATCCAAAGTTCAAAGTCAACGTAAATGGTGTGCAGTGGCCAACATTCCTGGCAGCTTCACTTAACGGATTGCAACCTGCTTACACACTTGGTTGGCTGGCAGATTATGCTGACCCACATAACTTCATAGCAACATACTATGCCAGTTATGGTACATTTGGTCAAACATATGGTGAACCATTTAAAGAATTTGCAAGAGAGAACCTTGATCCACTTATAGAAGAAGCAGTTAAGACTCCGGATCCTGAGAAACGAAAAGAATTGTACCTTGAAATTCAGGAAATTGCTATCGAACAGGCCCTTACTATCCCGCTGTACAACCCAACAGGATTCCATGTGGAACGAACATGGGTAAAAGGTTGGTATCCTCATTCACTGAGATCCGGGCCCTGGTACTACGTACTGGATAAAGCTGAAGAATAATTAGTTGTTTAGTTTTAATAACATACAGAGGACGGGTTTTAAAACCCGTCCTCTTTTTTTAAAATAAAGTTTGCGTTATAATCATTTTAGTTCACAAATATATTCAATTTAATCCAAAGGGGTGATATGTAAGTGACTGCCTATATCATAAGGCGCCTTTTAATTTTACCTTTGATTTTGATAGGTGTAACACTTATTATTTTTGCAATGATCTGGTCTTTGGGACCAGATAAGCTTTTAGGTTCTTATATAAAAAGTCCTGAAGCCTTAAAAAGTCCTGATGCAAAAGAACGAATCATAAAAAAATATGGTCTTGATCAACCAATGCCTGTGATGTACGGAAAATGGTTATGGAATTTGTTACATGGTGATTGGGGATATTCCCTGGTTGGGAAAGTACCTGTTTCCGAAGCAATTGCGACACGTTTTCCATATACTCTTGAACTTGCATTGTATGCACTAATACCCGTAGTACTGGTGGCGATCTGGCTCGGGGTGACGTCAGCGATCCACCAGAATAAATTCCTTGATCAATTTATTCGAGTGGTCGCATTGATTGGTTGGTCCCTACCTGACTTCGTTCTTGGGTTGTTTTTACTCTGGTTTTTCTATGCTCGCCTGGATTGGGTAGGGCCAGGTATGGTGAGTTTAGGATTTGATAGAATAATGAGTGACCCAAACTGGAATAATGTAACACATATGATAACCATAGATGCTTTGATAAACGGTAGGCTTGATATATTTCTTGATGGATTGAAGCACTTAATTTTGCCAATAGCAACAATTTCATTCCTGTGGTGGGCTTACCTTTTGAGGATAACCCGATCAAGTATGCTTGAGGTTTTAAGAAAAGATTACATTAGAACAGCAAGAGCAAAAGGTGTACCTGAAAGGATCGTCATAAATAAACATGCAAGAAGGAATGCTTTGATACCTGTTGTTACTGTTGCTGGAATGACAATTATTGGTTTGTTAGCCGGAACGGTCATCGTTGAGACGGTGTTTGTTAGATCCGGTATAGGAAGGTTTATTGCTCAGGCTGCCCAGCAACTGGATTACTGGTCGATTATCGGTGCTGCGCTTGTTTATTCCTTTGTGCTAGTTATTGGCAATTTGATTGTCGATGTCAGTTACGCGGTTATAGATCCTAGAATAAGGTTACGCTGAGGGGGGAGATTTGAATGGCTGAAAGAAAAAGAAAAAGTGATTTTAGGAAAATGATGAAGAAATTCTGGACAAACCCCACAGCTGTTATGGGAGCAATTTTGTTGCTCTTCTTTATTGGAGTGGCTATTTTTGCTCCTCAAATAGCTGGAGTTAATGAATTTGGAGATAATTATCAAATACCTCGTGTATCCTGGTCATCATCTCCTCAGCCACCGGATGAAGAACATCCCTTTGGAGTTATTGGTGGAAGAGATGTTTTTTATGGCGTTATATGGGGCACCAGAACAGCTTTTAGGTTGGGCTTGATTGTTGGTTTAAGTGCAACCTTCATTGGTGTAGTTGTAGGTTCTATTGCAGCCTATTTTGGTGGTATTGTTGATGAAATATTAATGAGAATAACCGATATATTCCTTTCTATACCATTTCTTGTTGCAGCCATGGTTTTGACGACCATACTGGGAAAGGGATTAAACAATGTTATGATAGCGTTAATTGCTTTTGGCTGGATGTCTTCTGCCCGTCTTATAAGAGGGAATATTTTACAGGCAAGAGAAGAACAGTATGTCCTTGCTGCGAAGGCTCTGGGTCAAAAAGATGGTTTGATAATAATCAAGCATATTCTCCCTAATACGATTTTTCCGGTTGTGGTACAGTTATCTATGAGAATGGGAAACTACGTTATTACAGCAGCAGCATTGAGCTTTTTGGGAGTTGGAGCAGAACCTGGATACGCTGACTGGGGTACAATACTGAGTTACGCGAGAAACTGGATGACAATGCTGGATCAGGCATGGTTTTCCATAGTATTCCCCGGTACGGCAATGGTACTATTTGTACTGGCCTGGAACCTTGTTGGAGATGCGTTAAGAGACATCTTTGACCCGAGAATGAGAACGTAAGGGGGTTTTGTAGTGAATAATAATAACAATAATAAAAAACCGCTACTTAGTGTAAAAGAATTGAGAACATATTTCCATACTGAAGATGGTATTGTAAAGGCGGTTGATGGAGTAAGTTTCGAAGTGTATCCCGGCGAAACCCTTGGAATAGTCGGAGAATCTGGTTGTGGCAAAAGTGTCACCGCACTATCCATAATGAGACTGCTTGATGAAAAGGGAGAAATTGCAGGTGGAGAAATTGAATTTGATGATATGGATGTTTTAGCAACACCTGAGAATAAAATGAGAACACTTCGAGGCAATGAAATGGCAATGATTTTTCAGGAACCTATGACTGCTTTGAACCCTGTCTATACGGTGGGAGATCAGATCATGGAAGCCATTTTACTTCATCAGGACGTAAACGAGAAAAAAGCCAGAGAACTTGCAACTGATATGTTACGAAAGGTTGGCATTCCTGAACCTGAGAAAAGGATTGACGAATATCCTCATGAGCTATCAGGTGGCATGAGACAGAGAGCCATGATTGCTATGTCTCTTTCTTGTAATCCCAAATTGTTGTTTGCTGATGAGCCAACAACAGCTCTTGACGTTACAATTCAGGCTCAGATTCTTGAGTTGATGAAGGAACTTCAGGATGAATATGGAATGTCAATTATAATGATCACCCATGACCTTGGTGTTATAGCAGAAGTAACGGACAGAGTGGTTGTAATGTATGCGGGAAAAGTTGTAGAATATGCGGATGTTCATACACTTTTCAAAGAACCGAGACACCCATATAGCTGGGGACTTATGAATGCAATACCGCGTCTCGATGAAGAAAAAGAAAAACTTTATAATATTCCCGGTGTAGTCCCCGATCCTCTAGACTTTCCTGAAGGATGCAGATTCAATACACGCTGCCCCTTCGCTACCGATAAATGTAAAACTGAAGAACCACCTCTTGAAGAAGTTGAAGAAAAGCATTTTGCTGCGTGCTGGCACATAGATAAACTACTCGAAGAAATCAAAAGGATCAGAGAAGGTGAAAGTGCATGACAGAAGACAAAAGAACGGAGCTCAAAATGGGCAGAGATAGGAGCAAACCTTTACTTCAGGTAGAAAACCTCGTGAAGTATTATCCTGTAAGAGCCGGTGTATTTAGACGCGCAGTGGATTAT
>Ga0182238_1000521_pt1 | contig 11423 bp, 10 predicted proteins | sample hydfrates6_PW_90_FD_132439 | JGI IMG/M metagenome (GOLD analysis project Ga0182238, IMG submission 132439) | Subsurface microbial communities from deep shales in Texas, USA - hydraulic fracturing test 6_PW_90 | ecosystem: Environmental > Aquatic > Deep subsurface > Shale gas/oil reservoir >... | reverse complement strand
TGAGAGTCCGGAGGGGGCAAGGATCCCCCTTTGGCGGGATTGAGAAAATACCGGGCCGAAAGTGGGCACACAGAAGAGACGGCAAACTCCAAAAATCCACAGGATCCGTCAAAGAACCAAAAAAGTTCAAGGTCGCAGCCCGCGTATTCGTCCGTACGAGTTTGAACCTCTTGCGGCTTTGCTGCCTATTGGGTGATTTTCACTGGCCTGTTCCGGGCCACCGTGATCGTTCTCTCGAATCGCAGTCTGTTCACACCCCCGCTAAGCGCGAAATGCCGGGGCATTGTCGCCCTGTCGTCACAGCAATGTCCGTCGGGACACGATTTTTGATCAGCAGGAGGTTCCCGTCTGCGGAAACTGAGCGGCCAGGTCGGCAAAGACGACCGGCAACCGTTCATGCATGGCGTGCAGCAAGGGCAGCATGACCTCACGAATCTGGGGATGCGCCGGACTATCGCACCGCAGGCGAAATACATGCCGCCACTGCCGGAGATTGGCGGTCATAACCACTTCGGTTTTCAGGCTGTTGGGCAGCACCGAGCGCGCCTCCTGCGCCTTGGCCCCGGCTTCGATCAGGGCCAGATAATGGCGCTCGGCATCGCGCATGGCCGTTTCCCACATGCGGTAGGCCTCTGATCCTTCCTGCCAAAAACAGGGCCGGATAACCGTGATCTCATTGCCGAAACGCTCTTTGGCGTAGTTCGCGTAGCGGGTCGACTCCTGGGAAAAGGAGGCCAGCCGATGCCGGACCAGTTCATGGGAGACACCGCGATCGATCACAAAACGCACAGTGGCGCTGCCGTGTTCGATGACGCTCTCATGGCCCATATTGATGATTCGGCCGATGAATTCCTCGGCCGTTCCCTGGGATATGCGGTGTTCGGACTTGTAGCAGGTCCGCCCCGCCTGTTCGATAAGGCGCAGGACCTGGTCACTATTTTGCAGGGAGAGGATCTCGGCGGAAGGATCGATAATACGCATAACTGGCCTTTTTACAGCAAAATTTTCAAGTGTTCGTAGGCCTTGGCCGTCAACACCCGCCCTCGGGGGGTACGCTTTAAAAATCCGCTCTGGATAAGATAGGGCTCATAGATATCTTCCAGGGTCCGGACCTCTTCGCAGCAGGCCACAGCCAGGGTCTTGACGCCCACCGGCCCGCCTCCGAACTTCTCAACCATGGCCTGCAATATCTTGCGGTCCATCATGTCCAACCCCAGCTGATCGACATCGAGGCGCTCCAAGGCAGCCGCGGCCTCCTCTGTGCCGATATGCCCAGCACCCTGAACCATGGCAAAATCGCGGACCCGGCGCAGGAGCCTGTTGGCGATGCGCGGCGTTCCCCGTGAACGGCGGCCGATCTCCAAGGCCCCGTCCGGAGATATGGCGATGGCCTGAATCTGGGCCGAACGCTGAACGATGCGGGCCAGGTCTTCCGGGGTATAATATTCCAGCCGGCACATCACCCCGAACCGGTCCCGCAGCGGCGAGCTCAGCAACCCCATACGGGTGGTAGCCCCGACCAGGGTAAACGGCTCGAGATCAATTTTGACCGTCCGCGCTCCCGGTCCCTGCCCCACCACGAGATCGAGCTTGAAATCCTCCAGAGCCGGATAGAGCACCTCCTCCACACTGGCGGGCATGCGATGGATTTCGTCGACAAAAAGGACGTCGTAGCGCTGGAGGTTGGTCAAAATAGCGGCGAGATCACCGCTTCGTTCCATGACCGGCCCTGAGGTCGAGACCAGATTGACCCCCATTTCAGTGGCAATGATCTGGGCCAGCGTTGTCTTGCCCAAGCCGGGCTGACCAAACAGCAATGTATGGTCCATAGCCTTGCCCCGTCCGCGCGCGGATTGGAGAAAGACCTGGAGATTGGCCCGCAGATCGTCCTGGCCGATGAATTCGTCCATCCGGCTTGGACGGACGCCTTCGTCAAGAGGGGAAGTATTCGGGTGTGTCATTGTGTGTGGCGGGCCAGCCGCTTCAGACAGGCCCGAATGATTTCACCGACATCCAGGTCGGGTTCCTGTTCCAAGATTTCGCTGAGCACGGGACGGACCTCCTCCTCGCTGTAACCGAGTCCGCACAAGCCCGACAAGGCATCCCCGAAAACCGAACCACCGGATGCCGGTGTGGCCTGCGGTGTTCCCGGCACGGCTTCCCCTTCCCAGGCGGTCAGTTTGTCCTTGAGTTCCCACATGATCCGCTTGGCCGACTTAGGTCCGATACCGCTGACCCGGGTCAATGCGGCGGTGTCCTCTGTCTGGGCAATGCGGGCCAGTTCTTCCGGCGTGAACGTGGAGAGGATGGCCAACGAGGTTTTCGGCCCGAGTTTGGAGACCCCGAGCAATTCGGCAAAGACATCCCGCTCGGCAAGGCTCGCGAATCCGTACAACTCCAAAGCGTCCTCTCGCACCACCGTGTGCACAAAAAGCTCCGCTTCACTGCCCTGTTCCAGGCGCCCCAACGTCCCGGCCGTGGCCTGGACATCATACCCTACGCCGCCGGCCGTGGCCAGCAGGCAGTGGTCCTTTCTGATCCGAAGCACGTCGCCCTTGAGATAGCCGATCATGTTGCATTTTCCTGGGATACGGTTGGGTTGCGGGCTCGTTGCTCCCCGCCCGGGGATATCGGACCGAGCGGGCTGCTACCTCCCGGCGGCCGTCAAGCGAGAAAGTCGCCGCTGATTGCAATGGCACAGCGCCACAGCCAGGGCATCACTGCTGTCTTCAGCCCACTGCGGTTTGCAGCCGAGCATCTGCCCGACCATGAAGGCCACCTGGGATTTTTCCGCCCGGCCGGCCCCGACCAGTGTTTTTTTGACCACGGTCGGCGCGTATTCGGAGACATCAAGTCCGCGACTGCCGCAGGCGGCCAGCGCCGCGCCCCGGGCTTGGCCGAGCTTGAGAGCCGAAGCGGTATTCCGAGCGACGAAAACATCTTCAATTGCCGCTTCGTGGGGCGACCACCGGTCTATGACCACCGCAATCTGTGTGAGAAGCGCGCCCAGACGGAGACTGAGTCCCTCCGAGGACTTGGGGCGGATGGTGCCAGTTTCCAGAAGTGTCAACTGCCCTGAACGTTCCCGGACCACCCCGAACCCAGTGCACCGGGAGCCGGGATCCAGGCCGAGCACCACCAGTCCATTTTCCGTGTCCACAATTGCCACGCCTGAACGCTAGTTCGCGAGTTCTTCGAGCAGGTCGTCGGGCAGATCGAAATTGGCGTAGACCCGCTGGACATCATCGTGGTCGTCCAGGGCCTCATAGACCTTGAGGACCTTCGCCCCGGTCTCCTTGTCCACAGGCACCGTATTCTGGGGGACCATTGTCACGTCGGCTTCGGTGTATTCCAGGCCCGCGGAGGTATAGGCTTCCTGGACCTCGCTCAGGGCCTCGGGCTCAGTGCGCACTTCCCAGGTGTCACCGTCGTCCTTGACGTCGTCAGCTCCGGCCTCCAGACCGACTTCCAGCAATTGCTCCTCGTCGTAGCTTTCCTTCGGGAACCGCAAAATGCCGCGGCGATCGAACATCCAGGCCACACAACCAGATTCCCCCAGACTGCCACCGCCTTTGCTCAAAATATGACGGATCTCAGCAACGGTACGGTTCTTATTGTCCGTGGCCGCCTCAATGAGCATGGCTACGCCGCCGGGCGCGTACCCCTCGTACATGATTTCCTCGATGCTCTCAGCACCGATTTCCCCGGTTCCCTTTTTGATCGCTGTTTCGATCTTGTCCTTGGGCAGGTTGACCGATTTCGCCGACTCAACGGCAGCGCGCAGACGGGAGTTGCCGTCCAGATCCCCGCCACCCAACTTCGCGGCAAGCATGATTTCTTTGGTCACCCGGGTGAAGATCTTGCCCCGTTTGGCGTCCTGAGCGCCTTTCCGGCGTTTGATATTTGCCCATTTACTGTGTCCGGCCATGAAGAAGCCTCCTTAGCTCCTGGTCTATGTGTGAGTACCAGTCATCAATCGCTGTATGCCCATGGGGCGGGAGATGTCCGGAAACCGGGAAAAACGCAAGCCAGAACACTTCTGGCGCCCCCGCCTTTCTACTTGGAATCGCCAAAGCCAGTGGTCACTCCTGCCCCTTGAACCCGAACCCCATGACGAAAATTTCCTTGCTCTCCGCCCGGGAGCTTTTCGGTTTGGCGGTCTTGACCTTTTTGAAATACTGCCGGAGATCGCTCACGTATTGTGGCACATCCGGACCTTCAAAAATCTTGACCACAAACGTGCCCCCGGGGGTCTTCAATGTATCCAGTGCCACATCCCGAGCCATCTCGGCCAGTTCCAGAGAACGGGCCTGATCGGTGATTTTGACCCCGGTGGTTTTGGGCGCCATATCACTGAGTACAACATCAAATGGCGCCTGGCTGCCCATGACTTCGGCAAACCGGGGCGAGGGGTGGAGCAGATCATCCTGCAAGGCCGTGACATGGTCCGGCAGTTCGATGTCGATAGCTTGAAGATCCACGGCAACGACCCGTCCGGCTGCGCCCGTTTTTTTCGCGGCAAAAAGGGTCCACGACCCCGGAGCGGCGCCGAGATCCAGAATCCGTTGCCCTTTGGCCAGGAATTGAAAACGTTTGTCCAATTCCTGGAGCTTATACACGGAGCGTGCCGGATAATTGTCCTGCTTCGCGCGTTTGAAATAGTGGTCGCGGTATTTCTTCATACGAGATGGGTCCCTTGTCGCCAATGTGGGTCCGGAGGATAGCCTAAAGCTGTTTCGTAGCCAAGCCGCCTTATGTGCCTCATACCACGACAGGTGTCAAAACGCGGGGGTTGACCCACCCGGGCAAAGTCGCTAAAAATCGGGTCTTCTTTCGGGGGCGTAGCTCAGCTGGGAGAGCGCAGCGTTCGCAACGCTGAGGTCGTGGGTTCGATCCCCATCGCCTCCACCAAGAAAAATGAAGGGGCTGCAAGTCAACACTTGCAGCCCCTTTTTGCGTCTCGACATTTCCTACTCGATCTCGCCCTTCAAAAATCACGCTCGCAGGGAAAGATACCTGTAGACCGCTGCCAGCTGGCCCCGGGCGTCGAGACCAGCTTGGCCAAGGACCTGCTCCGCCCGGCCGCTACCCGGATAATGCCCCTCGGCAAAGGGGTGCAGCGAGCATTGCCGGCCCAGCGGCGACGTCACCCAGCGATACAATGTCGGCAGGGTGAAACCGGTGATCCCCATGGCACGCTCAGCCGCACGGACGGGAAAAACCTCCTCCTGCTCTCGCGGCTCCAGGCTATCGAATAATTCAGCACTGGAGACCACAAAAACCTGGGGATCGATTCCATCGGCAATCAGCTGAGGCAGAACCTCATTGACAAAGGTCAGGGTCACGCCGCTGCCCTGCAAGATGAGGACAATATCCGGCTCGCTCCCGCTCTCGCGCAGACAATAAAGCCCCTGGACCGCTGCAGAAACCGGCGCCAAGCCCAACGCTTCGCGGTCTGGAACCGTCTCTTTCGGGCGAGTCACAAACGGGGCGATGACTGCCGGGCGCAACGTCAGGCTCCGGGCTAATAACGGAAAAACTTCGGCCGGTTCCCACGGCGTCAGGGTCACACACGCCCCGGCCGGGAAATTGCCCTGGAGTAGCTGCAAGGCCTGGGGATCAGCGTGCGTTGGCCCGTCCTCGCCAGTCTTCAAACCGGCGTGGCCGCAAACCATAACCAGGGGCAGCGGGGTTTCGCCGGTGCGCTCGGCACGGGCTTGGCATGAGATGGCGTGCAGTCGCGCCGCGATATGCCCCAATGGGGCCATAAACGCCCCATACGAAGAACCGACCCCGAGATACCGCCGCGTAGCCGCAAGCCCAGCGATCATCCCAGCCATATTGTCTTCACAGATCCCGCCGGCGGCAAACAGCCGCGAGTCCGGGTTGTCCCGGCTCTGGTACAATCCCTGGGGCCAGTCGCGCCCGGCCTGGCTGACGCTGGTCGAATCAAGGAGATCGGCCGAGGAGGTGAGAACCGCCCCACCGGCGACCCTGTTCCAGTATCCGAGAGCCTTGCCCAGAGCCCCGCGCAAGGTTTCCGAAGAATTGGGGGCCACGGCCATATCCGACGGAACAGTGCTGCCCAAACGTCCTGCCGCCTGTCCAATTGCCTCCACATTCGGGGGCGAAGAAAACCGGGACTGACGCCCCTGTTCCAGGAGGCGCTCTCTGGCCTGCTGCACTCCGCCAGCCAGCCAGCGGCAGCATGCGGGCGCCTCACCGAGCAGGGTGCGAACTTGTTCCAATGCCTGCCAAAAACAGGCTTCCCTGATCTCGTCGCCGTCAGCGGAGGCACAGGCCGGCTCTTCGGCGGCGGAACAGGAAGGAAGGTTGCCGTGCAATTCCTGCAAAACCGGTTCCAGGAGTTCGTAAAACGAGGTCGAACACAAGGCATGCCCAGCCCCATGCGATTTGCGGCCTTCAATACCGTATTGCCACCCTTTGGTCGTCCGGTAGACGATGGCCGTAGGCTGGCCGTTGGAGAAGGACAACGCCTTGGACTGAGCCCGGTCGATGCCCGACCAATCGGTGCCGTCTTCGACGCAGATGACGTTCCAATCGTGCAGGCGGAGCAGTTCCGCTGGCTCCCACTGGACGTACTGACCAGGGCCGGCAGCATCGCGGCAGACACGATCCACATCAATGGAGGACTGGTTCCAGTCCAGATGGAGCACGAGATTGTCCAGGCCAGCCGTGCCAGCGCTGGCCAGGGCTTCGCTGACCCGTCCCGGCGTCAGACCGCCCTCGCCTTCGACCACATGGACCCGCGGGGCATTGTCCCCATAGTAATCCTTGAACCCCAGAGCCAGGCCGATCGCACCGCACAGGCCGACTCCTGAAGCGCCTGTGGCCAGCGGGACAAATGGGGTGGCCGGAGTCGGGTGCCCGTCCAGGGACTTGGCCTGGAACCGGTGCCGCAGCGGGGTCATCGAGGCCGGATTGCGCCGAAAGCCAAGCAGATCCTCAAGCCGCAGGCGTTGCTGCCATAACTCCGGCAATATCCCGGGCGCATACTGGGCGGCGATTTCATCACGCAGGGCCCACATGGCATAGAGCCCCAGCGCCTTGTGCCCGGCGGCAAAAACAATCTGGTCGGCGGCGGCCTCGTCCGGGGCGCCGAGATCGTAATCCATATGGTTCCAGATCAAATTGGCCACGAACCGGCCGCAGGAAATCGAGCCGCCGGGATGTCCCGAAGTTGGGACATAGTTATAGAGCATCGCGCAAAGTGCCCGATAAACAGCATCGAAATGCTCCAGATACGCACGCTCATCGCTTGTCAGTCCCGTGGTTGACGGGATATCTTCGCCATCCAGCCATTGACCGCGCCGCGGTCCCCATGTACAGCCCATGGTGTTCTCCTTCCAGTTTGCCACGCTTCAAAGAGGTTCGCCGTTCCTGGCGGGTATCTACCTGTTCTCCTTTTGCAAAGTAAAGAGGGATAGGATACAGCTCCCGGTGGTCCCGGCTTGCGCCAGCAAGGCCTGAAATCAAGCCACCGAACCGTTCCCAATGGCAGCACAGGGGCACAACGCTCACATTGGAGACGTGCCTCTGCGTAGGCTTCAATTTTGAACGTTTCCCCGCCGCTACTTGGGCTGTTCCACGGCCAGCCAGACAAGGGACCTTTTTCAGCTGTCAGGTACGCCGGCATCCTCCCTGTATGCCGGGAGAACACACAACCCAGACATTCTGTGCCACAGGCCGCGCTCCGCGCCACCGCATGTCCGGCGGAAACCGCCCTCGACACGAACAAACCGGCCTGTACAACCAAGGATCGTGTATGTCGGACACCCCTTCTTCACTTCCCGAAAACATCCAACACGTCCAACTGGCAGATAAAGAGGTCTACCTCCTGGGCACCGCGCATGTCTCTCCAAGCAGCGTCCAGGACGTCCAGGACAGTGTGGCCGCGCTTAGTCCGGACACCATCTGTATCGAGCTCTGTCCCTCGCGCTACCAGGCCATGCGCAACCAGGACGCCTGGAAAAAGATGGATATCCTGCGCGTGCTTAAGGAACGCAAGGCCGTACTGCTTTTAGCCCAACTCCTGATGACCGCGTTTTATCGCAAACTGGGCGAACAACTCGGTGTCCAACCCGGCGCCGAAATGCTCGAAGGTGCCCGGCAGGCAGACGCCACCGGAGCCCATCTCGTGCTGGCCGATCGCGACGTGCAGATCACCCTGCGGCGGGTTTGGGGCTACCTCTCCTGGTGGCAAAAAATCAAAATGGCCTTTCAGATCATGGTCTCCCTGCTGGCCGCAGACGGCGTCGACGCCGAGCAGGTTGAATCTTTGAAAGAACAGGACCAGCTTGAAGCGGTCATGGAAAGTTTCGGCAAATCTCTCCCCGAGGTCAAAAAGCGGCTCATTGATGAGCGCGACATCTACCTGGCGGAAAAAATCCGTCGCGCCCCAGGGCAAAAAATCCTGGCCGTGGTTGGCGCCGGGCATGTCGCCGGCATCCGCGAGGCCGTGCATGAGGAAAACGACCTGGCCCCTTTGGAAACAACGCCGCCGAAATCGGTCTGGCCCACCGTATTGAAGTGGGCGATTCCGGCGCTGATCATCGGCCTGCTGGTTTACGGATTTTTCCAGGGCGGCGCCGCCCATTCCATTGAATCCATCTCCATCTGGATCCTGGTCAACGGGGTTTTGTCCTCTCTGGGCGCAGCCCTGGCCCTGGCCCATCCCTTGACTATCCTGATCACCTTTGTTGCGGCCCCACTGACCAGTCTCAATCCCATGTTCGCAGCCGGCTGGGCGGCCGGCATCGTCCAGGCCTGGGTCCGGCGTCCGACCGTCACCGACCTTGAAGATCTGCCTCTGGCTCTGACCAGCATCAAGGCCTTCTGGTTCAACCCGGTTTGCCGAATCCTTCTCGTTGTGGTACTGGCCAATCTCGGGAGCTCGTTGGGATCCTTCGTCGCCGGAAGCTGGATTGCTGTGCGAAGCTTTTAAGCCACGGTATCCCGGTCCAATCAAAAATCCTTCGCTTTCGGAACCCAAATTCCGGAAGGGTCAAGCATCCCCCGGCAGGCCTGAGAAAACCGCGACACGGCAAAGATTTGATACGCGGTGACACATTGAGAACCAGCATGCAATCCGGGGCCTCGCTTCCGGCGCGGTTTCCCGTATTCAAAACCCAAACCCATTTTCCGCCACGCTTTTCGTGGCCGAATACGAAACACCAAGAGCATTTATGACCGATCAATACGCCTCGAACGCTTCCCAGTCCAAACACGAATATTCCACCACCTCGCTGGAGGACCTTTCTCCGCGCATACAAGAGGCTTGCCGCTCAGCCGGCTGGTCCAGCCTGGCTCCGGTGCAGGCCAGAAGCATACCGGTTCTGCTGCGCGGTGACGACCTCATGGTCCAATCCCGGACCGGCAGCGGCAAGACCGGAGCCTTTCTCCTGCCCATGCTGGAACGCCTGAACCCGGATCAAGCCGCCTGTCAGGCCTTGATCCTCGTCCCCACTCGGGAACTGGCCCGGCAGGTCCACGCCGAGGCCCAGACGTTATTCAAGGGTTCAGGACTTCGCACAGCCGCTGTCTTTGGCGGAGTTGGCTATAAAGAACAATTCGACGCTCTGCGTGAAGGCGCCCATGTCGTTGTTGGCACTCCGGGGCGGATCCTCGACCACCTGCTCAAAGGCAGTTTCGCCACCAAAAAACTGCGTATCCTGGTCATGGACGAAGCCGATCGGATGTTATCCATGGGGTTTTACCAGGACATGGTCCAGATCCGGGGCTATCTTCCGCAATCCGTTGAAAACAGCTACCTCTTCTCTGCCACATTTCCCTCTCACGTCCTGCGCCTGTCGAGTCAGTTTCTGATCGATCCCGGTTTTTTGAGCCTCAGCAGCGACACCCTCAACGTCGCAGAGATCGAGCATTCCTACTATGTGGTTCCCGCGGTGCAGCGCGAACGGAGCCTGCTGCGCATTCTGGAATATCTCAATCCGGTTTCGGCGCTTATTTTCTGCAATACGAAAAGTGATGTTCAATTCGTGACCACGGTCCTGCAACGTTTTGGCCTCGACGCGGACCAGTTGACCTCGGACCTGCGGCAGAACAAACGCGACCAGGTCCTTGGACGCATCAAGGCCGGAAACCTGCGTCTTCTCGTGGCCACGGATGTCGCTGCCCGGGGGATCGACATCCCCGATCTTTCCCATGTCATCCAGTACCAGCCTTCGGAAGACCCCAAACTCTATGTCCACCGGGCCGGGCGGACCGGACGTGCTGGCGCCAGCGGCGAGGCGGTGACCCTCGTGGCCGGGATGGAGAAGATCAAGCTCAATCAGATCGCCAAAAAATTCCGCATCCCGCTGCAGGAGCAGGAACTGCCTTCGGAGGAAACAGTCAACGATATGGTCGGGCAACGGTTGACCGCTATCCTCGAAGCTGAACTCCGCTCCCGTGATCTTGTCCAGCAGGAACGCGCCAAGCGATTTGTCAAACTCGCCAGAGAACTGGGCCAAAACGACGACGCCGCCATGTTGCTGGGCATGCTCCTTGACGAAGCAGCGCAAAAAGCAAGCCAGGGGCCAGCCGCACCAAGCGAAGAGGAACCTCCTTCCGAGCCAAAGCAGGACAAGCCCAAAGCCAACAAGAAACGGCGGCGGCCTCGCCGGAAAAAACCTCGCCAGTCCTCCGATAACGACAGCGATTCCTCGCAGGGCAACTGAAGCGGGGCTCTCCCAGCGAAAACGTTTCCGGTCGCTCGGGTCTAGCGACTTCCAGGATACCAGAAGCACCGGCAAAACGTTTCAAGGCGACAGGGTGAAAGCCCCTTCGCCTGAGGGCGTCCAACGCCAAGGGGCAGGGACTTCGCTGGGCCCCGGTGACGGAAGGGGTGGTCGCTGGGATACACACGGAAGACCCTCGCACGGGCGAAAAACTTTTTTGCCCAGGAACCGTTTTTCCTGCGATTTGTCCTTGCCACCGACGGGAAGTTTTTATACAGGGGATTCAGTTTTGCGCTCGTTGCGCTCGGACTGCGCATGCACAAAGCCACTTGGGCTTCGCTCCTATACTGTCGGACGATTGAGTGGCCTGTGGCCAGGTTCCTGCGAAACGGGTTGGTTTTCTGCTTTTCAGATGTAAGGAGCATTCGCGATGAAGAACATTTATGTTGGGAACCTGCCGTTCAGTTCCACGGAAGACGAAGTCCGCGATCTTTTCGCCCAATACGGCGAGGTCCAGTCGGTCAAACTCATTTCCGACCGCGACACTGGTCGCCCCCGCGGTTTTGGATTTGTTGAAATGGAGGACGGCGGCGCAGACAAGGCCATTGAAGCCTTGGATGGTACGACCTTCGGCGGCCGGAGCCTGCGGGTCAACGAAGCCCGCGAGCGCAAGCCGCGCCAGTCCAACTGGTAACCCGCGTTTCCAACTCACAAATTATGAAT
>Ga0182238_1000520_pt1 | contig 11449 bp, 11 predicted proteins | sample hydfrates6_PW_90_FD_132439 | JGI IMG/M metagenome (GOLD analysis project Ga0182238, IMG submission 132439) | Subsurface microbial communities from deep shales in Texas, USA - hydraulic fracturing test 6_PW_90 | ecosystem: Environmental > Aquatic > Deep subsurface > Shale gas/oil reservoir >... | reverse complement strand
GCGTGGATGAATGCACCGAGGGTGTTGACCGTCACACTAAAAAGGTGGCCGCCGATAAATAAAATTACCGCCAGGATCATACCGACAAAAGGTATGTCGATGACCAGGCCTGTCAAGGTATTGATGATCATGGCAACCGCCGACGTAGCGAGGCCGAGGGCGAGTAGCCTGCTGTAGCTCAGAACATCACCGAGGTAGGAGGTAATATTGTACAGGCTCAGGAGGCCTGAAAGGGCCTTGCTCACAAAACCGGATTTTTCCCTGCCTTGTGTCGTGACCAAGAGGGCCACACCGGCAAAGGCCAGAATTTTTCCCAGGAGACCGGCAGTGTGTCCCATGATTCCTGATACGGAGCCTCCATATACGAGAAGTCCGGATATGAGTGCAATCCAGCCTCCCTGATCACCAAAGGCCGCAATGTAGTCTTCCTTCTGAAGGTTTTCCCACATTGCCAGGAAAAGGCCGAAAAGAACCTGTATGACCCCCAGGGCCAGGGATATACCCAGAAAATTGATCGGGTTCTCCATGGGCTGCAGAAGGACGACGCTGTTTTTGATCCCACTGAGGAAACTCAAGGGCGCGAAGGCGTCGATCATATCGCCCAGCCAGCTGCCCGTTATCGCACCGAAAAAGATGGTGGAAGCAGCTCCGAGGAGGAGAAGGTTGAAGAAATTTCTCTTTTCTCCAGTGATCCTGTAACGTGAGAAGGACCACAGAATCAGTCCGGCGAGAAAAATCCCGTATCCCCCGTCTCCGAGACACATCCCGAGGAAAATGAACATGAACGGGGCCATTGGTACCGTCGGATCCATCCTGCCGTAAACGGGAAGACCGTAAAGTCGTGTCAACGGTTCGAAAGGAAGTGCCCACTTCGGGTTTGCCAGCATTGTAGGCGGATCGTCACCCGCAGAAGGATCCGGATCCTCCAGAACCACTTCCGTCTGGGATTCATAGGGTGCAAGCGTCTTGTGGAAGTCATCAAGAGCGTTTTCCGGAACCCAGAGCCTGATGATGCTGACGTCGCTGGTTCTTTCTCCTTGCAGAAGTGCTTCGTAGCGTTTGCGAAGGATGGCATGATAATCGGAAAGTTTGCGAACAGAAGGAACGTGTTCACTTGCCATCTTTTTTGAACTGTCTTTGAGTTCCTGCTCTTCCGCCAGAAGACGTTTTCGCTCGTCTGCAGTCTGTTTCATGGCCTGGGTGACCGTACCCTGAAGATCCTTCGGGAAATCTATCCGTGAGAAGGTTACTTGTGCGCTTGCTTCCGAAACGGAATCAGCGACGGACCTTGCATAAAGCATGATGACGGGAATCTGGAGGGCTTTTTCGCCTGCGGAGCCGAAAAAGAGCTCGCCTTGATTTCCTGCGGCTTTCTCGAAAGATGTTTTCAGCTTTTCCTTCTGGTCTGAAGGAATGGTGCCATACATGGAGGTCACGTTTTTCGTTCCCGCTGAAATCAGAGAGAGATCATAGGGAAAGTCCTCGAGTGTCTCCAGAACCGCCTGCCTGGAGTCAAGGTTCGACACCGCGCTGCGCAGTTCGACGAGCCTTCGCTCTACCTTCCTTGCCTTTTCCGAGATTTCCTCAAGATTGGTTCCCTGGACAAGTTTCTCGAGTTCCTCGATCGTAACGGGGGGTTTGTCAGAAAGCAGCTTGTCAAGCGTCCCCTGTTCATCCTCGTAATAGGGTTCAAGGAACCGGAGGATGAAACGGGCGTCAGAGGAGCTTTCTTCGGTCTCCCTGAGCTTGCGTGTGACGAGTTCCTTCCTTTTGTCGGTTTCGCTTTCTTCGAGAGGCAGAATTTCGCACGCCGAGAGCTTCTGGAGCTCTGCAACGATGTCCTCCGCCACACTCTGGTGCGCATAAACCGTTGCCTTCTTAACCTTTAGGACCGCCATACCTGTCAACCACCTCTTTTGCGACCCAGGCAGCTACATTTTCTATCTTTTTCTGATGGCGATGCACCAGATCTTCGGCTTCTTTTTTCCCCTGGGCAACAATCTTTTCTGCCTCCTGTTCGGCTTCTTTCTCGGTTTTCTTCAGAGTTTCACGGTATTCCCTGTGCATCGTCTGTTTCGATTCTTTCAGTTTTTTTTCTGCTTCCGACCGTGCTTCCGCGATCATTCGGGAAGCCTGGGACTTGGCATCCTGAACCGCTGATTCTGCCTTGTCTTCAGATTGCCGTATTTCTTCGGCAAGGTCCTTTGCCACCGATGGCACCTCCTTTCGATGCAGGTCGTTTGGGGAAATATAGGTACTCCATATGTTTTCGGGCAGGAGCCCGGTTTCGGTCAAACCCTGAAAAATTCTAATACCGGCATATCATTGTGTCAATTTTAACAATATTTCCGAATACATGTTCCATTCACACAAATTCAGGGAACAAACCTGCAGATTCGCTGAATGATCGGGCAAAAAAACATAAAGGAGTTGACCCCTCATCACAGGATAACAGAAATGGAGAAAAAATGGAGCGGACAACGGGATTCGAACCCGCGACCCTCGGCTTGGGAAGCCGATGCTCTACCGGCTGAGCTATGTCCGCTCTTCGATCGAACATTATATTCGGCCCCGGACGTTTTGGCAAGGACAAATGTGGATCATTTCTTTGCAGAGGCTCGCTCATGGTCTTTCGCAACAGGTTGCACCCGCTACAGAGTCAGGAAAGCGACGGTCTCGACATGGGGCGTCTGGGGAAACATGTCCAGGGGGACGATGCGAAGAATCCTGTAACCGTCCGAAATGAAGGAATTGAGATCCCGGGCGAGGGTTGCGGGGTTGCATGAAACGTACACGATCCGTTCAGGTTTCAAAGAAAGAATTTTTTGCCGTACCTCAACGCTGCAACCGGCACGCGGGGGGTCAAGCAACAAGGCGTCGCAGGAATCACGGGTTATGTGATCAAGAGCTTTTTCCGCGGTATCTTTGAGGACTCTGACATTGCGAAACCCGTTTCTGGCGAGGTTCTCCTTGAGATAGCCTGCGGCTTCCGGCCATGATTCCGCAGCATGAAGAAAGGATGCTTTCTCGGCAAGACCAAGCGTCATTGTGCCGGCACCGCTATACAGTTCGACAATGTTTTGCCCGTTGTCAAATCCGTTCAGAGCTTCTTCGACAAGCGTTTCAGTGAGAAGTGAGTTGACCTGAAAAAAGGAGCTGGCCCCGAATCTGAGCCTGTAGCCGCCGAAGTTTTCCTCGATGTATTCAGTTCCCGCAATGTGTTCCGTGTGCGTGCCAAAAACCCTGTTCCCACGTTTTCTGTTGATGTTGACAAACACAGACGGTGACGCGTAGTCGGATCTGTTTTTCAGGAAATTACAAAGCCTTTCAAGGTCTATCCTTTCATGGTTCCGCAATCGTTCACGTACCACGAGGATAAGTGACGTTTCTCTATCTTTTGTCGCACGCAACGAGACATGCCGGAGAAAACCTGAATGCCTCTTTTCATCGTACCCACGCCACCCGAGAAGATCCATCATGGCTGGAATGTCCTGCATCATCGCTTCCAAGGGTTCCTGAAGGACCGGGCAGGTGTCGACCGGGACAAGATGATGACTGTTTCGTCTGAAAAAACCGAATCTTGCTGATTTGCCATGTTTCACGACAGGAAAGATCGCCTTGTTCCTGTAATGCCATTCCCCCGGGCTTTCTATGCAGTCCTCGACCATGGAGGAATACTCGTTGCCCAATTCTTTCATGAGCGCATCCTGAACTCTGCGCTTCTTCAGTAAACACTGGAATCCGTAATTTGCATGCTGAAGGGAACATCCCCCGCAAAGATCAAACCAGCGGCATTTAGGAACACGCCTGTGCGGGCTTGTCTCCAGTATGTCCTGGATATCCAGTATTCCATAGGTTTTTTTGAGAGATGAAATGCGTCCCAGCACCGTCTCTCCCGGGAGGGCTCCGGGGACGAAGAACACGAAATGTTCTTCCCCGTGTCTTGCTACGCCTTCTCCGCGGCTGTTTACTGAAGAGATCTCTACGGTTAACGTTTTACCTGTCTCCCGTTTCATCGTTTTTTGGCCGCAACTCCTTCACCGTCTTGACGGGCATACACCAGGAACGCAGCAGTTCCCAATCTGCTGCGTTCCTGGTGTTCGTGCGCTGTCCCGGTTTGCCGGCGTTGCGCTCAGCTCATCAGTGCGTAGCCTTCATCGAAGGCAAGTTCGTTCATTTCCTCTGTCCCACGGGGGACTCGTGCAAGAATGGCCTTTTTCAGATGTTCCGGCTGCAGCAGGCCCTCTTTTTCCAGAACATGGGCGGTGGCGCCGAGAGCGACCATGTTCGTTACCAGTTCCCGCCCGACTTTTTCCCGAGCTGTCTTGACAATGGGCAGCGCGTAAATTTGGGCGTCCATGTCCGGTTTCTCCGTCACATAGGTGTCGTCAAGGATGACCGTTCCGCCGGGCGCGGTATCGTTGACGAATTCATCACAGGCATTCTGGTTCAGAATAACCTGGAGGTTTGGTTTCGATGTCTTGGGATAATCAATCTCGCCCCTTGAAATAACAACTTCCGACTTGGATTTACCGCCACGCGCTTCGGGTCCGTAGGATTGTGTCTGAACAGCATTCAGGTCAGCGTAAAGTACTGCAGCCTCCCCGGTGATAACGGCGGCGAGGATGATCCCCTGCCCGCCCGAACCGGCAAAACGGATTTCATAACGCTCGCTCATGCCTTTTTCCCCCCGAGGCTGTCGATGAGCTTCTCGTAGCCTTCCGTGTATTCAGGCAAATCCTTCTTGACAAACTCACCGACGATGATTTTCCCTTCCAGTTCCTCCCCGGACATGGAGGAAGCCTTTGTCAGCGGGACCGACGCCGATTTGAGGTAGTTCAGATTGTCGATAGGGGTTCTCCGCTTGTTTCTTCTGCCAAACTGGGTATGACAGCTCGAGATGATTTCCACTACCGAGAACCCTTTGTGCTCGACTCCGTTTTTGATGTATTTCTCGCAAAGCACGGGGTTGGCTATCGTTGCGCGTGCGACGTAACTTGCTCCGGAACCCTGCGCGAGTTGGCAGATGTCGAAAGGCGGATCGATCGCGCCGTAGGGCGCCGTCGTTGCCTTTGCACCGATAGGTGTGGTCGGTGACGCCTGCCCGCCGGTCATGCCGTATATGTTGTTGTTCATGACGACTGCTGTGATGTCAATGTTTCTCCTGCAGGCATGTATAAAGTGATTGCCTCCGATGGCTGTACAGTCTCCGTCCCCCATGACATCAACGATGGTCAGCTCCGGGTTGGAAAGCTTGATACCAGTCGCGAAGGCGAGCGACCTGCCATGGGTGGTATGGACGGTACATGCATCAATGTATCCGGGCATCCGGCTCGAGCAACCGATGCCAGAGGCGATGACTGTTTCTTCCCGCTTTTTTCCGCAGTCGTTGAGGGCCCTGAGTATGGCGTGGAGGATAACTCCGTGGCCGCAGCCCGGGCACCACAGATGCGGAAAGAACTGTTTTCTGAGCCAATCCATTACTTCTGGGCGTGGCATGCTTAGGCCACCTCCTCGATTTTTTCAAGGATCTCATCGGGTTTGAACAGTTCTCCGTTGACGAGGTTGTAGGGCACAACGCGGGCTTTCCCGTGAACGGCGCGCTCTACTTCGAGAACCATTTGGCCGTAATTCAGTTCCGGAACAAGGACAGTTTTGGCCTTCTCGACGATTTTTTCGATCTCTTTGTCCGGGAAGGGCCAAAGAGTCACCATTCTGAAAGATCCGGCTTTGATTCCCTTTTGGCGGGCCATGCGCACGGCGCTGAGCGCTGTTCTCGCGACGCTGCCATAGGATACGACGAGAATTTCCGCATCGTCCGCATTCTCGGTTTCGTATTCCACGATTTCGTCCCTGTGGGCATTGACCTTGTCCATGAGGCGTCGTGTCTTCTTTTCGATTTCCTCGGGGCAGCTTGTCGGAAAACCCCATTCGTTATGGGTAAGCCCGGTGACGTGCCAGCGGTAACCGTCTCCATAGGAGGCCATGGGTGGAAGATTGTCCTCGGGATCCGGTTTGTAGGGCCTGAATTCTTCAGGGTCCGCCGTCGGTTTTTTCCTGTCGACGAGTTCGGGTTTTTTCCCTTCGTCCAACGCAACACGTTCCCTCATGTGGCCAAGGACTTCGTCGCTCATGATCAGTACCGGTTGACGGAATCGTTCCGACATGTTGAACGCCTTGATGGCGATTTCATAACATTCCTGAACCGATGAAGGCGCATAGGCAATGGTCGCATGATCCCCGTGGGTTCCCCATCTGGCCTGCATGACGTCCTGTTGTGAGATTGATGTAGGCAGTCCCGTAGAGGGACCTCCCCGCATGACGTCTACAACGACTAGAGGGATTTCGGCCATGTATGCCAGTCCGAGGTTTTCCTGTTTGAGCGAAAATCCCGGTCCGGAAGTTGCCGTCATGGATTTTTTCCCTGTCAGCGACGCGCCGATGGCGGCAGCAATCCCGCCTATCTCATCCTCCATTTGGATGAATCGGCCGTTTCTCTTCGGCAATTCCCCGGCCATGACCTCAGCGATTTCAGATGATGGCGTGATGGGGTATCCGCCGAAGAAACTGCATCCCGCAGCGAGGGCTCCCTCGGCAATAGCTGCATTTCCCTGCCAGAACTTGACATCTTTTTTCATTCCTGATCACCCTCTCCAATGGTGATTGCCAAGTCGGGGCACATGTTCTCGCACTGCCTGCACCCGATGCAATCCCCCATCCGCATGGGATCGGATTTGAGGTTTTCGTCCAGTTCGAGAACATTTTTCGGGCAAACGGCCACGCAGAGTCCGCAGCCTTTGCACCAGGTCTTGTTGATTATGACCTTGAATTTTGACGACAACACACTCACCTTCCTTTCGAAGGATCCGATAACTTTATAGAAACGATCGTTTCAACCCGAAGGCCATTATGCCATTTTGTTATCAAATGGACAAGCATAAATGCTGATAAAAATAGAAAATTATATTACTCTCTGCACATTTACGAGAACTCTACAAAAGTGAATGGACAACAAAAAGAAAAGGGGGGCAGATGCAGGTCCCTCTATCCCCCTTTCCAAATGGAGCACTTTTGCCCTCACTTCGCTGTGCGTTTCGATTCAGCCAATATTCACACGACGGCAGGTTCTATAATCAACTCACCTTTTTCAAATCGATTGTAGTGCAGTTGTTCTATACTGATCCACGGCTCCCTGCCAAGGATCTTTTGTGCCAGGAGTTCACCCGAAACCGGTCCGAACATGAATCCGTGGCCTGAATATCCCACAGACAGGAAGAATCCTTTGACTGTATCGGCCTCGCACATGATGGGCTGGCGGTCCGGTGTCATGTTGTAAAGCCCCGACCATTGCCGAACGACACGGACACCCCTGGTTCGAGGCAAAAGGCTTGTGATGGTTTGGGACATCTTTTCAAGAAATCCCCAGCTGTTTCCGTTTTCATAATCTTCCGGATGGCCCTCTGGGCTGCATCCTCCGATGATCGATCCGTGTGGCCGCTGCTGAATGTAGTAATTTCCGGAAAAGCTCATCAGCATAGGGGGGCAGACCCCTTGTTCCACGGGCTCTGTAATGATGATCTCATGGCGTTCAGAAAAACACGGGAGCTCAATTCCGGCCATTTTGGCAACCTGCTGCGAATAGCCGCCGGCGGCATTGACGACAACAGGAGTGTCGATGTCCCCGTGATTCGTGGTGACGCCGGCCACTTTCCCGTTCAGGGTTTTCACGTCGGTACATCTGGTAAATTTATAAAACTGGACTCCCAGCCTCTTTGCGGCCTCCTGGTACGCGAAGGTTGTCAGCATGGGATCAGCATGACCGTCCCGTGCATGGTAGGTAAAACCGACGGCATCATCGGCGGAAAGGCCTGGGCAGATCTCCCGGGCTTCATCGTAGGATATGACTTTTGTGTCCACTCCGAGGCTGTTTTGGAGCTTCATGTTCTTTTTCAGCTGTTCGAACTCGGCTTCCTGGTAGGCGACAAGCAGATAGCCTCCCTGATGAAGGCCGCAATCCATACCGAGTTCTTCTTCGAGATGTTCGAACATTTCGACGCATGCCAATCCGAAGCGGCAGTTCATTTCGGTGCCCCATTGAGCCCTTATTCCGGCACCACATCTTCCGGAGGAACCGGAACACATCGTATTCTGCTCGAGTACGACCACGTCTTTCATGCCCAGTTTGGCAAGATGATAGGCAATCGAGCACCCCTGTATTCCACCGCCTATGATGACGGCATTTGCTGTTTTCGGCAGAGTCATTCGTCGTTTCCCCCTTTGGCGAGGACGCCCAGCTTGACGGGTTTCGATGGCGGGCGGAAACGCCCGGGCGGAATTTCGTCTACACGCTTGCCCGTCATTTTGGAGATCTCCCTGAGGATCAGGTCACGGCAGCCCCGGCCCTGGCAGGGGCCCATTCCGACGCGCAAGACCCGTTTCAGTTCATCAAAGGTATCGTACCCCTTGGCGATCCATTCGCGGATCTCGCCGAGGGTCACTTCTTCACAACGGCAGATGATGATTTCGTCACGCGTGTTGGCCATTCGCCCTACACCACCCTTATCGCCCGTATGTCCATGACGAGGTCTTTCGGCACGTCCACATGCACCACACGGGTCTTGTCGTGCATGGGTTCGGTGACCTTGACCACGGTGCCCTTCGCAACAGCCTCGCCCTCGCGGTTCAGGCAGTCCACCTGGCGGCCTTCTTCCGGCTCGGGCAGCATTTCGCAGGGCAGCTTCATGAGCGCCCGGTCCGCCTCGCCCCAGGTCAGGTCCACCACCAGGCAGGCAAGGCCGGGACACACGGCGACGCACCGCGCACATCCCGTGCATTTGGAGTAGTCGATCTGCGGCTGGTCGTTGATATCCTTGAAGGGCATCACCGCCCCGGTCGGGCAGCTCGTGTGGCAGGGATTGCAGGGAATGCGCTGGGGGCACTCGATGATGACGAGGCCGTTTTTCTTGCTTTCCCACAGTTCCTGCGGCGGTTTCACCGCGCCGGGACGCTCTTCCGTCAGGACCCCGCTGTTGAAAAGTCGCTGCTTGTCCGTCATGTCATTACACCTCCCAGCGGTCCACGGTGCAGCAGGCGATGCCCTTGCAGATCTTTTCGCCCACTTCTCCGCCCCTGAGGTCGTCGAGGCGCCGGCGGTATTCCGCCAGGCGCTTCTCGTGCTCCGCGGAACTGCCGTGGCCGAGGGATTTCGCCACGTTGACTCCCGCGATCCGGCCTTCCACCATCGCCGAGGAGGCTTCCTCGATCCCCGCCGCGTCGCCGGCCACCCAGATGTCGGGGTGGCTGGTCCGCATGTTTTTGTCTCGCTGCGCCACGTACCCGCAAAGCTCGGGGACGAAGATCATTTCGCAGCCGGCCTGCCAGAGGAGTTCGCAGGTGGGGGTCAGCCCGACGGCCATGCAGATGATGTCCACGTCAAGGGCCTTCCCTTCGCCCACAGGCTGGAACCTCTCGTCGATCTCCTGGATCACGGCGCCGGTCACGTACTGTTCGCCCAGGGCTTCCACGACGGTGTGGCGCAGGTAGATGGGAACACCCAGGCGCCTGACTTTCGCCGCGTGCACCCAGTAGCCCCCGACTTTGTCCAGGGCTTCCACGATTCCCGCGACTTCGACTCCAGCCTGGAGCAGCTGGTAACTGACGATAAGGCCGATATTGCCGGCGCCGACCATCAGGACACGGTCGCCGGGCTTGACGCCGTAGACGTTCATGAGCGTCTGGACCGCTCCGGCCCCGTAGACGCCGGGCAGGTGGTTGTTCGGGAAGGGGATGAGCCGTTCCTGCGCACCGGTGGCCATGACGATCTTGTGCGGCTTGACCTTGAAGTACTCGTCTTCGCCCTTCACGCAGGACAGGACTCCGTCTTCGGGATAGTAGCCCGTGGCCGTGCAGTTCGTGTAGGCTGTCACCGAGTCCCTGCGTTCGGAGAGCTCGTCCATGAGAAGCTCCGAGATCTTGAAGCCGCGGGTCCCGGCCCGCTCGTCCCTGGAGCCGAAAAACTTGTGGGTCTGCTTGATCAGCTGCCCGCCAAGGGCAAGGTCGCTGTCGACCAGGGTCACGTCACAGCCGAAGGATGCCGCTTCCACGGCCGCGCTCAGGCCGGCGGGACCGCCGCCGATGACCATGACTTCCGTTTCGCGCAATGCCTTCACCGCCCTTCCTCTTCCGGGTCCAGCGGGACGACTCCCTTGCCTCGCTGCGTCTCGACGTGCATGCCCGCTTCCAGCGGCGTCACGCAGGTCCTGACATTGGGCACCCCGTCAACGACCATGAAACAGGAGGAACACTTGCCGATGGCACAGAAAAAGCCGCGCGGCTGGTGCCGGATCGGCGTCTCGCGGTACACCTTCACCCCGTTCGCGTGAAGCGCCGCGGCTATGGGTTCTCCCTCGTAGCCCTCAAGCTGCTTCCCGTCGAAGGAAAAGGTCACACGACGTCCATGCTTGAAATCAAGTATCGGATGCTCTTCGATGAGCTTCATTCACCGCTTCCCTCCCTGATGAAAAATGTCGGATGAAAGGTCATCCGAAAAAGCGAAATTTCCGTCTTCCCCCTTTCCAGGTAAGATATTTACGCGTTCCACCGCATGTTTTTAATTTCACTATTTTGGTTGTCGGTTTTTTGAACAACAGTACGTATTATACTACACTCCCTGAACAGTCATCGCATTTTCCATTTTCCAGGAAATCCGTTGCCTTTTACTGTTTTTGGGACTGAGGCTTTGTCTTTCGCGGGTATCCGATGTCAGGACCCCGAAAATAACGGGCTCCGACAACAAGAGATGAGGTCGCGTCCCCTTTCCGGGAATCGCCGATCATGGCAATGGAAAGACCGGATACGGGACGTGTTTCCCAGGATAACGACTTTTCGGCCATTTCAGAAATGTCTGGAAAGGCAGCAATGTCCTCTCCGACAAAAATTGTCGATTTTATGTCGTTGCGATCCACCATGGACACAAGTTCGGCAGGCGACAAGAATGCGTTTTCGAGAATCCTGTCAATTTGACCTTTGCGATGACGGTATTTTGCGACGAACACGCCGTCGGATCGGGCACGAAGAACCGGAATGGTCGTCACCCCCTCCAGCAGGAAGGGGTAAGCCATTGCAAAAAGCGTCGAAACTCCCAAAACAGGTTTGCCAAGAGCATATGCTAAACCTGCTGCGTAGGAAAGGCCGACGCGTATGCCTGTGAAAAAGCCCGGACCCGTCGTTATGGCGAAAATGTCGATATTCCGAAGGTCCTTGTGACATTCAGCGAGCAGATTTTTCAAAAGACCGGGAAGACGCGAGGATTGCCTGCGCCCAAGGTTGAAGGTGCATTCCCCGACGGCTTGCCGGTTTTCAACAAGACCCATTGATGTCCACCCCGTACTGCAGTCAAGACCCAAAATCAAAGTCATCAGAGGACACTCCAGTGTGTTTTCAGGGACTC
>Ga0182238_1000519_pt1 | contig 11463 bp, 12 predicted proteins | sample hydfrates6_PW_90_FD_132439 | JGI IMG/M metagenome (GOLD analysis project Ga0182238, IMG submission 132439) | Subsurface microbial communities from deep shales in Texas, USA - hydraulic fracturing test 6_PW_90 | ecosystem: Environmental > Aquatic > Deep subsurface > Shale gas/oil reservoir >... | reverse complement strand
TACTTTAGCATTAATTTCTTCTACTGTAGGTTTAAACTGTAGCTTCATTATTAATCACCTCAATTGTTATAGTAGTAGGTTTATAACCATCAGCTTTAAGTGTGATATTGTATGTTCCTTCTTTATAATGTGAAAATTCTATTACGCTATCAGTTACAGTATATTCAGTATCTTCTATAACTGCTATGACTTCATGCTCTACAGTTATAGTTATTATTTCATCTATTGTTACTTGGGTTTTATCTACTGTATAATTTATTTGTGGGTATACTACAATATTTGTTACCTCATTATTTTCTACTATCAAATCAAAATAAGGATAGTTATTTATTATTTTCTCTGCTAAAGCCCTACCCTCTACTGTTGTTTCATCTATTACTAATCTGTCATCATTGTACCAATTTTCGTTAGGTTTGTCGCTTCTTGTTTCAAACGCTTTTGTTAATTTATCTATAATCATGTTTCCCCTCCTTTAACCTATTGCTACATAATGATATGTCCGTGAACTAGCATTTGTTCGTAATGAGCCTATACCTACGTTAAAACCATTAGTAACTATATCAATTCTTGTAGCATTTGTATTAGCTTGAAAATAAGTATTATGCCACCCTAAAGATAGCCCAGCAACAGTGTGGATAACTATCTCATAGTAGCTTGTCATTAAAAACACGTATTTTGGTGTGAAACCTAAGTCGATAAATCTATCATATGTGTCATCACCCATATACGTACCAGTTACTACTTTTGTATCTTCACCAACTTTCACCCATGAACTACCATCCCAAATTTTAAGATTTGCCATTACTCATCACTCTCCTTACTTTCTTCCCCTTCTAATTCATTAAGAAGATTAATTTGTGCTAGGAGCTCTACTGCTCTTTTATCAAGTAATCTAATTGTGTTAATTGCCTTGTTATATTCCTCTATAAGCTTTTCTTTCTTCTCTTTTAAATCCACATTAACACCTCCTCTAACTTGATGTATCTATCCATATATCATTTATTTGTGGTGAGATTGGTGCTGAACTTGAAATAGTTATCTTACCACAATTTCCTACTGGCACTTTATCCCATTCAGTCCATGCACCTCCACTACTCCACCTTGTATAAATTCTTTCCTTGCCACCAGATAAACCAACTGCTATCTGTGCATTAAATCCATCATTATTATGGTGGTGCATATTTATTATATGCCACCAATTGCCTTCTATTTGAGCTGTATTGTTTGCATTATACAATCCTTCAGCAGTAGTGTAGAATCCGCTTTTTAATGTTGTGTTATTATGTAAGACATCATGTGTAACGTTCTTCGACACATTAGCTAAATATTCACTGTTATTATATTTGTAATATTTTATATCTCCATCAACAGCTACAGCTCTATTAAAGTAAAATGATGGTCTATCTGTGCGAAAGTGAGAATAACTTGGATTACCAGCCCCTATACTTATAAATCCATATGGTGTTTGTATTCTAAGATACTCCCCTTCACCTCTTATATACCTATCGTCGCCACTATGTCCCCCAAAACTAAGCCTATCTTTTAGTTTTAATCTTCCATCTGTAGTAAGTGACATAGCACCATCTGATTTTGACTGTCCTTGATACCCCCACCACCAACCTCTGTCACTATCATTGTTCATACAAAATGTCATGGCGTAATCTCCGAGATATCCATAGGTTACTCCACTCACCATGCCTACACCATAATAGTTACTCGTACCCCATAATCTAAATTTAGTTTCTTCATTTCCTGCTTTTACATAATGATAACTTGGAGATAGTGGAGCATAACTATGTGTATGCCCTACATCAGCTTTAGTTAAAGGGTCAAAGTTACCTTCGTGCCAAATCCTATATCTATTAGCACCCTTACTCCAGCCACCAACTACAAGGTCATTTATATCTCCCGCTAAACCGAAATGACAAGCATGATCTCCTGCAACATGAAAAGTCATTAAAGCATCTGCACCTGCTGTTGGCTGGTAAATTTGTAACGCTTTGATTTGTCCAGTATTAGTTACATCTATCCCACTATCATTCTTTATCACAGTAAGTCCATCAATCGTGCCACCAATTAAAGGCAAATATGAATGAGTATGGCCTACATCTGATTTATTACTAAGAAGTCCATTTATCTCTGATTCGGTGTAATATCTTCCATCGTGATCGTGAGTTATAGCTGAATATATAGTATCGTGATTATGACTTGACAGGGCATAGCTATTAAGTAGATTATTTATCTCATCTTCTGTATAATACAAATCATTATGATCATGTTGTGCTGGAGTAAATTCACTTGGTTTGTCTGGGATACTGCTCCAACTTACTTCTCCAATTTCTCCACCTGTCTCAATAAGTGGTTTATCTAGCTCCTGCTTAATTTTGTCGATTATTGTAGGGATATTGCTACCAAAGGTAACTTCTATACTAAATCTATCAGGTTCGTATATCTCTTTTACTTCTGTGATTCTAGAATCTAATGTTATGTTCCATTTTTTGTTCTGAACAGCGACTATATCTCCTATATCCCAGTCCTCTTGATATTTAAATGGTCCATAGGTTGATACTTCACTTGTAAATGATTGTAATGGTTCTAATTCCTTTAATTTTTGTAAACCTCTATCAACTAAATCCTCTTGTATATCAATATCTCTTGCATCTATAAAAGTTTCTATTCTATCAAGACCACTTTTTTCTGAATTTATCTCAACGATTTCCCTGCTTTCACCTTGTCCTTGACCTCCAACATAAGCTACATTTTTATAGTTAAGCTCACTATCTATAAAGTGTTGTCCCTTTATATTGTCAAAATCAACACTAAAAATTACTGGGGGATTATTAGTTTGACTAGAAGTCAAATCTTTGCCTTCTAATACATCAAAAACCCATTTTTTATTTTGTATATCTAGGTATACAGTCCAACCTAATCCACTTACTATAGATATTTTTTCAAGTTCACTATCTAACTGTTTAAATCTACTTTGATACTTTATTTGCTCTCCTCTATTAAGATTATCTGCAATTATTAAATTCTTAATTCTTCTGTTTACGTTAGTAGGGTTTATAACATTTACATCTACATAGTGCTTTAATACAGTTTCAGCATTATTGTTAATGTAATCGTAAGCTTGTCCAGCAGGTGGAACTGTAAATCTTCTCCCTAATACACTTTTTAATTCAAATCCTTTAACAAGCAATGTTTCACTCTGCTTGCCACTTTCATCAAGCTTCAACTCTCTATGCCTAATGATTCCAACTTTTTTAGTATCACTACCTATAATTATCAAGTTATCTTTCTGTAGTTTGTCTGTATCTTTTTTATTTATGTTTATATGAAGCTCAAATTGTCCGTATTTGTGATAACTTCGAGTAAAGATCAAAGCTTCATAGTCATCAATTTCTGCCAGCAAATTAAAATTCTTATCTATTACTCTAATAGGTTTCAACCTATCACCCTCTTTACTCACTTATATCAATCCAAATGTCGTTAGTTTGCGGGCTTGTAGGAGCAGCAGTAGAAACGGTTAAAGAAACAGTTCCTTTTACGTGCCCACTGTGAGGAGAAGCTTTAGCTTCGTGTGTATCAGTATACGCCTTGGCATTATTTTCAGCAGTATCTGCTTTGCTTTGTGCTCCACTTGGCGTCTCTGCTCCTATATTTGCAGGTGTGATGTCGTGAGGATTGCTTTTAGCTTCATGGGTATCTGTATAATTTTTTGCATTTGTTTCTGCAGCACTTGCCACTGAATCTGCATAAGCTTTGGCATTACTTTCAGCTTGACTTGCTATATTATCAGCATATGTTTTTGCATTACTCTCAGCTGTATTAGCTTTTAATTGAGCTCCAGTAGGAGTTTCAGCTCCTATCTGACCAGGAGTAACATTGTGAGGATTTTCTATATCTAGCGTATGTGAATCTAAATCGTTTTTAAACTGGTTTAAATCTAATTGACTATACTCATTCTGAGCATTATTAAACCATGTATTCCATTCATTAGATATATTAGTTTTTTCATTTAGCCAATCATCCCACATATCATTAGTAGGTATGGTTATTAATGATGAAACAAATCCACATAACTGTTCATCTAGTCTTTCATCTACAATTTGACTTTGTTCAATATAACTTTTCCCTGCAATTATTCTTACCTGTGCTAATGAAATCTCATATACAGTATCTGTACGTTCAAGTTCAGGTGGGATTGGATTATCAGACTTAGTGCCTTCTTTAATAATTGATAATATATTTCTGCTTAGCATATCTAATCTAATTACAATCCTATCTATTCTGTCTTGAAAAGCATCTGCAGCACTATGTGTTAATGTCTTTGTGCTATCGTTTTTATACATATATCCATTGATAAAAGCATATCCTGAATCTACTATTGTGTTCATAGTAGAACCTTCAGCAGTAACCTTTAAAGCTTGCTCTCCATTAAACACACCATTAGTTAGAAATGTTCTAAAATATTCAGCAAATTCATCCGCTTGATACTCCCTTGGATCTTCGACTGTACTGTTAAAAAATCTATAATGTTCGGCCATAAAATCACCTCACTATATTCCTATATATCTATTACGCCACTGAATAGATATTTTAGCCTCGTTTGTTCCTTCGTCACTATCACATTTAATAACATTTGTACCGGGTACTAATTGAAAAAATGTACTATTTAAATCAATCCAGTTAAAAGCATTAGTTCTATTACCTAAAGAATCTTCTATTTCTACTATTTTATTTCCAAACTTAGTCGAAACAATGAGTTTTTCACCAGCTAAAATTGATTTATTTACTTTTATAAACTCATTAGTAGTTTTATTCTCAATTTTAGGATTGGTAGCTGGACCAGAAAATTCAACAATAACTGGTGTTTTTACATCACCTTCATTTTTTATCACTATCTCTGGAGACCCTTTAGTTGCAAATCCAGAACTCAAAACTAAAGGGAATTTTAAACCACCATTCCAAGTAGCAATCTCTTTGCTCTCAACATAAGTGTCAAGCCAAAATGGTAAAGGAGCAATTAGATGAATTAATGTTTCCAATTGCTCCTCTGGTAGCTCATTATCTTCTTTGAATGTAGGTGATGTTTTTACAACTACCTCAACCTCCTTTTCTCCTCCATCATGCTGATAAGTAAGAGTTCCCTTGCCAAGTTTAGGATTAAATACTCTTAGTATTTGATGTCTTAACTGGAATCTTTCTTCTTCACTTTCTGATATAAGGACTACATTTAAAGAGATTAATCTTTCATTAATTACACTGTCTATATAGGTTTTCCCATCTTGGTAGGGAGATTTCTGCATCTGTACATCTGTTTCAATGCCTCCAGCACCAGTTATGTGCTTTAGAATAAATGGGGTTTTATCTCCTAATTCAACAGTTTCATTTTTACTATTTCTGAAAATAAGCTTTTCCATCTAAACACCCCAATCCATTGCTAATTGTCTAAGCAAAACTTCTTGTTCCTGTTTAATTTTACTAGGATTAAGTGGCTGTGGACTGTTAATAACTGCATCCATATTAATAGAAGGCTTTATATACTTTGCTAAAGCTTTTCCAAGTTTATCGTAATCAATTGTCTGTGCATTATTTGAAGTATTTATTAATCCATTTATCATTTTTCTAGATAAAACAAACTCGCCAGTTTGAAGTATAGCTGGTACTTCATCATGTTTTAAGCCAACAGGTTTTCCTACCCAGCCACCATCATGCCACTTAGGACCACTACCAATCCATCCACCTGGTTCTTCTTCCTTGTCTTCATCAACTACTATCCTACTATTGCCATTACTATCTATTACAGTATGCTTACCATCCTTAAATATATGATGTTCTCCAGTATTTTCATTATAGTAGTGCTCTGAATTGTCATCATCCCTACTACTGCCTCCACCACCTCTTGGTGTAGATAAATCATATACTCCATGCCCTACAGCTTTATAATATTTTTCCCAAGCACTACTGGCATTGTTAACTTTTTCAATAGTTTCTTTTATTTCATTATTTACTTTTTGCTGAGCAATTTGTAAATCTATTAACTTAAGCTCTAACTCTTGTACTACTTCACTACTACTGCCATATTTTTCAGTTGCAATTACTAAAGCTTCTTGAGTATTCTCAATTTCAGAGTTCAGAGCTTTATGTTTTTCTTTTTGCACTTCTAACTTTTTAGAAAGCTCTTCTGTACTGCCCTCTAATTCTTTGTTTTTTAGTTTCCATAGTTCAAATTTTTTCTCAATAATTGATACTGTATTTTCTACATAGCTATTAACTTTATCAAGTGCATCTTTAATTTTTTGTGCAACATTTTCTGATGATTTTGCAACCTTTGGTATATTATCAATAATTCCTTGATTGAACATATTCATAAAGTTTGGAGCCCATTTATCAGAGTCGGATGCAGGCCCCTCTTTGGTTGGAGATGAAAAGCCTAAATAATCTTTAATTTTTATAGCTACAGAATTAACAGCATATTTTACATCATTTACTTTATTTTTAATCCCTGTTGAAAACATAGTTACCATATTTTCTGCCCAAGTAAGAGCATCGTTTTTAAGCTCTGTCCATTTATTTATTATTTCTGTTTTAATTTCTTGCCATTTCTTTTTAGCTGTAGTTTTCATGTTGTCCCAGCCTGTAGAAACATTACTTTTAATTTCTTCTAACTTCGTTGAAATATCAGTTTTCATCTCATCCCATTTAGCTTTTACATCTTCAACCATCTGATTTAACTTTTCAGATGCATCTTTCTTAATATTTTCCCATTTCTCAGATAAATTATTTTTAAATACTTCCCATTTGCTTAGGATTTCTCCTGTTTCCCAATCTACTTTATCTATGTGCTCTTTAGCTTGTTTTTTAGCTTCTTCTACTATTTTTTTATGCATTATTTCTGCTCTTTTAATTGTTTCATTTTTCTGCTTTTCAGCTTCTTCGATAAGTTTTTGAGCTTGCTTCTCAGTAATACTTCCCATTTGGTCTCTTTGTTTTATTATTTCTGCTATAACTTTTTCGTATTGTTCCTCAGCTTCTGCAATGACTTTTTCCTTCTGTTCTTTTGAGTTCTTTACTACCTCAGCTGCTTGCCTAGCAGTTATTTCACTGGCTTGATTTTTAATCTTTTCCATTATTACTCGCTGTTCTACTTCACTCTCACTTAGTGCTTCAATCCCATAATCAACCATTTTTTGCTGTATTTCATTTATTTCTTTCTGTTCTTTTTCTGTTAATGAACGTTTTTCTTTTTTGGCTGTCTCTAATATTTCAATTATTCTATTTTGACCATTTTCAACTATTTTTTTTCTTGCTTCATAACCTTCTGTTACTGATTTAATCATTTCTTCTTTCTCTTCCTGAGTTATTCCATCAGCAGTAGAAAAGAACTGATTTAAAGTCTCTAGCGATTCATCTTTGTCTTTATTTAAACTTTCAACTATTGTATCAGACATCGATTGAAAATTATTGATTATATTATTTGACATTTCTTCTGTGACTGCTTGACCAGACCATGCTAAAGAATTAAGTGCAACGGTTGCTTTATCATTTAAGTCTAAAAAACCTCCTACTGCTTCTTGGGTACTATTAGAAACTTCAGACCCAAATCTTTGTATTTCTGGAATTGACTCAGAACTAAGATGTTTACAAAGAGCATATCCACCAGCAGTTAATGCTGCTATTCCAGTTATAGTTAATCCTATTGGTCCAGTAAGTGCAGTAAGAGCTGTTCCCAATCCACTAGTAGCACCTGTTGCTAATGTCGCTCCAGCTGCGGCCATACCTGATGATGCTGAAAATATACCAAAAGCTCCTGATATTGTTGTTACTAAACCTATTATATTCCCAATAGAGCTTGCAAGAGTACCCAATATCAATAGTACTGGCCCTATAGCTGCTACAACCATTCCTATTTTTACAATCAGCTCTTTCGTACTATCATCTAACCCCTTAAACCAATCTATCCACTCTTGTACTTTCTCTATCATTTTCATTACGTAAGGTAGTAGTACTTGACCAAGTTCTATACCTAAATTTTTAAGAGAATTGAGCATATCCCCTAAGCCATCATTGACACCTTGCTCCATTGTTTCAAATGCTTTTTGAGTAGCTCCAGCACTATTATCCATAGCATCAAGAGCTCCTGAAAAATCCTTCGCCCCTGTTGTAGCAAGAACTGTTACTGCATTAAGGGCTTCTGTAGAGCCAAAAAGCTCTGCCATCTTATCAGCATTTCCACCAGTCTTTTCACGAATTTCATCAAGAAATTTAGCCCATCCTACTGATTTAAGGTGTGCTGCACTAAACTCTATGCCTAATTCTTTAGATAAATCTTTAGCTTGTTTAGTAGGTTTTAATATATTTGAATATGCAGCTTTTAATCCTGTAATTGCTTCACTTGTGCCAATACCATTTTTAGTAAGTGTTGCTATTGAAGCAAATAGCTCCTGGGTAGATACATCTAAACTTGCAGCTATTGGAATAACATTACCTATACTAGATGCCATTTCACCAAAGGTAGTTTTTCCGTAATTCTGTGCCATAAGCATTTGGTCTGCAACTGATTGCATAGCTTCTTTTCCTTTTAAACCATATGCATTCAAAACAGTAGTTAAACCATCAACTGCGGTAGTTGTATCTGTAAATCCTCCTATAGCTGCTTTAGAAGCTATTTCTACATAGTCAAGAGCGTTCGCTGTATCGCCAGTAGCTGAAATTGTTTGATACAGAGTTTCATTAAGTTCATTAGCAGCTATTCCCATTTCATCGGAGAGATTCAAAACACCTTCTTGAATTTCTTCTATAGACATTACTGTTGTATCTGCTATACTAGCAACTTTATTTGTGCTTTCTTCAAAATCTCCAGCAAACTTAGTTAGTGCAGCTCCTGCTCCTAAAAGGGGTACCGTTACAAAGGTAGTAATAGTAGATCCTGTCGACTTCATAGCTCCACCAAGAGCATCTATTCTCTTTGAAGCTGACTCTGATTTATCAGCAAATATTTTAAGGTCTTTACCTGCTGTTTTAAGTGCCCTTGACCATGGATCTGTATTAAGTTCTAGTGCTGAAAATACTGTTCCAGCATTTATAGCCATTTTCTCACCTACCTTTAAAAAAAGAAAAAGCACCCTTTCGGATGCTTTAAAGATAATATTTATAATTAATGAAATTTGACATTTTAACACTATAGGAAAGCAACCTTAAACTTGTTAAGAGTGCTTTGTCATAAATTCTATTAACGATTTATTGTTTTTAAGTTTTTGCTTAGTTTTACTTTTCCATTTGGGCTTCTTACCTTCTTTTATCTCATATTGAATATATAGACATGCTTCATCAAAACAGTATGCTATATATTCATCATCAATATTTAAAATCTTAGAAGGCCTTTCATTGTAATAATTACTTAGACTTATTATCCTTAGAACCTGTTCTGTCTGTACGAAAGTGTTCTAAAGCTCTTACTCCTCTTTGGCTGTAATTTAATAGTGCTATTAACTGTTCATCAGTAAGTTCTAGCCCAATTTTTTCTAATTCATTATAAGAAGGTTCAACTAGAGTATCCTTGGCTATAACCCTAGCTACTTCATAAATTTCTGTAATGCTAGTTTTTTCATCTACACTTTGAGTAAATACTTTTTGTGCTGCTCCAAGTAAACCATTAGGAATCTTACCTTGTGCAGCAAGACCTAACATTGATACTCTTTTTACCCTTGCTACAAAGGGTTCTTCGTCCCATCCTGGTAATTCAACTATTTCTCCCTTAGCTTTTTCTTTCAATTTATCTAAACTAGTTATTTGCATATTATCCCTCCAATTATATTGCTGGTAATGTATCTAAAAATTCTATTGCTACAGGCTTTTCACCTGATTTTGATCGTGATTCTGCCTTAAGCTCTGGTACATAGAATTCTCCATCTTTTAAAGTAAATTCTACTGGTTTACCTTTGCAATGCTTAAAGATGAATTTTGCATATTTAACAGTATCACCAGATTCATCCTTTTCCTCGGTATAAACATTTAGAGTAAATTTAGTTCTACTCACTGTTTTACCTGATTCTGGACCTTCATATTTTACTACCTTGTCTGTCTCGACATCATCATAAGTAAGTGTACCACCATCTATCAAAGCTAATAACTCTGGTATTAAAGTATTATCTTTAAATGTTAAATCATACCCTACAACAATATCTTCTGTTCTATCTATAGCTAGAATTTGATTTTTAACTCTAAGGATATTTTCCTGTCCTTCACTTACATGGGGCTCAACACTTGCTTCATCTGCTGTTTCAAAGACATAAGTTTGTGGTGTGGTTTCTTCTGTTACTATTTCAGTTCTAACTATATTGACTAAGGTCATTCCTTCTAAAAGTGGCATAAATAATCACTCCCTATATTTTTTTGTGAACAATATATTCAATACTTGTTGTGTAAGCATTTCTGTCAACATCAATTATCACTGGTGTTTCATTGCCAGTTTTTCTGATAAATTTTAATTTATTCATGGATGTCTTTATTTGGCTCTTATAACTTTCTATTTCTAAATATTTAGTTTTAGGATAAAAAATAATAAGGTCAATTATCTTATAACCAACCTTATTAGTTCCTGCTATTGGGCTTTGTATATCACTCTTGAGAACTATATAAGGGTCTTCACATTTTCCTCTTTTAATTCCAGGAGGGTATACTTCAAAACCATCATTTTTAAGATTTAGCATTACTTCTTGCAAAAGATTCAAACTATCACCTACTTTTTATTTAAGAGCCCTTCCATACCTTTTAATATTTCTGGAGTCATTTTTTTGACTGTAGGATAAAGAATAGCATTTTTCTTTTCATTAGCAAACTCTAAATATGGTGAATAATTCTTGTTACCAGCAACATAAGAATAACATTTACTTCCTTGCCATTCATAACCACCCTCAATAGTTTGTCTTGCTTGTCCTGACCTATCAACCCATGGAGCATTTTTCTTTGCATGTGCCTCCATCTTTTTCCCAGCACTATCAGCATAAACTCCAACAGCTGCCTTCATTTTTATTTCAGCTTCTACTAAACCTTTTAATGCTCCTGCTATATCTATTTTAAAGCCCATAAAATCACGCCCTTTCTATGAGCATGTCAAGATAAATATCATTATTGTTTCCTAAATCTTGAATAATATATCTATTACCTTTAAGCACAAAAGAATCACCTTCTTTGATTAACTGAGCATTATCATCAAATACAACCATAAAATATTCCTTCTTGTTGTTTTTTATGATTCCACCATCACCTGCTGATAAGCTAATAGACGTATTCCCTTTATGATATAATCCTTCTATTATGCAAATATCTATAAATTCTCCAGAAGGTTGGTTGAATTGATCTAATTCTTCTCTTTTAACCGTTACTGTCTCAGGAAGCTTTTGTATAGCCTTAGCTATTCTTCTTTTTATCTTTTCTTTATTTATCACAATTCATCAG
>Ga0182238_1000517_pt1 | contig 11492 bp, 11 predicted proteins | sample hydfrates6_PW_90_FD_132439 | JGI IMG/M metagenome (GOLD analysis project Ga0182238, IMG submission 132439) | Subsurface microbial communities from deep shales in Texas, USA - hydraulic fracturing test 6_PW_90 | ecosystem: Environmental > Aquatic > Deep subsurface > Shale gas/oil reservoir >... | reverse complement strand
GTGATTTTATGGTATTGTGCATTTACGTTTTTAACCTTGGCGCTGTCTATAAGTTGGCGGCTCTTATAGACCATACCCAGGATAAGTCCGATAACTACCAAAACGATGGCCATTTCGATGAGGGTGAATCCGTGTTGCCTGGCATTAAAATTTTTCATTTACGGCAAGACCTTCAAGTGCACATTTACCTGCCCGTCGAGAGACCAGCAGTCGGTGTCTTGCGTATAGGAAGCATCAGGAGTTACTATAATTCCAGTGTTGTAGACTCCGTCATCGATCATTTTATCCAAAGAGCAGGATATTCGGGGATCGGCTTGAGCTCCGCCCGGCAAATCCATCCAGGTTCCAGTTGAACCGCTTATACCTGCAATACGGTCAACTCCCCCTATTAAATCCCAAGGCTGGCCGAACACGCTTTCTCTATCGGCTTCAGTCAATATACCGGTGACATTAATGAGCAGATACCAGGCGGCTTCGGTTTCAAAACCATTGTTTGTTACGCCATGTTGGTCATCCAGTATCCCGTCTTTAGTACCAGTACAATCCATTGGACTTGCAGGTGTACGGTCGTCTACCGGAGGTCCGCATCCGTCTCCCGGATAACTGCCGTAACGGTCATAGTAAGTGTTCATGGCTCCGATAATTTTATTGTAATTAGCGGCCATTTTCTTGACCTTGGCGCTGGCGATAAGTTGGCGGCTCTTATAGACCATGCCCAGGATCAGTCCGATTACCACCAGGACTATAGCCATTTCTATGAGAGTGAAGCCGTGCTGCCTGGCATCAAATTTTTTCATTTACGGCAAGACCTTCAAGTGCACGTTTACCTGGCCGTCGAGCGACCAACAGTCTGTGTCCGGGTTGTATGATGAATCAAGTGTTCTTACACTTCCGTCATCTGCATAGCCATCATCAATCATTTTATCCATAGCGCAAGATATTCTGGGGTCAGCTTGTGATCCTCCCTCCAGATCCAGCCAAGATGTTTGCTCGGGCAAACCTCCTCCACTAGCATCAGCACCCAACATATCCCATTCCTGTCCGAAAACCGATTCGCGGTCAGCTTTGGAAAGAATATTAGTCGCTTCTATCAGTAGCTGCCAGTAAGCGGTAGCCTCGGTTTCACCATCATAGGCACTTTTACCCTCGACATAGCCGTTTTTATGACCCGTACAATCCATTGGGTTAGGATAGTCAAAATTGTAATCCGAATCTAAACCGGTACAACCGTCTCCAGGGTAAAAGCCGTAACGGTCAAAGAATGTATTTGTGGCTCCAATTATTTTATTGTATTGTCCAACCATTTTTTTGACCTTGGCGCTGGCGACAAGTTGACGTCCCTTGTACACCATGCCCAGGATAAGGCCGATAACGACCAAAACAATGGCCATTTCGATCAGGGTAAAGCCGGGAGATGATTTAAATTTTGCTTTAGCCATAGCCTTGGCTATGCATAAAAAATGCCGGCGGCACAGATTTGAATTCAGTACCGCCGGTATTTTTTTATTTTGAAGTTAGGGCAGAACCTTGAGTTCGATTATGGCATTTCCGGTAAGTTCCCAACAGTCATCCGAGCTGGTATAATCACCAGTTGTGCTACCGAATTGTGTGGCATCAGTAGTTGTTCGGATATCGCCGTCGTCGGAGTTTCCGTCATCGGCCTTGCGGTCCAGATCGCAAACCAGTCTCAAGTCCGCGCCGTCAACGTAGATCCATGTGGCGTTTACGTCTCCGGTAGCGTTCCAGGCACTTCCCAAGGCACTTTTGGTGTCCGCTTCAGTGAGAATTTCCGTGGATGTCATCAGGTCAAAGAAAGCGCTTTCGTCGTCGGCAGAGCCTGTATTGACAATCCCGTTCTTGGTATCGTCGCAACTCGTGGGATCTCCTGGAGTATAACCATTACATCCATCCCCGGGAAAGAATCCGTAGCGGTCATAAAAGGTGTTCATTCCGGCCAGGACCTTGTTGTACCCGGCCTGGGAGTTTTTGACCTTGGCGCTGGCCACGAGCTGGCGGCCCTTATAGACCATGCCCAGGATAAGGCCGATAACGACCAGGACTATGGCCATTTCGATAAGCGTGAAACCGGCTTGCTTAGTACGCTTTAAATTTTTCATAAATACAATTCCTTTTGCTGCAATTTTGAGAATTTTCTTAAATTAGGGCAGAACCTTGAGTTCGACCATCACATTACCGTTTTGATCCCAGCAATCTGTGGATTGGTCGTATTGATTGCCGCCGGTAAATGGAGTGGGAGACCCTGTAGCTGCAGCTTGTATATCACCACTTGTGGAGTTGCCATCATCGGCTTTTCTGTCCAAATCACAGACCAGTCGCAAGTCCGCTCCGTCAACGTAAATCCAGGTAGAGGTGCTGTTTCCTGTCGCATTCCAGGCACTGCCCAAGGCGCTTTTGGTGTCCGCTTCGGTCAGGATTTCCGTTGCGGTCATGAGCGAAAAGAAGGATGACTCTTCATTATTTCCGCTTACAATTCCGTTTTTTGTTCCGGTGCAGGCGGTCGGATCCGTCACCGAAGCTGATTCACAACCATCCCCAGGGAAAAAACCGTAGCGGTCATAAAAGGTGTTCATTCCGGCCAGGACCTTGTTGTAGCCGGCCTGGGCGTTTTTGACCTTGGCGCTGGCCACGAGCTGGCGGCCCTTGTAGACCATGCCCAGGATAAGGCCGATAACCACCAAAACAATGGCCATCTCGATCAGGGTAAAGCCCTGTTCTCTGTGTTTCAACTTTTCAACCGTGTTAAACATTTTCCCCCTCCTAATAAAGTTTTTCTTGTTTTTACTGAAAATTAAAAAAGCCGGGTTGCCTGTCCTATTTACTAGTGGCAACCCGGCTACCCGTCATGCACATCATTTGTCCCGCGTCAAGAAATTAACTGTATGAGACAAATTTGTATATCGCGCTTTTTTCTGCCGCGATATTGTGATTCCGCGCCCGTGGCTTTCCGTCCTTATCTTGCGATAAGTTTGGCTTTTCAATAAATTTATTATTAGTTTAATTCAACTTTTTGTCAAGTATGTTTTCAGGTTATTCAGTTTATTGTTTTCCGGGTGCTTTTTCAGCAGTTTTTGCAGCTTTTCTCGGGCCTCGGTCATCTTGTCCTGGCCGATTTGGGCCAGGATGATATTTATTTGAATAGCAATATCCGGACCAGATTCTTGGATGTATTTTTGAAAAAATTGTTCAGCCTCGGCGAACTCTTTGTTTTGAAGGGCCCGGGTACCTTGCCATTTATAGACCACCGCGTTTCGGGGGCCAGCTTTTTGCTTTAGTTCTTCCAGAATTTCGGCAAACCGGTCCGGATTATTCAGGCTGGAGCGCAGTTTTTTTTCCATGTCCAAAATGACCTGGTTCCGGCGCGCCTTTTCCTTGAAGGCCGTGCTCAATTCCGCTTGGTGTTCATCCATTGCGGATTCGGTCATTTTGTGCTCGGTGTTTCCCTCCTCCTTGGATGGCGCTACTGTTTGCGGCTTGGTCTTTTGTTCCGGCTTTACTTGGCTATGTTTCTTGGTTTGCTGAGTATTCGGGCCGGGCTTTGCTTTAGACTCTTCCCGGGAGCCGGACTCCATGGATTTGGTTTCGGAATTGTTTATGCCGGAGGTTTGTTTGGAGTCAGTTCGGACACCGGTATTTATATGCCGGCGGATATCGCTATCCTGAGCCGGTTCGTTCAATTGCGCCAAGCTCTTATGTTCATCATATTTAATTTGCTGGCGAAGAAAAAAAAACATGGCCAGCATCAAAAATGTAAGAACCGTCACCGCGAGTATACTTTTCCACGGCCAGATCGTCCCCCCTTGCAACCGCGCGTACGGGCTTGTTTTTCCAGGCGGGTTGTGTTGGCTTTTAAGCTGCTGCAGGCTTTTGTATATCAGGCTCACGAAATTACCCGAATACGCATGATGAGCACCAGTTCCTTGGTCTGCTCGGAATCATCGCGGTTTTTGAAAAGCCAGCCCGCGCCGGGGATGTTGCCCAGTCCCGGCGTTTGCCGGTCATTGTTCTTGGTATCCTTGTAAATGAGTCCGCCGAGAATGACCACCGCGTTGTTTTTCACCCGGACATGTGTATTAACGTTCCGGACCTTGACCACCGGAAGGATAACCGATGTCCCATCACTAAAGGTCTCCTTGTTGGACAGATCGACTTCACTGGTTATGGGAAATATATTCAGGTCCACGCTGTTGTCGTTGTTGATGAACGGCACCACCCCGAGCATGACTCCTTCAAAAGCAGAAGCCGTGTCCGTGGAGAACTCCGTATCTCCGGTGTCGGAATTACTGCTTTTGGTGATTTCCTTTATGTAACTCATGGACTGCCCGGAGGTGACCAGGGCCGGCTGGCCGTGCCTGGTGCGCACATGCGGGTTGGATACGGTTTTAAGGCCGCCGAATGTTTGTAGGGCGTTTACGGCCGCGGTGATGGCCGTTTCCGGGCCACCCTCCAGGTCCTGTCTTGTATCGATTACAATGGGTCCCTGCTCGCTGTCCATGCCCCTGGTCCCGAAACCGGTATCCCCTGTAAATGTAGACCCGGCCCATCCGGCTCCGTACTGGACCAGAGCGCCTTGAATCAGTCTCTGCTGCACCACGGACCAGTCAATACCCAGCTGAAAGCTGTCCTTCAGGGAAACCTCGATTATTTGGGCGTCTATCACGACCTGCTTGGACAATTTGTTTTTAAGACGGGAGATAAGGCCGGCTATGGTCTTCATCCGAGAGGGAGTGGTTTTGACGTACAGACTGCCGGCGGTACTGTCCAAGGTAAAATATCCGGTGTTTGTGTCTTCGCCTTTTTGACTAAGCACGGTTTCAATATTTTGACTGATCAACCCGTACAAGGAATTTTCTCCATTTTCCGATCCGGGTGTGGATGAAAGTTGGAAGTTCCCTTTAAGATTGTTGCTGCCGCCGTCAGCGTCGGCACTGCCGAAAATATCCCCGCCGCTGTTGATGTTTACCGTGGTGTCGGAGTTCAAGAAATTCAGGTCGAATGTTCGTTCGGTGAATCTTTTAATGTGCAGGACGTTTTCCCGTACTTCGTAGGCCAGATCATAGGAGCTCAGCAGCCGATCGACAACAACAGAGGACGGCGTGTCCTCAAAACTTATAGTTACCCGGTTTTCCATGGATATTTGCGGGTCGATAATCAGGTTTAATCCTGCATTGCGGGCCACGATATACAGGATGTCGTGCAAGGGCTCGTCTTTTACGGAGATGGAGATATTGGTTTCCTTAAGCGGATTGTATTCGGGGATTTCCGGGTCCACGGGCAAATTTTTCGTGGTCCCCCCCCTTTCCAAATTTTTTTGGCGCATTCTGGCCTGAAGAAGTTCTCTTTGTTCAGATTGCAGGGCCTCATGCAGGTCTTTGTAGTCCAGGCTGGACTCCAAACGATCCTCCCGGGAGGCGCAGGCCGGGACAAGAAGGAAAATAACGATTATTATCGTGCAAATCTTATGTATATCAGTCATTTTCAAGTCCGTCGGTTTTTAATTTTTGCAGCAGGGCTTCAATTTCTTCGCCGGTCATGTTTTCTCCACTATTTTCGGTTTCCTTTTTGTCTTGCACCGCCGGAGATGACTGAGGGGTTTTTGTTTGGGTCTTGGATGATGGCTCTTGCACCAGAAGGACCTTTTCCGGATTCTTCCAGGCGATGAACTGTTTGTCCTTTTCGGTGCTCAGAAAAAGACCTTTCGCGGTTATCAAAGCAATTTTCCTGCCGTCGGGCAACGAATCTCCCTGTTTGTATATTTTATTGTTAATAACCGCGAAATTTTCTTTTTCGCTGGTCATTATCAGGGTTGGCTCTATTTGAACAAAGGAAAGCGACCCCTTGTCATTCAAGGGAAACAGTCCTCTTACAAGAACTTTGCGCTTAGTGGATTCAAAAGGGGATTTAAGGATGGAATCTATTTTTTCCGCGCTGCTCAGGGCTTTTTCAGTTTCTGGCAGCTCAGGGATCTGCTCGTTTAAAACAGCTGGGGGGTCGGGGTTTGCTACGGGGGCACGCAATAAATCATAAGCCATATAGGCGAAAATCGCGGTTGCAACAAGCGCCAGTCCCGTTCGGAGCAAAAAATTTTGTGGATAAGAGTGCATAAATTAAGATTGAGGTATTTGTTTAGCAAATTTTTTACTGGCCTGGAGGGTATATTTGTTATTATCCAGATTTAAGTCTAACGTTCTGTTTAGCACGGTGAAATCGTTTTTTTCAAGTTGGGCGATAAATTCAGTGAATACCCTCTGGGCCTGGTCGGGTTCCATCCGGATTTCCCCCTCCAATCTGAGCTCGAGATGATTGTTAAAAAAATTAACCTGCCACGCTTTAAGACTTAGATGCACCGGTTTGATTTCGGCCAGCATATTCCAGATGCGGGAAACTGCGGGCGCGTTTTGCGCCTGGTCAAGGTTTTGGGCCAGGCTGGCGATTTTCTCCTTCTCTAGCTTGATATCGGATATCCTGTCCCGGGTTCGGGAGAGCGTATTTTGCGTTTTTTCGGCAAGTTTAGTCTGTTTGCGGTATAAGTTGGTTTCTTTTTTGTCCAGAGTTTGTACCGTTTGCTGTAGAAAAAAAGTGGTTGCGGCCAAAAACAGTCCACCTATAAGGAAAATTATCCACAGCCAGGGCTCGGCCCGCAGCAGGGGGTAGGTCCTACGTTCGTTTTTGGGCAGCAGGCTCTGGGCCAATTTTAGTTTGTCCAGGACGTGGCCCATACCGGAATACAGAGTCTGATCATCAAATTTGTATTCCTGCACGGGCAAAAAATAAGTCTCGCGCTGCCAGGAAAGTTCGGTCTGTTTTATGTCAAAAGAACTGAGTCCTTCGAGCCAGCAAATTTCGGGCACCGATATGCCTATGTCCTGCTCCAGCATGCGTAGGTCGGCATCAATGGCGGTTATCGCATCCGGCAGAAATATTTGTTCTTCTCCGGTCAGCGCATAACGCTGGAGCTGCGTGGGATTTTTCTGGTCTCCGGCCGCCAGTATCAAGGCCTGGGGAAGGTGCAGCACCAAGGCGAATGGAGAATTTTTCTTCAGGTTTGAATATATTTCACAAGCTGCGGCCGCTGCGTCATAGAGCAGAAAGCCCTGCTTTGACTTTCTGTGCAGTTCAAATAGTGCCTTGTTTTTTTCCTGAGTAAATAGAGTGTACCCTATCCGGCAGTTTTGCTTGTCGATTTTTTCCGTGAAAAGAATCTGCAATTGCAGGTCTTCACTCAACTCGCCGCTGTCCTGCAATTGTTTACGGGCCAGGAATTCAGCGTATTTGGAGCTTCCATGCAGTTCCAGTATCCCCGGCCCGGGAGAGGTGAAAAAATCGGTGATGTAAATCAGTTCTTTATCCGGTAGTTGCTGACCCGAGAGCAGGCGGGCTGTTTCCCCGCCGAAAAGTATCGCGCCTTTTTCCGTGTCCAGGATGAACCGATTGTCTGTGCTTAAAAAATTCATTGCTTTTCCGGAGGAATCAGAAAACTTCCCTGGGCGTTTATTGAAAACAGCCTTTCCGATTTGTTTTCTGGATTTTTTTCATTCGTGCCGGCGACTGAAATCATGAATAATTCCGGCTTAAACCAGTAATTGCTGGGTTGGGGGCGGCCTTGAGACATTGTGTCGCTAACCGTGGGTATTTCCGACATAGGCATCTTTTTTTGTATAGCCAAAGGAAAAGTCATCCATTTTGACGGGGTAAACGCCCTTTTGTCAATTGTGTCCAGTTTGGTGCGCACTTGTCCGACCTGGATTAAAATCTGGCGGGTCATTCGCAGTTTATGTTCCAAGTTCTCTATATTATTAGCTATTTTTTGCAAAGAAGTTACTTTGGTTTTGAAGCGGTTATAATAATCCGCAGACATGTAAAGATTCACCGCAAAAAATATGGCCAAACCCAGAGTCAGAATACATTTTAAGCGCGGATTCATCAGTAATTGCCCCCGAGATTGGTGATTAGATCATAGACCGGCAGGAGAAGGCCCATGACAATCATAGCAAAGATTATTCCCAAAACCCCGAGCAATACAGGTTCCAGGATTTTGCTCAGATTTTGAACCAGAGCGGATATTTTTTCCCGATAAAGATCGGCCACGTAAGCAGTTTGCTCTTCAATGCGGCCGGTCTCTTCTCCAACCGCTATCATGCGTACCGCGAAAGGATGCATGGCCTCTGTCTGCCGAAACGAGGCGGACAAGGTCTGCCCGCTTTTTATGCTTTCCCTGCTTTGCTTTAGCTTGTTTTTCAAGACCAGATTGCCCATCGAATCAATGATTATGTCCATAGTGCGCATTATGCTTAATCCGGCAGCGAGCATCATGCCCAGATATTCGCATATCCTGGCAATCAGGGCTGTTTCCACTATGCCGGACAGAATCGGTGTCTTCAATATTAATTTATCCTGATATAGACGTATATTATAGCTTATTTTCCGCCCCGTGATGCTCAGGAGGATAACCAGTATGATGCCAATAAGCACATATAGTCCGTATTCCTGAAATGCGTTGGAGATGGCGATCAGTATACGCGTCGGCAGTGGGAGAACAATGCCGAAGTCCTGAAACAGGGTGACTATCTTGGGGACAACATACCAGAACCAGAAAATGGTTGCTCCGGAAACCACTGTGAGCAATATCGCCGGATACATAAGGGCTCTTTTGGTCCCGCTTATGATTTCGTGGATGTGCCTTATATGTTCCGAGCCTTTTTTGAGCATCATGTCCAGGTTTCCGGTTTCTTCGCCGATGCGGAGCATATGCAGGATTACCGTGGAGAAAATGTGTGGCTGTGAATCCATGGCATCAGCCAGGGTTAGTCCGTTTTCAATATCCGTGCACATGAAATTCACAGCTTTTTTCAGACGGGGGTTTTTAAGGTCCTCCCGGATTTCTTCCAGAGAGCTTAAAACAGGGACGCCCGCACCGACAAGCATGGCCATATTATTTAAGAACTCGGCCAGTTCAAGCCGGTTGATGCGCCCCAACCTGCGGTGAAAAAAAGTGAAAAAAAACGCCACTATTTTGGGCAGCATGGAGACTTTAAGGATCACACTCCCGCGCCGTTCCAGATAGCGGCCCGCAGCCAGGGGGTCGGCAAAAGGCAGCTCTACTATGCCTTTTTCTAGGTGCCCATTGCTATCCAGCAGTTTGTAGGTGTAAAGAGGCATCGGTATCAATACTTCCTGCTTCCAAGGGTGCGTCTCAACTCATCTACTGTGGTTGTCCCGTCAAGAACTCTTCTGCGTCCGTTGTCGAATATGGTTTGAAACCCTTTGTTCGCGACCAGTTCCTCAAGTTCGAAAATTTGTCCACCTTTTTCGAGCAGGTTGCGGATATCATTATCCAGGGCCAGGATCTCATATATCAGGGTTCGGCCCAGGTACCCGGTATTGCCGCAGGCTGAACATCCCTGTCCACGCTGCAGGCTGGTTTTCTCCTTGACTCCCAGGTACTCGAGCTCTGTTTCGGAGGGCGTGTACGAGTATCGGCATTGCGGACAAATGGTTCGAACCAAGCGTTGACTTATTACCGCGATAAGTGTTTCGGCCATGGTCAGATTGTCCATGCCCAGACCTTTCATCCGGGGTATGGCCCCCAGAGCAGTATTTGAATGCAATGTGGAAAGGACCAGGTGACCGGTTGTGGAAGCGGTCAGAGCGGTTCGGGCGGTGGTTTCGTCGCGCATTTCGCCGATAAGGATTATATCGGGGTCGTGGCGCAGAAAATAGCGCATGGCGTCCGCGAAATCGTATCCTGCGGCCTCGTTGGTCTGCGTCTGTCTGGCCAGCGGGACAAAGTATTCGATTGGATTTTCAATGGTAAGGGCGTTTTTTTCCAAAAGGTCAATTGAAGTCAAACCAGCAACCAGGGTTGTCGATTTACCGGACCCGGTCGGACCGGTCAGCAGGACGATGCCGTAAGGTTCTTCAAATATTCTCTGTAGTTTTTGCATATCCTCGGGGAAAAATCCGAGGCTTTCCAGGCTGAAAACTCCCTTTTCCTGAGAAAGGAGGCGCATGACCATGTTCTCGCCGAAAGGAGTTATAACCGTTGACACGCGGATATCGTATCTTTTTTGCAATACCTCGGTGGTCCACCGTCCGTCCTGGGGAAGACGCTGTTCGGATATGTCCATGCCCGCGGCCAGTTTAAGGGAGGTTATAATCCTTTTGAGTTGCGGGGGAAGGTAATATTGACTGTGCAGCACGCCATCTATGCGCAGCGCAATGTTTATGCCGTGCTCCATAGGACGTATATGGATGTCCGTGGCTCTTTTCTTGACCGCCAGAAGCAATAGAAAATTGATAAAATTATCCGGGCTGGTGGTCATTGTGCTGTCCGAGGCCAGGATTCTGGTCTCTCTTTCCAACCCTTCTTCTACAGGATGTTCCAGGAAATAAAAGTAGTTGTAGATAGAGGAGACTATTTTGCTTTCTTCGGCCAGGACAAATTTGGGTTTTGATCCGCTATAGCGAAGGCATGCCTGGCTCATTTGCTGGTTCGGTAGTTCCGAGGTGGCCACCAGCAGCTGACCGTTTTTCGAGGCCAATGGAAGAATTTTTAGTTTCAGGCACACATTGCGGTTGAATCTTTTAAGGGCATCCTGTTCCGGAACCATTTTATCCAGATCAATATACCTGAGATTTAATTGTCTGCCCAGGGTGGATACCAGGTCATATTCGCTGACGATTCCAATCCGGGTCAGGACCTGTCCCAGTTTTTCCTTGGTTACTTTTTGGGCTTGCAGAGCAAAATCGAGATGTTTTGTCTCGATATAGCCCCTTTCCTGAAGCAAATCGCCTATTTTAAGTGTTTCCTGGGCCATAATTATTTTAGGGTGATTGTTGAGGTGTGCACGTTTTGGGCTTTCCGCCGAGGGAAATGAATTATTTTGTGTTCCATCCCACCAAATCCTTTTGATGCCAAGCTTCGGCCTTGAGTGTTAGAAAATATATGAGCCTGGGGTTAAATGTGTTTAAAGGGATCATCAGGCAAATAAAACCCCCAGGCAACGTCGCTAGATCTTTTTTGAGGCTCGTTTTTATTCGTTTAAAAGTAGGTACAAGGTGGTGTAATCCGGCCAGCCCGTAGGCGAGAGGCCGTTTTGTTCCTGAAAACGCGACAAGGCATACCAAGTCTGTGTGCCGTAAACCCCGTCCGGTTTTTCCCGTAAATAATTTTCCCGGTAGAGAATCTTCTGAATTGTTCTGATCTCCGGCGCGGAGTATCCGGGATGAAATTTAGCGGTATCGATTTTGGTTTTCCATATTCCTATCCATTGCGGGGCCGTATCGGAATATTTTTTCCAGGGAAAAACGGTTAGGTATGGTTCGATCTTTTGCGGTTTGCTTGCTAGGCGAATCAAATGCAGATTTTGGGGGAGGCCTTCTTTTAAATAGGATAGGTTGCGGGTTTTGATGGCCTCGCCAAGTTTTGTTTTAAGAAAATAAATATCAAAAGGGGAGAGAAAAGCATCTATGTC
>Ga0182238_1000509_pt1:7500-11591 | contig 11591 bp, 5 predicted proteins | sample hydfrates6_PW_90_FD_132439 | JGI IMG/M metagenome (GOLD analysis project Ga0182238, IMG submission 132439) | Subsurface microbial communities from deep shales in Texas, USA - hydraulic fracturing test 6_PW_90 | ecosystem: Environmental > Aquatic > Deep subsurface > Shale gas/oil... | reverse complement strand
GTGGAAGAGGCCATGCATTCCGGGCTGACCGACGTGGTCTTTGTCAACAACCAGATTAAAAGGGTTCTGGAGGACCATTTCGACCGCAATCTGTCCCTGGAGGCGGTTTTGGCCCGTTCCGGGAAGGACGAGCTTTTGCGGCAGGTCCGGGAGGTCGCGGAGATGGTCAATATCATCACCGTGCGCCAGAAGGAGCAGCTGGGCTTGGGTCACGCCGTTCTGTGCGCCAGGGAAGTGGTCAAGAACGAACCCTTCGCGGTCATGGTCGGGGATGATCTGTTGTTTTCCCCGGAATCGGCGGTGCGTCAGCTTGTGGATGTGGCCCGCAACGAGAACATGCCGGTTGTGGGCGTGGTCGAGGTCCCCAGGGAAAGGGTTTCCCAGTATGGGATCATCCAGGGCGAGGAATTCGCACCGGGCATGTACCGCGTGCGCCAGGTCTTTGAGAAGCCGGATCCGGCAAACGCCCCGTCCAGGCTGGCCATTGTCGGTAGATATGTCCTTACTCCGGAGATATTTGACTATCTGGAAAAGCTGGAGCCCGGTCACGGGGGTGAGATCCAGCTCACCGACGCCCTGCAGGCCCTGGCCAAAAACCACCGTCTGCTGGCGGTCAAGATGACCGGCCAGCGTTTTGATATCGGCAACTGGGTGGATTATCTGACCGCGAATATCTATTTCGCCCTGCGGGACGAGGAACTGCATGACGACCTTGTGCCGCGCCTGAGGGAGCTTCTGCCTTGATGCGCACCCTGGTTCTTTCTTTCCTGATCGTGCTCGCGGCCGCTCCGGTAAACGGCTTTTTCCCGGAAAGCAAAGAGATCCGGACGGAGATGCAGGATAATCTGGGCCGGCTTAATTCTTTGCAGGCCGAGATCGAACCGGCGGCAGGGAGCGACCTTGTCTGGCGGATTTGGCAAAAGGGTGAGCTGTGGCGCACGGAATGGGTGGATAAGGATAAAAATCGGGTTGTCTGCGCCGCGCTGGGCCGGGGAAATGAAATTTACGCCGTTTACCCCGCCGGGGCCGAAACCGGTCCGGTCCCTTCCTGGATTTTGCTTCGGGATATTCCCTGGCTTAAGGCGCACGGCCTGGATGCGGAGAAAAAAGAGTATGCCTTTGTGGGAAATCGGCCGTGCATTATTCTGGGTGCCTACGGTCCGGAAAAACAAGGGATCCGTCTGTGGGTGGACAACGAAAAGATGCTTCCGGTGCGCATGGATGCCGGGGAGAGCAGGCAGGTTTTGTGGAAGGATTACCATCGGGCGGGCAATTATCCCCTGCCCCAGCGTATGATTCTGACCGGCTATAATGACGAGCCCCGGGAATTTTCCATCGATTGGACCGGGATCAACATTTCCATTCCGGATGACCTGTTTTCCGTCTCCAGATTCAAGGACAGCTTTGCCAGGGCCTCAAGACGAGGGCTTCCCGATGTGGTTCGCTATTGCAACCGATTTTTTTCCGGCTTTTTTGCCCGCTGATCCCGTTCATTTCGGACGGGATCAACTTCCAGGGTCCTCGACGTTTGATGTGGATTTTCTCCGCCTGATCTTTTTGGATGCCAAACTTCCGGCCCGGCACTCAAATTTGAAATTTGAGTGCCGGGCCTCTCGTTAAAAGCATCCAAAAAGATCAGGCGGAGAAAATATAAAAAATCCACACGCTGTTGTCGGAGAACCAATTTTCATTACCCATGCAGGCTGCAATGACCCCGGAATTATGGACAGTTGTCATACTTTCCGCCCCCTACTCGGAACTCACCTATGCGATCCCCGATCAATTCCCAGACGGGGTTTTCCAGGCGGGCATGCGCGTGGTAATCCCCTTGGGAGCCAAGGATTCTTTCCGTACAGCCATAACCCTTGAAAAGAGAAAAGATCTTCCCAATGGTCGGCTCAAGAGGATTGTCTGGCCCATGGACCGGGTCCCGGTATTGAGCCGGGATTATCTGGATCTGGCCCGGGATTTGTCCCGCAGACAGGCCGATCCTTTGGGCCGGGTGCTGGCGAATATGCTTCCCCTTCTTTTCAAGGACAGCCCCGAGCGTCTTTTGACCCCGGATGGAGCCAAAGTTCGGCTAAAAGACCTGCATGCAGACAACCGCCTGCAAGCGGAGCTGGCCCAAACCTGGCTTGAGGGCAATCCATGCCTTCCTTCGGCAAAGTCCGGGCGGGAGAACAGGTTTCTGGAGGCGGCCGCTGAACCCCCATGGAATCTGTTGCCCAACGCCAAAAAACAGCGGGAAGTAATGGATTATATCTGGGGCCGGGGTAGCTGTTCCCCGGCATTCCTGGCCCGTGTATTCGGCTCCGGGATTTATTCGGTTCTAAAAAAGCTCCGGGAAAAAGGGATGCTTGTTTTTGCCGCGCCAAATTCCGGAGTTGACGAACCCGATGAGGACGCTCTTCCGGAGTTTGTCCCCTCCCGACAACAGGAAGAGGCCCTGAGGCATCTAAGTCCGCGGCTGACAAGCCATGAGGCGGAATGTTCCGTTTTGCACGGCGTGACCGGAAGCGGCAAGACCCTGGTGTATGCCGAGCTCGCCCGCAAAGCCCTTGATCGGGGGGAGGACGTGTTGATCCTGGCCCCGGAAGTGGCCTTGGCCAAGCAGCTGTATTCTGTATTTAAGTCCTGTCTCTCCGGATACAAGGTGTTTCTGCATCACGGTGGTATGACCCCCTCGGCCAGACTACGTCTTTTCTCCGCGATGGCCGAGGGCTCCTCTCCCCGGGTCCTGATCGGGACCAGATCCAGCCTGTTCATGATCACTACCCCCCCGAAACTTATAATCCTGGATGAAGAGCACGACGAATCTTTCAAGCAGGACAGCAATCTCATCTATCAGGCCAAGGAAGTGGCCTATTTCTGGATTCACCGTAGCCAAGGTCTGCTTGTCCTGGGCTCGGCCACTCCGGATATAAAGAGTTATTGGGCGGCCACCCGGGAGCATATCGATCTGGTGCGCATGCCCCGGCGGGTGAGCGGCAAAAAATTGCCCAGTGTGGAGCTGGTGGATTTAAACAGCGATCCTCCGGCCGAGGGGCCGCTGGCAAAATCGGTGCACGAAGCGCTCATGCATGTTCTAGGGCGCGGAGAGCAGGCCATAATCATGCACAACAGGCGCGGGTATTCTCCGCTTCTGTACTGCCAGAACTGCCAAGAGATTGCCCGCTGTCCCAACTGCCACGTAAGCCTTACCTATCACAAAAAACGCGATCAGCTACTATGCCACTACTGCGGGGCCACGGCCTCCCTGCCTCTTGTCTGCGCTCATTGCGGGCACAGCTCCTTTATCCCCATGGGCGCGGGTACGGAAAAACTGGAGGAGTATTTCAGCACTCATCTCCAGGATGTGCGGGTGCTCAGGCTGGACCGGGACAGCGCCCGCAAAAAGGGCAGGATGGAAGAGATCTTGAATGATTTTTCCCGGGGTGAGGCGGGTGTGCTGGTCGGTACCCAGATGATAAGCAAGGGGCACAATTTCCCCGGCGTAACCCTGGTGGTTGTGGTTGACGGAGACTTGGGCCTTAACCTGCCCGATTACCGGGCTTCGGAAAGGGTGTTTCAGATGCTGGTCCAGGTCTCCGGCCGCTCCGGACGCGGGGAGATTCCCGGGCGGGTTTTGATCCAGACCGCGAGCCCCACCCATTACTGCTGGCAATATGTCCAAAACGGGGATTACGAGTCATTTTTCGCGGAAGAGCTGCGGCGCAGGGAACGCTTCGGATATCCACCTTTTATGCGCATGGGGCTTGTCCGCTGCACCTTCCCCTGGGAATGGTGCAAAAAGGAAGAGGTACTCAAGTCTCTTTCCAGACAGGCAAACCGGCTTGCCAAGAAATATGATCTCGGGTTATTGGGGCCTGCGCCCGCGCCCATGCACAAACTGAACGGCAGGGAGCGGCATCAGTGCTTGGTAAAGGCCGGGCAGTGGCCGCCCATCCGCTCTTTTTTTCAGGAGTTGCGCCAGGGTATGAAAAGTTATAGAGATTGCCGGGTGTTATTGGATTTGGACCCGCTGAATATGCTTTGAGGGAAAAATAAGATTTTCGCCATATCATATGGTATTTTATGTTTCATCCGCCTGA
>Ga0182238_1000509_pt1:0-2500 | contig 11591 bp, 5 predicted proteins | sample hydfrates6_PW_90_FD_132439 | JGI IMG/M metagenome (GOLD analysis project Ga0182238, IMG submission 132439) | Subsurface microbial communities from deep shales in Texas, USA - hydraulic fracturing test 6_PW_90 | ecosystem: Environmental > Aquatic > Deep subsurface > Shale gas/oil reservoir... | reverse complement strand
CGTTTGAAAAATTCCGGCCAGGCTAGACGTTGGTTGTAAGAGAGAGCATCTGAGAGTCTTTGTGTTTAAAGTTGAGTGCCGGATGAGAGCGTGCCTTTTGCATAATGGGCCAGCGAGTTAATGTGTATGGCGAGGTTAAGCCGCGAGGTGCAGCCGAAGCGAAAGCGAGTCTGAATAGGGCGACTAGTCATGCGTATTAGACCCGAAGCCGGGTGAGCTATCCATGGGCAGGGTGAAGCTCGGGTAAAACCGAGTGGAGGCCCGAACCGTTGTAGGTTGAAAACTACTCGGATGACCTGTGGATAGGGGTGAAAGGCCAATCAAACCCGGTGATAGCTGGTTCTCCCCGAAATATATTTAGGTATAGCCTCGGGAGTTTACTTACGGAGGTAGAGCACTGAAAGGGCTAGGGGCCCCACCAGGTTACCAAACCCTATCAAACTCCGAATGCCGTAAGTTTAGATCCCGGGAGTCAGACCGCGGGTGAGAAGGTCCGTGGTCGAGAGGGAAACAGCCCAGATCGCCGGCTAAGGTCCCTAAATCCATACTAAGTGGGAAAGGAGGTGGGACTGTTTAGACAGCCAGGAGGTTGGCTTAGAAGCAGCCATCCTTTAAAGAAAGCGTAACAGCTCACTGGTCTAGTGGTCCTGCGCCGAAAATGTAGCGGGGCTAAGTATGGTACCGAAGCCGCGAGTTTCAGAGGACAGAAAACGGAAGACAGAGGACAGCGATGGCTATAAGCTCATATCGCGATTTGAAGGTTTATGAAAAAGGTTATGCATTGTCGTTGCGTGTTCACAGGCTCACATTGGGGTTTCCCCGGTTTGAGCAGTATGAACTGGCAAGACAGATGCGCACGGCCAGCAAATCGGTATGTGCCAATCTTGCTGAGGGCTTTGGCAAGAGCAAGGTCTCCAAGTCTGAGTTCAGACGCTATGTACAAGTAGCGTTGGGGTCTGCAGAGGAAATGCAGGCCTGGCTGGAATACAGTTTTGATCTTGGTTACATGAACGAAGCTGATTTCAAAGAAGTGACGGAAGGCTACCAGGAGGTTTGCAGGATGCTTCAAGGTCTGCATGCATCCTGGAGTTAAGCTGTGTTCTGTATTCTGTTTTCTGTCCTCTGGAGCGGTAGGGGAGCGTTCTTTGCGGGCAGAAGTCAAGTCGTGAGGCTTGGTGGACTGCAGAGAAGTGAACATGCTGGCATGAGTAACGATAAAACGGGTGAGAAACCCGTTCGCCGTAAGCCCAAGGTTTCCTGGGTAAAGTTAATCTTCCCAGGGTTAGTCGGCCCCTAAGGCGAGGCAGAAATGCGTAGTCGATGGGAAACAGGTTAATATTCCTGTACCTGCAATGGGTTCGTTTGAGCGATGTGGTGACGCAGAGGGGTAGGTCATCCGGCTGTTGGAATAGCCGGTACAAGCCCGTAGGCAGGGGACTTAGGCAAATCCGGGTCCCTGTAAATGCCGAGAGGTTATGTCGAGTCAATTAAGACGGAAGTGACTGATCCCGGACTGCCCAGAAAAGCCGCTAAGCGAGAATCCGCTGCAGACCGTACCGCAAACCAACACAGGTAGGCGGGGTGAGCAACCCAAGGCGCTTGAGAGAACTCTGGCTAAGGAACTCGGCAAAATGACCCCGTAACTTCGGGAGAAGGGGTGCCATTGGAGGTGAACAATTTACTTGGTAAGCCTTTGGTGGTCGCAGAGAAATGACGGGGGCGACTGTTTACTAAAAACACAGGACTCTGCTAAGTCGTAAGACGACGTATAGGGTCTGACGCCTGCCCGGTGCCGGAAGGTTAAGAGGACCTGTTATCTTCGGAGAAGCAGGGAATCGAAGCCCCGGTAAACGGCGGCCGTAACTATAACGGTCCTAAGGTAGCGAAATTCCTTGTCGGGTAAGTTCCGACCTGCACGAATGGCGCAACGATCCCCGTGCTGTCTCGGCCAGAGACTCAGTGAAATTGAATTGGCGGTGAAGATGCCGTCTACCCGCAGCAAGACGGAAAGACCCTGTGCACCTTTACTACAGCTTGACATTGGACTTTGAGCTATCATGTGTAGGATAGGTGGGAGACTATGAAGCGGTAACGTCAGTTATCGCGGAGTCACCCTTGAAATACCACCCTTGGTAGTTTAGAGTTCTAATCCCGACCCGTGAACCGGGCGGGAGACATTGTCTGGTGGGTAGTTTGACTGGGGCGGTCGCCTCCCAAAGAGTAACGGAGGCGTGCAAAGGTTCCCTCAGGCTGATTGGAAACCAGCCGTTGAGTGCAAAGGCATAAGGGAGCTTGACTGTGAGAGAGACATCTCGAGCAGGTACGAAAGTAGGCCTTAGTGATCCGGTGGTCCCGCATGGAAGGGCCATCGCTCATCGGATAAAAGGTACGCCGGGGATAACAGGCTGATCGCGTCCAAGAGTTCACATCGACGACGCGGTTTGGCACCTCGATGTCGGCTCATCACATCCTGGGGCTGGAGCAGGTCCCAAGGGTACGG
>Ga0182238_1000507_pt1 | contig 11627 bp, 9 predicted proteins | sample hydfrates6_PW_90_FD_132439 | JGI IMG/M metagenome (GOLD analysis project Ga0182238, IMG submission 132439) | Subsurface microbial communities from deep shales in Texas, USA - hydraulic fracturing test 6_PW_90 | ecosystem: Environmental > Aquatic > Deep subsurface > Shale gas/oil reservoir >... | reverse complement strand
GTATAATAAATTTTTTTGTCCCAATCCTAAAACTTTAATAGGAACAGTCTTATCTTTTTCAGGCTTATAAAATAATTCAAGCTCATTCCAGATATCATCATCAAAATCAGAAGCAAATCCCATCGATACATTTGGAGAAAAGTAATTTCCAGCTATCTCTTTATTTCTATCGTTAATATCATCATTCATCTCAGGAATAAAATCTAAATCATTAAGATCAGAAGTTGATTTTTCCAGTATATTATTAACTTCAGATAATTCATTATCACTTTCTTTTCTAGAAATACAATAATCGCTTAACAAAGACTGATTTTTACCTCTCAAATCACTATAAATATTCCTGAAATCATTTAAATAGAAAATATTTATTCCTTCCAAGTCACCTAAGTGAACTTTGCTTAAATTTATCAAATCTTTAAATTGATTTGAAGCTCCGCCACTTACTATTTTCCATTTGAAATCATCAATATTATATTCATCAATTTCATCAACAGATTCACCATTAATAATATTTTCATGAGCATAAATATATGTAATCCTCATTTTGTTTTCTGATGTTTTAAAGCAGTGAAAATGCGGGTTTTTATCTAAATTATCACCCTCGAACTCAATACTAATCAAAACATGATCATCAATATCCGGTTTTTTAAAACCATGAAAATCTTTTTCTTTTAAATATCTTGCTCTATAAGATAGATTTTTATCCAAAACTAACCTAATAGCAAATAATAAATTAGATTTTCCAATATTGTTTTCACCAATAATGGTCTGATATCCTTCATTAAATGAAATTTCAATGTCATTAAAATTTCTAAAGTTTTCGATTTTTATATTGCTAATATACATCTTATCAGCTCCATGTTTTATTTTATGTAAATCGCTTTTTAACTTTTTTAATTTATCAAAACCATTATTTGCAGATTCTATTTTTATAACTTTCTGACTCCAGAACTTTTTTGTTTTACTAAATTTATTTTTAAAAATAAAAATCAACTCTAATTGTTCTCTATTGTCACCGTAACTAACTTCAATTTTTTTATCTCCATTCTCATTTTCTAAACTTCTTCTTTTACTAATCTTCCTGGTATTTAAACCTCTTATAAGTGACCGTAAATAATTTATAAAGGAATCCGTATCAAAAACTATCTCTTCAAAATCCACAGGGTTATCAAAAAATTTAATATGTACTTTTTTACAATCATTTGATAGAGAGATAATAACCTTTTCTTCTTCATCTTCTCCTTGGAAAATATACTCAGTTTCTTTTTTAATAATATTCACCTCCAAAAATATCTAAAACATTTAATTTACTCTTTTGAGCTGATATATTTAGCTAAAGCAAAATATAAAAGAGAAATACTGGTAAATAACTGCAGCATTTTAAATGAATCATACATAAAACTTTCTTTAAAACTATTATAACAGGAATAACTAACATCAGTTAAAGTAGAAATCCCAATACTCTTATAAATATAGAAAAATATATTAACCAGATTAGAAAATTCAGTACAACCAGGTAATAAAAAGTAAATACCAGCATAAATAATAATTATCTCGAAATAACTAAAAATAGCAAGTTTTATTCTCTCATTAGATTCAATATCAGAAGTTTTTTTATTATTATCAATAACATCTCTAACAAAAGCAATCATAATCTCAAATGAACGGGATACAACTCTAATTCCCCAGAAAAATTTAATAAAATCTAAAACAGGCTGAAAGTATTCTGGTAACCAAAATAATGCAACAAATAATAACCCTGAAAAAATAAAGTTATAAAAATTAGAGTTCCTAATAAAATTCCCATAATAATGTTTATTTGTTTTCAATAAATTATTGTTTTTAATGCTGGAAGCTGAATAATAATCAGGACTCAGCAAAAAGTAGATTATCTCTTTTTTATTCTTTGGCAATTTCAAAAAAGAAGTTACAATAATATCAGCTTCTGAATCAGTTCCTCTGTAATAGGCAATAAAGTGAAGTGTGGAAGATAAAATCCAATTTAAAATATATGCTGAAATAAATAGTAAACTACTCACTGTCATCATCCATTAAATAGTTCTTTAATTCAGTTTCACTAAAGGGAATATTGATGTTGTTATTATCAGATTTACAGTTGTTCTTTTCCCTTAACTTATACCACATTACTAAGAAGGTCATTAACAGAATGAAAAGTAAAATTATAGCTAAATTCAAGGGATTAAGATTATCAATTAGTAATAGTAATATTGCAAATGCAACAAAGACTAGAAACACACAACAATTTTTTCTAAAACAATCTTGACAATTTTTAATAACTACCCCTCCAAAAATAATTTAATACAATATCTCTCTTATTCTTCGGTCTATATTTATTTGTTATAACATAAAATAACTTGGAATTGCAAAGTAACAAAACCGAAAGTTGCAAAATAAAATTTCCTATTATTACAGCAAACACAATTCTAAATTTTAGCAATAAGCGTAAAATATTAATGAGCGAAAAGTGTAAAATCTTATTGATAACCACCTACTGGTATACATTTCAATTAGCAGAACAGCAGTTCCTGCTGCTGGCACTTTTTCTAGCATCAGCTAGAAAAATGACCGGCTTCTCTGCCGGAACCTTCCCGCAGTCTTCCGCAATCAAAATTTATGAAAGTATTTAGCTTACTCCAAATAAACAGAAAACTCCCACCTAAAATTTTCTGGTGAGAGTAGTAGTGTAGTGATAACTGCATTTAATATTCAATTCGACAAATTTCTGCATATATCGGGTGGTACACGGCACGGTCACGTTTTACTTTATAAACAATCCTCCAAACCATCATCTGCCAAAATATTTCTGATCTCCTTAACTTCCTGGGCCCGCTTTTTATCACAGATTAAAATAGCATCTTCAGTATCAACTATCACTACATCATCAAGGCCAATAGTAGTTACTACTTTATTTGGGCTGTGAATAATAGAGTTAGTAGTATCTATACCATAATGTTTACCGATTACTATATTACCATCAGCATCCACCTTTTTTATTCTTTCCAAGGCAGGCCAGCTACCGAGATCATCCCAGCCAAAAGAGCCAGGAATAACAAAGATATCATCTGCTTTTTCCATAATTCCATAGTCAATGGAAACACTCTGCATCTTTTCGAATTCATCTCTAATTACTTTTTGCGCTAAATCTGTTCCTAAAGCACCTTTTATTCTTTCTAATGACTCATACATCTCAGGTAAATGTCTCTCTATATTAGCTAGAATACTGCTTAACTGCCAGATAAACATCCCACTGTTCCAGAGATATGTTCCTTCCTCTAAAAACTCTTTAGCGGTACTTAAATCAGGTTTTTCAGTAAAGTTTTTAACTTCAAATACCTGGTCACCATCTATGGTATGTAATTTATCCCCAAAGTGAATATAGCCATAACCTGTTTCTGGATGAGTTGGCTCTATACCAATAGTAACTAAATTTTTGCCGGTAGCTGCAGTCATAATTGATTTTCTTAAAATATCTACAAATCTTTTTTGATCTTTAATTAAATGATCAGCCGGTAAAACAATCATTGTTGAACCGGGATATTTATCTTCAATAACTACTGAAGATAAACCTATACAGGCAGCTGTATTTCTTTTCATTGGTTCTACTATTATGTTTTCTGCTGGTATCCCATCCAACTGTTTTTTGATTGCTTTTTGATAAGATTCATTAGTTGCAATAAAAACCTGTTCTAAAGGAACAAGTTCATTAATTCTTTCTACAGTTTCCTGCAGCATTGTTTTTTGATCATCATTTAGCTTTAAAAACTGTTTTGGATGGTCTTTTCTACTTAAAGGCCAGAATCTAGTTCCTTCTCCTCCAGCCATGATTAATGCTGTTATCATTTAAAATCACCCCAGATAAATATATTTAGTCGTTATTAAGCAAATTATATAAATTATTATCTAAGTTTAAACCAAAATCTTTAATTTTTTGATTGCTATAAATATTATCCTCAGCTATTTTCCAGTATAAAGATTTATAGTATTCATAATCATTTTTTATTATTCCAAGAATTGAAATTGAAAATTTAAGTAAAAATTTTGGAACTTTAAAAACTCTGATGTCATTATTATAAAAAGACTTTAAGTTATTTAATAAATCTACTGCCTTATAATTTTGTTCATCAGAAATATTATATATTTCATTTGTTGTTGTATTTAAATTCTCAACTAGAAATTCAACTGACTTTTTAAGATTTTCAATATGACAGAAAGAAAATTTATTCTCTCCCCTACCAATTTTAAGCATAAAATTATATTTCTTATTATAAGCTGTTCTTTTATTAATATCCTTTAAAAAATCAATATCATATACAGGAGCAAACCTTAAAATCGTATAAGATAAATCACTATTAATAAGATATTCTTCAGCCTGATATTTGCTTCTAGCATAGGCAGTAAGTGAATTTATTTCATTTTCTTCAGTAACTACCCCATTATAGTCTACTTCTCCATAAACAGCTACAGTACTAAAAAAAATAAACTTTTCTATTTCATCTGAATTCATTTCTAAAACATCAACAAGATTTTTAGTTCCCTGATAGTTTACTTTAAAGAAATCTTCTTCACTAAATTTATTATCATCATTATGAGCAATAGCTGCACAGTGAATAACCAGATCAAAGTTATAATCTCTCAGTTCCTGTTTTAACTCAGCCTTATCTGTTATATCAGATTGAATAAACCTTTCCAATCTAGGATCTTCATTTTCAGAAATATCAAGACCATATAATTGATAATTATCACTAAGTTTATCAATCAATTGACTGGCAATAAAACCATTTACTCCTGTAATTAGTATCTTCTTCATCTAATGCCTCCTGCCATATCAATCTAAATAATCTGAAAAAGTTAGAAATCTCATCTCTCTATTTTTTATTTCTTTGAGTAATTTTTCTAATTTATTAAGATTCTTTTTGCGGCCAATACTAAATCTAAATTTCTCCGATAGTTTAACATCATCAGGTAAATTGATTGATTTATTACTTAGTTCAAAAGGATGAATATAAAATAAAAAATTATCATTATCAGCTAAGTATTTATTGAATAAATATTTAAAGATAATATAAGGAAAAAGTCTAAAATAGCCTCCACCAGAAATAGGTATTTCATAATTTAAGATACTATATGTTGGAATTTCAAATTCATAAAAATCATTCTGCTGATAAACTAAGTCTTCTTTTTTATCAAACTTGCTTATATCTAAAGAACCATAAAGAGGATGTTCTTTAAAATTTATATAACTAGAATCATACTTAAAGCCAACCTTTTTTAAACTATCAATTTTTTCATCAGTCATAGTAAAACAGGAGGCTCTAAATCCCAGCACTTCTTTATCAATCAATGACTCCAGTTTATTCTTTGCTTTAATAATTTCTGATTCAAATTGTTCTTTAGTTTTATCATACAACAAGTCATGATCATAACCATGGCAAGCTATCTCATGACCTCTATCAGATATTTCTTTGATTAAATCTCCATAATCTTCTACTAATTCACCTAAGACAAATACAGTTATTTTAACATTATATTGATCTAAGATATCTAAAAATTCTTTAATATAAGGAATAACTTCTTGTTTTTTATCTAACTGATATTTTTTGAAATAGTCTAAGTGATACCATTCTTCTAAATCTAAGGTTAAAAAGAAATTTTTCATATATTTTATTCTCCTAACAAAATTTTACGGCTAGTTTAAGTATATTTTAATAAATATACTTATTAAAGTCAATAAAATAATACTTTATTTTCCTTTAACCCCACTAATGATCTTATTGATTACTGGCCATAACAAAAATATTATAGATATACCCAACAATATACCACCTAATGGTTTAGTAAAGAAATTAACGGGACTCTTATATTTAATCAGTGCTCTAAGTAAATTATTCTCCATAATTGGTCCTAAGACCATACCTAGCACTAGTATCGCAACTGAATATCCATTTTCTTTCATATAAAATCCTATCAGACCAAATAACAGCATAACCACTACATCAAACATACTGTTATTAACTGAATAAGCTCCCAGAGTTGCAAAAATGAATATAGACGGGTATAAAATACCTTTTGGTACCTTTAACAATTTGGTAATAACTCTTATCTCTAAAAAGCCCGAAATAAGCAGTAAAACATTAATTATAAAAATACCGGCAAATAAAGTATAAACCATCGTTTCACTGGTAATAAATAAGGTAGGTCCAGGTTGTAAACCATGCACCTCAAAAACACCTAGAAGTATAGCTGTAACAGCCCCTCCCGGTATCCCTAGTGCTAATAGTGGTATAAAAGTAGCCACTGCTGCTGAGTTATTTGCGGCTTCTGGAGCAGCAACTCCATTTAGACTCCCTTTTCCCAGAGGCTTATCAGTATTTTTATATATACTCTCTTCCATACTATAACCTAAATAATTAGCAAGAACCGCTCCCGCCCCAGGTAATGCTCCCACAATCAAACCTAAAATGGATGAGCGAGCAATTGTCCCTCTCACACTCTTTATTTCCTGCCAATTAGGTAAACTCATCTTGAATTTCTCACTGGAGGGTTTTAGCATTTCTTTTTTGTGTACCTGAATAAATACTTCTCCTACAGCATAGGCTCCAATCATTATTGGTATAAAGTCAAAACCATTTAGTAGAAAATCTGTTCCAAAAGTAAAACGCATAGTTCCATCTATACTTGACATACCAACAGTACTCAATAAAACACCTACAGCAGCAGATATTAAAGCCTTTAAGTAGTTATCACTTAAACCAGTAATTATAGCAATTCCTAAAAGACTTAATGCAAAATATTCTACTGAACCAAAGAGATAAGATATTTTTATCAACTGCGTAGAACCAATTACTAAAATAATTGAACTAAAAATACCACCAACCGCAGAAGCTATAATTGCAATACCTAATGCCTTGGCCGCCTTTCCCTGTTTGGTCAAAGGAAAACCATCAATAGTGGTACAGGTATTTTCTGGTGCTCCCGGTATGTTAAATAATATTGCAGTCTGTGAACCGCCAAAAGTAGCAGCTACATAAACCCCTGCCACCAATAATATTCCTGCTGCAGGATCCATAGTATAAGTAAAGGGCACCAATAATGAAGCAGCAATAACCGGTCCCAAACCTGGAATAGCACCAAAAACAATTCCAATTACTGAGCCTGCTATTAATACAAATAAGTATATCGGTTCTGATAACAAAGTGAATCCAGCCCATAATCCCTGAAACATAAACGACCTCCTTCCAATTTAAAAGATCAGTATTTCATTAATATTTTTAAAGATTCCTATTCCTAGTGGTAATGGTATATATAATAGTTTGGTAAATAAGCCATATACTATTAAAGTTAAAGTTACCGAAAAAATTATACTCACTTTATAATTTTTATATTCTAAAATTAAAGATAATAAGAATATAAAAATAGGAGTTAAAATATAAAAGCCAAAAATAGTTATACCATATAAATAAACTATTGCTAAAAGTACTGTTAGTATCAGTCTTTGATTATCTTTCTTTTCTGTTTTTTTGTCAGCTTTAACTGATTTGATAATTGACTTTGCTGCTAAAATTATACTGAATCCCATCATCAAAATTAAAATTATTTTTGGCAATAACAGACTGTTAGATCCTTCAGACATAATCTGAATTTTATCAACCCGAAAAAAGTACAGATAAAAAGCCCCTATAAATAAAATTATAGAGGCAATAAGATCATTTAACATAAAAACCGCTCCTTTAATTCATTACACTATCATAATATTTATATTCTTCCTCAATAAATTTCTGATATTCTTCCCCTGTCAGTAATCCTTTTCTAAGATGTAAAAACTTACGTTTTTCGTATTCCTTGTATTCTTCAGTATTAACAGCTTTTTCAATTATTTTCTCCAGGTAATCAACTGCATACTCTGGAGTGCCTCCTTTTACCCAGACACCTCTCCAGTAACCTGCAGTAATATCCATATCATTTTCTAAAGTTGTGGGAACATCTTCAAAACCATCAACTCTTTCTTCAGTCATCACAATAATGGGTTTATAATCTCCAGAATCTATAAAAGACATTACATCTCCAGGCTGTTCATGCAAAATATCTACATGACCTCCGGCCAGAGCTGCATATCTCTCCCCAGGTTCACTATAAGGCATATTCTCGACCTCAATGTTTTCATGTTCTTCTATCTGTCTAACAGTTAAAGAATCAGCACCATTTAAACCTGTTGTTGCAATTGATAGTTCATTAGGATTTTCTTTTGCATATGCAACCAGCTCTTCATAATTACTAAATCTATCATCTTTACTGTTTATAAACCACATATCAACATTATGCTGTACTTTTGCAACAGGTTTAATTTCATTTAAATCATATTTGTTTACTCCTGTTACCAGGTTTATAATACTATCAGTTGTAGCACCAAAAATAGTATAGCCATCCGCATCTCTCTGCATTAAATTATTCAGACCAACAGCCGTTTTGGAACCAGGTATATTAATCACTACAATCTCAGCCTCAGTATGTTCTTCTATCTGCTTTTCCATCATTCGAGCAAATTGATCTGAACCCCCACCTGTACCAAAGGGTACTACCCAGGTTATTGGCTTACTGGGATAATCATCCTCTGCCACCACTGCAGCAGTCAATGAAAATAACATACTTAAAGCTAAAAACAAAATTAAAATCTTTTTAATCATTTTTTTATTCCTCCCATTTTTGATAGTTAAATTCTATTCTTTTTAAAGAATGCTTAATTATATCTTTTTCCATTTTAAAAAAATTACTCATACTACTTAAAACTTTTTTGTTTTCAATCACAATGTTCTCTGCAGCTTCTTTAAACATTTCTTCAATTAAATCTAAATGTATTTTATCTAAATTATTATTTTCGGGAATAATCATTACATTTGAAGTATATTGATCGGCTTCAAATTTATGAATCAGCTTTAATTCTGGATAAAAGTTTAAAATTTGACTGAGATAGGGTTCCCATAATAATAAAGCATCAATTTGTTCTAATTCATTAAATTTATTTTTTAAATCATCAACTGAAAGATTTAAATCTTTAAACTCAACTCTATTTATTTTAATATTCGTTTCTCTAACTAATTTTTTTAGTAAATTATCAGAAACTGATTCATTTTTTCTGGGAACCAGAACAGTTTTATTATTTAAATCTTTTATGGAACTAATTTCTTTTCGAGCAATAACTGCATGTCCACCTCTATTGGCTTCAGCAATTATTTCTATTTTAGCTCCAGTAGATTTCCATAGAAATGCAGGAACTACCCCCAGAAAACCTAAATCAAATTTCTCGCTCTGAAAATGTTCCATTAATTCATATCCATTTGCAAAATAAGTAATATCTAAATCAAAAGGGTAATTATCTATTATATTTAAATCGTAAACTAGTTGGGGTAGAAAACTTCCCGCGGACTTAATAGCTGCTATCTTAACTTTGTTTTTTATAAGACTGCCATATTTACTTATTTCATTTTTAAGATCTTTATCCAATATTAATAACTCCTGATAATAATCTAATCGCAAATTATGAAAATATTTTTTGCCAGAGGTAGTTAATTGTTTTTTAGACTTTAATTCTTTAATCAAATCTCTACTAATTAAATCCTTTAAATATCTATTAATCATTCCTTTTGAAATATTAATATTTTCAGCTAATTCCTGCTGTGTTTGCTGTGGGTTTTTATTAATATTTTCTATAATTTTTAATTCTTTTAACTTTTTTGTGCTATCTAAGAAGTTTGAGTCTAACATATTAACCACCTTTGTTTACTTAGTAAATATTATTTTTACTTTATGAACTAGCTTTATTATAGCAAAAAAAATTTGGTTTAACAAGTAAACCATCTGTATAAGATACAGATGGTTTGATTATTTCCCCCTATTAAAAATATTTTTTAATTTTTCTTTATTAAATAAATCAACTATATAAGATAATAAAGCTCCTAAGACCGGTAATGGATCATCTTTAGAAAAAATAGCATAATGGAATCTTTTAGGTTTATTAAAAAAATAATTTATTTCTTGATTAAATCTATCTTTATTAAAAATAAAATTTAAGAAATCCCCAGGTAAAAGCCACTGACAATATTCTTCAAAATGCTTATTAATAACTGGTTTAATCTCCTCTCCCATTTCCATTTTTATTAAAAGTTCTGGAAAATTAACTCCAACTTTCAATGATAGGTTTAAAGTCCCCCAGAATCTGGGGTTTATCTCCATCAACTTAGGTTCTCCAGTTCTTGGATCGGTTATAAATTCAACACAGGCAATCCCATACCAATCTAAAGATTTAATAAGTTTTATTGATAAATCTTCTAATTCTTTAGATTCTATAGTTTTCCACAATGTGCCCGGACCACCACCTACCGGAAACTGTCTTAATAATTCCTGTACAGTACTGGCTAAAATATTTTTATTTTTATCAATTAATAATAAAACCTGAAATTTTCTCCCCGTTTGAGGTACGAATTCTTGTAACATTGGAAAAGGAAATTCTTGATGTACTAAATTGTACTTTTCAATTAATTCTTCTTTTGAATTTATATATGTAATCCCACGAGACCCAGAACTAATTCTAGGTTTGATAACAGTTGGATATTCAATTTCATTTTTTAAATTTTCAACTTCATTCAAATTATTTATAAAATGTGTTTCAGGAGCTGGAGTGTTAGTTTCAACAGCTTTTTTCATGGTAATTGCCTTATCCCTTGCTTTCATAAAAATATTATAATCAGGGACCGGTACATTTGTTACCTCAGTTAATTTATCTTTATTTTTTGATATTAACTCAACAGTTACATCACACATTGGTAATATTAAATCTATATTATTAGTTTTTAAATAATTACATATAAAATCTATAAACTCTTCCGGCTTTTTTTCGGGATTAGGATATATAAAAAAATTATCATTATATTTACTAAATTTAAACATATTAATTTTTTTAAATGAACCGGCATATATTTTATATGTTTTTTTATCCAAAGCTCTAATTGCTGCTAGTGTTTTTCTCATATGAGAATCTAGTATCATTATTTTTTTCAAATTATACACATCCTAAATTTCTTTGAAAATAAATTAATCACAATTATTATATTCAATATTTACTTATACTCATCAGCCCAACTTCCTTGTTTTCTACCCAAAATATACAAAATCAAACTTTTTAACACAGCATAATTTCGTAATAGAAAATAATTAATTAACTTAAAAATAGTAAATCGATTAAGTAACACCGGATAAATAAAAGTTAGACATCCAATCAAATAAAAGCCAATCTGAGAATAAAACAATAAAGAAAAATAAAAACTATTTATTAACAAAGCATTTGTAATAAATATCATAATTAAAAATACAGGAGACAACCACCTTAATATCCTATGTGACCAAAGAAAAAAAGAATCATATTTATATTTAAAAATATTTAATAGGGGCATACATTCAAAAACTGCCGGCAAGGCATTTAATACAATACGAGACCGCTTTTTAAACTCATCTTTTACATCAGTCATAGTATCTTCATATGCCAAGGATTCAGAATCAAATTTAACTTTATATCCATCCAAAATAATTTTTAATGGCAACAACAGATCTCTAGC
>Ga0182238_1000506_pt1 | contig 11636 bp, 8 predicted proteins | sample hydfrates6_PW_90_FD_132439 | JGI IMG/M metagenome (GOLD analysis project Ga0182238, IMG submission 132439) | Subsurface microbial communities from deep shales in Texas, USA - hydraulic fracturing test 6_PW_90 | ecosystem: Environmental > Aquatic > Deep subsurface > Shale gas/oil reservoir >... | reverse complement strand
CAAGTCTCCTGTTTCGCTGTATAACCCTGATCTGGCCACCTTCGAAAGCGACGAGGTTTACGACCAAGCCGACGCGGCCGGGTTTATCCGTCTGCAGGGATTGCGCCTTCGGGCCGCCCAGGGTGTGGCCGCCAAGGGACAGGGCAAAAGCTGATCACTACGGCCGGACCGGCACGGCCGGGTCCGGCAGAATTCTGGTGCCGAGGGGAGGGATTTACTCCCCGGATTGCGGAAGGAAGAGCCATGAGCGAACAGAAATTGTGGGGCGGGCGCTTTGAAGCCAGGACCGACAGCCTGGTGGAGCAGTATACGGCGTCCGTGGAGACCGATAAGCATTTTGCCTTGCAGGATATTGCGGGGTCCAAAGCCCATGCCGCCATGCTGGCGGCCCAGGGTATTCTCACCCGGGAAGAGGCCCAGACCCTGCGCAATGGTCTGGATCAAGTCGCTGATGAGATCCTCCAGGGGAGTTTCGAGTGGCGCGACGACCTTGAAGACGTGCACATGAATGTCGAAAAACGGCTCACCGACATCGTCGGCGAAACCGGCCAGAAATTGCACACCGGGCGCAGTCGCAACGACCAGGTCGCCCTGGGATTCCGGCTTTTGGTCTCTGAACGGGTCACGGCCTGGCAGGGCCATCTGTGCGGAGTGATTCAGGCCCTGGTGGAGCAGGCCCGGCAGCATGTGCAGACCATTCTTCCCGGCTACACGCACTTGCAGCCTGCGCAGCCGGTCTCGCTGGCCCAGCATCTGCTTGCGTATGCGACCATGTTTCAACGGGACTGGGAGCGGCTCAACGACGCCCAGAAACGGATCCGGGTCTCCCCGCTGGGTGCAGCCGCCCTGGCCGGCACCACGTATCCCCTCGATCCTCAGGCTGTGGCCGATGAACTCGGATTCGAGACCGTGTTCGCCAACAGCATGGACGCGGTGGCCGACCGGGATTTTGTGCTCGAACCCCTTTTTGGAGCCAGTTGTATCGCCATGCATTTGAGCCGGTTGTGTGAAGAGATCGTGCTCTGGGCCAATCCGGGCTTCGGTTTTGTCCGTCTGCCCGACGCCTTTGCCACCGGCTCGTCGATCATGCCCCAGAAGAAAAATCCGGACGTCGCGGAGATCATGCGCGGCAAGACCGGCCATGTCTATGGTGCCTTGATGGGCTTGCTGACGACCTTGAAGGGGTTGCCCTTGACGTACAATCGGGATCTGCAGGAGGACAAGGCCCCGTTTCTGGAGGCGGACCGCACTGTGGGCCTTTCTCTGGAAATCATGGCCCGCATGGTCCCCGAACTGGAATTTCTCCCGGAGCCCATGCGCCGGGCCACCAGGGCTGGCTTCCTCAATGCCACAGAATTTGCGGACTATCTGGTGGGCAAAGGCCTTCCGTTTCGCCAGGCGCACCATATTACCGGCCAGGCTGTGGCCGCGGCAGAGAGTGCCCAATGCGGACTGGAGGATCTTTCCCTGGCCCAGTTCCGGGAATTTTCGCCACTCGTCGACGAGGATATCTATGCGGTTCTCGATTATGCGGCAGCGGTGAACAGGCGGCAGACGCCGGGAGGAACGGGAGCGGGATCAGTCGAGCACCAGATCGCTACTTTGTCGCGTTGGCTGGAGATGGTCCCGAAAGGGGGGAATGGCGGAAGCGTATAGGAGTCGAACCTACCGGCGACTTGGCAGCCGCCCACTGGATTTGAAGTCCAGGCGCCACACCGGTGACGAAACGCTTCCCACCACGTCCGAATTTCTTTAACAATCCAGGCCTTCTTTGACAAGGCCTTTTCAGCGCCGCGCATAGACAGGTGGCTGGGACTGTGCTAGACGGCTGCGTTATTTTGCTGCTTTGCCGGGAGACTTTTCCCATGCCCCCGGCACGCAACGCCCGACCCCATTACGGAGGAATTCGTTTTGAACAATTTTTATAAGAACCTTTTTTTGTGGGCAACGATCTCCCTGGTCATGGTCGTGCTCTTCAACCTTTTCAACCAGCCCCAGGCGCCACAGCAGCAATTGTCCTACAGCCAATTGCTGACCGAGGTCCGTCAGGGACGGGTGGTCGGCGTGACCATCCAGGGGCAGAAAGTGACCGGGGTGATGACCAACGACCAGCGATTCGTCAGCTACGCGCCGGACGACCCGAATTTCGTGAACACCCTTTTGGAGAACAGCGTCGAGGTCAAAGCCCAGCCACGGGACGAAGCGCCATGGTATATGACCATTTTCGTCTCCTGGTTTCCAATGCTGCTGCTGATCGGGGTCTGGATCTTTTTTATGCGCCAGATGCAGGGCGGTGGCGGAAAGGCTATGTCATTTGGCAAGTCCAAGGCCAAGATGGTGACCCAGGAATCGACAAAGGTCACTTTCACCGATGTGGCCGGCGTGGATGAGGCCAAGGAGGAGCTGACTGAAATTGTAGAATTTCTCAGCAATCCCAAGAAATTTACCCGACTCGGGGGGCGGATTCCCAAGGGCGTTCTGCTCGTTGGCGGGCCCGGTACTGGAAAGACCCTTTTGTCCCGCGCCGTGGCCGGGGAAGCTGGGGTGCCCTTTTTCTCCATCTCCGGTTCCGATTTTGTGGAAATGTTCGTCGGTGTCGGTGCGTCGCGGGTGCGGGACCTTTTTGTCCAAGGCAAGAAAAACGCCCCCTGTCTGATCTTTATTGATGAAATCGACGCGGTCGGACGTCAGCGCGGCGCTGGCCTTGGCGGCGGGCACGACGAACGGGAGCAGACCCTGAACCAGTTGCTGGTGGAAATGGACGGTTTCGAGTCCAACGAAGGTGTCATCCTCATCGCTGCCACCAACCGCCCAGATGTCCTGGACCCGGCTCTGCTTCGTCCCGGGCGCTTCGATCGCCAGGTGATGGTCCCCAATCCGGACCTCAAGGGCCGTAAATCGATCCTGGAAGTCCATGCCCGCCACACTCCCCTTGCCGGAGACGTGGATATGGGGGTCATCGCGCGCGGTACGCCTGGCTTTTCCGGTGCCGATCTGGAAAACCTGGTCAACGAAGCCGCTCTGGCGGCGGCCAAGGTGAACAAAGACCAGGTGGACATGAACGATTTCGAAGACGCCAAGGATAAAGTCCTGATGGGCAAGGAACGGCGTAGCGTGATTTTGAGTGAAGAAGAAAAGAAGACCACAGCCTACCACGAAGCCGGTCACGCGTTGGTGGCCCGGTTGTTGCCGGGAACCGATCCGGTGCACAAGGTGTCCATCATTCCCCGGGGACGCGCCCTGGGCGTGACCATGCAGCTTCCTGAAGACGACCGGCACAACTATTCCCGCGTCTTTTTGGAAAATTCCCTGGCGGTGCTTCTCGGCGGGCGTGTGGCCGAAGAATTGGTCCTGGATCAGATCACCACCGGAGCCGGCAACGACCTCGAACGGGCGACAAAGATGGCCCGGAAAATGGTCTGCGAATGGGGCATGAGCGAGGCTATCGGCCCGCTGGGCCTCAATGACAACGGCGATCAGGTTTTTCTCGGCCGGGAGTTGGTCCAGCATAAACATTACAGCGAGGATACCGCCCGGCTCATCGATAGCGAGATCAAGCGGATCATCAGCGATGCCTACGAAAAGGCGCGGCGGCTGCTCAAGGAAAATGGCGAGACCCTTGAAGCCCTTGCCGAAGCCTTGTTGGAGCGTGAGACCTTGACCGGGAATGATATCGCCACCATCATGCGTGGGGAAACTCTCCCTCCGGTGGAGGTAGAGCAGGAAAAGGGCCAGGGCCCATCGGCCTCGGCCGACACTCAGCAAGAGACTGAGGATTCTGCTGCGGAGGATTTCACCCTCGAAGAAGAGGACGACGAATGAACGAGTCACCCGGGAGCACGACGCCGATCTGGCGGGTGGCTGGGGGCAGGGTGGTGCACCCTGCCCCTTTTTGCATATTGGGCATTTTGAATGCCACGCCGGATTCCTTTTATGACGGCGGCCGCTACGACCGGCCGGACACGGCCGTGGCCCAAGCAGTGCATATCCTGGATGCCGGCGCGGATATTCTGGACATCGGCGGAGAATCGACCAGGCCTTACGCCGAGCCGGTCGGGGCGGCTGAGGAGATCGAGCGGGTGGTGCCGGTGATAGGAGAGGTTCTGGAGCGGAGTCCAGAGGCCCTCATCTCCGTAGACACCTACAAGGGAGCCACGGCCGAGGCGGCGCTGCAGGCCGGGGCTTGTATCGTGAACGATGTCTCAGGGTGCCGCTACGATCCCGCATTGCTCCCGGTGCTCACCTCGTGCCGTCCGGGCTATGTCCTGATGCACAGCCAGGGACGACCCAGCGATATGCAAGACGCGCCTCGATACGGTGACGTTGTTGACGAAGTGATGGCCTTTTTCGTGGACCGGATGCAGTGGCTGACGGGGCAGGGTTTGCCGGAGGAGCATATTGTTCTGGACCCAGGCATCGGATTCGGCAAGACCCTGGAGCACAACCTGGCGTTATTGCGGCATGTCGAGCGGCTTCAAACCCTTGGGCGCCCCGTACTCATGGGGCTGTCGAACAAATCCCTGTGGAGCAAACTCCTGGGGTTGGAAGGAGCCGAGCGGGAATGGGCCACCCAGGTCGCGACTGCCCTGCTGGCGGCCCGAGGTGTGACGCTGCACCGTGTCCACGACGCTGGGCGAAGCAGGCAAAGCCTGCAACTTATGCAGGCGATCACACCAACAGCCCCCTGAAGCGGGACAAGGATGGTGGCAACAGGCGAAGCTTTTGGGCGTTGGATGGCAACGAGCCCTGCCTTCCTTTGCTGATTGTTGCAAAATTCCATAGACCGCAGGTTATGCAAAAATCCCAAGTGACGGCGACAAAAGTTCAAGGTCGTGGCGTACCTATTCGTACGCAAGAGTTTGAACGGATTGCAGCTCTGCTGCCATTGGGAGATTAGCAACGGCCTGTTCGGATAAAGCGGGCAAGGGTATGCTAGAGAATCTTCCTTTCGAACTCCCGGCGCTGCACTGGCGGGACCTGCTGGATATCAGCCTCGTGGCCTTCGTGCTCTACAGGCTTATTCTCCTGGTCCGGGGCACGCGAGCGGTTTCGGTCATTTTCGGGCTCTTGCTCGTCCTTTTGATCTATTACTTGGCCGGGGAATTCGGGCTGTATACCCTGCATTGGCTGCTGGCCAATTTCCTGGGGTCGATCTTTCTGGTGGTCATCATCTTGTTTCAGCAGGACATTCGTAAGGCCTTGGCTGAAATGGGCACGGCCGGCTTATGGCGCCGACGGAGCAAACCCCCGGAGATCCTGGACGAACTTGTTCTGGCCATGATGGAGATGGCCCGGCGGCGCGTGGGCGCTCTGGTGGTCATTGAACGCCAACAACAGCTGGGAGAAGTCATTGCGCGAGGGGTGACCCTGAATGCGGTCTTCAGCCGGGACCTGCTGTTGACCATTTTCCGTCCCGAAACCCCGCTGCATGACGGGGCGGTGCTCATTCGGGGTCAGACCATCACCGCTGCGGCCTGCATTTTGCCTCTGGCGGCCGGGGTAGAGCATAAATCCGACTGGGGAACGCGACACCGGGCGGCTATGGGCATCACTGAGGAAAGCGATGCCGTAGCTATCATCGTCTCCGAGGAACGGGGCAGCGTTTCTGTGGCCCTTGGCGGAAAATTGACAACCGCTTTGGACGAGGTCCGTCTGAAGCGGGTGTTGGCCTCGACATTGCGGCGCTAAGGCCCTTGAGATTTTGTGAACGGGTTGCGGGTGCGGCTGCTTTTCAGCAGCCAGTCCTGGAGCCTGGGTTCGAGAGCGTATTCTATGGCGATGAAAATACATAAGAATTGGCAGTATCAACTTCTGGCCCTTTTGCTGGCCTTGTTTACTTGGTACCTCATTTCCGGGCGTGAACGGGTTGAGACATGGGTCGAAATGCCCATCGAATTGGTGAATCTGCCTGAGGAGCTTGTCATCCGCGAAGGGATGGTCAATCGGCTCGAAGTCCGGGTGCGCGGGCCGAAAAGTCTGGTCCGTGCTTTGAATACCAAGGATCTGGCCTATACCATGGATATGGGGACACTGCAGCAGGGGCGGCAGACCCTGGCCCTGCAGCCGGCGAACGTCCCCATCAGCCAAGCCTTGCGGGTCATGGAAATTCGGCCGTCGCGGGTCGAGATCGTGGTTGACCGGCTGATGAGCAAAGAGGTCCCGGTGAAGGTCAATTGGGAGGCCGATCTGGATCCCGCTTTTCAATTTCTCAATGCGCGGACGGTGCCGGACCGCGTGGAGCTAGAAGGACCGAGTACCCTGGTCGCTCCTCTGGACCACGTCTACACCAAGCCGGTCACCGTTAAGGGGAATCAGCCGCGGCAATGGCAAGGCACGGTTGGCCTTGACGTCTCTGCAGAGATTGAAGTGCGCCCGGCCACCGTCCAGGCCGAACTCGAATTCGCGCCCAAGACCACCACCTTGTGGGTCAAGCGACCGGTGGAGCTTTTGGGAGGTCCGGTTTCGCAGGCCAGTGTCGCGCCCGAAGCGGTCCGCCTCCATCTCGAATTGCCGCTGACCCTTTTAGATCAGGAGAATTGGCGCGAGCGGATCACCGTGACCGTGCCGCTGGACGAACTCGGTCCTGGCGTCTATCAACGCGCCTATGAAGTCGATCTCCCGCCGGATACCCGGATTCTGGGCATCAAACCCGATCAATTGCGGGTGGTCATTGATGCCCCCGCCAATGCCACCGCAGAACAGACAACGCCGATGCAACAGGAGAACTCGCGATGAGTCAGGAGCTTTTCGGAACCGACGGCCTGCGCGGCCAGGTCAATATCTATCCGATGCAACCGGAGATCGTCCTGCGTCTGGGGCTTGCCGCAGGACAGTATTTCCGCAACGGGGCCAAACGGCACCGGGTGGTCATCGGGAAGGACACGAGGTTGTCGGGGTATGTCTTTGAAAGCGCCTTGACCTCGGGATTTTGCGCCGCGGGCATGGACGTTTTTCTGGTCGGCCCCATGCCCACACCGGCTATCTCTTTTCTGACCAAGAATATGCGTGCCGATCTCGGCGTGGTCATCTCCGCTTCGCACAACCCGTTTATGGATAACGGGATCAAGTTTTTTGACAGCGACGGGTACAAACTGGCCGACAGTGTGGAAAAGGAGATCAGCTCTCTGGTCCTCGATCCCTCCACAAACTGGGAGATCCCGGATTCGGAACAGATCGGACGGGCCTATAAGATCCAGGACAGTCCGGGACGCTATATTGTCGCGCTGAAAAATTCCTTTCCCTCGCAAATGACCCTGGACGGGATGAAGGTCGTGCTCGACTGCGCCAACGGGGCCTCCTACCGGGTGGCGCCGCTGGTACTCGAGGAATTGGGGGCCAAGGTCGTCAAGGTCGGCAATGAGCCCGACGGGTTGAATATCAACCGTCAATGCGGTTCCCTGTATCCCGAGGTCACGGCCCAGAAAGTGGTCGAGACCGGGGCGGACATCGGGCTCGCCCTGGACGGAGACGCCGATCGCTTGATCGTAGTCGATGAAAAGGGGCGGATTCTGGACGGCGACCAGATCATGGCTGTTTGCGCCCGGGATTTTTTGAACAAAGGCGATCTGCCAGGCAATACCCTGGTGGCCACGGTCATGAGCAATATGGCCCTCGAGGTCTTTATGCAGGAATGCGGTGGCAGGTTGGTGCGCACGCCGGTGGGCGATCGCAATGTGGTCGAGGCCATGCGACACCACGGCACCATTCTCGGTGGAGAACAGTCCGGCCATCTTATCTTTTTGCGTCACAGCACGACCGGTGATGGTGTTTTGGCCGCCCTGCAACTTTTGCGGATCATGCGCGAACAGGACCGTCCCATTTCAGAACTGGCTGGCTTGCTCCAACCGTTTCCTCAGGAATTGATCAATGTCCATGTCGAACGCAAAGTGCCGTTTGACGAGGTCCCGGCCGTGCAAAAGGGGGTCACCGAGGCCGAAAAACGGTTGGGTGATCGCGGGCGCGTCTTGTTGCGCTACTCGGGAACAGAGGCTGTGGCCCGGGTCATGGTCGAGGGCGAAGACGGGGAACTGGTCGCTTCCTTGGCCGGTGATCTCGCCGAAACGCTTCGGGTCCATCTGCGTTGATTGACCGAGCTGCACGTGCGGCCGGGGAGTGCTTTTTTCCGGCGCGTGTTTGATCGGCCGGGAAAAAACGGCTACTCGGGACTTGTCTGGGGCCTGCTGTCGCTGTGCTTTTTCTGGCTCTGAGTCAGGACGCCAGGGATCGCCGCGACGCTTCCCAGGCTGATGAAAATTTTCCAATGACAGAAAAGCTGTACTTTTTCAGTATGTTATATTCGAAAGCGCATACTGCGATCTTGACCGTTTTTGCGGCGTCCCTTGGGATTTTTGAACGACCTGCGGTCTAAGGAATTTTTCAACCGTCAGTGAAGAGGCTGAAAAGCCTTCGTCGACACGAAAATGTCGTATTGACACCCCTGTATTGGCATGCGCATAGTGCATGCCAATACCCTTCCTGCAGCAATCACGACCTTCGCATGTCCAGCGCGCGTTCACGGCGTTGGCCTGTCCAGTTGAAAGGAGTCCGCACGATGCAAGTCGACAAAGTAGTTGTTCCAGTAGCCGGATGGGGGACACGTTCTCTTCCTGCGACCAAAAATCTGCCCAAGGAAATGTTGCCGGTGTATAAAAAACCGGCGGTGCAGTATGTTGTCGAAGAGGCCATGATGGCCGGGCTGACCGATGTGGTTTTCGTCAACAATCAGAATAAAACGATCATTGAAGACCATTTCGACTACAATCTCGCCCTGGAATCGGTTCTCCAGCGGACCGGGAAACTGGATATGCTGGAACAGATCCGCGAAGTGGCCGAAATGGTCAACATCACCTCCGTGCGCCAGAAATCCCAACTCGGACTTGGGCACGCCGTCCTCTGCGCCCGGAAGGTGGTCAAAGATTCCCCCTTTGCGGTCCTGGTTGGCGATGATCTGCTCTTCGACGCCGAGCCCGGGATCAAGCAACTTATTGAGGTTGCCAAGGCCGAGCACATGGCGGTCGTCGGGGTCGTCCAGGTGCCTGCGGACAAGGTCCCCAGCTACGGGATCATCCAGGGTGAGGAATTTGCCCCGGGGATGTACCGTGTCCGGGACCTGCAGGAAAAGCCCAGCCGCGAGTCGGCGGTTTCCCGGTTGGCTGTTGTGGGGCGGTATGTGCTGACTCCTGAAATTTTCGAACATCTTGAAGGCCTCCAGCCTGGACACGGCGGGGAAATCCAACTCACCGATGCCTTGCAGGCCATGGCCCGGAACAACCGTCTCCTGGCTGTCCGCCTGCGCGGCGAACGGTTTGATATCGGGGATTGGGTCGATTATCTGACGGCGAATATCTATTTCGGGCTCCGGGACCCTGAGTTGCGCGACGATCTTGCTGAACGTCTAAAGGAGCTGCTGCCCTCGTGATGCTCAAGCGGGTTTTCTTGTCTGTGTGCTTTGTCCTCTGGGCCGGGGCCAGCCCGGCCTTTTTTCCGACACCCCCGGAAGTGGCCGATCGGGTCCAGACCAATTTCGGGTCGTTGGATTCTTATCAGGTCCAGCTGGCGGCAAACGGCACAATGGCTGTGGGACAGAGCATCAATTTCTGGTCCGATTCGGGACGGTGGCGCCGGGAATGGGTCCGCGAAACAAACGGTACCGCCACCCTGCAGCGGGTTGATGTGGGTGACGGGGCCCGGCTCTATGGGACGCTGCCCCGGGAACGCACCCTCCCGGCTCCATTATTAGTGCTCTTGCATCGGACAAATCTGCGGTCATGGTGGAAGGAACTCGGGATCGACACCGGGCACAAACGGTACGCCTTTATTGGGCAGCGCCCCTGTCTGGTCCTGGGCGACGCCTCCGCCGGCCAAGGCCGCCGCACTGAGATCTGGATCGATTTCGAGCGCTGGCTGCCGCTCAGACTTGCCTGGGGCAATGGGGGCAGCGCGCGTTTCGCCCGCTACCGTAATGTCGGCAATTTCTTGTTGCCCCACAAGATTGTTGTCGATGACGGCTCGGGGCAGCATTGCCGGTTTTCCTTGCAATGGCAGGGCGTCAATACCCAGCTGCCGCCGCGGCTATTCAATGCCTCACGACTCCAGACCGAATACGGCACGGCCTCTTTCCCCTCTCAGCCTCCCTATCTCTTGCAGTGGTTGCGCGGTGTCCTCCCGCTCGTAGCGCGCTGATGGAAACCTTATGGGATGTCGCCCTGCTTGGGGCTCCCTTTACGACGTTGACCTACAAGCTTCCCGAGGGCTTCCCCCACTCCCTGTGGCAGCCCGGGCTCCGGGTGTGGGTCCCTGTCGGGCGTGCGCTACGCCCTGGCGTTTTGCTCCGTCCCGCCTCGTCCTCCCTTGATCCCGATAAAATCAAGCCCCTTTTCTGGCCGCTGGAACGCGCTCCTCTGCTCTCCCGGGATTATCTGGAGATGATCGAGGAGATGGCCAAACGTGTCGTGCAGGAACCGGGGGCAATCCTGGCCGCCGCTTTGCCTGCCGGACTCCGTAGCGCCAAGGGAGCGCTTGTGGCTGCAGGGAACAAACGAGAGCGACTTTCCCTTGACGCCCTGCGCCGGCTCTCAGAGACGGAACGCAAGCGCTGGGCCGAACTCTGGAGCGAGGGCCAAGCCGAGTGGGTGTTGCACGACAGCGAACACCGCGACAGTCTGCAGTGTTTTGTAAAACAGGACCCCCCCTGGCAGGTCCGCCCGCAAGCAAAGCGCCAGATCGCTGTGCTCGATTACCTGTGGGACAAAGGGAGTGTGAACAGGGGTAGGCTGCGGCACGAGCTTGGTAATTGGGCCGGCCCGGTCCTTGACACCTTGTGCGATAAGGCGTTGGTGGAGGTCGCTGCTCCGGAGGAATGCGAGCCAGACTCGTGCTCGGTCGCCTCAGGGCTGGAAGATCTGGTCCTGAGTGCGGAGCAGAGCCGAGCCCTGGAGGGATTGCGCCATGCCGCGACCCAGCACCAGGCGGCCCTGGTCCACGGAGTGACCGGCAGCGGCAAGACCGTTGTCTATGCCCATCTCGCCCGGGAGTGGCTGGCGGGCGGGCGCAGTGTCCTCTTGCTGGTCCCAGAGGTGGCTCTGGCTCGGCAGACCCTGGCGGCAGTGCGCCATTTTCTCCCAGGTGAGAGGGTGTATCTCTACCACGGCTACCAGTCCCCCAAACAGCGGGAAAAGGTCTTTACCGAACTTGCCGGGCGCGATGAGCCGTGTGTAGTCGTCGGAACCCGTTCCGCCCTGTTTTTGCCCCTGCGTGACTCTGGCCTTGTGGTCCTGGACGAGGAACATGCCGAGTCGTTTAAACAGGATGAGCGCCTGGTCTATCAGGCCAAGGAACTCGCCTTTTTCCGGGTGCGACAGAGTCAGGGGTTCCTGGTCCTCGGCTCTGCCACACCGGATCTGAAGACTTTTTCCGCAGCTCGGGAAGAGCGGCTGCCCAAGGTGACCCTCCAGGAGCGGGTCGGTGCCAGCCAGCTGCCGGAGATCGATCTCGTTGATCTGCGTGAGGAGCCGCCGGTTGCCGGTCCTTTTGCGGCCTCGGTCCACCAGCGTTTGCAGGAGGTCCTTGAGCGCGGCGAACAGGCAATTATCATGCACAACCGGCGCGGCTATGCGCCTTTGGTTTACTGCACCGGT
>Ga0182238_1000504_pt1 | contig 11676 bp, 16 predicted proteins | sample hydfrates6_PW_90_FD_132439 | JGI IMG/M metagenome (GOLD analysis project Ga0182238, IMG submission 132439) | Subsurface microbial communities from deep shales in Texas, USA - hydraulic fracturing test 6_PW_90 | ecosystem: Environmental > Aquatic > Deep subsurface > Shale gas/oil reservoir >... | reverse complement strand
GCCAATAACATGAATCTGGCCAGAATCCGCCAGGCAGAGCCAAAGATCGGCCAAAAGGATATTGTCCTTTCTCCCAATGGCGAAAACCTTGCCCTGGTGGTAGACAATCTGGTTCAAAAACACCTGGATTTCGAAGACAGTCTGAATCTGGCTATGAAAAGCATTCTGTCGGAAACCCGCAGGGTCCGCCCCATCCGCACCGGTCAGCTCGGTCTTTCCCTGGAGTGGTATTTTGGAGGACAGCAGGAGCCCTTTTTCCTTTCCGAACTTTCCGACGGCACTGTCCGGATGCTGTGTTGGGCGGTTGTTCTCCTTTCACCGGAACTGCCGAGCCTGCTGGTACTGGATGAGCCTGAACTCGGCCTGCATCCGTCCTGGCTGGGGACATTGGCCCAATGGATTCAAAGGGCGTCTGAGCAAACCCAGGTGCTTGTTTCCACCCATAGTCCGGACCTGCTGGATCATTTTAGCAAAAGAGCAGATGACGTGGTCTGCTTTTGTAAAGCCGAGGACGGCTTGTGGGGTCTCACTCGTTTGGATCAGGAAATACTGGATGCAAAAATGAATGAGGGCTGGGAATTGGGTGATTTGTACAGTGTGGGCGATCCGCTTGTCGGGGGTTGGCCTTGGTAGTCTGGCTGTTTGCCGGCGGCGGGGAGGCTGAGGTCCGGGGATTGGTCCCGTTTCTGAAAAAACATTTCGGAACGTATTGCCGTTTTGACCGCAAGACGCCGGTGAAATACAAGCCAGCAGGCAAGCCCGGCAAAGAAGCACCGAGCCACGGGAAAACCGGTACATCGCTGGTCAAGGAAGTTCGAAAGCGCTTGCGGGAAGCGCTGAAAAATGAAGGGTCTTGCCATGCGGTTCTTGTTGTAGATGATTTGGACTGCAGCCCGTTGGACAAGGCCAAAGAGCCATTGCGCAAAGTTGTAGATCAATGCGTTGACACCGAGAGTATTCCGGTTTGCATCGACTTTGCCGCCCCTGAACTTGAGGCATGGCTGATTGCGGACTGGGAAAATACATTGCAAGGCCATCCCGATTTCCGGTCCCGGGCGCAGCCCATGCGATATCAGCTAAGTACTTGATAGCATAAATACGATGACGTATTAATCTTGCATTTTTAATAAGCATGTAGTATGATTGCCTCCAAAAAAGGAGGTGATTATGCCAAGAAAAAGCCCATTTAGGGTGATATTGACAACAGATGAAAAAAAGAAGCTACAATCTATCGCACGTAAATATACGTCACCATATTGTGATGTCATGCGCGCCAAAATTGTCCTCCTCGCAGCTGAAGGTCTTTCAAATAAGGATATCGCCGAGCGCCTCGATTTGCCCCGGCAGATCGTTTCCAAGTGGCGCAAACGATTCTTTGAGCAACGCCTGGCTGGGCTTCAGGAAAAGCCACGCCGGGGGAGGCCCGGCGCTTTTTCCCCCTGAAGCTGTTATAGCTATTAAGGCGCTGGCTTGTCAGTTGCCAAAAGAATTGGGGCTTCCTTTTTCCAGGCTTACGCACACCGAGATCGCTCGATATGCCGTAAGACAAGGAATTGTTGCTTCCATAAGCGGAAAAACGGTCTGGCGATGGCTGGATAAAGATGCTATCCGGCCCTGGTGCTACCGTAGCTGGATCTGGCCCCGAGATCCGGACTTTGAGAAAAAAGCAGCCAGAGTCCTTGATCTGTATCATGGGGTATGGGAGAGCAAGCCCCTTTCCCAAAAGGATTTTGTAATTTCTTCTGATGAAAAGACCAGCATTCAAGCCAGGCGCCGCCTGGCCCCTGTAACGGCTCCAGGTCCTGCTCGTTTTGGCCGGGTTGAGCATGAATATGAAAGAAAAGGGGCGTTGGCATACATGGCAGCCTGGGATGTTCACAGAGCAAAAGTCTTTGGATTGTGCAGAGGCAGTACCGGAATTGCAAGTTTTCAAGAATTGGTTAATCTTGTAATGAACCAAGAACCGTATAAATCGGCAGATCGGGTCTTCTGGATAACCGATAACGGCTCCTCGCATAGAGGGCAGACTTCTGTGGATCGTCTTAAAGAGTGGCATTCCAATGCTATTCAGGTTCATACACCGATTCATGCCAGTTGGCTCAATCAGATTGAAATTTATTTTTCCGTGCTGCAACGGAAGCTGCTTACTCCAAATTATTTTGATAGCCTTGAAGATCTTGAGAGCAGAATCTTATCGTTTCAAAAAGCATATGAAAAAATCGCAAAACCCTTCGAGTGGAAATTCACCCGCGAAGACTTGTCGGCGATTCTAAACAAATTCGATGAGAAACAGAAAATTGCCGCCTAAAATACGTCACCGAATTTTCGACCCAGAGCACTAAGCGCCGACCATAATGTGCCGTTTGAGTCTCCTGAGGATTTCGGCGAGCTGGATGAGAAAACCGGCTGCTGCCGCCGCAAACTCTCTGACGCGATTATCGAGTCCAGTATTGTGGCGGCGCAGGGGTCCGCAAAGCCCAGTGAGTTTAAGAAGGCAAGGCACACCTCTGAAATGCTTCCAATGGCAGATCCGCAAAGGGTAGCCGATCGCTGTCCAATGTTTTGCGAGATGTGGCGCTGTCTTGACAAGTTGTGCGCTTCAAACTGAGACCTGAAGACTGTGAGTTTCCGATGATCGACTATACTAAGCACAACTGGCTTGTGTTCAAATATGCCGAAAAGTGGCTCAGCGATTGGGCGCAGCATATCCGGGGCACGTTGTATGATCTGGGGTGCGGGGAACGACCGTATGAACATTTTATCCTGCAACATGCTGATGCATATGTGGGGGTGGACTGGTCCAATACGCTGCATGATCTCAAGGCTGATGTTGTTGCCGATTTGAATCAGCCCCTTGCCATGATCAAAGATCAGTCAGCAGACACAGTATTTTCCGTTTCCGTTATGGAGCATTTGTGTGAACCGCAAAATTTTTTAAATGAATCATTCCGGATACTTAAACAGGGGGGGGGTGATGCTTTTGCAGGTCCCCTTTCAATGGCATGTGCACGAAGCCCCCTATGACTATTTCCGCTATACCGAGTATGGACTCAAATATATGTTCACCAAGGCCGGATTTTCCGAAGTGCAAGTGACGCCCAATACAGGTTTTTGGTCCACAGTGGTGCTCAAATCCAATTACCATTCCTTGCGTTTTATTCGCGGCCCGCGTCCTCTGCGCGCTGTTTTACGCATGTGCGCTACTCCGGTCTGGTTTGTCGGTCAGTACCTGGCCTATGGGCTGGATAAGATAGATCGACATCCGACCGAGACTGCCGGGTACACTGTGGTGGCGGTAAAGGGTGCCCCAAATGCGTAAATCCTTTGCGGGCATCTTTTCATGAGCCTGCGCAAGTCCGCAGCCTCGGGGGTGCGCTGGACCACGGTGTCCATGGTCGGCGTAACCCTTATGGAAACCATTCGGCTTGTTGTCCTGGGGCGATTGCTCCCCCCCAACGCCTTTGGCCTCATGGCCATGATGATTGTTGTCATTGGATTTGGGCAGATTTTTAGCCAAATGGGATTGGTCCAGGCGGTTATCCAACGGCCGGAACCAAAGGATGACGAGCTTGTTTCCCTGTATTGGCTAAACATAGCTGCCGGGGGCTGTGTTTATATTCTTTTGCTGGCTGCAACTCCACTTGTGGCCAAGATGTACAGTACTCCTGAAATCAAAAGCATGGTTCCTTATGTGGGGCTGATGTTTCTGTGCAACCCCCTTGGCGATCTGTACCGGGCCATGCTGGAAAAAAATCTCCTTTTTAAAAAATTGGCATGTGTGGAATTAACCGGGGCTTTTGTGGGCATGGTCCTGGCCATAGTCCTGGCTGTCATTGGACTTGGTGTATGGTCCCTGATTTGGGGCCAGTTGGCTACAGTCGGATGGCGAAACGCCTGTTTTTTTGTTCTCGGCCAGAAAATGTTTCGCCCTCGGCTTCATTTCCGAAAAGACGACTTGCAGGGATATTTGCGGTTTGGGCTGCACCATGTTGGAGCCATGAGCGTGAACTACGTGAATTCACGGATGGATCAACTATTGATAGGTGCCCTTTTAGGCCCTCAGGCCTTGGGCTATTACAGCATGGCCTTTAATTTGATTATGCGTCCGGTCCAGCGCATCAATCCTGTCTTAACGCGTGTGGCTTTTCCAGTGTTAGCGAAAGTGCAGGGTGATAACGAGCGCATGAAGCGTGGCTATTTTAAAATGCTGAATATCTTGACCAGTGTGAACGCGCCTATCTTGATTGGCATTGCATCCGTTGCACCCGTGGCGATTCCTCTGATTTTGGGTGAAAAATGGGTGCCAATTATACCAGTGGCCCAGGTTTTGGCCTTGTATTCCTTGATTCGCTCAACAGGTAATGCGGGTGGGAGTATGGTTTTGGCAATGGGGCGTGCCGACGCGGAGTTTTACTGGAATATATTGCTTTTTACATTTATCCCGTTTGTTGTATTTTGTTCCGCCTATTTTGGGGATTTGCTGGCTGTTGCATGGTCACTGTTCGGACTGCAGGCGTTCTTGTTTTTTCTTTGGTATGTCCTTGTGGTGCGAAAGCTATTAGGCAGCTGTTTTCTCGGATATCTTCAAGCTGTTGGGATACCTGTCTTAATAGCCAGCGCTATGGGTATTGCTGTAGGACTTTTAAGTATTTATCTTCCTTTTGAACAATCGGCATTTAGGCTGGGGGGGCTGATGTTTATTGGGGGAATTGTATATCTGGGCCTTTATCTGCTCTTTGCCCGCGAAACATTGCACGAACAAACTCGATTGCTTTTGAATAGGGGTTAGATCTGTTGAAAATACTGCACAACGCCTCATGCTGGCTGCCCTTGACCCAGACCTGGATGTATACCCAGCTCAAGTACCTGCCAGAGGGGTTTGAAACACAGGTAGCCTGCCAGACAACTGACAACCTGGATCAGTTCGGGGATGTGGGTTCAATATATTGTCTGCAGGAAAGAAGTTCGCAATTTGATTATTTTATGCGCCGGGCCCTTCGCAAGCTCAAACTGCGGCGAGGGCTCGGTTGGCTGAAAAAGCCCTTGCGGGCGTTCAAGCCGGACATTGTCCATTCCCACTTCGGCAATATCGGCTGGGCTGTCCTGCCGGAGATAAAAAATGCTATACCCCATGTGGTCACGTTTTATGGGGTGGATGTATCCCGGCTGCCAAAAGCCGATCCCCGCTGGAATGACAGGTACAAAGAGCTTTTCGAACAGGTCTCAGGAGTGCTTTGCGAAGGTGCACACATGGCTGCCTGCATCCGGGAGCTTGGCTGCGAGCCGGATAAAATTCAAGTGCATCGCCTGGGAATACGCCTGGACCGGATTGCTTTTCGGCCGCGGGCATGGGACGGGATGGAGCCGTTAAATGTGCTGCTGGCCGGAACATTTACGGAAAAGAAGGGACTGCCCTATGCCATTGCAGCCCTTGGCCGCCTGGCCAGTGATGTTGACCTGAGAGTTACCGTGATAGGAGACGCCCGGGCTTCAGAGGCGGACCAGGCGGAAAAACAAAAAATCCAACAGTCTGTTAAAAACAGCGGCATGGAGGATAAGGTGACTTTTCTGGGGTATCAGCCCTATTCAATTCTTTTTGAACAAGCGTATAAACACCATATCTTTCTTTCCCCGAGCGTGACCGCCGAAAGCGGGGATACAGAAGGCGGCGCGCCGGTGACAATTATTGAAATGGCCGCCACAGGCATGCCGGTTGTGAGCACAAAGCACTGCGACATCCCCGGAGTTATCCTGGATGGTGAAACCGGCTTGCTGGCCGAAGAGCGGAATGTAGAAAGCCTGTATGAACGGTTGCGCTGGTTGGTTGATAATCAGGACACATGGCAGGACATGACTGCAAAGGGCCGCAAATACCTGGATACGGAGTTTGATGCAGCAAAACAGGGCAAAAAGCTGGCGAATATATACAGAAGGCTCTGTTCATAAAAGCAATATCTGATTTTCGCAAAATTGATGAGTATCTTCAGCGGTTTGCCGAGACGCTTCGACATGATTTTTCCTTTGACAACCTGGAGCTTTACGGCACAGTGCTCTACTGCATCCAGGCTCTGAAGGAAAACAACATGAATACGGACAGGGAGTCGGTGATTCAGGAAGTTAAATCCTGGAAGCACAGCAAATATGCAAGGGAGAGTATAAGCACTGCTTATGATGCCCTGGCCACGGAATTTGTGTAATAACTCTTTCTGAAGCAGGATTCAATAAGGTCATCGGCGAAAACGATATTTAAACAGGTTGCGTTGGTTCGCCCGCGTAACAAGATGAAGCAACGAGATGGGCGACTTGGTGGCTATGACCGGGGCTGCCATGCAAAGACAGAAACTTTGACCCGCTTATTGCTTGACACTCCATGTGTGGTTCTATATTTTGATATCAAAATGATATCATTGATAGGCGCTATAGGAGGGGCTTTATGAAAGCAATCACACTTCGGGGTATAGACCCTGAAACCTCAGAAAAACTCAAACAGGAAGCGCAAAAGCAGGGCAAAAGCACCAATAAGCTGATCCTGGAGATGATCCGAAAAGAACTCGGGCTGGAGAAGGAAAAAAAATATTCAAGAAAATACAGCGACCTGGATGACCTGTTCGGCAGATGGACAGAAGACGAATTCCGGGACATCACCGCCAAAATTGAGCAGGAAAGACGCATAGACCCGGAACTCTGGTCATGAAAAGGGTGATGATAGATACCAATGTCTACTCCCTGGCCCTGAAAGGGGATCCGGAGGTTGCAGACCGCCTGAGAAAAGTTGACAGAATCGGAATTAATGCCATCAGCATCGGCGAGCTGCTCTCAGGGTTCAAAGGCGGCGGCCGGGAAGATAAGAACAGGGAGGAGCTTGAAACTTTTCTCGACTCTCCCAGGGTGACAGTCCATATGATCGACGCGGAAACTGCGGATTTCTATGCTTCAATATTAAACAAGCTCAAAAGCGCAGGCACACCCATTCCCACAAATGACATATGGATTGGCGCCTCCGCCTTTCAGCACGGCTACAGGCTTTTCAACCGGGACAGGCATTTTGAGGCTGTACAAGGCCTGATTCTTGTTGCGCGGTGACAGGAACTTTTGGCAAAAACCGTTTAAAACCCTATCAAACATAGACCGTTCATACTTTGAACAAGCTTCTCGTGCATCAGGACACCGAAATTCCAGCCCTGAATTCAGGGAGCTTTTAACGGTGTTTCTGGCCGTGGCCATTACAGCCCTGGCCTCACGAGCCGATGAGATTGTTGAGAAACACTCCGCAACGGCCCCTGAGTTTGCCGAAATAGTCCTGTTTTGCATATTTTATACCTTGCTTCGCATCAAATGGTACCTTGACGATATCCGGATAAAGGGGCTTGTCCTTCCTCCGGAAGACGAGATAAAAGAGTACAGGCGCATAATACCCTAGGTCAAAGACGAAAAATAAAGACCAGGGCAGGCCAAATTGCTGCACACAACGAGCTGCCTTATCCCATAGCCCGGGAAGGTGTTTGTCGGATTTCGGGTGTAAGCGCAGCAGGGTTTTTCTTTTTTAAAGGGTATATAAACATGAATAACCGGTTCAAGCTTAAAAATCTCCACATAAAAGGGTTTAAATCCTTTGACTCCCGGGGCCGGGATATTGAGTTCAGGGACGTCAATGTGTGTATCGGCCCAAATGCAGCCGGCAAAAGCAATCTGGTCTCCTTTTTCCGGATGCTAAATTTCATGACCACAAATGCCTTGCAGCGTTTTGTGGGCGATCAGGGCTATTCCGATTCCATACTGCATTTTGGTTCGGCGGTCACGCCGGTCATGGAAGCCGAGCTGCTTTTTGCCGGAGATAGCGGGGAATTCAACCGGTATGAATTGACCCTGGCCCATGCCAGCGGGGGCAAGCTCATCTTTACCAGGGAGAAGGCTGCCTGGTCAGGCACGGACAGCTCCAGCCCGCTTGAGCTGGATCTTGGGGCCGGCCAGCCGGAAAGTGCCCTGATTCAGGATGCTGAATCCGGAGGGCCGACCAGCCGCTTTGTCCTGGATCTGCTCAGAAAATGCCAGGTGTTTCAATTCCATGACACATCGGATACCGCCAAGATCCGAAGTCCGGGATATATAAACGATGCCCGCTATCTGCGGGGCAATGCCGGGAATTTGGCCGCCTTCCTGTATGCCATGTACCAAAAGGAAGAGACCCGGCCGTACTACAACCGCATCGTGCAGCATATCCGGCAGGCGATACCCGGGTTCGGCGATTTTGTTCTTGAGCCCACCGCCCTGAACAGCGAATACATAAAGCTGGACTGGCAGGAGCAGGGTGCTTCATACCGTTTCGGCCCGCACCAGCTTTCCGACGGCAGCCTGCGCTTTATGGCCATGACTACGCTCTTGATGCAGCCGCCGCAAAACATGCCCGGCCTGATTGTCCTGGATGAACCGGAGCTCGGCCTGCATCCAGCGGCATTGTCTGCCCTGGCCGGGATGGTAAAAAGCGCGGCCCGGAAAAGCCAGATCATCCTGGCCACTCAATCCCCCAGGCTGGTGGATGAATTCGGGGCCAATGACGTTCTGGTGGTGGAGCGTGAGGTACAAACACGGGCCAGCAGAGTGTACAGGCTGGACGAAGCCTCCCTGGAGGATTGGCTGGCAAGGTACACCCTGTCCGAGCTGTGGGAGAAAAATATCCTGGGAGGCAAGCCTTGAGCGGACTGATCCGGCTGCACATCACAGCAGAGGGCCAGACCGAGGAAAAATTCGTCAGGAACGTATTGCAGCCCTATCTGGCAAAAAGAAATGTTTTTGTGGATGCCAGATCGGTGCTGACCAGCAAGGACAAAAAAGCCGGATCCACATATCGCGGAGGGCTTTTAAGCTACGACAAAGCCAGACGCGATATTTTGGAATGGATAAAACAGGATCACAATCCCGAATGCCGGTTTTCCACCATGTTTGACCTGTATGCCCTGCCCGCAGATTTCCCCGGGGCACAAGAAGCAAAAACCATTGCTGATCCGTATGAGCGCGTCGCCTGGCTGGAGCAAAAGCTGGCGGAAGATATGGATCATCCCGGGTTTATACCCTATATTCAGTTGTATGAATTTGAGGCCCTGCTTTTCTCTGATCCGGCAAAATTTGCACTGGAGTACCTGGAGCACGAAAAGGCTGTGCATGAACTGGAAAACATTCTTGATTCCTTTGGCAGCAATCCGGAATTGATTGACGACGGGCCCGATACAGCCCCGTCCAAGCGTATACTTGCAAACATACCTGAATATTCCAAGACCGGCTCGGGTGTGATTATCGCAGAGATGATCGGACTGGACAGAATCCGGTCCATGTGCCGCCATTTTGACCAATGGCTGGGCACTCTTGAGTCGCTGGGGGGTTGAGCCTGTTTGCAAGGGGTCGAACAGCGCTTGGATTCAATGAAAAACATATACGGATATGCAGAGGCGGGAATAGTAAAGATGTCTTGTAGGTATCACAGAATACCCGAATCAATCGCCCGGCGCTGCGGGGTGGCGTTGTGAGAAGGGAGGAACACAGGTGGCTATGTTGAAGAAGACAGTCAAAAACATCCTGATCGCGTGCAGGCTTCAAAAGTCTTACTTGTATTGGGCCCTGGCTAACGGGCGCTATCTGAAAAACACCATTTCTGGCATGCGGGGAAAATATCCGCGTGAGTGCCCAATTTGCGGCTATAAAGGTTTTTTCCACGCCTTCGGCACCCCCCCCGTTTTGATGCAAAATGCCCGGAATGCGGCTCTCTGGAAAGACACAGGCTGTTTTTGCTGCTGGACCGGCAATGCCATTTATTAGACGGAATCCGCTCCATTCTCCATTTTGCCCCGGAACCGATAATTGAAAAATATCTCCGCCAAAAGGCGGTCTCCTATACCTCGGCAGATCTCTACCAACCAGGGGTGGACCGGAGCGAGGATATTGAAGACATTTCTTTGCCGGCGGCAAGCGTGGATGCCGTTTTCTGCTCCCATGTGCTGGAGCATGTAAACGATGCCCGGGCACTGCAGGAAATCCATCGTATCTTAAAACCGGATGGCCGGCTCATCGCCATGGTGCCCATCTGCGAAGGCTGGGACAAAACCTATGAAAATCCGGAAATAGTAACCCCTGCCGCCCGGGATCTGCATTTCGGCCAACACGACCATGTCCGCTACTACGGCCGGGATTTTCAGCAGCGGCTGACTGACGCGGGTTTTGAAACCGCTGCATACACCGCCATGCCGGAAGATGCCGTCAGATACGGATTATGGCGGGGCGAGAAGGTGTTTGTGGGTTTTCGCGTGTAAGCGCAGCAGGGCTTTCTCGATAAAGCAGGCCATATAACTGTATAAAAGAGGTATCGGGTTGGATTTTGCAGGGCTGTTGTTTCAGTGTCGTGTTCCGGTTGCAGATGAAAAATTTGCTAAATTTAATAATTTTGCAGCAAAATATCTGATCGGAGGGCTCAGGAAGACGGGGCCCGAATTAGGGGGCGAAAGGCGGATCAGCCGCCAGCTGGATGGGACTCGCTGCAATTGTTTTGGATGGAATATTTCGGAGGGGACAACAAAAATAGGCAATGGGATTTCCGGCAGGGGTTTTTATGTGTGCTTCTGGGGCAGCACGCTGGAAACGGTAGCAGGGAACCGATACTGAAGCGACTGCATTTCGCAGACTATAAGCTGAGCAATCTGGGAATTACCAACAAACATCTGCTGGGCATTAAATTTAAATATCCGGATCCGGTCGGCCTTGGGGCTTGGCTTCCGTCTGTTGGACTGCTGGACAATGAAGAGAAGAAGGGTGACAACATTATTCCGGATGAGGTCTCTAAGTTTCTGCGGGGCTCCAAAACACTGGCCAGGGAAAATGAAGCGGTGCTCAAGCTTCGAGACGGAAACGCCGCCCTGGTGGCCCAGGGCCGGGGCTTTGCCATGCTCAGACCGTATAATCCAGACCATCCGCTACCGGGCATCGAAGACCCTTTGCAGTTCATACGCCAAATGAGCATTTTCGGGCTACACAAAGCTTATGAACTTGCCATGCAGCAGGCAACCTTAAATGTGGCCGAAGCCCTGAATAAAAAAAGCCAGCATCCAAAAAACGGCCACAGGGAGTTGATGAAATCCCAGGAAGCCCTGGCGGAGTTTGACGCCCGTTATTATTTTGAAAGCCCGGTTGAACCCTCACGTCATGAACTGACCAAGTGCGCCCGAATGTTTGCCGCCTACAGCACTTCCTGCTGTCAGCATAACGATTTGGTTAACCAGATTGAAAGATTGGGAACCCTGGCGCGACATAAACTGGACAAAAAGCGTGAATGCAGATTCAATTGTCTTGCCCTGCTGATCGCCATAGTGGGGATTTTGCTGGCTGCGGGGCAGCTGATGGGCCACTCCCCGCAACAATGGCAGGAGCTGTCCTCGCAATGGTGGGGTGTGGTCTTTGATCGGCTCAGTCAATTATTGAGTGTGGTCTTTGATCTGATCCAATAAAGATACCAGAAGGTAAAAGTCTGCATGATGTCCGGAATGCAGCAGAGCAAAGATTCAAACTTTGGCTACAGGGAAATCCTGACAGTATTTCTGGCCGTGGCCCTCACCGCCATGGCCACCCGTGTGGCGGAAGTGACCGACAGGGTGGATGCGTTTTGCCGGGCTCAGCTTTGGGAAATTATATTGT
>Ga0182238_1000501_pt1 | contig 11754 bp, 10 predicted proteins | sample hydfrates6_PW_90_FD_132439 | JGI IMG/M metagenome (GOLD analysis project Ga0182238, IMG submission 132439) | Subsurface microbial communities from deep shales in Texas, USA - hydraulic fracturing test 6_PW_90 | ecosystem: Environmental > Aquatic > Deep subsurface > Shale gas/oil reservoir >... | reverse complement strand
GGAGACGATTCTGCGGCTGTCTGGATGTATTGAATCACGTCAACTTCCGGGTCAGTTACGACCGCCGGCGGGACTATTATGTCCTGCAGGAAGGCAGCCTTATTCGCGGATTCAACTCCCTGAAAAAAGATACGGGCAGGATGGGTATGGCCGCAAATTGTTTGCGGTTTATAAATTGTTTGCATATCTACCCCGAGGATGCCCCCCGGATATATGATATTTTTGCCCTTTCCCTGGCCGCGCTGGAGGATAAAGCGGTGCCGGACCGTTTTTTCCCGCTTGTGTTCAAGGTGGCCGTGGTTTTTAGTCTCGGATTCAGTCCGGATATTTCCTGTTGCGCGGGTTGCGGTTTGCCGCTGGACAAGATAAAGCATCCCGGTTTCGACGTGACCGGAGGCCGGGTTTTTTGTGCGGATTGCCGGGCGCGGGTCCCGGGCGCAGTGAATGCGGACGCCTCCGCGCTCGATCTTTTGCGCCAAATAAACGAAACCGGGCCGCAGCAGTGGGTCGGCTGGAATCCGGCCATGCAGGTTCGCCAGAATTGCCTGCGTCTGGTTGACGCATTTGTGAACTATCACCTGCGTCTGGACAGGCCGGTTGATTTCAGCTGAATCCGGTATTTACCCATATTTGCCCAAATTTTTTCGGGAGAAAATAAAAATGAACTTTCAGGACGTTATACTCGGTCTGCAGGACTACTGGACAAGCCGGGGATGTGTTTTGCAGCAGCCTTATGACCTGGAGATGGGAGCGGGCACGTTCAATCCCTCCACTTTTTTGCGCGTACTCGGGCCGGAGCCGTGGAAGGCGGCCTATGTGGAGCCCTCCCGCCGCCCGACCGACGGCAGATACGGGGAAAATCCGAATCGTTTGCAGCACTATTTCCAATTCCAGGTCATACTCAAGCCCGCGCCTTCGGATATTCAGGACATCTATTTGCAGAGCCTGACCGCCCTGGGCATTGATCCCGGGCGACATGATATCCGCTTTGTGGAGGATGACTGGGAGTCCCCGACATTGGGGGCCTGGGGGCTGGGCTGGGAGGTCTGGCTGGACGGCATGGAGATTACCCAGTTTACTTATTTCCAGCAGGTCGGGGGCATTGATATGGACCCGGTAAGCGTGGAGCTCACCTATGGTCTGGAACGGATATGCATGTATCTGCAGGGAAAAGAATCGGTTTTTGATCTTTCTTGGAACGATACCCTGACCTACGGGGATATTTATCATAAGTCAGAAGAGGAGCAGAGTCGGTACAATTTTGACTACAGTAACGCCGAGATGCTGGCTGGCTTTTTTGATTCCTGCGAACAGGAATGTCGAAATCTTTGTTCCGCCGGACTGCCCTGGCCCGCCTATGACTACTGCCTTAAGTGTTCGCATTTGTTCAACCTCCTGGAGGCCCGCGGGGCGATTTCCATAACCGAGAGAACAGGTTATATCGGCCGGGTCCGCAATCTGGCCTCCAAGGTGGCCAGGCTTTACGTGCAGCAAAGAGAGGATCTGGGGCACCCCCTTTTGCGGGAATCCGGCAGTTAAGCTGTCCAGGGGATGGCAAGAAAACGCATCGAGCCTCTCGTTAAAGGCAGCAAAAAGGATCAGGCGGATGGAAACATAAAAATCCATACGCCATGTCGGGGAGCCGGACTTTTTAATATCTTATTTTAAGGGACATACAAAGATCAGTCCTTGCGGAGTAAAAGAATGTCGCAATTTGTGTTGGAGATAGGCACCGAGGAAATGCCCGCCCGTTTTCTGCCCGGTCTGGTCCGGGATTTAAAGGCAAATCTGGAAAAAGAGCTAAATGAGGCCGGGCTTAAGTTTTCCAGGGTGTGCTGCAAGGCCACGCCCAGGCGTATAGTGGGCATAGTCCAGGAGCTGGACGAGAGACAGGAAACCGAGGAGAAACTTTTTTTCGGCCCCCCGGCCCGGATAGCTTTTGACGAAAACGGCAATCCAACCAAGGCCGCCCAGGGCTTTGCCCGCTCCCAGGGGGCGTCCCCGTATGATCTTTTTGTCCAGGATACTGCAAAAGGGGAATATCTCGCCCTGCGCAAGACCGTGGGCGGGAATGAAGCCGGTGATCTGCTGGCCGGGATATGCCCGAAATGCATCGGCAATCTTTTTTTCCCCAAGAAGATGCGCTGGGCGGACAGATTTACTTTCGGCCGGCCCATAAGATGGATGCTGGCCCTTGTGGACAGCGAAGTGGTCCCTTTTTGTGTTTCCGATGTATGTTCCGGAAATGTCACCCGCGGGCACCGGGTTCAGGGGCCCGGACCGTTTGAGATAGGCCACGCCCGGGATTTTGAGTCTGTATTGGCTGGTAAAGGCGGGATTGTCCTGGACGAGGCCGAACGCAGGCAGATAATCCGGGAACAGGGGGATAAGGAGGCGGCCGCAGTAGGCGGCCAGGTCGTGTGGAAGGAGGGGCTTTTGCAGGAAGTGACCAATCTTGTCGAACACCCCCGGCCGGTTTTAGGGGCGTTTTCTTCTTCCTATCTGGAACTGCCGGAAGAGGTGCTTTTGACCAGTATGGAGAAGCACCAAAAGAGCTTCGGCATCCGGGATGACTCCGGAAGGCTCAAGCCTTATTTTTTGACCGCCCTGAATCTGGATCCGGAAGACGAGGAGCTTGTGCGCAAAGGCTGGGAAAGAGTGCTCAAGGCCCGGCTGGAGGATGCCCGATTTTTCTGGGAGGCGGATTGCCGGACTCCCGTGGAGGATCTTGTCTCCGGACTGGACCGGGTAGTTTTTATGGCCGGCCTGGGAAGCATGGGGGACAAGGCAAAGCGCTTGTCTTACCTGTGCAAAGCCCTGGCCGGGGGAATTGACGGTCTGGATACGGAGGAAATGGCCCGGGCCGGTACACTGGCCAAATTTGATCTGGTTTCGGAGATGGTCGGTGAGTTTGACTCCCTGCAGGGGATCATGGGCGGAATCTACGCCCGGTTGCAAGGAGAATGCCCTGCCGTGTCCTCAGCGATCTACGAACATTATTTGCCGGAAGGAGCGGACAGTCCCGTGCCGGAATCCATCCCCGGTGCGGTACTTTCCCTGGCGGACAAGCTGGACAACCTGGTGGGGTGTTTTGGACTGGATATGATCCCTACCGGAGCAGCCGATCCTTACGCTTTGCGCCGCCAGGCCCTGGGCCTGATGCGGATTATTATGGAGCATGAGCTGGATTTCGACCTCCGCTCTCTATGCGAGCTGGGTATCAAAGCCTACGTCAGTCCGGAGTGGAAAAGCGGGAAACCGCAAATAGTGGACAGCTTGATGCGTTTCTTTGCGGACAGACTGCGCTCGCAGTGGACCGCGGAGGTGCAGGACAGCAAGGTTGCCGAAGCGATTCTGGGTACGAATTTTTCCCGCCTGGACTCGGCCAAGAAGCGCTTGCTGGCCCTTAAATCTTTTACTTTACGCGAAAATTACGCCGAGGATGTCCTCACTTTCAAGCGGGCGGACAATATCATCCGCAAGCAGGCCGAGTTTGAGCTGGACGGGGCATATGACTGCGGTCTTTTTGAATCGGAATATGAGCGGGAACTGGCGGTCAAAATAGAAGATATCCTGCCCACATGGGATGATAAATGGTCCCGGGGGCGGTTTTCGGATCTTTTGGATCTCTTGCAGGAATTAAGACCCTATGTGGACGGTTTTTTCGATAATGTGATGGTCATGGCCGAGGACAAGACTTTGCGCATAAACCGTTTCAATCTCCTTTACGCGCTTACTTCCAGGCTTTCCCGCCTGGCTAATTTTTCCGCGTTGCAGGTTTAAAAAATTTGTCCAGGCGGTGACTGATTTTTCAAACCGGGTCAAAATTTCTTGACATTTGAGGCATCATGTATCAAATACCCCTTTTGTCCGTGAGCTAATGCAATTTTACCAATCAGGGAGGTTATACTCTTGGCTAATCATAAATCAGCTATAAAAAGACACAAGCAGAGCCTGAAGGCCAATGCCCGGAACAAGGCGGTTAAGACCCGGATCAAGAAGGTCGTGAAGCGGGTGGACGAGGCCATTGCCCAAAATGATGCCCAGCAGGCGTCGGAGCAGTTGCGTACCGCTACTTCGGCTTTGGACCGGGCCGCCCAGAAGAAAGTGATTCACAAAAGAAAGGCGGCAAGAAAGATTTCCCGTTTGAACAAGGCGGTAAACAATATAGCTTCCTAATTTTTTTTAGCTGCAAGCAATTTTTTAAACCCGCTTCAACAGCGGGTTTTTTTGATCTTTTCCCAGGGGTTCTGGCTAAAGCAGATCCAGGATGCTTACTATTTTGATTTTTTTGTTCCGCGTTTTGCTCCATTTTTCCAGGGCACTTATTGTTTCCGGATAAGGGTGACCGATGGCCACGGCACTGCCCGTGCTCATGGCCACTTGTTCCGCTTTGCGCAGCTGAAAGATTATGGCCATTTCGTCCTGGATATTATCCAGGAATATATCCCGCTTGAGGAGCCGGACCCCGAAGCGGCCGGATAAACCGGAAGTCACGCTTTTAGGGGTGGTCAGGCTGTCCAGAAAGAACATGTCTTTGGACTCAAGGGCCCGGAACACTGCCTCCATGCCCTGTTTGTCAGCCGTGAAGCGGGATCCCATGTGGTTATTCGCCCCGATTGCCTCCGGAACCAGCTCTAGATCCTTTTTAACCGTATCTTGTATTTCCTTTTGGGACATGTCCACGAAAAGCGCCCCCGGTCCGGGGTTGGTCTCCGGCCAGCTTTCCGGCTGCATGGGCAGATGGAGCATAATCGGTATCCCGGCCTGATCCGCTATATTGCGCACAGCCTTGGCGTGAAAACTGTGCGGGAGGACGGAAAATGTAACCGGTATATCCAGACTGGCCAGTCTTCGGGCGCAGCTCTTGCTCCGCCCCATGTCGTCGATCACAATGGCCAGCATTGCCCCGGAGACTTGGCGGGGTTTTACCTCCGCACCGTCCGGGTGCAAAAACAGGATGTGGGTTTTTTTTCCGTTTATTGATACGGACCAGACGTTTTTCCCCGGTCCGGGTGAAAGGGAGGCGTTGCTGGTAAACTGTTTCAGCTCCCGGCGCAGGTTGTCCAGGAAGGCACCCTGAGGGCAGGCTAGGTTTATTTCCAGTTCCTGGAAATGAAACGGGCTGCCGTGAAAGTATTTTGTCTGGACCTTATTGTGCTTGATTTTGGCCGTGCCTTCTCCCTGGGCCAGGGCCTGCATGAGGATGAGGTCCACCTGGCGCACCTTTTGATCAAAATTGGGGGCCAGTTTTTCCTCAAAAGTGTATTTTTTTGGGGATGTCCGGCTGGATGGTTTAGAAGGCGGCTTCTTTTGGGAGGTTTTTGCCGGGGAAAGCGGAGATGTCTGGTCTTTTTCCTGCGGAGGGAGCAGAAGAACCCAGGCCAGGCAAGCAACGGTCAGAATAGTTAAAAAGACGGCGGTAATTGCTTTTAAGCTTTTAACGCCGCCTTTTTTCTTTTTTTTAGTCCGGGCCATTTATTGCGGGGAGCTATTTGTTCCGCAGCGCCTTTATGGCCGGCATGGTTTTTAACAGTTCCAGTCCGAGCCGGAGCTGGTTGTCTTCTCGCAAAAGCTTTTTTGCTTTCTGGTCTGTTTTTTTCGAGTCGTCATCTATTTCCTTGCCGTTTGGATTTTCCAGGTGCCTGCTCAAATCTTCCTCGCGCAAAGAAGGATGCCCGTTGTCTTCCGCAGGGGGAATGAAGGGCAGGACAAAGTCCGGCTCAATTCCTTCGGCCTGAATGGACCGACCGTCCGGAGTATAGTACAGGGCCACGGTCATTTTCACCGCTGATCCGTCGGACAGGGGGATGATTGATTGCACCGAGCCTTTGCCAAATGTCTTTTCCCCCACCAGAAGCGCCCTGTTCTGGTCCTGTAGCGCTCCGGCCACGATCTCCGAGGCCGAGGCCGAGCCGGCGTTTATGAGCACAACCAGCGGGCAGTTGTAGTCGCGTTCGTCTTGCTCGCCAAAGAAATCCTTGCGTGTATCCTTTTCCCGTCCCTGGGTGTAGACAATAAGCTCATTGCCAAGGAACAGATCAGCCACGGATACTGCCTGGCTTAAAAGGCCGCCGGGATTGCTGCGCAGATCCAGGATGATACCCTTGATATCTTCCCGGTCCACGACCTCGGAGATCTTTTCCTTTATTTCCTCGGTGGTTTTGGCCTTGAAATCGGTAATGCGCAACTGGACATATCCCGGGTCCAGTTTATGTACCTTGACTGTTTCCACCGGAATCGTGTCCCGAACGATCTCCACTTTCTCCGGCCGCTGCGCGTCCTTGTGCATTATGGTCAGAACCACGGGTTCGCCTTTTTTCCCCCGGATTTTTTCTACCGCCTCGTTTAAGGTAATACCCTGGGTGGATTCTCCGTCCACGGCCAGAATTATATCCCCGGGCTTCAGACCGGCTTCGTAGGCGGGTGTCCCTTCAATCGGGGCGATAACCACGAGCTGATTGTTCTTTTTGCCTATCTGGATGCCGATTCCGCTGAATTCTCCGGAGATATCCTCCTGCATCCGCTTCAGCTCATCGGAATTGAAAAACGCGGAGTGCGGGTCAAGATCCTGGAGCATTCCCTGGATGGCGCCCTGTATAAGTTCTTCCCGCTCCACCTCGTGCACATAATTCTTTTCAATCAGATGCAGTGCCTGGCTGAAACGCTTCAGGGTTTCGTAATTGTTCTCCTTGGCCAGCCCGGAACCCGGGGTCAGGGTAAGGCAAAAGAGCAGAATTATAGTCCCTGTAATATGTCTGAAACGCATTTTTTCCTCCGTGGATTGTGCGATCATGATTTTTATGTCCTGGAGTTAAAAACGATATTGGATTTTATTAAAAAAACATCCATCAGGACGAAAGCCAATTGATAGGATTAATTGTTTTTTGGTGAAAACGCAATTCAAAATAAAGACCCTCGGATTTGATTTCCGGATAGAAACCGCAGATTCCAATGGGTTCCCCCTTTTCCACCTTTTGTCCCAGTTCCACCCGGGAGGAATTCAAAAAGGCATACAGGGAATAGTAATCCTCGCCGTGAAACAGGATAACCACCTTCCCGAAACCGCGCAGGGTGTCGTTGTGCACCACTTTTCCCCAAAAAACCGCCTTGGCTTTTGTCCCCTCGGCCACATTCAGGCTTATTCCCCTTTGCGGTGGGTCAGCCTCCGGGCTGTAGCCCTTTTCAATTTCTCCCTGGCAGGGCCAGGGCAGATACCCTTTCATCTGGGCGAATTTTTTTTCCGTGAGCGCTTTCAGTTTGTAGTTAAGGGATTCTATGCTGTCCAGAATTTCCCGGACCCGGTTTTCGCTTACCAGGCGCTTGGCCCTTATTTCCTGCACTTTGGAGAGGTAGTCCAGCCGTTCCTGCAGAAGATTGTCCTTCAGGGCTTCAGTCTTTTTTAATTCCTTTCTTACCCCGGATTTGACCTCCTCCAGCTCCGCCAGGGATGTGGTCAGGGAAGAGCGGATGCCACGCAGATTTTTCAAGGTCTTGCTTACCTTTTGAGACAGGCTCTTCAACCAGTATATGCGCCGGTCCAGATCAGACCATTCCTTGATTTGATTCAGCCTGTGGGTCATTTTATTGCAGTAGGCAGGCCACAGCGTGGACAGCAATCTTTTAAGCCTTTGCTGCTCTTTTTCATGTGCCGCCTTTGCATTCTGGTATTTTTTGAGCAGAACGGCTTCCCTTTTGCGCAGCTTGGATAGCTTCTCTTCCCGGGATCTTATCTCCCCCTCGATAGCCTGCATCTTTTTTTCTATCTTTTCCAGGTTGGCATAAATTTCCTCTTCCCGGCGGGACAGCTTTTCTATTTTTTCTTTTTTTTGATCCAGGGTGGATCTTTTTTGCTGAATATTTTCCCTTAAGTCCTCAAACGAGGAGCCTGCAGCCTGCAGGGGGAAAATAAGGAGAATTAAACAAAAAAGGGCCGCAGCGTTCAGGCAAAGAGGGGTTTGGACAGGGATGGATGTATCAGGGGGCATTTGTTTCCAAAGAGTTGTGTCCGTGAAAGGTTGAGCAGGCATGATTAAATTTTCGCCCGTTTAAAGCCGGAAGTAAAATTATTGTGTCCTTGCAGTCTCGTATGGGCATCCTTTGTTTGCGAGTCCCTGATATCTACGCCTTTTGCAGGTGCTCCAGGGGGCATTTGGAGCAAAGTGGCTTTGATTTTCTGCACCAGTTTTTTCCGGCCCTAACTATAAGTGCGTGATATTCATTGTAAAGTTCCGGGTCCCGGGGGAGGCGATCCATCACGAAATCCTGGAATTCGGAATAATCCCGCTCCTGTTCCATAATCCCGTGCCTGGAGAAAATGCGTTTGGTGTAGGCGTCAATAACAAAAACAGGGCGTTCCAGGGCGTATAAAAGGATACTGTCCGCTGTCTCCGGCCCTATGCCCTTGACCTTTAACAGGGCATGGCGCAGTTTTGTGGTACTTTCATTGCGCAGCTTCTCCATTTTCAGATCGAAATTCAGGTGCAGAAAGACCAGGAAGTTTTTCAGGCGATCCGCCTTGACCCGGAAATATCCGGCCGGACGGATGAGTTCACAGAGCCTGTCCTTCTCCTCCTGAAACATCTTTTCCGGTTCCAGCAAACCGTTTTCCTTTAAGTTCAAAATGGCTTTTTCCACGTTGCCCCAGTTCGTATTCTGGGTCAGAATGGCGCCAACTGCCACCTCAAAGGCGGAGTCCCCGGGCCACCAATTGCTGGGGCCGAGCCTGTCCATGAGTTCGTTGTACAGCTTGAGCAGTTTCAGTTTTTTATCCATATGCGCGTTACTAAAGTGGCGGGTCCCAACTCAAACAAGAGTCCTTTGAACCGGCCGCTTTATTCTTGCTGCAAAGGCAGCCAAATTTTGTTTTTCGTCTTTGACTTTGCAAAACCCGCGGATCAAACTTTTTGGTCCCCCACAGGGCTTTGTGCAGATTTTGGGGTGGATGCATATCTTATCCGAACCATACAAGAGCGGACCACTCATCCTGGACGGATATATCCGGCTCTCCCAGACCGGCTGCCTGGTAGGTTTTAGCCACCCTTTCCGCCTGTGTGCCAAGTATCCCGGATAAAATAAGGCAGTAGTCTTTTACGGGCAGGAGGTCGACTATCTCTGTGCACATTTCCATAAGTGGTCCGGCCAGGATATTGGCCACGATCAGATGGTATTTTTCTCCCTTGCCTATTTCCTGCAAGCTTCCTTCCCGTACCACGAACTGGTTTTTGACCCTGTTTATACCGATGTTTTCCCGGGCATTGTCAATAGCCGTGCCTTCTATATCCAGTCCCAGGCCGGTCATCCCGTGCTTGGCGCAGGCGATGCCCAGGATACCCGAACCGGTGCCCAGATCCAGGAAATTGTATTCCGGCTTTAGCAGTCCCTTGCGCACCCCCCTGTCTATCTCCCGCAAACACAGGGTGGTGGTGGCATGGTGTCCGGTGCCGAAAGCCATTTTGGGCTCGATAACAATGCTCATCCCGGAAAAAGGCGTGTGTGCAAGCCAGGAGGGAACCACCATAATCCGGTCTTCAATGTAAATAGGGGTGAAGAATTTTTTCCAGTTCTCCTGCCAGTGCTGGTTTTTCTCAAAACGATGACTGCAGGACAATCCGGGGATCATTTTTTCCAGCAGGCGGGCTGCGTTGTCCAGCCGGGTAAGGGAATCAAAGTGGGCCTGCCATAAAAGGCGGTCCTCGGTTTCCTCCTCTATCCAGCCCCAGGGGGCGAGATCGGCCATAAGGACCCGCAACCTGTCCTGCTCGCGGCTTGGGGCGTCAATGTCCAAGATGAAAAGGTTGTTAGCCACGGGCCTGATACCTGGACATTTGCCGTTCCAGCTTGCGGCTTATTTCAGTTAGCACGTAGCAGACGATGAAATATAAAACGGCAATGGTTATGAAGATTTCCGTGGGCGCGTTCAAGGTCCTGTTGTTTACCTGCGTGGCCGTGCGGGTCAGTTCGTTTACCCCGATGATATAGGCCAGGGAGGTATCCTTGGTCAGGCTGACGAACTGATTGACAAATGAGGGGATCATGTTGCGCAGAGATTGGGGGAGAATTACGTAGCGCATGGCCTGATAATGGGACAATCCACTTCCGCGTGCGGCCTCGGTCTGTCCCCGGGGCAGTCCCTGCACCCCGGCCCGGACGATTTCCGCAATATAGGCGCTGGTAAAGACGATAAAGGCGATCAGTGCGCGGGTGGGTTCCGGAAGCGTATGCCCCAGTAGTATCGGGGCCAGGAAATAGAACCAAAAAATGACCATGAGCAGGGGGGTGCCGCGGACGATTTCTATATACACCATGGCCGGCCATCTGAGCCACCACCTTTTGGACAGGCGCATCAGACCGAACAAAAGTCCTACCCAGAAGGCGCCGAAAATGCCGGCCACGGCCAGAAGAATGCTCATGGCCAGGCCGCCCAGAGGTCCTTCCGGATAAGCCCCGATCAAAAAATAATCAAAATTGTTCCAGACTACGTCCCAGTGCACCGGTTCCCTCTCCAGTTAGTAGTTAATGGTTCGCAGGAAGTATTTGTTGTACTGAGTGACCGCGAAAGAGACGATCAGGGAAATTGCAATATAAATCAGCGTGGACACGGTAAAGGCCTCAAACCCGTGAAAGGAGTAGGATTCGATCTGCCGGGCCATATATGTGAGTTCCATTACCCCTATGGTCATGGCCAGGGAGGAATTCTTGATCAGGTTCAGGAACTGGGAAATAAGCGGGGGAATGATTATCCTGAAGGCCTGGGGCAGTATCACATGGACCATGGACTGGATAAAGCTGAGACCGCACGCCCGAGAGGATTCGAGTTGCGTTTTGGGTATAGCGAATATCCCGGAGCGGATCTCCTCGGCTATGAACGCCGAGGTGTAAATGGTAAGGGAAATTACTCCGGCCGCGAATTCGAAATTGTGATCATACAGCCAGTTGTTCACTGACTCAGGCAATACAGAATAGGAACCAAAATACCAGAAGAAAATCTGGATCAACAGAGGAGTATTGCGAAAGAACTCGGTATAGGCAATGGCAAACCACTCCAGGGGCTTGAATTTAGTTAGCCTGAATACCGCGATTATTGTCCCCACCAGCAAGGCGAATACAATGGAAATTCCCGAAAGCTTTAGGGTGACCACCAGACCTTCAAGTATCCATTGTCCGTATTCCCCGGTTGTAACCAGCTTCCAATCGAATTCGTAATTCAAGGCCTTACCTTTCTTCCGCTTGTGGTAGTTTTTCCGATTTTTTGGAGTTAATTACTTTTGCGCTTCTCTGCCCGCTTCGTTTTGTCTGCAATTAGAAATTGCAGGGGCCTGGACAGACCCCTGCAATGTATCGGTTTTTTTGAGGTTTCGGTTAGGGCCAGATTTCCATTTCCCATTCCAGGGGCAGGGTGTAGTTGGTGTCCGGGCCGAACCACTTGTTGTAGATTTCCTTGTATTTGCCGCTGGTCCACATCTTGGCCAGGGCCTTGTTCACTGCGTCGCGGAAGTTGGATTCGTTTTCCGGGACTCCGATGCCGTAGGGTTCGTCCGAAATGTATTTTCCGGCGATTACGTAGTCGTCCGGATTGTCCGCGCTGTTTTTGAGCCCGAGCAAAATGGTGGCGTCCGTGGTCACGGCGTGCACTTTGCCCTGTTTCAGGGCCAGAAAGGCCTGGGGATAGCCTTCAAAGGAGATCACCCTGCACTTGGGCTGGGCCTCCTTGATGTTTTGTTCCGAAGTGGAGCCCTTGGCTGTGCCCACCCG
>Ga0182238_1000500_pt1 | contig 11756 bp, 6 predicted proteins | sample hydfrates6_PW_90_FD_132439 | JGI IMG/M metagenome (GOLD analysis project Ga0182238, IMG submission 132439) | Subsurface microbial communities from deep shales in Texas, USA - hydraulic fracturing test 6_PW_90 | ecosystem: Environmental > Aquatic > Deep subsurface > Shale gas/oil reservoir >... | reverse complement strand
CGGCGATATTGAAGTCTTTTGGCTACAAAATCCGCAATGGGGTCCTACAGGGTCCGTCAAAATAACAGCCTAGGAATATTGCGCTTTTAAGAAAAAAATCGGCTGACCGGTTAAAGTCCAGTTGAGGTAGGAGGGTTTTCAGCGGCTGGCCGAGTATCTCCGCAGCCGATTTTTGGAAAAGGTCTTCAGCTTGACGGTTGACATGAACGATACGTTGTTGGGTGTCTATAAGCACCAAGGCATCGGGCATCAACTCCAAAACTTCCAAGGCATAATCTGGCCGGGAGGTAAGCGAATCCATGAACCTCTCCTGGGGCGCTTAATGACGTGCAAGGGCTGCGTGCAAATCGCCAACCTTGTTGTTTGCTCACTGCGAGGCAAGGGTCGATATGGAGAGAAAGAGGGAGTGAGTGATTTATCCTGCAACCAGGACCAATAATTTAACTTTGGATATATTTTGAGGAAATTCAGGAGCAAAGTCAAATCGTTGTATTCGGCTGTTCCTACACCCAAGGGCAAGACAATCTGAAATGGGAAGCCCCGGCTCATGCCGGGGCCAACGGCGACATTCAAGAAATTTCAAAGTCGTGATTTGAGAAAGTGGATGGGGGACGAGATGGGACCGTGGGGAGTGAGGAAACAGCATTGGCCTGAGAGGATTGTGGCAATGAGGCAATTTCCTCAAATACATGCCCAGCGAGGCGGTATTCGGACCATTTATTCCTTAGCATGTTACTGAGTCAATTGGTATCCTTTGTCTCTAAAGGTCCGGACACAAGCCTGAACCACATCTGGATCATAGTGACTTCCTGCTTTGTCCTCTATTTCCTGCAGGGCAATATCCACGCCCAGCCCGGGGCGATAAGGGCGATGTGAAGCCATGGCTTCCACAACATCTGCGACAGCCATGATTCTTGCCAGGAAATGAATTTCTTCACCTTTGAGTCCCTGGGGGTAACCTGATCCATCAAGGCGTTCATGGTGTTGATGGGCAATATCAGCTATTGGCCATGGAAATTTGATATCCTTAAGGATGTCATACCCAACCTTGGCATGTGCTTTGATCAGGTCAAATTCGGTGTCTGAAATCCTGCCGGGTTTGGTCAAGACCTCGATCGGAACCGCAATCTTGCCCAGATCATGAATCATGCCCCCAAAATAGAGTCCTTCCATGTCATTATTGCCAAGTCCTAGTTCTCGCCCAATGGCCACCGCCAAATCTGTAACTCGTTGCTGATGTCCAGCTGTATATGGATCACGCCGATCAACGATTGATTGCGTGATTCGGACTGTCCCTTTAAGAGCTTCTTCTTGTTCTTGGCGATAATATTCTTTATCAGCTGAATTCCTTAAAGAATTGACTCCAAAAGCTAAGTCATAGGATAATTCTTGAAGAAGATCAATCTCATCAGAGTGAAAAGCATTGGTTTCTGAGGCATATATAAGTAACACTCCCCATGTTTTACCACTGATTTTCAATGGAAGGCCAAGTATTGATCCAAAATTTTGTTGTAAGAGTTCATTGTGCCACGGGTCTAGAGATGAATGGTTTAGTGCATTATTGAACACAGATGGCTCGCCTGTCCGTATTGCGATGCCTGCAGGCCCTTGCCCCCATTTGTCATTTTTAGACCAGGACAAAGAAAGGTTTTCGATGTATTGCGCAGGGCTCCCACTTTTTGCAATGATCCGTATCTCTCCTTCTTGGCCAGCTTCTCCCACCCAGGCCAATTGGTATTTTCCTAGCTGAGTAAGAATATTGCAAATTGTTTCTAGTAGTTCTTGCTCGTGTTTTTTATGGAGCACCACAGCTTGGTTGCAAGCTGACAAAACCGTTAAAGCCCTGTGCGCTGTCTCTAATCGTCCCAATGTGTGCTTGTAATCGGTAATGTCCATGAACGAGGCAACGCTTTGCATGGTGCCTGGTATCAGTTTGGATTGAACTTTGACTGTCCTGAGACCAGATTTTGTACCGATTTCCAATTCGTAGCTATTTGGAGCGTCTTGTTTTGCTTGGCGACGTTTTTTATGATATTTTCTCAATACCTGTCGGTCATCGGGTGACGGTATCAGGGATTCCCAGGTCTTATTGTTCTGCATTTCTTCTTGGCTCAGCCCCGTCATTCTTTCGAATTCCTTGTTGACCATGCTCACTGAGCGGTCATTCTCAATGATCATCATGGCAGAGCCTGAATTTTCGAACAGGGTGCGGTATTTATCTTGATTCCTTTTTAGGTTCTTTTGTAAATACACGTTTTCTGTTATATCCCGTCCTATTCCACACAAATATTTTTGTTCGTAAAGTGCAAAACATTTAATTTCAGAATAGACATTGGATCCATTCTTTTTTTTATGTTTAAGCGCAAAATGTGGCTTAAGGCCGGATATAGTTTGGTTGAAAATTTTTTCATAGCTTTCAAATGGATAATGTGGGTCAATATCAAATATTGTCTTCTCTTGTAAGTCGGATTCTGCAATTTCGATTTTTTTAGCTGCAGTCTTGTTTGTCCAAACAAAGTGGCCTTTATTATCTAGAATATAAATTTCCAGGTTGAGTTCGTTTATTGCTATATCTGTTATGCTGTTTAGAACGGAGTGTGGGATTTTGCTATAAGAGGATGTACCCATAGTTTTTTCCAGTAGGTATTGCTCATGACTGCAGCACCTTTGGATGAAACAGGGAAGCTGCAGCCATGAGCATTTTTATGTGTGGATACAGGGTGTTATATTTATATATAATTTGTGCCAACTATTATATGTTGGCAGTAACGTTAGTGATTAGAAGTCATTGAACGAGTCGTCATCCAAGGGGATGATTTGATCCGGACTGTTCCGGGTAGCAGATTTCATATTCTGCATTCTAGAGGCAGTAGCCCGCTGTTGATTCCCCTGGATGGTATTTGCGGCACGTTTGTGGTTGCCCTGTGTTTGAGAATGGCGTTTTTGAGATTGAATATTTGAAGATGTTTCATTTGCTTTTCCATGCCCTTGAACCAAAATCATTAACTCACTGACCACTCTCTGTAATTCATCAGCCTGAGAAGAGAGCTGTTCTGAGGCGCTTGCCGTTTCTTCTGAATCGGAAGCGTTTTTTTGCACCACTTGATCCATTTCGGAAACAGCAGTGTTGATTTGCTCAATCCCTTGGGATTGTTCTTTACTGGCTGCAGAGATTTCACCGACAAGGGTCCCTACTTGTTCTGCACTGCTCTGGATTTTGGTCAGACTTTTAGCAACCTCATCCTTTACCTGGACTCCAGTATCAGCATTGTTTTGAACTTGCTCGATCAGAGAGGCGGTGTTTTGAGCGGCTTCAGCCGAGCGTTGGGCCAAACTGCGAACCTCTTCAGCCACAACGGCAAAACCTTTGCCTGCTTCGCCTGCACGAGCGGCTTCCACAGCAGCATTGAGTGCCAAAAGGTTGGTCTGAAAGGCGATATCATCAATAGTCTTCATGATTTTTGATGTCTCGTCGGAGGACTCCTTAATGGCAGAGATAGCAGTTCCCATGCGTTCCATGGATTGAACGCCCTCATTGACCATTTGACGTGTTTCTTGCATGGAATTTTCGGCTTGACTGGCATTGCTCGAATTTTGCTGCGTCTGGGAAGAAAGTTCCTCCAATGAAGATGACGTTTCCTCCAAGCTGGAAGCTTGTTCGTTGGCTCCTTCAGCAAGGCTTTGGCTTGAGGCCGAAACTTGCCCCGCGGCAGCAGCAGTTTGCTCGGATCCCTTGGAAAGAGAGGACACTATTTGGTTGATCGGATTGGCAATGGATCGTGCCAGCAAGAAAACGACCACGGCGACGGCTAAAAAACCCGCCAATCCGGTAGCCAATGTGTTCCGAATTATTGCGTTTGCTTGCGCCATGACTTGATCAACCGGCAGGGCTGCCATGGACGTCCAGGAAACCCCGGTGTCACCAATGGAGAATGGTCGGGCTACAAAAAATGCTTCGTCATCTATGACAGCCGAGTGTTTTTTGACGGTGAAGCCTTGGGCCTGAGCAATATCTTGCCGATGGTCACCGATAAATTCATGGAGTTGGGCACCATTTTTACCGATTAGACTGCTGTCAGGGTGCGCCAGATAGGTGCTTTGTTGAGACAAGATCGTCAGATAGCCATCACCCTCGATGCTGAGACCGCTTACAGCGGCATCAAGCGTTTTCAGGGTCATATCCACTCCGACTGCACCTGCAAACTGACCGTTCACATGGATCGGCACACTCAGAGTTGTCATAAGCACACGTTCGCCATTGAGAGTATAAGGGAAGGGCTCAAGAATGACGGGCTGATTGGCCTGTTTAACCTGCTGGTAATAACCGGCCTTACCTGCTTGGCGATAGCCCTTTAGGGCTGTGGTTTTGACACCTGAACCAGTGTGGAAAACGTAAGGGATGAACCTTCCGGTGCTATCGTGTGCGGTTGTACCCGCATATTCAGCGTCACTCCCATCAAAAGCATCCGGTTCCCAGCAGGTCCAGATCCCGAGGTAGTCCTGATGTTCGTGAACGATTTTTTTAAGCATGGTGATCACAGTTTGTCGGCCCAGGGCCGCATTCTCCTCCTTGGCCCCTTCCAACGACTCAACCAGGGTCCGAGCAGATTGTAGCGCACCTTCAAGCGAGCGTTGCAGTGTTGAGGAGTATCTATCAACATTGAGCTCCGCCGCGTGCAGGGCTTGCTCGCGCTCTATATTACGGACTTTGATGCCCACTATAAGGGAGATCGCCATGAAGGCGATAAAGGTAGCTATCCCTATGGTTGTGAGCATCCGGGCTCGGAGGGATAGGCGTGAAAAGGTCATTTGCAGGTTCCTTCTGTTTTGCAGTTTTGGGAAAAATTTTACCTAGGACTGTTGGTTGCTCTAACAAACAAATCGGCTTCTTCTCAGTGATACCAAGCTTTGTCAAATTTGGCTCTGGGGTCGTGTTTTTTATATTGAATAGCGAGGTGCTTTGTTCAAGTTGCTCTTGCTCTCTCAATGGCACAGAGGGTTGTACTCCTTGTTCAAGGAGGTTGTGGGGGGCAAGGAGCGATCACACTGGGTGGTTTGTAGGCCGACTTGATTTGATCCAGATGAATTGTTTTGCGATTTCGATATGTTACGTGATCAAAGATGTGTTTTTTTGAGGTTTACTTTCCTGTGTTTTGTCAATATTCGCCATCGGCAGTTAACCGGTGAAGATGTCTGGTGAAGATGTCTGGTGAAGATGTCTGGTGAAGTTTTTCGGAGAGTTGCTAGGAAAGTTTTCTGGTAGAGGAGTTCAGTCAGTTGGGGGACAACCTTCAGGTATGGGTGGGACTTTTGGTTATTGCAACGTTCAATGGTTTGGTGAGGTAGGGAAGAATAGGTACTCTTTTTGGTTACTTACGTTGCACCGGGACTTCCTCCAGGGTGAGACGAATTGCACTGAGGACTCACGAGCGTTTCGGTTGTTGGGCCCATACCCCATGAGTTGGCTATTTTCAGGACACCATGAATCTCTCGCTCTTGTCCCAGCCTCGATTTATGGAGCGTGTGGTCGATACGGCGGGATACGCTCGTCGGAAACGGGATGGGGGGCTGGAAGATACATGATGAAGACCGTGAAACTCGAAATACTTTCATCTCCATAATTCAATTTTTTGTTAAAAAGAATATGTTGAAAGGAAATTCTGAGATTTTTTAGGAATATGAAATTGTAAATATGCAAATATATATGTCTCTGTTAGCTGAATGGTGTGAATTTAAAGAATCCTGGCCCTCAGGGCCAGGATTCTTTAAGGAACTCAGTTTTCGGCCATGATTTCCTCAAACGGATGGCAATAATCAAAATTGTGCCGCACCTCAGTGAGCGGGTACCTCAAATCTCCTGCTGGGAGGGCCATCTTCACGTGTATAGGCCATCCAGCTTTGTTTGGTCTTGGGGCATTACCGTGAAACAGTTCCTCGTCTCGCGAGCCTAAGTGCTTCCAGGTTCCACTTCTGCCAAGACTCGGGACTCTGGGCGTGTTGGAGATTCCTCAGTAATATACAGCCGGTAATCAGCTGCGGGACCGAAACGAAAGGCCCCCTCGACCATCAGAGAACGCCAGCCGTCATCATTCTGGCTGGTGCTGGAGCGAACGGCGGCGTCAGCAATACTCCCGTCGGAGTATAGAGCCAGGGAGGTGTCGGCTGCTGATCGAGTCATGTCGATCACAAAGAGCAAGAGTTCACGTACTCCATTCTCTGCAGCAATCTCATCAGGGGACAGGGCATTGCTGGCTGCGATTTCAAGAAGTTGAGCGTGGTCTACATCCCGTAGATATTCAGGTGCCGGGAGTTGTTCTGGGGAAACGAAAAACAGGTGTATCCGATCGAAACGGCCCTGCACGGGCATCATGGCCGAGCTGAGTATGAGGATACCTTCGTCCTGCACAATGTACTCTGCGGCACAGGACCAATAGGCGTCGCGGCCCATTGGGTCAGCCAGGCGCATCACGCCGTCGAGACGGCGGTGTAATGGATTGTCGCCTATCTGATCATCGGTTTCGAGCATGACATCCGCGAGACCGAAAGTGCCCAGCTGGGGATTCTGGGCCTCGATGAGAGGCCGTTGGCCAAAAAGCACGGGACCGCTCAGAGGTGCGCCAGGGTCTTGGAGGGCGGCGTGCAGGGCGACGAAGACGGCCATGATGTCCTCGCGCGTATCGGCCAGACGCAACCGGAGTTCTGGCTCGGGGGCGAGGGTGCGGCTGGTGCCGGACGCCACGTCGCTTGTGGGACTGGTCGTTTTGGGCGCCGAGGCGCAGGATGTCAGCAGGAACGCTATGGATACGAGCAGGAGAATGCGTTTCATTGGTGACCTCCGGCGATGCGCCGCGCTCCAGCGGGCAGTTTTGTTGTCTGCGGCGTACTGCCAACCAGGGCTTTGGTGACGTTGTCGTAATTGAGTTGGGCGTACTCATCCAGGGCGGTCTCAGCCTGTTGAGCGCCTTCGGTCAGCAGGAAATCGCGCGTCTTGGCGGCAGCGGGGGCGCTGGCGGCGCCAGCTTTTGCCAAGCGTTTGCCCCAGACGCGAGCGGCTGCATAGCGGGCGACATCGGTGCCCTGTTGGCTGACAGCGCTGGACAGTCCCATGCTGGTGGCGGCTTTGCGCGAAAGCGAACCCACGGCCTTGCCTGCGGCCATTCCGGCCCTGCCGATGAGTTTGCCGGCTCCACCCACGGCCTGATCGACCAAAGTGGTCTTGGCACCGGCCCAAAGGGATTTGCCGACCTCGCCACTGCCGTAAAAGTATTCGGCGCTGGATTCGCCCACGAATTTGGCGGTAGCGTCCGTGGCCACCATAGCTGTGGAGCCCAAGGCCAGGCCCAGGGCGGGATTGGCGATCACCAAACCGACCTTGGCGACATCGGGGACGACGCTGGCAACGGTCAATACCGTATCAGTGTTTTGTCCGGCGAAATTGTAAAAAGCATCTTCGTGCTCGTTGCGCAGGGTCTGTTGGCCTTCGCGCATACGGTAGCGCATGCGCATCTGGTCGATAAGCTCTTCCCGCGCCCGCGGCTCGATCTGATTACGCCGAACAAAGGCATTGAGTTTGGAGAGCAGTTCGGCCTGCTGATCGGTGTTACTGTCCATGTAGGCACGGTCGATGGCCATCAGATAGTGCGCCAGACCGCGTTCAACTTCGGTCATTTCCTCTCGCAGAGCGATAAAATTGTCCCAGTTGTCGGCGGCGCTGACGACCAGGTTCATATCGATCTCGATGACCTGCGGGCCGCGGTGCTTTTGCGCTTCCTGGTGGATAAACGGCATAGAGCGGGAGACGAGTTCGGCCATGGTCAGAACCATATTTTCTGCGACCGGACCGCTGTTGACGGCGACAAAAGATTTTTCGCCCCGATATTTGTCCAGCCGAAAGGTCTGCGATGCCACCTCGGCGCCGTTTGCATAGATCCGTACGGGCATATTGAGTTCGACGCGGATGGTTTGGAGGACGATATCGGCCATAACAAACTTGTATTTAAAATCCGAGAGCGTTGGAACAACGGCGAGCCCATTGCGAGGCATTGCCTTTGTACTTACCGTGGTCGGACCGATATAGTTTTCCAGATGGGCCGCCATGGTCCCTGCCAGCCCCCGCCCCAGATAGAATCCATAGGTGCGAAACGAGGCCCCGATGCCGCCGGGCTTGGATTCGTCAACATACTGGGCCGTCAGTGGATCGAGAACCAAGGTCACAGGAACATCCAAACGCTCCAGTGGCAAAGGCTTGACCTGAATGCGATCAAATGGAGAGACCACCCGCCAGCCGCCATCCAGGAGTCCAGAGGGGACACTGTTGCGAAAGACGTTCTGAAAGCCTTCGATCTCTGCGGCAGTCGCTCCGTGAGCGCGGCCGGTGGCTGTAATGACGTCATCGAGCACATCGCCTGTTTTCTGCTCGGCGAAGGCGCTGCCGGTAATGAGCAGTACCAGGATACAAGGAACAACGAATCGCATAGAAACCTCCCCGGAGCGAATAGGGTCGATTGGGTGGCACTGCCTCTCCCACAAGGTGAAGCTATTATACGTTCGCGCTGTGGAAGCCAAGCTGATTAATAGGAAGAAAAGTAGAAATTTTAACAAATTCGTTTCAATTTGATTTCTCAATATTGCTCGGATGCAAGATTGTGAATCTACAAAGGGAGACCTCTGGCCCATCTTGTGGAAAAGGAACTAAGTCCCGTTGCGCTCACTAACTGGATCGCCACCTGAATGGACAATATGAAGGAAATAAGGTCGAGGAAAAATTCATTCTCCACCCGGGCGAATCAAATGATCACTCCGAAAAGCACGTGGCAGTGATGTATTTGGGGTGACAGGTGTCAATGGAGTATATACAAACTTTCAATTTTTCGAATTTTACATTTAAATGCTATTTAATAAAGTGGAGGCGGGTATTTTAAGATGTCATTGAGCAATTTTTTTTGCTTCTTCTGGATTATTAGTATTCTATGCTCGATTACAAAAAGTAATAAATAATGAAGTAGTGTTGTAAATTTCCTAATGTATTCCGATGCGATGAGATGTGCTTATTTCTAAGGGTCGGGCCAGACGTTATTTGTTTTTTAGACTGCGCTGATGTGTTTTGAGATTTTGAAAACTGAAGTTTTTTTAGATCAGACATGTTCATGTTGTTTGGTTAATAGATTGCGAATAAAGATTCGCATTGTAGATATATAAATATTTGCAGTAATATTTTTGTATGGGAAATAAGATTTTGTGGAAATTCCAAATGGATTTTGTGGCTTGGGGAAAATTACTGTTGTTCAGCTTTATATGCGTCGATGTATGAGCGGGATCCGATTCAATGTACTGGTCTCGCTTTTTGACAAGTATGTACTCGATAGCTATCCTTGAGCTTCAATCAAGGAATGTACCTTAAAAAAGCATAAAAAGGTGTGCGATGAAATTGAGCAACGTGAATTTGCAGGTCAAAATCGTTGGAATGAGCTGCCTCGCGGTCCTGGCAAGTGTGGGCCTGATCCTGGGCATACTCTACTATCAAGGCAGTGGCTTAGAAAACGAGATGACCACAGAAGTTGACCAGATGGCCGAACGGGAGCTTGGGCATATTGCTAAGGATATCAGGCACATGGTTCATGCTCAAGATGAGTCGGTGCAGCAAAAGGTTCAATCCGATCTCCGAGTGGCCAGTTATCTGCTGGAACAGCGAGGAGGCCTCTATACGACAACACAGTCCGAAACCGTTTCTTGGCAGGCCAGCAATCAGTATACTGGACAGTCCAAAAAGATTGAGCTGCCCAAGATGCTCTTGGGGTCGACATGGTTAGGTCAGGTCCGATCAATGCAGGAAACAGCTCCCTTAGTGGATCAGGTGCAGGACCTTGTTGGAGGCACCTGCACGGTGTTCCAGCGCATGAATGAAGCTGGCGACATGCTCCGGGTAGCGACAAATGTGGAGAAGAAAAACGGGAATCGGGCCATCGGAACGTACATCCCAGCCACCAACCCTGACGGAGAGTCCAACCCAGTAATTTCCACTGTCATGCAGGGGCAAACCTTTTACGGGCGGGCGTATGTGGTTAACGCCTGGTACATCACCGCCTACAAGCCTATCCGTAACCAACTTGGTGAGATCACTGGCATACTCTATGTTGGAGTCAAGCAGGAGAATGTGGACGCTCTGAGACAGGGGATTGAATCCACGCAAATAGGGAATAAGGGGTATGCCTTTGTTCTCGGAGGGAGCGGGGATCATAAAGGGCAATACATCGTCTCGAATGACGGAAAGAGGGACGGAGAGAATATTCTGGATGCGCAAACCGAGGACGGTACATACTTCATTCGGGAAATGATTGAAAAAGCGAAGCAGGCCCAAGGGGACACTGTTTTCTACTCGTACCCCTGGAACGGGGAGAAGAAAACCGCCGCCCTGACCTATTACGAACCTTGGGATTGGGTGATTGGGGCTAGCGTCTACAACAGCTTTTATAACTCCATTGAAAAGCGCATTGTCGATTCGGTCCATAGCATGACGATAACGACAATAACCTTTGGCGCGATACTGATTCTTCTCATGGTCGCCGTGGCGTATTTCCTGGCACGGTCCATCGTTAAGCCGGTCAAGGGGATTGCCAAACAGCTTTTTGCCGGATCAGAACAAACAGCCAATGCCTCCGGAGAGATCGCCTCATCAAGTCAACGACTTGCAGAAGGGGCTAGTGAGCAGGCCTCCAGTCTGGAGGAAACGAGTTCCTCTCTGGAAGAACTGTCGGCCCAAACCAAACAAAATGCTCAGAATGCCTCGCAGGCCGACCAGTACACGCAAGAGGTCAATCAGGTTATACAGGAAGGGGTGAGCTCTATGGGGCAAATGGAAGCCACTATAGGCTCAATTAAGGAGTCCTCAGAGCAAACGTCAAAGATTATGAAAACAATTGACGATATTGCCTTCCAGACCAATCTGCTTGCCCTTAATGCTGCCGTTGAAGCCGCCAGGGCTGGCGAGGCTGGTAAGGGCTTTGCCGTGGTTGCCGAAGAAGTCCGGAGCCTCGCACAAAGGTCAGCTGAAGCAGCCAAGAACACTTCCAACATTATCGAAGATGCCCAAACCAATGCTGATCAGGGTGTCCAAGTAGCCGGAGAAGTGTCCCAAAACTTGGGCAGGATACAGGAAACCGCAAAGCAAGTGGGAATCCTCGTCTCCGAGATCGCTGCTGCCAGCAAAGAGCAATCCGAAGGCATTGAACAGATCAATACTGCCGTGTCCGAAATGGACAAGGTGGTGCAGCAAAATGCATCCGATTCGGAAGAAACAGCCAGTGCTTCTGAAGAACTTTCCGCTCAGGCTGAAGAGCTTGAAAAGGCTGTGCGCAATCTGATGGTGATTGTCGAAGGCGGACAGAGTGGATTGGATCAGGACCAAGCGTTTATTGGACAAAGCAAGAACAGACAGGATTGGGGCAATGCTTCTGCCCAAGAGCAACCGCAGGCTAGTCTTCAATCCTCTAAGAGGGCTCTGTTGGCTGACAGGAAAAAGTAAACGCTAAGCAACGCTAACGAGAACGTTTAGGGCAGGGAAATTCCCTGCCCTTTTTTTCCTCTGAAGCTGCCGAAATTGGTTCTTTGACGGATCCTGTGGATTTTTGGAGTTTGCCGTCTTTTCTGTGTGCCCACTTTCGGCCCGGTATTTTCTAAATCCCGCCAAAGGGGGATCCTTGCCCCCTCCGGACTCTCAAGTGGAACAGAACTCCAGGTGTCGAAGATGGCCCTTGTTG
>Ga0182238_1000496_pt1 | contig 11788 bp, 13 predicted proteins | sample hydfrates6_PW_90_FD_132439 | JGI IMG/M metagenome (GOLD analysis project Ga0182238, IMG submission 132439) | Subsurface microbial communities from deep shales in Texas, USA - hydraulic fracturing test 6_PW_90 | ecosystem: Environmental > Aquatic > Deep subsurface > Shale gas/oil reservoir >... | reverse complement strand
CGAAAAGGGAATGTGGAGGTCAATGTGAACCAGAACGTTTCCCGCACGCAGGTAAATCTTGCCAAGATTGCCAATTCACCGGAGGTGCTGGAGAAGGCCAACGAATTGTCCAGAGAACTGAATAAGTTGTACGAGGAGGATAAGGACTGATCTTTTTGCAGGAGGTGGTTTTCTGAGGGCGATTATCCATACCACCGTGGACAGGAATACAATCTCGGTAATCCACAGGGTTATGAAGGAGAGGAAGTGCAGGAAAAGTGCAGCGGTTGACCATATTGTTGGAGAGTACGAGAGGCGTAAACGGAAAGCTCAGGTCGATGAGGAGGCGGAGAGGGTTATTGAGAAACTTGCGGATAGGGGAGGGAGGAGGGTGTGAGTGTTTGTTGGGAACGTTTGTGCTGATTTGTTTGTCTGTGAGTGGATATTAATTAAAAAATCTTTTATTTATATCGGAATAATATATAAATGAATTCATAGAGTGTAATGCTATACTCTTTATTTTATGTAGCACTATGCAGAGATTTCTTATGGAAAATATAGCCGATATAAAGGCATATTACTAGATTCAAAACTGAGAGAGTAGAAACTTTTAGTGATATTTCTGTTAACGTCTGAATGTCGAAGCTAATTGGATATGAAAGGCCACTGAAAAAAAATGATTTTACATGTGAGCCTAAAATCCAAAAATAAGTCATTTGGACCAAAAAAATGTGCCATGATGCTTGGCCTAGTTTTTTAATTAAAGATTGAATGAGATTTGTTGCATCTTCCGGAAAATAGGATATGCCTGCAACAATAATTAGGAGTGTCCATAGGTAGGAAGGGGAATGCTGACTTGACCATGCAGGGTATATAAATGATGGTTGATAATTGAGATAATTAACTACAAATATATAAATGGAACTAAGTAATGCACCTAAAATAAGGATTTTAATAGGGGTTTTGTGGTTTATTGCAAGCCAAACTCCCAATGCTCCTGCAAAAAAATAACGTATATAGAGGAGTCTATAAACATCTACAGGGACAGATAATAGTATCATTAATTGTTCAAGTGTTAGGGAGATCAAAAAAGTAAGGGGAATGAAATATTTGGGATATTTAATAATCCAAACATATAGAATTGGTAGTATTAGAATATGTTGTATAATTAATGGTACAAAATAACTGCCTGGGCCATGTCCTCCTGAAATAAAAGAAGTTATTATGTTTGTGATTTGAATCGGGCCTACATCAGGATATATATATATATATATATATATATTATTTGAATGGTAAATACTACAATGAAAGGAACGATTATTCTTTTTATGCGACGAGAGAGTAACCTTATACTATATAATTGAAGCAACGTTGAATTTTGGTGGCGTTTATATGATAAAGCACCAACATATCCAGCAATAATGATAAAAATTGGAACTGCTTGCCATATATGAAATGGAGCACCGGTTATCAATAATAATTCTCTTGGCCAAGTATGTAGCAAAATAACTGAAATTATAGCAAAGCCCTTTAAGATGTCAATCTGATCAAGGTGAACATGTCCTTGTGTTATGGTAATCCCTCATTCATCAAATATGTCTGTATATCATATTTTGGATATTAAAAGTTCGTTAGTTCTTTGCTTTATTCAGTAGAATATTTTGATTTGCAATGTCTTTTTGAACCTCTTTTAAATTGTCTTCTCTTAAATATCCTGATTATTTTGTTTCCTTGGCAGAGTCTGTCAATATCGTATTGTATCTGTAACTATCAGGCTTCATATTTCTTTTTCAGGTCTAAAATTATTGAACCTCCATATGTGATTATATTTGTAGTGATTTTTGCATACATATTTTCTTTTTGGGAGGGAATTAGTTGGAAATCTCTTTGTATACACAATCTGACAAGAAATTATTGATGTGTGCACAAGAGCATTTCGTTAGTGTGGATGAGGATGACTAAATAATACATATATATGTCACAATTGTATCACGTATACAGTGGCTTTTATGATATAGTAGAATTATCTATTTGTAGAAATCTGGTTTAGTATGTTCATATTACGAATATCATCTGAGAAGGAATTTAAGTCCATCCTTGGCGTTTCGAATGTAACCTGAGTATTATTTGCAAATCTCATCAGATTCTTTAAGAATTCAAAATCGTATTCACCCTTCCCAATCGCTAAATGTTCATCCTTCTCATAATTCAATCTGCCATCTGCAATGTGAAAATAAGAGGGATTCAATTCCATAAACTCCGATATAAAATCTTTGTAATCGAGCCTTAAACTAATTGCAGCTTTGACTGCATGATTCAGGTCCAGACAGAATCCAAATTTTGATCCCATCAACGATTCAATCTGTTCCGGCGAATAGCCTATCATTTGCTCATCATAAAGTCCGATTTTTGGCATATTTTCAATCAATATTCTATCATCATCTATCATTTGCAGAAAATCCAGCGATTTGTCAATGGAACCAAATCCCGGATGCAAAACCAGATACTTTGCATTCAGTTTATCAGCCCATTCTATACATTCATCAATGACTTGAATATTAAAATCCCATTTACTCTCGTCCGCAATGTTGAAACCATGTCTTTCAGTAGTGATATGTATCACATACGGAACATCCTGCTTCAGGAAAGGGTCTATTTCAGTATTTGGGATTGGTGTGAGCTCAATATACTGGAAGACATCTTCTTTTATAAGGCAAGCAGCTTTGTCAATAACATCTGCATTGGTAGACCAGAGTTTCAAACCAAAATTCATTCAATCAAATCCCATTTCAAAGGGGTTCCTGGTTGAATATCTGTTCGTGCTTTTTTGCCTATTACGGAAGAAAGATGGCACGGGTGCAAACCAAACCCCGGTCTTATGGAACGTACATTATTATCGGTAAAAAACTCTCCTCTTTTTATATCATTCACTACAAAAAGAGAACGTGAAAACTCCCGGCTCCGTTTCATTTTCTCCGTAAGCTCATAACTAACTCTCCCCAGCGCTTTTTCAACGTCTCTTACAGAGTCAACCATCTCTTTGAATTCATGAGGCTCAAGCGAAAACTGAGCATCCGGTCCACCAATGTTACGGTCCAGTATGAAATGTTTTTCAATTATTTTAGCACCGAGTGCAGTAGCAGCTATCGGCACGGAGGTCCCAGGTGTATGATCTGATAGTCCTACAACGGTTTTGAAAGTATCTTTGAGGTTTGGAATTGTATTGAGGTTTATTTCTTCAAGAGGAGAGGGGTACGCAGAAGTACATTTTAAAAGTGCTATCTGTTTATTGCCCATCCGTTTACATGCATTTACTGCTTTTTCAATATCTGTAAGTGTGGCAATACCTGTAGAAATTATTACAGGTTTTCCTTTCGATGCAACATATTCTATGAGAGGAATGTCTGTAATTTCAAAGGAAGCGACTTTGTAAGCAGGAACATTCATGTCTTCAAGAAAATCTACTGCAGTTTTATCGAATGGCGATGAAAAAAATATAAGCCCCATCTCTTCAGCGATTTTCTTGAGTTTGGGTTGCCATTCCCATGGAGTGTATGCTTCCTTGTAAAGCTGGTACATTGTCTTTCCATCCCAGATGGTACCCTGCTTGATCTGGAAGTATTCGTTGTCACAGTCCATGGTAATAGTATCTGGAGTATATGTTTGTATTTTGACAGCATCAGCCCCAGATTCTTTTATGGCTTTTATTGTATCGATTGCCAGGTCATAATTTTGTAGATGGTTGGCGGATAATTCTGCTATTATAAATGAGGGGGACGAATAACCTATACTTATGTTATTAAAATACATGTACATTGTATAACCTTCGAATAACAAATAGATCAATTAACTTCAAATAGTCAGCAAATTATTAGATACTTGACGTATAAGAAAGTTACATTTTTAAATAGATTTGGTATGAAGGAATAGATTTGTAATCATTTTATTCCTAATACATCAATCAATTTAAAGCCAATATGAGAATATAAAAGAGTCGTTGTAGTATGAATATAGGAATTGGTGTAGACATCGATGATATATCTAGGTTTGAAGAAATTAAGGGTAATAAGCCTTTTTTAATGAAATTTTTATCAACACAAGAATTGAAATATTGTTATTCAAAAACAGACCCTACACCTCACATTGCAGTAAGATTTGTAGGAAAAGAGGCTGTAATAAAAGCTTTGTACAATATAGGTATATGCGATGTTTTTTTTAAGGATGTACATATTCTTAATTAGAACAATGGTGTACCATACATAGAAATGAAAAAACATGAAGACAAATTAAATATAAAGATTAGCTTATCTCATTCAAAAGAAAACGCTATTGCTTTTGTGATAGCTATGGAGGTTACTGACAATGAGTGAAGAAGATACTATAAAAAAGATATTTGGAGAAGTTATTGGAATCGATGAATCAGAAATTACTGATTCTATCGCCTACAATTCATATGAATCGTGGGATTCACTGGTTCATCTTGAACTTGTAAATGAATTAGAAGATACATTTGATGTGGAATTCGAAATGGATGACATTATTGCAATGGAAACATTTGGAAAAGTCAAAGAAATCGTAAAGAAATACCTTTCTTGAGTCCAACAGTGATAGATATGAATTTTGTTGATTTCCTGTTTGAAAATAGTAAAGATTTAGATAAGATAGCTATAGAATATGGTGACAACTATATTAATTATTCCAATCTTTATTCACAAGTTAATTCATTAGCTTCATATCTAAATGATAAATATGGAACAGGAAATCAGATAATGCTTTTATCTGAGAACAATCCATTTTTCATTATTTCATATCTAGCAATATTAAAAAGCGGTAATATTGCGGTATTGGCAGAGACAAGGATCTCTGACCATGATTTGGAAACTGTGCTATCCAATTGTTCGATCGAATGTCTTTTTACTCAAAGTAAATATACATCAAAATTCAATAATAACAATAGCGTTTTTACAGAAAATGTATTTGATGGTCGTCCCGAAGTTACAGAAAACTGTACGCATGTAGTAAACCCTAATGACCTTGCGGTGATCATTTTTACATCTGGTAGTACCGGAGCAAAAAAAGGAGTAATGCTTTCTCATGGAAATCTGATTTCCAATACAGATTCTATTGTTGAATACCTTGGGTTGGATAAATCTGACAAAGTACTTGTTGCACTCCCATTTTTCTACTGTTATGGCGCTTCTCTCTTACATACGCATCTTAGAGCCGGCGGTAGTGTTGTTTTGAGTAATTCTATATTTTTGGGTTCAGTCCTGAAAGATATAGATAAATATCGATGTACCGGGTTTTCAGGAGTCCCCAGCACATTCCAGATATTGATAAATAGGACTCCTTTTTTGGAGCAAGAGTTCCCCACTTTGAGATATTTTACTCAGGCCGGAGGAAAACTTGAAAACAAATTCATAACCAGAATCGCAGATGCATTTCCGGATAAATCGTTCTATGTTATGTATGGTGCTACAGAAGCAACATCCAGAATGTCCTATTTACCTCCACATCTTATTAAAGAAAAATTGGGTTCTATCGGAAAGGGAATACCAGGAGTGAAACTTGAAGTTTTGAACTCTTCTGGTAATCCGATAAAACCAGGGGAGATCGGTGAGATTACTGCTGTTGGTGAAAACATTATGCAAGGTTACCTGAATGATACTGAAGGTACCAAGAAAAAAGTAAAAAATGGACGATTATACACCGATGACCTGGCTACAATCGACGAAGATGGTTTCATCTATATCGTTGGAAGAGCAAATAATCTCATCAAATCTGCAGGTTATAGAATCGCACCTAACGAAATTCAAGATATAATTAATGGGATAAAGGGTGTGAACACATCGGCAGTTATCGGAATTAATGATGATATTATGGGAGAAGCTGTAACTGCAGTAGTCAAGCCATCAGATTCTGGCTCTGATGAACTTAAAAAACATATTATCTCGGTTTGCAGCAAAAATCTCCCTTCTTATAAAGTACCAAAACATATTGTATTCATGGATGCTTTTCCACTAAATTCCTCAAATAAAATCGATCGCATCAAATTGAAAGAAACTGTAGAAGAAAATTTGCTAAAGAGCAATAATCCAAAACTCGACTCTGTGGATGAGATTCTGAAAGTCGATCCATATTCGTTAACAGATAGTGAAAAGGAAGCTATTCTGTTACCTATCCTCAAAGAACAACTTCAAAAGGCACAGAATAACCCACACATAAAGAATTTCTTTGAAAAACAAAACATCAGTGTTTCAGATATAAATTCACTTGAAGATATTCCACCATTGCCAGTCCAGATGTTCAAGTATTTCGATCTTGAAATATGCCCTAAAGATGAGGTCTATAAAATCTTACAATCAAGTGGCACTACAAGTGGAAAAAAAAGCAGGGTACCACTGAGCAAAACAACTACCATAAACCAAACAAAAGCCCTGAAGTCCATCCTTTCAGATTATCTGGGGAATAAAAGGCGAATATTCCTCGTTATTGACCATGAAGGCATGAATAATTCTGTTGATACATTTTCTGCCAGAACTGCCGGCATAAGGGGATTAAGCATTTTCTCCAAGAAGATATTCTATCTCCTGAAAGAAGAAAATGGAAAATTGGTACTAAATCTGCCTGTTATAAAGGAAGTTATTGAGAAATATGCAGATTATGACGTTTACGTTTTTGGATTTACATATATTATCTGGTCTACATTTTACAAGCAAATACTTGATGAAGACTTAAATTTCAATTTTAATGATATTAAGATATTCCATAGCGGTGGCTGGAAAAAACTGAAAAATGAGCAGGTTTCTAAAGAGATTTTTTCTGATTCAATTGCAAATATATTCAATACTGAAAGTAAAAATGTTCTTGACTTTTATGGAATGGCTGAACAGACAGGAATCATATTTGTGGATTGCGAATATGGAAATAAACATGTGCCTGCATTCTCACAAGTGATTGTAAGAGATCCTCAAACGCTTAAAACGTGTGATGTGAATCAAATCGGAATGATCGAAGTTATGAGTGTGCTTGCAGACAGTTATTATGGCCAGGCAATACTGACTGAAGATCTTGGCTATCTTGTGGGAATTGATAACTGCCCCTGCGGCAGAAAAGGCAGATACTTCAGGTTCAAATCAAGAGTTGAAAAAGCCGAAGTAAGGGGTTGCGGAGATACATTTAAGGAGTGATAAAATGATACAATGTTATCTTCTCGATGGTGATTTCAAGGAAACGACTCACGACGACTTTTCCAAGATCGCTGAGGTCGTAGAACAAAACAGACTGGCAATTTCTGCAATCCCACTGGAAGCTATCATAGATATACTGGGCCAGCTTGGAAAACGTATCCTTAAACAATCTTCATTGAATCAATATCAAGGTATCAGTTATATCTCTTTATGGCTCAGGAAAGATAATCTCAGGAAAATATGTGAACTGAATTATTCAAATCTTGATTATCTTGATCATTTCACAAAGATAAACACCAGACTTGAAATGTATGCCCAACCCAGAGGAATCGTATGCCACTGGGTTGCTGGCAACATGCCTACACTGGCCTTTTTTTCCGCAGTACAGGCAATCTTGTCTCGTAATGGAAGTATAATCAAAGTGCCAGCAGATTACAGGGATTTGATTTTGAATATATTAGATCTTTTGAATGGTATCGAGACAGATATCGATGGCAACATATTCTACGGTGCTGATATTGTAAGATCGATAGCGATTGTTTCGTTTGAAGGGAAAAATCAATTATTAAGTGCCGGGCTTTCAAAGGCTGCCGATTGCAAACTTATATACGGAGGCTCAGAGGCTATTAAAACAATAGCAGCTTTGCCTCAGAAAGAGTCCTGTGAAACAATCATATATGGTCCAAAATATTCATTTGCTGTGTTTGATCAAGAATATATCGAGAGTGAACAATTTGAAGATGCTTTGAAAAACTGTGTTACGGATGTGGCCCTTTTCAACCAGATGGCCTGTTCATCTCCACATACATTCTTTTTTGAGAAGAGTAAATATTCAATAGAAGACGTTGCTGATAAGTTGAAAACGTATTTTGAACAACTTCCGGATAATCTATTATATCAAAACAAATCACAATGGATGGCTGCAAATACTATTAATGAGAGAGCTAGGTATCTTCTCAGTTCTGATACAGGTATAGTAAAATCACAAGGCCTGGAATGGACTATCCTGATAAATAGCGAGTCTTCGTTAGAAGAACCGATTTTTGGTAAATGTCTATTCATTAAAGAAGTTGATGATGTCAGAGATACACTTGATCATATCACAAGAAAAGTGCAGGCAATGACTGTATGTATTGCTGATCAGAATGACAGAAGAGAATTTGCAAAGGATGCTACTTACAGAGGCGTTGACAGAATAACCACTCCCGGCCATATACATGATTATGATCTTCCCTGGGATGGAATCTTACCTTTGAACCGCCTTGTTAGATGGGTAATCCTAAAAACTGAAAATTGATATAAAGATGATATTTATGCTTGAAGGTAAAGTTGTACTGGTAACAGGGGCAAGCCGCGGTATCGGAAGAGCCACAGCCCTTATGGCAGCCCAAAACCATGCAAAGGTAATTGTCAATTACAATAATAGTGAAGATAAAGCAGCCGAACTGGTCGATATGATCAGAGAGCAGGGTTATGAGGCCACCATGATCAAGGCCGATGTATCCAATGAAGATGAAGTCAAACAGATGTTCAAACAGATCAAGAAAGATTATTCCAGAATTGATGTTTTGGTGAACAATGCAGGGATTATGAAAGACTCATTATTGATGTTTACAAAGGCAGAACTATTTGATGAAATTATTAATACAAATTGTAAAGGCACTTTCCTCTGTTCCAGATATGCATCAAAAATGATGATTAAGCAAAAATCCGGCAAAATAATCAATCTTTCTTCCATTATTGGTACACAAGGTAGTAAAGGCCAGTCAATATATTCCGGAAGCAAGGCGTTTATCGTTGGATTTACCAAATCCCTTGCAAAAGAACTTGGAAGTTATAATATAAAAGTAAATGCGGTTGCTCCAGGGTCTATTGAAACTGACATGTTAAAGATTTATGATGACGAAATTCTTGAAAATCTTAAATCAAATATTTCGCTTGAAAGATTGGGCAAACCAGAAGATGTGGCAAATGTAATAATCTTTTTATCTTCTGACATGGGAAATTATGTCAGTGGGCAAGTAATTGGTGTTGATGGTTGTCAGACATTGTAAATAGAATATCTTTAACAATCATTTCCTATTTAGAATTCCCATCACAACTACATTTTCCCACTGTCCTTTTTTTAACACGTATTCTTTAAGTTTGCCTTCGATTTCAAAACCCACTTTTTTATGCAAAAAAATGACACCCTTGTTTTTTTCTATTACTTCTAATTTCAATGAATGTAGATTTATTTCATTGAATGCTAACTTTATTGCTAGTTTATCAAGCAGATAACCTTTTCCTAATATTTTGCTCTCTGGGTTAGCATAAGTTCCAAAATAAGCATGTTTATTTTTTAAATCTACTTTATTGATAGATAGCACTCCTAAATATCCATTCTCAATGTGTCTTACTAACCAATAAAAGTTAGAGCAGTCAATATGTAATTTATCAAGAAAAGTTGAATGTTCTTCTTTTGAAATAATATGGTCATTATACATCCATTTTCTTACATCTTCTAAATTGCGCCATGTACGCACCATCTCTTTTTCTGTAGTTGATAAGTTTAGATAATTTATTAATTCAAAATCATCTAATTTTATGTTTGATTTTAATATTCCTAATATTTCCATTCAATCAAATCCATTTATGCATCATCACTGGGTGATTTGGAAATTGATTTTAATAATTATTTTTTAATAATTGAACAAATTTAAAATCAATTAAATTATCTATATCTATTGATTCTTTCTCAGACATTATTATAAATCCTATATTTTCCCCCACAAATTCTGTACCGCTCATCATTATATTCCTTTTAGAAACATATATAGCTCCATTTTCTCTATAGAGCGGTTCTGTTAATTGTCTGTTTCTTATAATTCTTGGATAAAGTCTTTTGTATGTACTATCTGATCTTATCCAGTAATGCCCCTTATCTTCAACCACACTTATGACAGAATCAAAATTTTCTTTTTTAAGAAGTTTAATTCCCTCAGATACCCTTTCATTACTTAATAAAGGCGATGTGGGATATAATAAGACAATGATGTCTGGATAATAATTCTCCTCTTTTTCAAGATACTCTACAGTATGCTGTAATACGGGTAATGTAGGAGTCTCATCCCTTGCAAGTTCTTCGGGTCTGATAAAGGGTATTTCTGCACCAAATTTTTTAGCAACATCTGCAATTTCAGCATCTTCAGTAGATACAATTACCCGATCGAGTTCGTCCACTTCCAATGCAGTCTCTATAATATGACCTATAAGTGGTTTTCCACACAGTTCCTTGATGTTCTTTCTGGGGATTCCTTTTGACCCTCCCCTTGCAGGTATTATTGCAACGGCTTTGATGCAGATCACCTCGAATATTTATTGCCATTCTTTTAGAGTATTTACCACATACTCTACGTCTTCTCTTTTCATTTCCGGATGTATTGGAAGAGTAACAATTCTGTTAAATACATCCTCTGTTTCAGGATAATCTCTTTCATTGAAATTAAAGTTATTACGATAATAACTGAAATGATATGATGGTATATAATGGACGTTCACACCAACTTCATTCTTTCGCATGTATTTGAAGAATTCATTCCTATTAATTGATCCATCAAGTAGTACCGTGTAAATATGCCAGCCATGAACCACATTTTTTTTGGTTATCGGCGTTTCAACAAACTCACAGCCGTCCAGGAATTCATTATAGAGACTTGCAATCTCATTTCTCCTCTCAATAAAATCATCCAATTTATTCAGTTGAGAAATGCCAAGGGCTGCCTGAATATCTGTCATCCTATAATTGCGGCCAAGGACCTTCATGTCATAAGCCCATCCTGCATCAGGCCCATATCTATCGGTTGCACTTTTGTCAATTCCATGGTTATGTAAAAGACGGACCCTCTCTGCAATTTCAGCATTATTTGTAACTACTGCTCCCCCTTCCCCTGTAGTAATTGGTTTTACCGGATGGAAACTAAAAACAGTAAGATCTGCAAAGTTACCAATCTTTTTTCCATGATAGCTTGCACCAAGAGCATGCGATGCATCTTCAATAAGATACAGATCGAACTCTTCTGCAATCTCTTTTATTTCCTCTATTTCGCATGGCTGTCCGGCATAATCAACATAACTTATGGCCTTTGTATTGGAAGTGATCTTACTTCTAATATCATCAGGATCAATATTCCGGGTATCCTTTTTGATATCAGCAAAAACGGGTCTTAAATTGTTATAAATCAATGAATTGTTTGTAGCGACAAAAGTAAAAGGAGTTGTGATTACCTCTGAACCATTGGGAAGATTAAGGGAAGCCACTGCTATATCCAGTGCACTCGTGCCACTATTAACGACCGTGGCATAATCACATCCTACATACTCGCAAAGAGAATCTTCGAATTGCTTGACTTTAGGACCAGTAGTCAACCAATCACTTCTTAAAACATCAATAACTGCTTCAATATCACTTTCATCAATAGACTGGTGGCCATAAGGAATCATTTCAAAACCTCAAAGGCAATTGTGTCATTTTTATCCTCCGGGCTTAGGCTAAAAACGATCAAACTTGCTTCATTCTCTGTTCCATTATATACAGCATGTGCGACAAGGGGAGGGATATATATTATGGAAGAAGAACT
>Ga0182238_1000492_pt1 | contig 11807 bp, 14 predicted proteins | sample hydfrates6_PW_90_FD_132439 | JGI IMG/M metagenome (GOLD analysis project Ga0182238, IMG submission 132439) | Subsurface microbial communities from deep shales in Texas, USA - hydraulic fracturing test 6_PW_90 | ecosystem: Environmental > Aquatic > Deep subsurface > Shale gas/oil reservoir >... | reverse complement strand
AGAAGATAACCCTTCATCTTATATAATAGAATTATTAAGACTTAATGATATACATAAGAATGCGGTGATAGATATTGATGAATCAGATTTATATGAGAATGCTAGTTACGATATGAATAACTTGGCTGTGTTCAGTTCATATATGTATATCGAATACTTCTTTAATAATTTAAATGATAAAGAATGGGATTATATAATGGGTAAAATGGATTATTTAAATGATTTAGTATATGGTGAAAAGAATTTATTAGGAGAATATGTTCTTGAACTATATGAAAAATCAATTAAAGATGATAATGCTACCAATGATAATTATTCAGTTTTATTAGATGGATTTAGAAAAGAGAGAAACAATTAGGAGGTTTAGGTTATGCTCACTTTAAAAGAAGTAAATGATATAAGAGAGATATATAGGAAATATGAGTTAAGTGGAGATCCTATTCATTTACGATTAATATATGTAACCTATGGTTTAGCAGGTGCATTGTTTTTAAAGAGATATGATATAGCAGTTACTATGATTAAGAAAACACCGAAGTATATTAATTCTGATATACTTGATGAAAAAGAAAATGAAATGATTTTGAATATGTTGGTCAGAGATTTTAAACATCATGTAGACATTGTAAATTCTATAGGTTCTTCTATTACCTTAGATGAATCTGATGAAGAAAGAAAAGATCAGTCATTTAAACAAATACAGATGATTATAGATATTTGTGAGGAAATTAAAATAAAGAATTATTCATCTAACAGTAGAAAGAATTTTCTCTTAGATATTTATGCCATCTATACAGAGATAAAAGATTTCAGTGATGTTACATTAATAAACACTATAATACAATCTAATTATTTAGATATTAATGATGTAATAAACACTGTATTTGATAAAGGTATTGCTAAAAGATTCATCTTTGAATTAGGAGATATATTAAATGATGTTTCTGCATACCCAGATCTATATACAGATATCTTGAATATATTAATTCTCTTCTATATAAGAAGTCATTTTAAAATGATTGAATTAAAGAATGCTAAAAGAAGTAATGATGAAGAAGAGAGAATTCAAGCAAGACAGGATATGGAAGAGTGGAGAGAAACAATTGAGGATATTAAAATGGATATTAATGAATCTGTAGTGAACCTATCAACTGATTTAGTAATTAAAGTTTTAAACATGGTTGATAACATGGGTAAATATACTGTGACCTTTGAGATTGAAGAATGGAATCTTAATAGAAAAGGTTATGTGGATGTATTCCATGATATTAAATTCGAACTATATAAAACTATCAAAGAATATATAATAGAAGAAATCAATGAAATAGTTGAAGACTCCAGAGAAAGAGTCCTACAGGATACTTATGATGAGATGACTTATGAAGATGGTATAAGAAGAGCTGCTATACTTAAATTCATGAGAGAAGAAGTACCTGATTATAATACAAGAGGGTTCTTTGATATGGAGGATGAAGTTAAACTATTAGAAGAATTAGGATTATAGTTGATTTTTATTTATTTATGTGAAACAATAAAGATAGTAAATATATAGTTATATATTATATGAATGATTCAAAGGAATTAAAATATTTAAAAGGAGGTAAGTTGATGAGTGATAAGGAGAAAGATCAAAAGGCAAAAGATGAAGGTCAAGAAGAAAGAGTTGACAAAGAAAAACTAAAAGATTTGCAAAATCATTTTAGAAACCGGGAAGATTATAATCCCGATAAGAAAGAAGAAGACAATGTTGATTTAGACACTGGAAAGAAACATACTGATGACAATGAAGAAAAAAATAATACTAAGGAGATGGATAACATGACAAATCAAAAAGCTTATATGAACACAGAAGACGGTCAGCCAAAAAGTCCTCAAAGTGGTGGATTAAACCCTGCTAAGTTTGAGGAATATGGAGAAACAGTATTAAGCACTATTGATTTATCTTATGATGAAATCAGCAAATTCTTAATGGATGCTGTTCAGGAACTCAATCCTACTAAGGTAGAATGGATTCGTTACAGTCATGATAAACTAACACAATCTGTTAAAGCTGACAACCGAGCAGCTATTGACACTATTGTAAAAATCACTGGTGCCAATTATCGTAATGGTAAGTTAGTTAATGGGTTTGAGGCAATCCCTATTTTAGTATTCGATCAGAGAGATGTATTGAAGTCAGTAGATTACAATGATAATCTCGGAGCTATCTCAAGAGACATGTATGAGTTAGACTTCGATAAGATTAAGAAAAAGAATAAGAAGTTCTTCCCTCGTTATGGGATGGTTACTTCTTATGACCAAGCTAATAACCTAGTAAGAGTTCATGTTAATATCATTAATGTAATTATCTCTGCTTTAGGTTATGAGCCAGGAGATTTTGGTAGTCCTAAGGAAATGGATAAGCTATATCTATTCCCTAAACAGGATCCAAAGAATGAAACATTTAAAGTATCTGTTATTAATAATAAATATTTAAATGACAGAATTTTAAATGCTGTAAAGAATATGTAATTAAGATATTACAAAATAAATATAAGGCAGGGTTAATTCCCTGTCTTATTTTTTTCTTTTAGACAGGAGGAATTTAAAATGGATTCTAAAGAATACGAATATAATAGGAGGCTTGGTGAAGCTAAAGATCAATCTAAATTTATAGCTGACTATGCTAATAACCACAACGATGATATATCAAGAAATATTATAAGTGATATACCATCCCATAATGTATTAGACCATATTAAGTGGGACAATATGTTTGGGTATATAACACCTTCTGAATTTATTACTAAATACCACGATATGTTTTCGAAAAATGAGATATCTAATTTAAAGAATTTAGAATCTCAACTTAGAGAAGCAAGTTATGGTAAACATCAGATAGATCATATTAAGTCAGTAATAGGAGGTATGTTATTAGGGAAGATAACTAATAATGTAAAATATATGACATCTCATATTGTGGAAAACTCTATAAGGGATATAGAGGATAAAGGTGTTAAATTAAATTCTTGGTATCATCTATATCATATAGATATTGGAAGTCTAGATAGAACTAATATAGATAAGTTTCAAAAGTTAATGGATAACTATCTATTCAATAGAGACTTCTTAGAATTTAAATTCAATATTTATACTACTGATGAATTAAAATGTATCATGGATAGATTATTACCTTATTCATCAGAGGAATTGAATTTATTGTATCTAGATAATATCGAACCAAGTATTACAAACCTGGAGTTAATAACTGATATATACACTATCTATATATTCAGTATGGTACAGGTTGACAATATGCAACTTCATCAGGAATTAAAAAGTGGTGACTTAATATATCATCTATATAAGAAGGGGTTGAAAAGATATGGATTCTGAATTATCTCTTAGGATCATGTTTGATCTATTTAAGTTTATAGAAGATGAAGAGATATCAAATGATGAATATAAGAATGCAGAGATAAGTATAATAAATTTAAACTCTGTATTCTCCACCACTTTTTATGAAAAGATGATGAGAGAGTTATCTAATGAAGATAAGTTAAATGATTATGTGGAATCGGTTGGTGAAATATTTAAGATGGTACTAACACATTTATCATCTCACAGAATAATTTTGGTATATACAGATCAAGAATCTGAGTTTACCGAAATATATGAAGACTGGAAGAAGTCAAGATATGAAAATAAAGAGATGAATAAATTTGCTAAGTTAGTATTCAAACATTTTATAGAGGTGTTTAATAAGATAAAGAAAGTAAACCCTACTATAGATATTATAAATACTGAAGAGTTTTATCCAGCTGTGTTCACACATGCTTTTATTAGATTTAGAAATATTAAAGAACCTATCTTTTTAGTATCAAGAGATAGGTTAGATTTTCTTAACTTAATAAATGACAATGTTATATTATTTGATGGTCAAGAGTTTCTTACTGAAGAAAACTTTGATCAACACGAAAGTAAGAAGTTACCCAATATCGATGTACATTTTCTAAAGTATTATTATAGACTAAGAGGTATCAAAAAATATGATTACCCCGGTGTAAGAGGCAAGGGTGAAAAGAGGACTCTTAAATATATGAGTGATCATCTAGATGAATTAGTGGAGGGTCGTAATAAGTTCATAGATAAACAGATGCGACTATTTGACTTTGATATGTACATTGATAATATGACTAAAGAAAAGTATAATAAGTTAGTAAGTATAGTAAATGATACTGAATTTTAAAGGAGGTATTTATGTGGTTTGACGAAATGTTGAAAAAAGTGTTCTCTTTTAATAAAGAGATAGATAATAAAAAAGTTCATGAAAATAAGTTTAAGAATAAATTGAGGGATATGTCATATAATAAAGGAGTTGCTCATTACCTGTCTGAATTAAAAAAAGAATGGACTTTAAGATCAGATATATTATATGAGAGTTTAGAAGAGGAATCTATGAAAAATGTCGACCTAAATATACATCCTTCTTTAAGATTAGTTAATTTTACAATAGAAAATAAAACCACTAATATTAATGAAGGTATATCTTTAGAGTTTCATGATAACTATTTCTATAAAAAGAATAAGGTAAGAAATATAAACCTTGAAAATGAGATAGTAGAGAAAGTTATGGACGAATATAAATTTGAAACTTTAAAAGATTATTATATTCTTGAAAATAACGAAAAGAAATTTCAGAAAATAGTTCAAGATATATCTGATAATGTATATAAAACTTATTTAAAAAGAAAGATAGTTGAAAAAATAAATACACATGATCATTTATTATTTAAAAACGATTTAAAATATAATGAATAAAGGATGGGGTTGGTTAAAATATATGATGTGACCTTAGTTTTTGGTAATAATAAAATAAAAACTAAATCTGATAAGATACCAGAATTAAATTGGAATTTTAAAGTAGAGAAAAATAATATATTCTATATATTGAAAATAGATAGTATAGAAACTAATAATCCATTAAAAGAAATCACAGTAAATTGCAATGTGTTAAAAAGGTTTCTAAAGAAATAACATATCAAGACAGGGTTTATACACTCTGTCTTTTTTTTTTAATTTTCACTTAAACCAACAATACATTTAGTTAAACTATTTAATACTTAAGGAGGTTTATTACCTATGATAGCAGAACAACAAGCTTCAGGTTTTTTAAATAATATGTTGATTACTACAGTAGTATCTGGTATTAGAAGATTATTAGTTAGAAATACCAATGCAACTAGAAGTATCCCTTATTCTGCATCACATAATTATGTGTCTTTTCCAGTTGTAATAACTGATGACATATCCCGTGATGTGGCTATGGATATTGCTAAGACTGTAGAAATAAAAATGGCTTATGATGTAAAGAGAATTCTTGAAAGAAACATTCGTAATACACCTAGAGATGCCAGGTATAACGAGATACTGGACTTTCTACCGGTGAATAGAGAAGTAGGCAATGCAATAGACCTAACTGCTATTGATCTAGCAGACGACGCTATGAAAAGCGTACAGGGTGAAATGACTGTTGATGTAGCTCAGATTAAAGATATTGCTATTACCTTTGCTAAAGAAAAAATAAACAGTGATGAATCTGAATATTACTCAGAAGCACATTCTGCAATTGTTAAAGAGAGAGGTTCAGAACCAACATCTATAGATGTTGAAATAAAATATGTTACTCAAAGAGACGAGATCAAAACTGTAACTTACAATATGGCTATTAATGCCATTCCAAGATATGTTGAATCTAATACTTTACAGATGAAACTATCCACTTATGATACTAAAAGATTCTATAGAAAGTATGTTAAACTAATGGAAAAGGAAGAGACCTTTATCAAGGATTTTCTATTAGATATCGAACTTATGAAACAGCAAGCTAAAGATTCTGTAGAAGGTACCAATCAAGTGTTTAGACAGATTGAAAAGTCTAATCTTAAAAGAGATATTGGTTTATCTGTATTTCCATTTACAGTATTTATATTCTCTGAAGATTTTGTAGAGAGAGTTAAAGATAAAGAAAGATTGGATATCTATGAAGAGTCTTCTATGATTATGAAAAAACTAATGGCTATGGGTATCTTCATTTATGATGCAGATACTGATTTAGTTAATATTAAATATGACGGAGATAAAGAATTCTCCACATATCCTTTTGATGAGGTTACAGGAGAAACCAGTAAGTATGAGAAAGAACTTCGTCAATTAGTTAAATTAAATAGATAAGGAGGGATGATTTTAAATGGATAGAGATGTAATAAATAGTTTCTTCTCTGAAGTTACTGAAGAAACATATAATAAATTTTACACTAAAGCAATTACTAACCGTCAGTTCTTTTCTGAAGCAGATAAAGGTTTTGCTGTTAAAGAAAACGAAGAGGGTGAAGTGGAAGTTGAAGGTAATGTAGCCAACGAGGTTGGAGATGAAAATGTAACTGTAGTTGGTAAGATTGCTATTAAATTAATAGATCTTGTAGAAGAAAAATTAGAGAAAGTTAAGATTATTGAAATCACAGAGTCAAATGGTGATATTACTAAACTAAAGTTTTATGATGAATTAGAATCTATAGCTTCTATCGTAACTGGTTTAAAAGAAACTCAGGATATGGATAGTGAGTTTGTAACAATCTATCTTGATCTTCTAGAGTTTACTAAAGGAGCTAAAAAGAATTATCGTAAAGCATTTAAAGCAGGTAATAAAAATTTACTTGCTATGATGTATATTACCTCTGTACTGTACTTAGTTGAAATGGCTTCTATTCTATCATCTGCTCTACTTAAATGGGTAGATACAGGTGACGATATAGATAAGACTATTTCTAAAAGAGATGAATTTGTAGAGATATTTGAAAAGTCTCAAAGTGTTTTAGAAGATGATGATCTAAATAAATTCATGAATGTAGATTTCTCTAAATCGTTAATTTCAGAATCTAATATTTCTGGGGATATGTTAGTGATGTATTCAGAGACTTCTATTAATGATACTATTAGATTATTCAAACTAGGTCTTGCTAAATTTCTTCATAAGATTTCTGGGTTCTTTAGATTCATTATTTATTTATATTATAATGCTAAATTTACTATTCAACAGAAGATTCAAAAAGTTGATTCAGTAATTAAGCTTTATGAAACAGAAAATAAAGAAGAAAGAAAACAGGAATTAAGAGAAGCTAAGAAATTAGATAAAGATATGAAGATTGATGGTATCAATGCAGCTTCTCAGGCTGAGAAACAATACCAAGAAGAAAAGATTGAAATTGAAGATACAGAAGGATTTGCTTTATAAATAATAGATGAGTGGGTTAAGTCCCACTCATTTTTGTTTCGCCATAGTTATATATTATAGTATTGAAAGGAAGTGATAATTATAATATAATGATAATGAAAGGAGATGATTGTTATTGACTTTGAACCAAGAGTATTTGACAAGGAGACACTTAGTGAGTTAGACGATGATAGATATTCAATTATGCTCGGAATGTTTGGTAATGACTTTGTAAAACATTATATAAACAATGCAAGACCTGATCCAGCGTTTGAAAGGAGAATAAAGAATTTATATACAGGAGAGGATATAAACGGTAATAAGATATATTATTTAAAGGAGAATATATTACCTGAAGAATATTATAATTTTCTTGATTACAATAAAATGAGATTAATAGATATACTAGGAGGTCGTGAATTTACAAGAAAATTTTCTTTTCCTATAACAATAAGTATGATAGAGTATTGGATTAAAGACATCGAATATGGATACACTCCAGAGTTCTTACAATACTTAGAAGATAATCCAAATGAAATCTTTCTGAATTTAATGGCAGATATCATAACGGATTATTTTCTTCAATCTAAAGAAACAAGAAGTGGATTGCTTGACCTCTGGACTTATGTACATTATCAATTTGGATACCATAAATACAAACATGATGAAGATGACGAATTTGTTTGTTTCGATATTCTAAATCACATAAAAATATATCCGGAAGATATAGGCAATACTGTTGGTCTTTTAAAAGATAAGTTGATATTTATGTTGCTTAAACTAAACAGACAACTTATGATAATAATGGAAAGAATTATAGATGACCTAAGAGAGTTATTCTTTGAGGTTCCTTTATATCATAGGTTTAGAAGAATCACCGATAACAATCCATACTTAGAAGATATAAGAATGGATTTAGAGGATGAAATAATAAAGATGTGTTTAGATAACTTCATATATTTCTACGATACAAATAACACAAGAGAAGACTATTCAGAGTATCTTATATTCACACCAGTATTCTATTATGAAAAAGATAATAGATTTAGATCGAAAGATGAGTTGTATAATACACTAATAAGAGGTATAAGAAAATAACAGGAGGTTTGATAATATGAAAAATAATATCAGATGGAAACTCAAAGATAAGGACGAACTAATAGAAGAATTAGGATTATCAAACTTTGTAAAGAAATATAAAAATGAGATTTTAATTGATATAATTAAATCTCTAAAAGATGATAATGAGGTTCCTAGTTATTTATATAAGGTGAAAACTGTATTTGAAAAAGATAAGTATTTAGATAAACTATACAAGGCAGCTGCATAACAAAGAGAAGGTGTGCTTTAATTAGCACATCTTTTTTTTTAATTGTTTTACATTAAGTTGATTATATATTATAATAGTAGATGGAGCTATTAATTATTAATAAAATATAAAAGGAGTGGATAAGATTATGGGAAAATTTAAGTTTAAGTTAAAGAATTTAGATTTACAAGAAAAGAAAGATTTGCAGACCGATAATGGATTCATACTAGATACAGGTGTCAACTATTTAAAGATACATAAGGTTGACATGTTGTTTCAGAATTCTATTTATTCAAGGAAGTTTGGAATAAGTGATTCTGATCCAGAAGAAGTTATCACATATTTATACACCTGTGAATGTGAGGAGTTAACAGGTCAGATTAATGAAGGTAAGATATGTGAAAGATGTGAAACTAAAGTTACTAAAAATGATTTTCCTGTAACTAAAAGAGCTTGGGGTGTTATTAAACCATACAGTGTTATGACTTATGCTGCTATGGTACATTTACAAAACCTTATAGGAAGAGCAAAGTTTGATAAGTTTCTAAAAGGTAAGTTAAAGAATATTAATATGATGACTTTAAAAGAAGACTTTGAATATTTCTTAGATGAATATGGTAAACCAGATAAAGAAGAGGTTAAGGAGTTTCTGTTAGAACATAAGGAAGAAGTCTTTACATCTTATATACCTGTCTTATCTAAAAAGTTAAGACCAGTATTAAGAAGTCATAATATTATACCTCACTTTACAATGCTTGATGATATGAATAGTTATTACACATCTATATCTCAAGATATTCAAACTTTAAAAGATTACTGTGATGATGACATAACACCTTCAATTACAGAATCAACACTATCGTCTATTCAAAAGAAGATATATAAATTAGGAGTTAGAATAGAAGATATAGTTGGTGGTGGTAAAGAAAAGATTTTAAGAAATGATATTTATGCTACTAGACTACCTTATACTGGTAGAGCTGTAATTGTTCCATTAGTTACAGATAGAATAGGTGTCTGTACATTACCATATGATTCATTTAGAGGTATCTTTAGAAATGAGATATTAGATATCTTAATTGAAAATGGTGAACCTATTCATAAGGCATATGAGTTTATAGAGTTAAATAGAATGTTAGATGAAAAGGATAAAAAGATATTAGATAATATTCTAGAACATGAACTGGAAAACCCATATGTGTTAGTAAACAGACAACCTACACTTAAGTTTCAATCTACAAAATCTCTAGAGATAATATCTTTAGAAGATGAAGATGTAATGAGATTACCTTCAGCGTTACTGGAGGGGTATAATGGAGATCATCGAGATTGGTGTCATAACAAGACTTATGGAGGTTTTTGTTATGAGAATTCTGTTAATTGCTGGGACCCCGTAACATTAAGTTGACGGAAATCAGCAGCCAAGACTCTTTAATAGAGTAAGGTTCAACGACTATCCTTTAAGCACGCCACAAAGGTGCAACAGGAGTACGGCATTAATATGATGTAGGTGAAAACCCTTTAAATGGAAAAGCAGAACAGTAGAAATACTGATGATATAGTCTAGTCCCTGATAGATAAAATACTGGGAAACCAGGGGTATAATCGGATGGCGACAGCCTTTCAATAGTGAGAGAACCAAAAGAATTAGCACCAAGGATTCATAGATCAATGCAACCTTTGGTCCACACAATTGATTATAAAGAAGATGTTGATCATGGTATTGGTTTGATCAAATCACAAGAAATAGTGTTCCATAAAAGTTTACAAGAAGATGAATAATGGGGTGATGACAATTGATTTAATAGATGAAGCTTTAGAATATGGAGATTATTCTAAGTTAAAAGATATTGATTATTTAGATAGTGTTGAGAAAACACAATTGATATTAAAAGACCCTATTGAATATATTAAGTATTGTCCTATGAGTCCAGGAGGACTTAGAATGCATATCTATGATATGTTAGAAGACATTATGTTTGAAGATCAGGTTGAGTGGTTGATAGGAGTTTTATATGATATGAAGACAGAGAATCTATTGAAGTTATTTAGTAGAAAGGTATTTGAAAGAAATTTTATAGAGGCAACTACTATGAACTTTAATGATGAGATAGCAGAAGTTGTTAATGATTTTATAAACTATGTATATGATTTAGGATTGTCATCATATAGAAAACAAAGAAGGAGATAAAATGTATGAAAAAATAAAGATAATAGAATACGACATAAGGAGTGCTAATGCATCAGTATTATTTCAAGAAAATAAAATAAGTGAAGATAAATATAATGAACTTATGAATATGGAGAAGAAGAAAAGAAATATTACTGTTGGAATGATGATCCGTGATGGTATAGTAGACCATGATCAATTGGTTGGTTTATATAAAAACTATACTGATAAATTTATAGAGGAAAATGATTTAGAAAATAATGTTTATGAGGTTGTAAAGGATGCTGTTTGGATATTTAATAAGATGGCACATAAAAGAAAGTTTGGAGATTATGTTGAGTTTACTAAAGATAGGATAGCTACATCAGTATTGGAGATTAAGAATGTGAAGTTTTATTATAACTCAACTAGAGGAAAATTATTTAACCGTGGTCTTGGAGATATAGATCACGGTTTATTTTTATTTATGGATAAGATAAAAGAGTTTATGATGATGAAGGAATCAGACATGTATAAGATGTTATATAAGAAGTTACATGAATTTCACATAAATTATTTGAATAATAATTTACCTATCGAGTATAGGTATGACATAAGGAGGAAAAATACAAATATAGATAAAGATAGTGATCCTTTAAAGGATGGTAATTATAAACTTATAAAATATATGATAAACTATTTATTATAGGAGGTGAGTTCTATGATTGAGACCATAGAATATATAGAGATTTTAAATAATCCTGATAAGATAAAGGATTTAAATATTGAGGAGATTAAATATATTGCTGAAAAATTAAATATTAATATATTAAATAATATAAATGATGATAAATATAAAAATGTAATGACAGAAGATATAGTAGTTAAGATATTAGATATGGATGAAGTTGATTATATCAATAAATTTGTGAGGTTAAATAAAATATCTGATGAGTCACTAATAGAGTTGGTTGGATATTTAGCTGACTTCTATTATGATAATGGTATTGAATATTTTATTGATACAGGGTACGATGAATTGTTCATACAAATTATTGAGGAAGTTGATCATTCAAGATTTAGAAAAACGATTGATT
>Ga0182238_1000491_pt1 | contig 11824 bp, 13 predicted proteins | sample hydfrates6_PW_90_FD_132439 | JGI IMG/M metagenome (GOLD analysis project Ga0182238, IMG submission 132439) | Subsurface microbial communities from deep shales in Texas, USA - hydraulic fracturing test 6_PW_90 | ecosystem: Environmental > Aquatic > Deep subsurface > Shale gas/oil reservoir >... | reverse complement strand
GCGGGAGCATAAAAAACGGGCCTGCTGGGGATCCGTAGGGATCAAGCAGGCCCGTGCCATCATCCAGGGCCTGATATCGGGGGCTGATCCCGATACCCAGGCGCGGCGCACTCGGGATTCGATTTTCGAGCCCCTCCGGCAGCCTCGAAGCCCTGCAGGTCCAGGCAGTGCCGGCGGGCTGCCGTGGCGCTGATCAGGTCCGTCCGATGTATTCGCTGGACCGGGTATCGACCCGGACTTTTTCGCCTTGTTCGATGAACAAGGGGACCTGGACTGTCAGCCCGGTTTCCAGGGTCGCCGGTTTGGTTGCGCCGCTGACGGTATCGCCTTTTACGCCGGGCTCGGTCTCGGTGACTTCCAAAATGACAGAGGACGGGAGTTCGATGTCGATGATCTGTCCCTGGTAGGTCAGCACGTCGACTTCCTGCCCGTCCTGGAGAAAGCCGACCTGTTGTGCCAGGCTGTCTTCAGGTACATTGACCTGTTCATAGCTGCTCATGTCCATGAAGACGCAATCCGTTCCATCGCGATACAGGAATTGCATGGACTTCTTTTCCAGATCCGGCTTGGCGAACTTTTCCCCGGAACGGAAGGTGTGGTCCTTGACCGCCCCGGTGAGGATATTGCGGAGTTTGGTCCGCACGAAGGCCCCGCCCTTTCCGGGTTTGACATGGAGAAACTCCAGAATCTCGAAGGGCTCCCCTTCAAGTTCGATTTTCAGTCCGGTTTTGATGTCCTTAGTAGAGAGCATGTATCCTCCGACGTTGGTACTTACGAATCCAGATGTTCACACAGCGCCACGGCCGCCAGTGCATAACTCATAAGTCCAAAGCCGGCAACCACACCCAGGCAGTGGGGAGCCAACAACGTGGTGTGGCGGATTGTTTCTGGCCGGGCCCAGACATTGCTCAGATGGACCTCGACACACGGGATCTTGATCCAGGCCAGGCAGTCGGCCAGGGCCAGACTGGTGTGAGTCAGGGCGCCGGCATTGAAGACCACGCCGTGGACTTCCTGGCGGGCCCGTTCCAAGCGGTCGATCAAGGCGCCCTCATGATTGGACTGGAAAAAACGCAGTGCGGCCCTTTCAGCCAGATCGGGGCGGATACGGGACAATAGCCCGCACAACTCCTCCATGCAGGCTGAGCCGTAGATCTCCGGCTGGCGCTGGCCGATATGTCCCAGGTTGGGGCCGTTGAGGACAAGAATCTGAAAGTGGGACATACGCGTTGGGCCTACTTGGTCTCCGCGGGTTCTTGGGGGGCCACCGGTGATTCAGTGACCGGCTCGACCACCACCTCGGGGTAGTCCGCATCGGCCTCGGCCGGCTCGGGAACGGCCTCGGCAACAGGTGCCAGATCGAGGGGCATCAAAAAGACCGTATCCCCGATCTCGACTTCTTCGAGGGATTCCAGCAAGCGGCCTTGGGCCACGTTGTCCTGGACCTGATAAAGACGGCCGCCTGCCACCAGTCTAGTGTACCCCGCCTGGCCGGTGGGGATGGTTTGCGCGACCAGGAAGAAGCTTTCTTGGGCATTTGGTGGCAACGGGGTTTCGAGCTGCAAAAAGATGGTATCGTATTGGCCGGAATAATAGCGGTCGTGTTCCACTGCAGTGACTGTCCCCGCGAATTCCTTGGCGGGCATGAGCGTCCCGGAGGCGGTGAAATATTGCGAGTAAGCCCCGGTAACTTCATCGGCTCTGGCTTTAAACTCGCCCTGCCGCTCGATCAGCGGCGAGATGGTCCGGCCAGCCGCGACCCCGCCGCGCAGGATGAGCGGGTCACGCAGGAACCGGTTCACAATGGCTTCCCCGCCACGCTGGACGCCAAGCTCCCAGAGGGTCTCCTGCATCTGGGCGTCGTCGGCCCGCTGGGGGGGCGTGGCGTCGTCCGAGGTCACCTCAATGGTCGCTTCTTTCTCGAAAATGGCTGCCGGCCCCGTGTATTCAGGGGCGAAGGCCACCGGTTCCTTGTCCCAGGTGCAGGCGCTCAACGTCATAATCATCAGAGACGCTAATACGAAGAAAAGCCGACGGTTCACGGCGACCCCCTGAACGGTTGCATGTTTCCGCATATCACACTATTTTCCATGACCCGTTCCACGCTGAAGGTCAAGGCCCTTCTCCGGTTCTCCCGAAATTTCCTCGCCTTGGGCCCGTTTCCGGCTCAATGGCCTGGCTGGTCTCGTGCCGATTCGCGCAGGCGAACGGGCCGGGCACTCCCTGAACCTTTTCGCTCCAAAGGCTTTTATGCTGATCCTCGAACTTGAGACCACCGCGTATACAGCAGAGCAATTCCCAAGCCTTGATATCCCTCAGGTCGCCCTTGCCGGACGATCCAATGTGGGGAAATCTTCATTGATCAATGCTCTTGCCGGGCGCAAAAAGCTGGCCAAGATCAGTTCTACACCGGGCAAGACCCGGAGCCTCAACTTTTACCGGGCTGCTGGAGACGGCTTTTATCTGGTCGATCTTCCCGGCTACGGCTATGCCAAACGATCCAAGACTGAACGGGGCCAATGGGCCGCGCTCATGGATGTCTATTTCCAGAAAAGCACCGGGCTTCAAGCAGTCGTGGTTCTCTTGGACTCTCGCCTTCCCCCGCAAAAACTCGATCTCGAACTCATCAGTTTTCTACAACGTGAAAGTATCCCTCTTATAGCCGCCTTGACCAAAGCGGACAAGTGCAAAAACAAAGACCGTTCCCGGGTCCAACGGCAATGGAAGGAACTGCTTTCTCCCTCCGCCCCGCTCATTCTTTTTTCCGCCAAAACCGGTATGGGGAAGCAGACTCTCTGGGCCGCTATCCGCGAAGCAGCAGGGATGGAGACAGCAATTTCAGACCAGGAGTCAGAGGCGAACGGGTGATTTCCGTTGGCGGCCCAGATGGTCGCCGAATGGTATTCGGTTTTCCGGATCCGGACGTTCTCTGTTGAAATCGGTTTGCGTATTGAACAATCGCACGCTGCTTCCCCCACTGTCCGTGGACTGCCCCGGGAACATGGTCCGCGTCACCGCTTGGGCCGGGCAATCCAGACCAGACGCAAGGCCCCTGCCCCGCCCCAGACCATATTGCCGAGCCATCCGCCGATCCACGGGCTGACAATGCCCTTCTCCCCAAGCGTCCCCCCCAGGACAAACAGCGCGTAATAGACAAAGATGACCGCCAGCCCGATGGGGATATTGACGTAGATATTGCCGCTGGCGCTGACGATTCCCAGGGCCAACAGGGCCATGACCACCAGCGAGAAGCCGTAGGCGAGTTTCATGTGCCACGTTGTTGCCAGACGTTCGACGTTCGAACCGGATTGGCGCAATTCGGAGATGAGATGACCGAGTTGCCACAACGAGAGGGATTCGGGTTCCGCCTTGGGGTCTACGGCCAAAAAGTCGGCCAGGTCCTGTTGCAGCGGAAGGGGCAATCGGTCCTGGGCGCTGGTGGTGAAGGCATGGGGCTTGAGACTGGTCACCTCGCTGAGCACCCAGGAATCCGTCTGTTGCTGAAACCGTTCGGCCCGGTGGATGGTCCGGATACGACTGAAATCCTCGTCCATGACGTAGACCGTGATTTTTCTGCCGGTCTTTAGTTGCGGTGTGACCCGGTGCATATGGACCACGAAGTGCTCGCTCTTGAACCACACGTCGCGCAGGGTGCGCTGCGACGGCGCGTGGTCGCGAACGTCCTGCTCCCAGATGGCTTCGCTCTTGCGCTGCCCCACGACGCCCAGGCCCTCGGAGAACCCGAGCTGAAGGCCGCTCCAGAAAACGGCGTAGACCAGAAAGAAGACTGCCAGGCGAGACAGCGGTATACCGCCGGCTTCCAGGGCCGTGAGTTCCTGCTGACGACGCATGATGCTCAGCTGGGCCAAAAGCGACAACAAAAAGACCGCGGGCAGGACCTGAGAGACGATCAACGGGATCTTGGCTGCGAAATAGAGGACAGTGGCTTCAACACCGGCCTGGGCGCCGACAAAATCGTCCAAACGGTCGAAAATGTCGATCAGCAGATAAATGCCTATGCCCGCGCCCAGACTGAGCAGGAGATAATAGAGATTCTGGCGCAGCAGATACCGGTGCAACGTAGTCATGCCGCTTTCCTTTTGCGCTGGGGAAGAAGTCTGCGGAGGATATACCCGAACCGCTCGAGCAGCTTGCCCCCTCGCTCCCGTGCGGCCAAGTGAAACAAAACGCCGCCGAGTCCCATAAAAAGGATATTTGGGGCCCACAAACCGATCGCTGGCGCGAGGGTCCCTGTTTCCCCCAGGCTCAGGCCTGCGGAGAACAGGGCGTAGTAGACCAGAAACAAGCCCAGGGAAACCAGGAAGCCGAAGTGGCGTTTGAGGCCTTCAAACAGGGCGGCCAGGGGCATGGCAAAGATGCCCAGGGCCAGACAGGCCAGGGGTAGGGCCAAGCGTTTGTGCGTTTCAACATCGACTTTGCGATCAAAGGTGGCGTCCCGGGTCTGGGCCAGGTCTGCCTGATGCCGGTAGTCCATGAGCCGGGCCCAGGACATTTCTTTGGGGCGCTTTTCCTCGAGTTCGACGCCGCTGATGATTTTGTCCAGATCCAGGGCGATCCGGTATTCGCCAAAGCCGAGAACGCTCGCAGAATCACGGTCGTGGCGGTAGAGGCGGCCGTTTCTGAGCGAAAAGACCACCTGCCCTTTGCGGGTGTCGGTGGTCAAGCGGCCTTGAGGGGCTACGATACCAATGGCCCCCTGCCCCCGACTGGTATCCTCGACAAAGACAGTGGACAGATCGCCAGTCTCCCGGTCCACTTGACGGGCAAAAATGGTCAGCCCGGGGAAGTCTTGATTGAAGACCCCCGGCTGGAGGACCAGTTGGGTTCGGGTCTTGGCCATATCGAGAATTGTGGCCCGGAAGTTGTCCATGCCCCAGGAGACCCCGTAGATCCCGATGCCGATATTGGCTGCGGTACACAGCAATAAAAAGAGCAGCGTCACAGGCAAAAGCTGCCACAGGCTCAGGCCGGCGGCACGCAGGGCGACGAGTTCGCGGTCTGTGGACATGCGCAGAAAGGTCAGAAAGACGCTGAGCATGCTGGCGATGGGCAATAGCAGGAGCAAAAAGAAGGGGCTGAGATAGAGAAACAATTGTCCCAGGTCCAGCAGTGCGACATCCTGGGACAAAAAGAGTTCCCGGAGCTTGAGCAGACGTCCCACCAACAGCAGGGCCAAAAACGACCCCAGACATAAGGAGAAAACGTAGACCAGCTCCTTGAAAATTTCCCGGGAAAGGCGCCGGGGCAGCACTGTTGATTGCAGAAGCTACTCCTCGCTCTGGCGTTCCAAGGCCTGGCGCAAAACGGCTTCGTCCTTGGGGCTGAGGTTGAACCGCAGGCACGCCTCGGCCAACAGGGTCGACTGGTCCTTGCCGTCGCGCATCCCGTCCAGAATCCAGGCCAGGGCATCACGAACGCGTTTACTTTCGGGCATGATGGTGCTCATACAATCTCCTTTAGGGATCTGAGCGCAGGAAGAAAAGCAGGTCAGCCGGGGCAGTGCGTCAGTCCAACGGTTGAACGGGGGAACAGGCGCCAAAGCATGGGCCGGACCGCGGCCACGGCTGTCCCTACCGTATCCGGACAGCGCTTGCAACTTGCCCGGCCTTGGGATACACCTCCCGCTGCATCATAAACCTTGCCGATTGTGACACACAGTGTCAAAAGACGGTTTGGTCTGTAGGTAGAACAATCCAGTAAGGAGGAGACGGACGTGAAAAAAGCGATTCTATTTGTAAGCGCTCTGCTGTGTCTCTGCGTGGCGGCGACGGGCTTTGCCGGCGACGGATCCTGGGAACGGGTCCAGGAAAAAGGGGAATTGGTTATCGGGCTGGATGACACCTTTGCTCCGATGGGCTTTCGCAAGGACGACGGGACCCTGGTCGGGTTCGACGTCGACGCGGCCGAAGCTCTGGGTGAGCGCCTGGGTATCGACATTGCCTGGCAGCCTACTGCCTGGGACGGCGTGATCCATTCCCTGAATGCCAAGAAATTCGACTGCATCTGGAACGGCATGACCATCACCGAGGAGCGGGCGGCAAAGGTGGACTTCACCGAGCCCTATATTATGGATGGGCAGATTGTCGTCGTCCAGTTTGAAAACGATGCTGTCACCGATTTCGCCGATCTCGGCGGCACGACCGTGGGGGTGCAGAAAGGGTCCTCTGCCGTTGAAGCCGTGGAAGACCTGCCCAAGGCTCCGGAGACAGTCAAGGAATATCCGAGCAACAACAATGCGTTGCTCGATCTCGAAGCCGGCCGTCTGGCGGCTGTCATCGTCGATAATGTGGCTGGCCGCTACGCCATTGCCACCCGCCCCGGCACGTTCAAGGTCCTGCCCGGTTTCGTGACCAAAGAGCCGTTCGGGATCGCCTTCCGCAAGGCTGACGACAGTCTGCGTATGAAAGTTCAACAGGCCCTGGACGCCATGGTTGAAGACGGCACCCTGGCCGAGATTTCCCGGAAATGGTTCGGTGAGGACATCACCAACCCCGCCAAATGGTAACCCGGTGACCACGAAGAGAGACGCGTCTTGATCGCTTCAACTCCCTCTTGTACGACACCGACGGCAAAGAGCAGGGCCCTGGTTGCCCTGCTCTTTGCTTTTGCGTGCCTGAGCCTTCTCAATCCGGTCTCGGGGTGGACCCAAAACGGTCAGACGCCCCAGGACCCGACAGCCATCTTCCGCGAAGGCAGCAATGCCATGGCCTTGGGCAAACTGGACAAGGCTGTGCAACTGTTCAAAACAATTCCCCGCCCCGAATCCGGGGAAAGCGGCAAACTTTTTGTCCAGAGCCGGATGCAGTTGGCCCGAGTCTACTACGCCCAGGAAGATCTGGACAAGGCGGCGGCCGCCTGTAGAGAGATCCTGGCTGTGTATCCGGACAATGCCGAAGCGACGAATTTCCTGGCTTCGGTGGAGAAGGCCCAGAAGCCGTGGTATATCCAGTTCTGGCAGGACACGGTCCGATTTACCCCGGCCCTGGCCAAAGGGGCGGTGATGACATTCGTGCTCGTTGTGGTGACGATGCTTGTCTCGCCGGTTGGGGGGTTGCTGGTCGCCCTGGGGCGGATTTCCACCTTCCCGCCACTGATAGGATTGTGCTGGTTTTTTATCTGGATCTTTCGCGGCACTCCCCTGCTTTTGCAACTCTTTTTCATCTACTACGGCCTGCCGTCGATGGGGGTCACCCTGTCGCCGCTGGTCGCGGCCCTGCTCGGACTGGGACTCAACTATTCGGCCTACCTGGCCGAGATCATCCGCGGCGCCATCCAATCTATTGATTCCGGGCAAATGGAAGCGGCCAAGGCCCTGGGGATGACCTACGGCCAGGCCATGCGCCGGGTGATCATTCCCCAGACCTACAAGCGGCTCATGCCTCCGGTGGGCAATGAATTTATCGCCCTTATCAAGGATACGGCCCTGGTTTCGACCATTGCCATGGTCGAACTCATGCGCGCGGCAGACCAATTGTTCAATACCTATTTTGACATTACTGTTCTGGTCCTGGCGGCGATTATCTATCTCCTGTTCACCTCGGCATTCACCGTGACCTTTGAAAAAATCGAAAAGCGCGTGGGCGCCTATGAAAACAGATACACCCCCTCCCACTAACGGCCAGAACGTGCAGACCCCGCTGATTTCTCTCAAGGATATCGTCAAACGATATGGAGATCTCACCGCGGTTGACCACGTTTCTCTGGAACTCGATCCCCAGGAACGGGTCGTGATTATCGGTCCTTCGGGTTCGGGGAAGTCGACCCTGTTGCGTGCCGTCAACTTTCTGGAGGAAATCGACGGCGGGGCCATTTATTTCGAAGGCCGCGAGGTCGGCTATGTCGAAAAGAAGGGGCGCCGGGTCCTGGACAAGCCCAAGCGCATCAGTCAGTTGCGCTCGGAAATCGGGATGGTCTTTCAACATTTTTACCTTTTTCCGCACATGACGGTTATGGAAAATGTCATGGAAGGCCCGCGCACGGTGCAGAAGAAGCCGCTGCAGGAATGCCGGAATGTGGCCCTGGATATGCTTCAAAAAGTGGGGCTTACGGACAAAAAGGACATCTATCCGGCCACGCTTTCCGGCGGCCAGAAACAACGGGTGGCCATTGCCCGGGCCCTGGCCATGCGGCCCAAGCTCATGCTTTTTGACGAACCGACTTCCGCGTTGGACCCGGAACTTGTCGGTGAGGTGTTCGACGCCATCAAGACCTTGGCCGACGAGGGCATGACCATGATCGTGGTTACTCATCAGATGGGCTTTGCCCGGGAGATGGCTGACAGGGTCATTTTCATGGAAGACGGCCGCTTTGTGGCTCAGGGAACCCCGACGGAATTTTTTGAAAACCATCTCGACAGCGATCGGATCCGCAGCTTTTTGGAGCGTTCCCTGTGATGGACAATCTGCTTGTTGCCGCCGTTTTGGGCATTGTCGAGGGGCTGACGGAATTTCTCCCGGTCTCCTCCACCGGACACCTGATCATTACCGGGCATTGGCTCGGGTTTACCGGGACCAAGGCTGCAACCTTCGAGGTCGTGATCCAGCTTGGGGCCATTTTGGCGGTGGTCCTGCTCTACCGCCGCCGCTTTTGGGGACTGCTCCGGCCACGGGCCGAAGAAGCTTTTTCCGGGGTGCGTGGTCTATGGTTGCTGTTTTTGACCTCGCTACCAGCCAGTCTTCTCGGTCTGGCGGTGCATGACGCCATCAAGACCCATTTGTTCGGTCCGGTGACCGTGGCCTGGGCCCTCGGGGTGGGAGCTCTGGCGATTCTGCTTGTCGAGGCCTTGCCGCGCCGGCCTCGGGTCGATTCGCTGGACTCCCTGACGCCATGGCTGGCCCTGGGCATCGGCTGCTTCCAATGTTTGGCCCTGTGGCCCGGTTTTTCCCGTTCCGCCGCGACCATCATGGGGGGGATGCTTCTCGGTGCCAGGCGCAAAGTCGCTGCTGAATATTCTTTCATTGCTGCTGTGCCGATCATGGTCGCGGCCACGGGATTCGATATGCTCGGCAATTACGGCCTCTTTTCAGCCGAGGATTTCCTCTTTCTTGGCGTTGGCTTTGTGGTCTCTTTTCTAGCGGCCTGGGCTGCGGTGAAGGTCTTTATCCGTCTGCTGGCGGTGACCACCCTGCGTCCCTTTGCCTGGTACCGGCTGGTCATCGCCCCGCTGGTCCTTGTTCTGCTCTCCTAGCAACCCGTCGCAAAAGCCTGCCGGCAACACCCCTCTAGCACACCTGGTCACCCCCGCCAGGCCGCAGGTGCCCTTCCTGTTCCTGTTGTGCCTCCTTTACTCCCCGAGTCCTTTTTGCGATCAGCACCAGAAGCGGGGTTCGCAACGGGTTGCGGTTGCTGGATCCGCCCTGGATCCACGCCTGGTTTCCCCGTTTGGATCTCTGGGGACTTTGCCCCAGTCCGTGCCGGGGCCTGATTGTACTAGGCCACTTCTCTGCAATTTCGCTGTTGTTTTCCGGTCCCAGGCAGGGTAGAGGCAGGAAAATTGACCAATTTTCGTGTGCGGGAGCTATGTACGAAACCATTGCCGAAGACGAACGTTTTCTCTGCATCCACAAAGATCCGGGGGTGGATTGCCACACCGACAACGGGTCGTCAGGGGTGATCCGTGCCGTACAATCGGCTTACCGAATCCGATTGTTCCCTTTGCACCGCTTGGACAAGGTCACCTCCGGGTTGCTTTTGTTGGCCAAGGACCGGGAAACGGCCCGGAGTATGGGGGAACTGTTCAGTGCGCATCGGATCGACAAGTTCTACCTGGCCTTGAGTGCAAAGCGACCGCGGAAAAAACAGGGCACGGTCATCGGGGATATGCGGCGCAGCCGGCGCGGTACCTGGCGCCTGGAGCGCAGCCGCGAAAATCCAGCCGTGACCCAATTTGTCAGCCGGGCCTGGAGTGGCGGCAAACGTGCCTTTCTGCTTCGTCCCCAAAGCGGCAAAACCCACCAATTGCGCGTTGCGTTAAAAAGTCTCGGGGCACCGATCCTCGGCGATCCCCTCTATGGTCCACGCAACCACTCCCAGGACCGCTGTTATCTGCACGCCATGGCCGTCAGTTTTGAACTTGACGGGGAGCGGTATTCGTTCTGGACACCGCCACGACATGGAGAACATTTTCTGGACCCGGACGGAAGCGAGGTCCTTGCGGCCTGGAGCCGTCCGGAAGAACTCGCTTGGCCACGGATTCCCGGGTCCGGGCAGCCCTCTTGGACAGCGGGGCGGTAACCGATGTGGTTTTTGGTCGTTTTTTTCCTTGTCTATTGGCTGATGCACCTCGTCGTTTTTGGTCTTTCCGGCCTGCAATTGGGGTTTTCGGCCCGAGCCTGGAGCGCGGCCCTGCCGTTGACCCTTTTTTTGAGCCTGACGCCGTTGTGGGCAGCCTTGGTGCCGGATTGGCTGCCGCGCTGGGCGCTGACATCGATCTGGTGGGCGACGTATATCTGGCTCGGGGTCCTTTTTTACCTGTTTTGCGTCCAAACAGTATACGCTGTGGGCTGGGTGGCCCTGCACTGGGGACCGGCTTCCCTGCAATCTGTTTTCGCACCGCGAGCGGCGTGGTTCTGGGCTGGGGTGGCCCTTGTCTGCCTTGTTTTGGCCTACGGCGTGTATGAGGCCAGGGAGCGTTTCGACGTGACCCGGCATGAAATCCCTTTGGCCCAAGCCGCGGCGCCGCTGCGCCTGGTCTTCTTTTCCGATCTCCATCTGGGATTGATGCCTTCGTTCGGCCGTCTGGAGGAACTCGTCCGCCTCTGCGAGCGTATCGAACCGGACCTGGTCTGTATCGGGGGGGACCTGCTCAACGACCACACCGGTTTCCTGGAGCGGGAACTGGATCTCGTGCGCCGTTTGAGTCGACAATTTCCCGTTTGGGCAGTCTTGGGCAATCACGAGGTCTATTCCGGAGTCGACGCTTCGCTCGCCTTTTACGAGCAAGCCGGTGTCCGGGTTTTGCAAAATGCAAGTCGTCTCCTCAACCCCAGTACTCCTTTGCGCGTGACCGGCGTCAACGACCCGGCCTTGGGACAACGGTCCCTGAACGCACGGCTGTCCCCTGCGCTGGCCGAGGCCTCGGACAACCCGGGAGAGGATGTTGTCCATATCCTCCTTTCCCACTCTCCCCGGGGATGGCCCGACGACGTTCCGGAGGATGTGGACCTCATGCTCAGCGGCCACACCCATCGCGGTCAGATGTTCCCCTTTTCCTGGGTTGTCCGACTGGCCTATCCGCATATAAACGGTATATACTCCGAGGGCAGCCGGCACCTCATCGTCTCCCGGGGCGCCGGAACCTGGGGGCCGCCGTTCCGTGTTCTGGCTCCCCCGGAAGCTCTTGTTCTCGATATTCTACCCACTGCAGAAGCCGCTGGAGGCACCGATGGAAAAGCACCTGCTTCTTACGGTCAGTGACGATGCGAGCAGTCACAGCGCTGTTCAGTTCGTCGGCCAGTTTTTCAGCCACAAGGGAGTGGTCAAGATCACTTTAATGTATGTGGCCCCCAATCCCGAAGATATTCTGGGCACCTCTGGAAAGACCCCAACTGGTGAGAAGCGCACCGAGGTCACTCGGCAAAGCGCGCAATACCAGAAAAAGGGCCGGGCCGCCCTGGAGCGGGCCTGGGAAAAATTGCTGGCCGCCGGGATTCCGCCGAGCAATATCTCCACGATTTTCCGTTTTCGGTCCTTCAACACCACGGTCAAGGACATCGGTCAGGAGGGGGAAAAAGGTCTTTACGACGCGATTCTCCTGGGCCGGCGCGGCATTTCCCGGTTTGAAGAAATGCTCAGTGACAGTATT
>Ga0182238_1000490_pt1 | contig 11827 bp, 14 predicted proteins | sample hydfrates6_PW_90_FD_132439 | JGI IMG/M metagenome (GOLD analysis project Ga0182238, IMG submission 132439) | Subsurface microbial communities from deep shales in Texas, USA - hydraulic fracturing test 6_PW_90 | ecosystem: Environmental > Aquatic > Deep subsurface > Shale gas/oil reservoir >... | reverse complement strand
GAGCTGGATCAGGACTTATGGAGAAAAAGGTTCAGTTCAGAAGATAGCTCTTTGCGGCGGCTCAGGCGGCGATTACTGGGAGTATGCCCTGAAAGCAGGGGCCGATCTGTTCCTTACGTCGGATATGAAATATCACGAATTGCAGGAAGCCGTTGATTGCGGGCTGCCTGTCGCCCTTGCTGACCACGGAGAAGTGGAGAGAACTTCCATTCCTTTCCTGAAGTCAGAAATCAAAAAGCGGATCGGCATTGAGGTTTTTGTTCTGGAATCATATTTCGGTTCAGGAAAGACATTTGTATAATGGCATAATACCCGACAGCAAGGAAATGTTCTTTCAGGAAGATCTGTTGCAATTACCGACGATCGCTAAAACGATGAAAAATAAACGAGGTGAATAGGATATGGCGAAAAGAGTTTTCAGCGGCATGCGGCCGACGGGGAAACTGCACCTTGGACACCTGGCCGGAGCCCTGTCGAACTGGGTGAAGCTTCAGGACAAATATGACAGTTACTACGGCATCGTGGACTGGCATGCCCTGATGTCGGATTATGCCGATAGCAGCGGGATCAGGCAAAATTGCAGGGAGGTTCTTCTGGACTGGCTCGGAGCAGGTCTCGACCCTGAAAAGGCGACTATTTTCGTGCAGTCCCATGTCCCGGAACACGTGGAATTGCACCTGGCTTTTTCGATGATTACACCCCTGGGCTGGCTTGAAAGATGCCCCACCTACAAGGAACAAATCATTAATATGCGGAACAAGGACCTCAGCACCTACGCCTTTTTGGGGTACCCGGTGCTTATGGCTGCCGATATCCTCGTCTACAAGGCGGAATACGTGCCGGTAGGTGAAGACCAGTCAGCTCATCTTGAGCTGACGCGTGAAATAGCACGGCGTTTCAACAACTTTTTCGGCCAGGTTTTTCCGGAGCCCCAGACCCTTCTGACCGCTACTCCCAAGGTCCCCGGAACGGACGGAAGAAAAATGAGCAAATCTTACGGAAACGCCATCAACATCGCTGACAGCCCGGAAGAAATCTGGGAAAAAATCAGGACCATGATGACCGATCCTGCCCGGGAACGGCGTAAGGATCCCGGTGACCCTGAGAAATGCCCGGTATGGGATCTCCATAAAGTTTTCAATGAGGATTCCGGGGAAAAGGAAGAAATTGCCGAAGGATGCCGGACCGCCGGGATCGGATGCATCGAATGCAAGAAAAAGCTTTATTCCCATTTGATGACCAGGCTCGAGCCGGTTCAGAAAAGGCGCCGTTATTATGAGTCCCATGGTGACGAACTTGATGAAGTCCTTCGGGAAGGCGCAAAACAAGCCCACGGTGTTGCTTCTGTTACGATGAGGGAAGTTCTGCAGGCGATCGGCTTCGTCGAAAGGTGAATTTGTTTGCGCAAAAACGGGAGGGTAACACGTGACGAGCCGGCAGTTTGAGATCGAGGTCGAAGGCTTTTCGGGACCGCTGGATGTGTTGTGCCATCTCCTCGAAAGTCGGGAAATCGAGGCCTCGTCGATTCATGTAAGCGAAATCATAGCGACCTATTCCGGTTTTCTTGCAAGAACTGGCAGGCTGTCGATTTACGAGGCCGCTGAATTTCTGAATCTTTGTTCACGAATTGTGCTCGGAAAAATCAAGGCCCTCCTCCCCGGAAGCAAGAATCTGGAAGAAGAGGAACCCGCTACCGACGAGGAAGCCTTGCTTGAGACACTTGAAAGGTATCGTCCTTATCGGGAAGCCGGGAAATTACTGAAGAACCTGCAAAATCGGCGGGAACGCCATTTCACCAGACCCGTTGAAGAGGAAACTCTAACCTATGAAATGGGCGACCTGTTTTCGTTGTGCAGGCAATGGTGGCAGCTGTATACAGATTATTCCGGGGGGAGGAATGCTGTAGGCGAAACAACGGAAACGTATTGGGAGGGAGTCCCGGATCCCATTCCTGATGAGGAACAGGTTGAAAAGAGAATCCAGGAATTACAACGACAACTGGAAGAAGAAACCGAAATTCCTCTGGGAAAACTTGTTCCAAAAAATGCAGGGCGGACGATCCTGGTGGTCACGGTTCTTGCCCTTCTGGAGATGTGCCGTCTCGGGTACGTGATGCTGAGTCAGGAAAGTCGTTTCGGATCCCTCAAGATCAGGAGTATAAAACATGTTATCGGTGACGGCACAATCTATTGAAGCGCTCCTTTTCGTAGCAGCGGATCCAGTTCAGGAAAAAGAACTGGCCTCCGTTCTTTGCCTGGACACCAGTGATGTTTCAGCTGCAATTGAGGAATTGAAATTACATTACAATGATCACCATGGGCTCTCGCTGATTCGAATGGCCTCTGGGTGGCGAATGGTCACATCCGACAAAATGTTTGATATTGTCGCGTCATTCAGGGAAACTGCGGGACAACAACATTTACGTCTCAGTAAAGCCGCCCTTGAGACATTGGCCGTTACCGCCTATGCACAGCCGGTAACGAGGACGGAAATCGAGGAAATCCGTGGTGTGCGATGCGACCGGGTCCTGGAGACACTTCTTTCCCATGGACTTATCAAGGTCGCAGGCCGAAAACCTGGTACAGGGACGCCGCTTTTGTACCGTACCACCGGCACATTTCTCGAACGTTTCGGTCTCGATTCAATTTCGGATTTGCCGACATTTGACGAAATCAGGGAAATGTCAAAGGAAACGGGATCAAGAGGTACCGAGGATGAAAGCGAAGAATAAAGAAATCCAGAAAGCGGGAATGCGCCTCAACAGGTTTCTCGCCGCCTGCGGGCTCGGATCGAGGCGCTCCGCGGAAAAACTGATTGCAGAGGGAAGGGTCTTCATTAACGGGCGCAAGGCATCAAGCCCGGGACTGCGTGTCGGAGCAGATGATCTTGTCGAGGTCGATGGTGTTTCCGCGAAACCGAAAGAATCTTTGCACGTTCTTTTGAACAAACCCCGTGGTGTCGTTTGTTCGGTAAAGGATCCTCATAATGAAACCGTATTGGAACTGCTGCCTCCCGGGTACGCCAGACTGGGAGTGTTTCCCGTGGGGCGGCTGGACAAGATGTCAGAAGGGCTGATCATCCTTTCCAATGATGGGGAAATGGCCTTTCAGTTGACACATCCAAGTTTCGGGACGGAAAAGTCTTATGACGTCCTTATGAAAGATCCAGTCAAAACCTGCCAATTGTCAGCTTTGAAAAACGGGACATGTATCGAAGGCAAACTGGTCCGACCATCTTCGGTTGTCCTGCTTCCCAGGGAGCCGAAAGACTGCTGGGTTCGGTTTGTTTTGAGAGAAGGCATCAAAAGGGAAATTCGCCGTATTTCCAAAGAAGCGGGTTTGGACGTCCAAAGACTCATTCGTGTGGGTATTGGTAAAATGCGGCTTGAGAAGCTCAAACCGGGTGAGTGGCGCAGTGTCACAAAAAAACAACTGCTCAGGATGATCAACCAGGGTGGTTTTGTCTAGAAAGGAAAATCATGAAGCCAAAAGACAAGGGTCACATTACCATAACAATTGACGGTCCCGCCGGAGCCGGCAAGAGCACGACAGCCCGCCGTGTGGCGGAGGAACTCGGATTTGAATACCTTGATACCGGGGCTCTCTATCGAGCCGTCACCTTCTTCCTGCTCAAGAAGGGGATACCTCCGGAAGATTCGTCGCGATTGAGCGAAGCCCTTGGCGAAATTTCAGTGCGCATCGAATCCGAGAGAGTTTATATCAACGGTGAGGACGTCACTTCGCAAATCCGTACCCTGTCAGTGGAAACCAGGGTTTCAGCTTATGCGACTCTTCCCGTTGTCAGGGAAAAACTGTTGGGGATACAGCGCCACCATGCCGAAACCTGCAATATTGTCGCAGACGGCCGCGATATGGGAACCACCGTTTTCCCCGATGCAAACCTCAAGATCTACCTGGTGGCGAACCTTGCAACACGTGCGTTCCGTCGTTGGAAGGATCTTGCGGCCACAGGCAACAAAACCCCGGTGGAAGAGGTCAGGCAACAGGTACAAAAACGGGATACCATCGACACGAACCGCAGGCAATCTCCGCTACGGGTCCCTGCCGATGCAGAGATAATCGATACGTCTGAAATGGAAATCCCGGAAGTGGTTGGAGCTATTCTTGAAAGGGCAGCGAGAATGCGCGCCGAAAGGGGCAATGATTCTTGAAGTGGTTTCGTGAACGCTTTTTTTATGGTGTTGCATGGATCACTTGCCGCATCATTCTTGCCGTCTACAACAGGATGACGGTACACGGGCTGAAAGAAGCGCTTCGCCACGAGGGTCCGGTTATCATTGCCGCCAATCATTGCAGCAACCTGGATCCTGTCATCGTGGGCTGCGCGTACCCTCGCCGCCTGCGATATCTTGCGAAATCAAGCCTTTTCAACGTTCCTTTTCTGGGGTTGATCATTCGATGGCTTGGCGCCATTCCGGCAAGAAGGGAAGAAATGGCTGGAGCTGCGTCAGCCTTGAAAATGCTGTTGCGCTTGATCGAATCCGGAGAAAGCGTCCTGGTTTTTCCTGAAGGACAGCGATCACCTACGGGAAAACTCCAGCACCTCGAAGAAGGAGCTGGAATGCTTGCCGCAAAGACAAGGTGCACCGTCATACCGGTTTTCATCCGGGGAAGTTACGAGGCATTGCCGCGGCAGAAAAGATTCTACAAGCCGTCAAAAATAACGGTTTATTTCGGTACCGCCATAGAACCGGAAATCGTTGCAGGATCTCAATCCTCAAAAGAAATCCGCAAAGTCGTGACGAAACGACTTGAAGAAGAGCTCGTAAAACTGTCGGAAGAAGCCGGGGTAGCCTCGGACAGGTGCTGAATGTATAAACCGGAAGGATGGTTGTCGAATGTTGAGAAGCATGACAGGATACAGCAGGGTGCAGGAATCCATCGCATGGGGGGCCGTAACCCTTGAGATTTCCAGCGTGAACCACAAGTACCAGGATGTTTCAATCCGGTTGCCCAAAGAACTGTCGGGTGCGGAACCGGTGCTTCAGAAGCGCCTGCGTTCTGCTTTCCGCAGGGGCAAAGTTGTTCTCCGGTGTGATGTTTGCTGGTCTCAGGCTTACAACGTTTGTTCTGTAAACAGTGGCGTCCTCAAGGAATATGTAAAAAACGTTCAGAAAACCCTTTCAGACCTCGATCTTCAGGGACAACCGCAAATCGAGCATCTTTTGAATCTTCCCGGAGTCCTCGAGCCGGCTGTCACTCCCGACGCTTCATCACTTGAATCAATGACAGGCGACCTGGAAACGTTGCTTGACTCGGCTCTTGAGGGGTGGCTTTCGATGCGGGAAACCGAGGGGAAGCACCTTTCGGAAGATATTATGGAACATCTCCAGGAATTCGAAAAACGAATTGAAAAGGTGCGCAAACATTGGGCCAGTGCCCGGGATGCGGCTATAAGTGCTTTCAAGGAAAGGATCCGGACTTTGCTTGTCGGTCAGGATGGTGTTCCCGACGAATCCAGAATCGCCCAGGAAGTGGTAATCCTGAGTGATAAATGGGACATCACCGAGGAAATCACCAGAATTGACAGCCACGTGGCCAAATTCAGGGAAATCATGGATAATATTGAGGTTTCAGGCAAAAAACTGGATTTTCTCGTGCAGGAAATGAACAGGGAAGTCAACACCGTTGCGTCCAAGTGTAATGATTCCACCCTGAGATGGGAAGCGGTGGAGGCGAAAGCGCAGCTGGAAAGCATGAGAGAACAGATCCAGAACGTGGAGTGATTCCTATGAAAAACAGGCTCCTGCACATTGGTTTCGGAAATATGGTCGTCAGTGATCGTATTGTTTCGATAATTCATCCGACATCAGCACCGATAAAGCGCTTGAAAGACGAAGCACGAATGCAAGGCAGGCTTATTGATGCTACGGAGGGGCGGAAGACCCGTGCCATCATCGTGACCGACAGCAATCATATCATCCTGTCCGCCATACAACCGGAGACGGTTTCCCTCCGGTTCGAGGGAGTAGAGGATGAACAGGAAGACGAATGAGGGAACGCTTTTCGTCATATCCGGACCCAGCGGAGTCGGGAAAGGCACGCTTCGGAAGAAGCTTTTCCAGCGGATCGACGGGCTTGCCTACTCGATTTCCTGCACAACCCGAAAACCCCGTTCCGGAGAAAGGGACGGAATCGATTATTACTTTATCGATCACAAAACATTCCAGAAATTTCTCGACGAAGGAGCTTTTCTTGAATGGGCGGAGGTCCATGGAAATCTCTACGGAACCCTTGAGGAGACTGTCAGGGATTCACTTGGTAACGGCAAGGATGTCATCCTTGAAATTGATGTCCAGGGAGCTGCCCAGGTAAAGGAACGCCTGCCGGACGCGGTGTTGATATTCATCGCTCCTCCTGCAGAAAAGGAACTGTTGCGACGTCTGAGCCGAAGAGGGACGGAAGAGGAACAGGAACGACTGACCCGTCTGGAAAATGCAAGGAAAGAACTCGAAGCTTCAGTGAATTACGATCATATTGTCATAAATGACGATATCCAGCGCGCGTCGGAAGAACTGGTTGACATCGTTCATTCTTACAGAAGCTGAACAGACTCAAACCCCCCATTGGAGAGGTGATTTTCGATGCGGCTTCATACAGACAAAGCCGGAAAGAGAAACAAATTCCTGGAAGCACAGATAATTGCCAAACGGGCTCGACAGCTTAGCGAGAGAAAAGGACAAACTTTCCTGGAAGAAGGAAGGAAAAATCCCATAGAGCAGGCGATGAGGGAATTAGCCGAGGGAAAGCTCAAATACATGCTTCCATTGCAAAACGAAACGAATCCTGCGGAAGGGGACGAAAATGGCGAAAGCAGACTGGACAAGGCATAGGAACCTCCTGTTATGCATTACTGGAGGAATAGCCGCCTACAAGATTCCTGAATTGGTACGTGCCTTCTCGCGAAGGGATTGGGACGTCGAAATTGTGATGTCCAGAGCCGCCGAACGTTTCGTATCTCCTTTTACACTCTCGGTTCTTTCCGGTAAGAAGACATGGGGTGAAGAAGATTTCCTGTCCAGCGAACGCGGTTTCGAAATTCCCCATGTGAAGCTGGCCAAAAACCGGGACGTGGTGGCCGTGGCCCCGTGCACTGCGGCAACTTTATCAAGCTTGGCCCACGGTGACGCCTCGTCACTGATTTCCGCAACCCTTTTGGCTACAAGGGCACCGGTTTTGCTTTTCCCGTCCATGAACACGGAAATGTGGCTTCACAAGGGAGTTCAGGAAAGCTGTCGAAAATGTCGTGAATATGGCTACCGGCTCGTCGACCCTGATCAGGGAGAACTTGCCTGCAGGGATGAAGGAAAGGGAAGGCTTCCCGACATCGACGTTATAGAACAGGAAATCCTCAAGGAAGTCTGCCCGAGTAAAGATCTCAAAAACCTGAAAGTTCTCGTGACGGCAGGACCGACACATGAATATCTCGACCCTGTCAGGTATCTCTCCAATCCAAGCAGCGGCAAAATGGGCTTTTCTCTGGCTCGAACGGCCTGGTACAGGGGTGCTGAGGTCACGGTGGTCTCTGGTCCCGTTTCCATGAAGCCTTTACATGGTGTACGCTTCATCCCGGTTGTCACCGCTGACCAGATGCGGGATGCCGTTCTCAAGGAGTCTGAAAAAGCAGACATTATCGTCAAGGCTGCGGCCGTCGGCGATTACAAAGCCTCAGGACAGTCGCCCCAGAAAATAAAGCGAAACAGTGGCCCATTGACTCTCGATCTCACCCCAAATCCGGATATTCTTGCCGAGCTGGGCAAAAAACGCAAGAAAGGGCAGATGCTCATCGGTTTTGCTGCTGAAACGCAGGATCTCATTGAGAATGCCTCGTCAAAGCTCGCAAGCAAGGGGATCGACCTGATAGCTGTTAACGATGTGAACGCACCAGAGTCCGGTTTCGCGGCCGACACAAATGAAGTGCAGGTGCTGGATGCCTCGGGTGTCGTGTCCTGTATCGCTGGAACGAAAGACGACGTTGCCGAAGGCCTTTGGGACGTCATTTCGCAGAGGCGGCCGACGCATTCCTGATGGAATGGCTTTGTGATGTGCTCCTTCCGGGACCCTGGTGGCACCCGCTGACATATACCGGTACGAACCCTGTTGGCAGGGGTTGCAGAGTGCGAGTCCCCGTGGGCAGAGGGGAACGGACGGGTGTCGCCGTTCATTCAGCACTTCGCCATGAAAGACATGACGAAAATGTCCATTCCTTCAGACCCATCGGCCAGGTTCTTGACACGACCCCCGTCGTTCCAGATGAATTGCTGCAGACTCTCCAATTGACGGGGAAACATTTTCTCTGCGGGGCCGGAGAATTGATGAAAATTGCTTTTCCGGCCCCCTTTTTTGCAGGGGAACCAGTCGATTCAGAGCATACCGACACACCCGGAACTCCGGACGGCCTGTCGATACGTTTTCACAGGAACGCCCTGGATAAAGAAAGATTCGCCCTTTACGAGAAATATTTGAACAAAGGCGAAGGGTGCGGGTGTCTCGTCGTTTTTCCGGAAAGAAGGCAAGCCGAAAGATTCTGGACTCATCTTGGAACAGACCAGCGTGAGAAGGGGATTTTGTGGCCTCCAGGCACTGGCAAACGAGTTTGGGAAGCATGGAAAAAGTGTTTGTCGGGGGAGTACGAGATTGTTATCGGTTCCATGGGCGCGCTTTTTGCACCATTGAAAGGGATAGAATATATCATCGTCGAAGATGAGGGCAGCCCTGCGTATTACACACGGCGATTTCCTTTCATTCATGCCCGGTCTGTCTTGACATATCGAGCCAAATACTGGGGTGCAGAACTGGTGCTGGGTGGAGCAATGCCATCATCCAGGACATATCTCTATCAAAGGGAGAAAAGCCCCGATGAGGCAAAAGGACGGGTTGTCTTCGCCGATCAGTGGGCGGCACGGGAATTCGACGTACGCGGCGTCAGCCATCCCTTGAATGTCACCGACACTGTTTTGTCCAGAACGCAGGACGTCGTGGCCAACAAGGGTACGGCCCTGTGGCTTTTGGACAGGATCGGCTACGCGTCGGGGATCTGGTGTCGTGAATGCGGACATATCCTTGGCTGCAGGAAGTGCGGCACAGCCCTGAGATGGGAATCACGTGAGTCACTGGCGGTATGTCAATTTTGCCGGAACAGGGAAATTCTCCCCGAAACATGCCCGAAGTGCGGTGGGCTCCTGATGGAAGGTCTCAGACCGGGGATTGAGGCTTCTGCAGAGCTGGCCTCAAACCTTCTTGGAGATGCCACACTTGTTCATGAATGGCACGGTTCTCAAAAGCGTGAAAAATCACGACGTAAAGAGCTCTTGAAGACACTGAACGAAAAGGGAGGCATCGTTACCGGTTCAAGAAAGGCCCTCGAATTATGTGATGATGTCCCCGTCAATCTTGTCTGCTGGCTTGATATGGATATGGAGCTTCTCAGGCCTTCCTTTGACGTCAAATACAAGACGTTCCGGATGGTGTGGGAATCCCTGTGGAGGGGAATTGAGCCAAGGAAGCGTATTGTCGTATTGCAGACCCGAAGGCCGAGAACAGGTTGGCAAAAGGGTCTGGAAAAAGGATGGCATCTTTTTTGGGAAACCGAACTTTCAGAACGGCAGGAGCTTTCCCTGCCACCCTGGCAATTTCTCGTTGAAATTCACGCAGGAAATCAAATAAAGGGCGAAACCTTGTCGATGCTTGAGCGGGCCGGTTTCGAATGCCTTGACCCGGACCCCGGGGAAGACCTTTTTTGGGTCAGAACCAAAAGAACGGAACCCCTGCGAAAGGCTCTGGAACCCCTTTTCTCCGTTTCCCGTTCAAGGCAAGGCTTTCCCCGAGTGAAAGTCTGGATCGACTAGATCTGTGGAAGGTGAGATACATGGCGATTGTAACAATCGTGGGACGGCCGAATGTCGGAAAATCGTCCCTTTTCAACCGCATAGCCGGACGAAGGAAAGCAATAGTTGACGACCAGCCCGGAGTTACAAGGGACAGGCTTTATACCTTGGCCGAATGGCAGGGCAAGGCGTTTTACCTTGTCGATACCGGAGGGATGACGGATTCCAGGGCCGAGGGGATACATGGGGCCGTTCACCGTCAGGTTGAGGTTGCCATATCTGAAAGCGATGTCCTGCTCTTTGTCGTGGATACAATCACCGGTGTCACGGCACAGGACGAAGAAATCGCCCTTCAGTTGCGAAAAACCGGAAAACCTGTAATCGTCGTCGGGAACAAGATTGATGATACATCTCACGAAAACCGGGTGTTCGATCTCTACACGCTCGGTTTCGAAAATGTGATCGGCGTCAGCTCTACACATGGACGAAATATCGGTGACCTTCTGGACAAGATCCTGCCTTATATCACAGGATACCATGGAAAAGAAGAGAAAGACGAGATCGGTCTTGCCCTGGTGGGCAGACCCAATGTCGGGAAATCGACACTCCTGAACGCTCTTGCCAAAACTGAACGATCCCTTGTGGAAGACGTTCCCGGAACCACTCGGGATTCCATTGATACGATCGTTCATTTCGGAGCTCGACCCGTTCGCGTTATTGATACGGCGGGCCTGAGAAAACGTTCAAGAATCCGGACAAACGTGGATTTCTACTCCCTCGTGCGGACCCAGGAAGCCATCGATCGAAGTGATATTACCATTCTTCTGATGCAGACGGACCCGCTTTGTACCGATCAGGACAAAAAGATCGCTGCTCACGTCGTAGAAAAGGGGAAGGGACTGTTGCTGGCAGTCAATAAATGGGACCTTCTATCCGAAAGTCCGCGCAGGGGAGATATGGTACGCGATACCGTCAGGGAAAAGATGCCATTCGTCGATTTCGCGCCGCTTCTTTTTCTCTCCGCCAAGACGGGCCGGGGACTTCAAAAACTGCCTCAAATGATACAAAGAATTGATGAAAGCAGGAAACGCCGACTTCCCGAGGAACTGCTTTCGAAAATCGTCAGGGAAACCTTTCTTTTTGAGCGGATGCCCTGTGATAACAAAGGAAAGCGGCTTTCAATTCTTCAATGCACCCAAAAGGGAATATCCCCCCCGCATTTTGAATTCACGGTGAACAATATGCGGGCAGTGCCCCCCTCTTTTGAACGCCACGTTCATCATATATTAAGAAATATTACCGATTTCGAGGGAGTGCCACTACGAATCAGCTGGAGACGCACCTCTGACAAGGGAACTCGAAGCCAGCGGCCTTGACCGACTGTAATCAACGTGATATTAATATCAGGAAGAGCACCAAACGTGGTTTCAGTCCCAGACTGAAAAAGAGGAGGTGCGTCAAGAATGACAAAGGCAGATTTGGTACAGGCTGTGGCAAAGGCCGCTGGCATCAACAAGCGGCAGGCCGGCGAGGCTGTGGCAGCGACGATCGACGCCATCACCGCTGCACTGGCGAAAGGTGAGAAGGTACAACTTGTGGGTTTCGGGACGTTCGAGGTAAGGAAGCGAGCACCCCGGAAGGGGAGAAATCCCCAGGATCCGTCGAAAGTCATCAACATACCCGGCAAAACGGTGCCGGCTTTCCGCCCGGGAAAAGCTTTGAAAGACCGGGTTTCCTAGGAATCGTCCTTCCCGTTTTCAAGATTCCGCGAGGAATCGCGGCGGGCGGACCTGGCAAGGTTTCGCCCGCCTGATTTACGCCATTCTTCGTAAAGGGCATCCCACACATCAGCCTTTATCTCTTCGGCCCGTTGTTTGGCGCCGATACCCATTTTACTGAACCAACGCAGGATCAATTCCCTTTCGAGATGTAACCCATGTACAAGATTGTTCAGGAGGGTCTTTCGCCGTTGCCTGTAAG
>Ga0182238_1000489_pt1 | contig 11838 bp, 9 predicted proteins | sample hydfrates6_PW_90_FD_132439 | JGI IMG/M metagenome (GOLD analysis project Ga0182238, IMG submission 132439) | Subsurface microbial communities from deep shales in Texas, USA - hydraulic fracturing test 6_PW_90 | ecosystem: Environmental > Aquatic > Deep subsurface > Shale gas/oil reservoir >... | reverse complement strand
CCGTAGGTCCCAAGGCAGGCGTTTAGAGTCCCAATATTCCTGTTTTTAACCTCGAAAAAGGAGCTATAGGCAACAAGGATTTCAGCAGGATGAATGAAGGATTGGGGAAGGATATGAGGTAGGGGGCGTTGTTCCCGGAAGTCATAGAGCATCTCAAATGGATGCGCGATATTCTTTACCCCAATCTCCAGGCGGGCGTTAACAAGGCTTTCGATGCGCAAGGCGGGATAGACCTCAAGAATATAATGGCGCAGTCACTGCACATGGGCGACGAAATGCACAATCGTAACAAGGCGGGAACGAGCCTCTTTTTCAGGGCTATCTCGCCTTTTTTGATCGAAGCCGCGCCCAACGTCGGCGACTTGCCGGATATCTTCAGGTTCATCGACAAAAACGACCATTTTTTCCTGAATCTCGCCATGGCCGCGGCAAAAGCAAGCACAGAAGCCTCCCACGGTGTGGAAGGCTCGTCTTTGGTTACGACCATGGCCAGAAACGGAACCGAAATGGGAATCAGGATATCCGGTCTCGGCGATCAATGGTTCACCTGCGAGGCGGCATTGCCTGACGTTCTACTTTTCCCTGGATTTACAAAGGACGATGTAAACAGGGACATCGGTGACAGCGCGATTATGGAAACTCTGGGCATAGGTGGTTTCGCCCTTGCTTCGGCGCCGGCGATAGTGCAGTTTATAGGCGGTACTCCCGAAGACGCGGCCAGATATACCTTTGAGATGTTCGAAATAACCATGGTGGAGAACAACACCTATACCATCCCTTCGCTGAACTTCCGCGGCACCCCGACCGGTATAGATGTAATCAAGGTCGTGGAAACGGGCATCACGCCGGTGCTCGATACAGGGGCGGCACACAAGGAACCCGGAAAGGGCCAGGTAGGAGCGGGAATAGTCCGTATGCCTGCCGAGGCTTTCAATAAGGCGGCTGCAGCTTTTGTCGACAAGTATCTGGAGGATTGACGATCGTTGTTTGAGTTATTGCAGGTTTTTTTAAAGCCTGGCTTAAAAACAAATAAGGAGGCGTTTGAACAATGAGTACGAACTGGGAACTGAAAAACTGGGACAAACTGACGATTTACGACCTGACGATTCCTTTGAGCCATTTGACCCCACCGTGGCCGACTTATGAACCGCTTCAGATAAAGTTTTTCAAGCGACTTGCGCCGAACGGAGCGAACGGACAGCTTGTGACTCACTCCAACCATGTGGGGACCCATCTTGACGGGCCTGTGCATTTTTGCACCCACGGCGGCGATATCGCCAGCCTGGAACTCAAGAACTTCCTGGTAGGTCCCGGCGTCGTTGTTGATATCTCCGACATCGCTGAAGACTACGGTATTTACACCAGCAAGGATATCGAAGAAAGGGCCGAGATCCACGACGGGGATATCCTGATTATCAACACAGGCTATCATCGTTACGGTTGGGATCAGCCGGAAGGAGACGAGGTGCGGTACATGGTCAAACATCCCGGCCCGACAAGAGAATTTGCCCAGTGGTGCAAGAAACGCAAGATCAAGTGGATAGGCGTGGATTGCGGTTCAGCCGATCATCCGATGAACACCAAAATCAGGGAATGGATGCCCGCCCAGGCCAGGGAGGCCGATGCGCACCTCAAGAAGAAATACGACAAGGGACTGGATGATTTCTTCCCGCCCGAAGATTACCAGTTGATGCACATCGATCTTTTCCCGGAAAATATCATCCATGCCGAATGCCTTGGAGGAGACATCGACAAGGTCCTCGGAAAACGCGTGACCATTGGCTGCTTCCCGTGGAGGTTCGTCGGCGGGGAATCCAGCATCAGCCGTATCGTCGCCTTTGCGGAAGAATAGGCAAATGCATGAAGGGGAGATCCGGCAACTGATCTCCCCTTCCATTTTCCTTTGTGCATTCGAAAGAAGGGAAGCAGGCGCAAACAGGAATTTACGCCGAAGAGGCGACGGGGCTAAATAAGGGAGTGGTTTTATGCTTGCTTTCGAGTTGGAACGTCCAGTCTCTTTTAAAGAGGCTCTTGAGATTCTTTCCAGAAGCGGTCCCAACACTGCGGTCAAGGCGGGAGGCACGGATCTGTTGGTATGGATGAAAAAAAACCTTGTCCATCCCGAGTTGATCGTTGACCTTTCCCTGATAGAAGAACTTAAGAAAATTTCCTTCGATCCATCCGGGGGATTAGTCATCGGTGCCCTGGCTACGGTCAACGAAGTCGCGGAACATCCACAGGCCGGGAAATTCTACCCGGCTCTGGTGGATGCGGCCCTATCCCATTCGGACTTTGTAATGCGCAACAAGGCTACAGTGGTGGGCAACCTTTGTTCTGCAGTGCCATCGGGAGACATGATCGCCCCTTGTTGTGTGTACGATGGTGTCATGCACGTGGCGGGCCCCACGGGCGAAAGAAAGGTCCCGATAATGGATTTCATAACCGGACCGAGGAAAAATATTTTGCAAAAAGGAGAAATCGCCAAGGCGGTGGAGCTTCCTGTGCTGAAGGGGCACTCTGCAGGTTGCTACCTGAAGCTGGGCAGACGTAACGCCCTGGATCTGGCACAGGTGGGTGTAGCCTGTGTCATCACCGATACACCCGGCGGAAGGGAATACCGGCTTTCTTTTGGAGCGGTGACCCCAAGGCCTGTAAGGGCGAAAGTCGCAGAAGACCTCATGAGGGGAGTTGCGTCACCCGACGAGTCACTTCTTGAAAAAGCGGCCGAAGCGGCTATGGGATGCGTGGATCCCATCACCGATGTCAGAGCCAGCAGGGAATACCGGGTCTCCATGGTGGGGGAACTTACCAAAAAGGCCCTGCGCAAAAGCCTGGAAAGGTTCTAGGGGGTGTACAAATGCCTAAGCAACCGGTAAACGTTGTGCTCAACGGTAAACCCATCACCCTGGAGGTGGAGCCGCGTACCACGCTTCTCAGAGCCCTGAGGGAAGTCGGAGTCACCAGCGTCAAAAGGGGATGCGAGGAAGGGGAGTGTGGTACTTGCACGGTTCTGCTTGACGGCAAGCTGCAAAAGTCCTGCATGGTTCTCGCCGTTGAAGCCGAAGGCAGGAAAGTTGTCACGTCGGAAGGGTTATTGGGACCGGACGGCGAGCTTCACCCCGTACAAAAGGCCTTCATCGAGGAAGGGGCCATCCAATGTGGGTTCTGCACTCCCGGAATGGTTCTTGCTGTCGTGGATCTTTTAAGCAGGCATCCTGATCCAACGGACGAGCAGATAAAAGAAGGTCTTTCAGGAAACCTGTGTCGCTGCACGGGTTATGCGAGCATAATCCGGGCCGTTCACAAGGCGGCGGCGATGCTGAAGGAAAGAAGCTAGGGGAGGGTTGGTCATGAAGCAGACCATTACAAACGACGGAGTCGGCAAATGGGTCACACGGCAGTACGACGTCGAAAAAGCTGCGGGTACCCTCCAGTATACAGATGATCTCAGGTTTGGACCTGAATTGCTACATGCCAAGGCGGCCAGGTCCACTGTCGCCCATGGAGAGATTGTTTCGATAGACGTCTCGGAGGCCATGAAGGTGCCAGGAGTGGTAAAGGTCGTTTTGGGGGACCAGTTCGTGCACAGGTTCGGCCTTTACCTGCGCGACCGTACCCCGCTTGCCATAGGCAAGGTGCGTTACGTGGGTGAACCCATAGCCCTGGTGATTGCCGAGACCGAGGAGGCCGCCGAAGAGGGAGCTCTCAAAGTCAAGGCGAAATACAAGGAATTGACGCCCATTTTCGACCCCGTAAAGGCGGCAACGGACAATTCTCTTCTCGTGCACCCTGAGCTGGAAAGCTACGAACGTGTCCCCTTTATCGTGCCTCAGCCCGGGACAAATTTGGCAAACTGGTTTCGCATTCGAAGAGGCGATGTTGAGAAGGCTTTTGATGAATCAGAATACATTGTCGAAGAAGCCGTGAACTGCCCGCAAATCGCCCATGGTTTCCTTGAACCCCACTGCTGCATTTGCAAGGAAGACCCGGCCACAGGGTTTCTGACTATTTGGACCGCAGCTCAGTCAGTATTCGCCACACGGGAAATCATAGCAGCTGGTTTGGGCTATCCCCTTAATAAAATCCGGGTCATTGCTCCTCCAATTGGAGGTGGGTTCGGAGGCAAAGCCGGGATGACTGTCGAGGCGCTTTGCCTGGCGGGGGCCATGGATCCCGATATCAAGGGAAGACCGGTGAAACTTCACATCTCCCGCGAAGAAGTAATGCTGACTTCCTGGGTGAGGCAGGGATACGTGGCCAAGATAAAAATGGGCATAGACAAGGAAGGGAAAATCCTTGGAATAAAAAATACCTTCTATTTCGACACGGGGGTTTCGGCGGAATATGGTGCGAACCCCGTAAGAAGCGCCGGCTACACATCGATGGGTTGCTACTATATTCCGAACGTCTGGACGGACAGTTACGCCGTTTATACGAACAAGCCGTTCGGCGGCGCTTATCGAGGTTTCGGTTTGCCTGAACTGATGGGGGTTATGGAGACGATCATAGATATCGCCGCCCACAAGATAGGGATGGACCCCGTCGAATTCAGGCTGAAAAACCTGCTGGAACCGGGACTAAAAACGTGCACGGGAATGCCCATGCACAACCACGCCCTCCGAAAAATAATCGAAAAAGTAGTCGACAAGGTGGGCATCAACAAAGAAGAAGAAGCTCGAAGACCAGGCTGGAAACGGGGCAAGGGACTGGCGCTCGCGATAAAGGCTCCGGCGAAGCCTGCGAATCCGACTTCGTCGGCCATCGTCAAGGTTTTGGGAGACGGTACCGTTGAAGTACTTGCCGCCACGATGGACATGGGGCAGGGAACCTATACATCCTTTGCGCAGATGGTCTCTGAGGAACTCGGAATACCCGTCAATAAGATCCGATGTATTTACCCCGACACCAGCAGCCATCCCTACGACTGGCAGACCGTGGCGAGCCGGTCCTGCTGGTCGATGGGCATGGCTGTAAAAAGAGCGGCCGTTGAAGCAAGAGAGAAGATAATAAGCCTGTTTTCACAGTATTGGCAGGTTCCTCCCGAGAGCATTGTCATCGAGCACGGAATCGTCAAGTGTCGCAGTGCCGGAAAAGCTGAACCCCTCGACGAAAGAATCCAGAACGGATTCAAGATGCCTGACGGTTATTACCATGGCGGCCCTGTCATAGGGACAGGTTCTTTCGTCCCCCCCGATGTGATTTATCCGGACAACGAAACGGGACAATCACCCAAGAGCGTCGTCCACTTTACAGTAGGTGCCGTCGGGATAGATGTGGAAGTCGACCCGTCGACGGGCCGTTTGGAAGTAAACCGCGTAAGCGCCGGTTACGATGTCGGCAAGGCCATAAGCCCCATGAATGTGCGGGGGCAGATAGAAGGCGGGACAGTGCAGGGGATTTCCGCCGGGCTTATGGAGGGCATGTACTATGACGAAAAAGGCGGACTTCTGACACCCGACTTTACCGATTACAAGATAGCAACCATAAAGGATATCCCTGAGGAAATAGACAGCTTTTGGGAAGAAACGCCGGAAGAGCTTTCCCCCTACGGGAACCGCGGAGTCGGGGAGCACTCCATGATTTCCCCCGCTCCAGCCATCGGCAATGCCCTTTTCAATGCCCTGGGCATTCGCATCCATACCTACCCGTTTTCGAGGGAGAGGGTCTACAAGGCAGTGCAAATGAGCAAGACGAGCGAAGAAGATCTGTGGGAGTATCCTTACGTTCAGGAGCAGAACTACAAGAAAGCAAAAAAAGAGTGGTTTTGATAAAGGTAAAGTAAGTTTTTCCCGGGCCCCTGGTTTCAGGGGGCCGGGAACTTTCACCCTTGCTACCCGAACCGGGCAAAAAGAAGCAAGGGAAAAAGAGGAAGGAGGTGGGAACAGGTTTTTTGCGTTGATTGACAGGGTATAAGCCCAAGCCATTGGAAGAGATGAAGTAACACAAAAAACCGGAGGTGTGACAATGGCACGCAAAAAAATTGTTTACGGGCTCACCGACAAGCCACCTGCGCCGATAATGATACTTGCTGGAGCACAGCACGTGCTTACACTGTTTGGTGCAACAACTCTGGTGCCCCTGATCTTCGGCCCGGCTATGGGTATGAACACCGTACAGATGGGAGCATTCATTTCCTGCGTATACTTTGCCATGGGTGTGGCCACACTGATTCAGACGCACCCGAAACTGGGTACCGGTCTTCCTATCGTCCAGGGGTCGAGTTTCAGTTTTATCCCTTCGATCATGACGATTATCGGCGCATACGGAGCACTGGGACCGAATGTCGTCATGCAGTACGTGGGAGGCGGGCTGATAAGCGGAGGGCTTGTACTTTCCTTTATAGGGTACAGCCGAATTATTGGTGTGATTCGCAAAATCATCACTCCCATTGTCATCGGACCGACAATTATGGCAATCGGGTTTTCCCTTGCTTCAACTGCAGTGGAAGGTAATGCGGCGAATTATTGGCCCGTCTCTATTCTGGTGGTTATCCTTATCATGTTTTTCAGTCTTGTAAGCAAGAACAAGTATGCTAACATTTTTGCCATTCTTTCTTCAATCGTGCTTGTCTATCTTTTGTGCCTCCTGGCTTCTCTGACAGGTATTTTCCCACCTGGCCATCCGGCCTTCATAGACCTTTCCAGCGTGGCAGAGGCGCCCTGGTTCCGCTTCAAGGTGATCATGCCCTGGGGTCCTCCAAAATTCAGTTTGCTGGCTTTCAGCGCTCTTTTGGCAGCTTTCTTTGCGGTAATGATCGAGTCTATAGGTGACTACCACTCATGTTCCTACGCTGCGGGGCTCGATGACCCTACTCCGGACATGATAAGCCGGGGAATAGGTGCGGAAGGGTTTAACTGTGCCCTTGCGGGGCTCTTCGGGGCCGTTGGTACAACTTCATACACAGAAAACATCGGGCTTATCGGACTAACTGGAGTTGCAAGCCGGCACGTCGTCCGTACCGGAGCGGTCTTGCTCATTCTCCTGAGTTTTGTTTCCAAGCTTGGTGCCCTTATAGCCACCATGCCTTCTCCCATCATTGGAGGTGCCTATATCGCTCTTTTCGGAACCATTGGGGCTCTCGGTATCCAGATTCTCATGCGGGCTGACATGGGCAGTCAAAGAAACGTGCTCATAGTGGGCTTTGCGTTCCTTATGGCTCTCGGGCTTCCAGGATGGGCCGAGAACAATCAGGATCTTTTCATGAATCCTGAGCACGGTGCCGTTCTTTCCACTATCGGCGGAATGGTGTGGGCCGTTTTGAAGACAAACATGGCCGTGGCAGGTATCTGTGCAGCGATTTGCGACAGCCTTATACCAGGGACTCCTGAAGAAAGGGGTATTGCCCCCAGAGCCCCGATTGAATAAGTCGTCTGAACTTGAAGAATTGTCTTGACCGGGCCCTTGCGAAGAAACCGGATTGCCTGTTGTACTCTGAAAACGGCAAGGGCCCTTTTCCAGATCCGGAAGTATTTTTGTTTGGGTCGTGAAGATGGTACTGCACCTGGTTTCCAGGTATCTTGACTTCATGGATTTGAAGGCACGTGTATCAGTTTGTTCATTCACAAGGATCGATAAACTGCCAGTGCAGGTCATTGCTGCCAAAGAAGGATTTGTCCTGTACTCCTGGCTGCGCAGTTTCCCAAGGAACAGATATGCTTCCGGAGGCATGCCTGATCGGTCCGAGACAAGGGGGTAGTACTTTTCATGAAAGCTTTTACTGCTGCTGGATGCCAGTTCACGATTACACCCATGGATGTTGAGAGGAACGTTGAAAAGGCCGTTCACTTCCTTGAACGTGCCGTCAGGGATCACGATGCCGAGCTTGTCGTCTTTCCTGAAACCGTAACGACAGGATTTACGCCGATTTGGAAGGAATCCCAGGAAGCCACCATCGAATCAATCCGGGAAACCGTGAGCGATGTGCCAGGCCCGATCACAGCACCCATCCAGGAAGCAGCTTCTCGACTCGGGGTTCATGTTATCTGGCCCACGTACCGGAGAGGGCCTTCAAAAGATATTATTTATAATTCCTGTATGGTTATAGATGACAAGGGAGAGATCCTGGGGGATATCTACGACAAGACCCACCCCTTCCCGACGGAACGCAAGGAGGGCGGAGGATGGGCGACTGCAGGGAGCAAGGCGGTCGTGGTGGAGACTGACCTTGCCAAAATCGGCCTGACCATTTGTTACGACGGTGATTTCCCCGACCTGGCGACCGTCGAGACCCTTATGGGAGCCGAAGTGATCGTCAGACCCTCGGCCTTCCTCCGGACCTTCGACATCTGGCAGTTTGTCAACCAGGCGCGGGCCTATGACAATCATGTTTATTATCTTGCCGTCAATTCCGTCGGTGTCGATGGCTCCGGCAACAGTTTTTTCGGGAGTTCCATGTTCGTGGATCCTACTGGCTGGAAGCTGGCCCAGGCGCGGGGAAACGACGAAATTATTTCAGCAAAGCTTAACCCTGATCCGATACGTTTCATCAGTCATGGGTCAAAATCACCTATGCTCTTTGACCACATTGAAGACAGGAATATAGGAGTTTACAGGGACTGGATCCTTAAAGAGGGAACTTGTGCTTTTGAGCCGGCGAAAAGAATTCCATACAAGAAACAAATACCCGAATAGAGCACTGTCAGGACTAGAAACAAAACTCAACCTCGACGTTTACAGCAAATGTGCGAAAACAAGGCTACGGGTTTCAGAAAAAACCGTGGTTGTGCGATTTCGGTTTTGAAAGTCCGTACAGTGCAGTGCCACGTATTTGTTTTCAATCATTGTTACATATTATTTTGTCGGCGTATAACACAAGTGCCGTGTATGTCAGGACGAAAACTTTCATCAACAGGGATGGTTCTACAAGTACATATTTGTATCCGAAAGAGCAAACGCTGGATTTGTGCAGCACGTCTTGTAGTACCAGGTAAAAAATCGTGACCCTGCTGCGAATCTGTAGTTGGTCGTCTGTTCGGGCGCCCGGAAAATCCCCGTTTCCCGGGATTTTCCGGAAATCAGGTGTCAAAGAAAAGTCAAAAGGACCGGAATTTTGTCTGCTGGAGTCAGATAATGTCTTCCCAGTGTTTTCGCTCGCGCGATATGTGCACGTAGTATGCCAGAGAAAGTGCGAATCTGTGCAATCTGTTTTTCAGGTCGACTCGTAGCAGGGTTTCCAGATCGGAAATGTTGTTTCGAACAGTGTTGTAATGCAGGTGCAGCATCTCTGCGCACTTTTTGGCGTTAAAGTCTGATCTGATAAGAGCTTTTGCTACTTCCAGAAGTGGAACTGCCTTCCGTTTCGATGCATCGGTGACAAGAGGCTCCCAGAATCGTTGCCACAGGCCGTCAGCTTCGGGTAAGGTCACGATTTTCCTGAGGAAAGTGTGCAAGGCGAGTTCACTGAAAGGATATATACCTGGAACCGGCTCGAATTCACGTATCCAGGTAAGTGCTCTTTTAGCTTCTTCGTAGGACCGTTGAATTTGTTCCCAACCTTTTGTTTCCCCTCCCGTTGCGATCCAGAGTCCCTGTTCGCCGGCGACCTGCATCAGGTGATCACGGTGTTGTTCAAACTCCAGGGGTGTAACGAGGCAGACCCACTGATTGGCCATCTTGTATGTTAGCGAGAAAGGTGGATGCCACGGAGGAAGATGCCCCTTGTCGACGGCGGCTATCTGGAGGACGAAAAGGTCTTCAGGAAGGTCTATGCCCAGTTCACGCGCACGGCCCAGGATCATTTTTGAGTTATTGTATGTCCCGAGACAGAGATTCTGCAGGAATTGTTCTTTCTGGGCGGGTTTTTCCTGGAGAAAGCTGCTTGATTCAAGTATGGCTCCCTGGATGATCCCTATGGCTCGAAAAATCATCCGTTCCTGGTGAATCGAGGGATAGTGTTCTTCAGCAGGCAGAACAAGCGCTACTTCAATGAGAGAGAATAGTTCCTGCCTGTACAAGGCGATCCAGCGGTTTCCTCCCTCGTAAGCGATTTTCCGTAATGAAACAAGCACCGGGTTGTGCCGCGGCAGTTCACGTTCCGCAAGATCGGGTGCCGAGAAAATCCTTTCGGCGGCCGGGCTGTCCGAAACAGTTCCGTCAGGAGCGAAGAAGTTCCTGATATTTAGCTTCGGCACACTTACGGCTAAAGGGCATTCAAGTTCAGTCGCAAGGCTGGCCAGTATTCTATGAGTATCGTTGATCTCGTGCCACAGGTGATGATGCTCGGGAGCCCTGAATTTAGGAATATTCCGTTTCTCGCTTAGCAAAACGGAATAGACAATTTCATTAATGTCCACCCAGCGGTATCGAAGCGGTATTTCTATAAGCGGAAGCTTTAGATGTTCCGCCTCGTCTATGACTGTTTGGGGTGGGCTTGTATGATACCTGTCTATCTTGAGACCAAATGCTGCTATATTCTTTTTTGCAGCGAGACGCATAAAAGGCATCATTCCATCAGGGTCGTCACGGAAAATGTAGCCGCTACCGATTAAAAATTCCCCGCCGCGCATCCAACGGTCAACGTCAGGAGAATCAATAACAGAGACAGAGGTAATTTCCCTCGTGAGTCCTTCCGTTCCTGCGAGGACCCGAAAATCCGGGAAATATGTTTTCTTTAGCAAGTCTGCCACTATCATGATATCCCCACCAGACATATACACATAATGGAATAATTACCAAACAGGTATCTGCCTTCATATTTTTGTTTTGTGACTGTTATTATACTTGATCGCTTTTTTCGTAAGAAAATCTGTGCAAGCAGCACAAGGTCATTGCGCCATCCTGTCACCTTTTCGGATTCCGTGATTTTGGGTGATCTTGATTTTTGTACCAGCAAAAAAGTTGGGAAATTATTTCATGCTCCCAGGTATCAGTGATTTCGTAATCGAAAGCGAAGGTGGCCGCCACTTTCCCGTAATAGTAAGGGGACCTGCTGATAGGGAGGAAGGGGCCGTAATAAACGACATAATCGTCGTAGATGATCCATTCAAGCATCCCCGTTTCCAGGGGTTCTTCCGATTCCAGAACAGCCCCGGGGGAGTATTTCCTGACGCGGTGGGGCCCCTTGTAATTGCCGGTGAAGACGAAGGCCTCGCCTGTTTCCTTGAGGGAAACCAGTGCGTGGCGAAGCTCGTGATCGACGAAGATGTCGTGAAAACCCCAGAAAGGGGGGTCGAACACCAGGAGTCTTTTCCCGCGGCTCCATTCGATATAGCTGTCGAGATCGGCCGCCCTTTTGGATATTTCTTCCGGGGTAACGGGCGGACGGGGTTTTTTGAAGAGCCGGGACAGCAGTGCGAGAGGGTCCATCTTCAGGAAGTCAGAAAAGACAGGATATGTTCTGAAAGGTCATCCCATGTCAGGGGGAAGGTCATCACGCTTCCCACTTTGACGCTGTTCTGTTTCTTCTTGTTGAGCCCGTCGAAAAGGCCTTCCTTCGCCTGTTCAGGGGAAAAGATGCTAAACCGCCTGTTGCCCTTCTGTTTCGTAATGTCGCAAAGGACCCAGCGGAAAGCGCCGTCGGCCATGGCGATCCTGCTCTTGTTCAAAAGGAGGAGCTCCATTTCATTTCCGGAGCCTTTCTGGTCGCCGATATCCACGGTCCTTGGCCGGGATCCGGAATAGATCTTCATGTTGAGGAAACGGCTTCGCATGATTCCATCCTGCAGAACGAATACAGCCAGATCGAAACCAAAGTCGGGGAGAATGAAGAATTCCTCTATGACCTCCTCCTGCTGGGCCTGGGTCAAGGCCTCCATAAGTTCCTGCAGCAAGGAGTTTTTCAGGGTCTCTTCGGGTTTCGAACCTTTTACGAGATCTGGTTCCAGGCTGAAAGCCATTGTG
>Ga0182238_1000488_pt1 | contig 11848 bp, 9 predicted proteins | sample hydfrates6_PW_90_FD_132439 | JGI IMG/M metagenome (GOLD analysis project Ga0182238, IMG submission 132439) | Subsurface microbial communities from deep shales in Texas, USA - hydraulic fracturing test 6_PW_90 | ecosystem: Environmental > Aquatic > Deep subsurface > Shale gas/oil reservoir >... | reverse complement strand
GATCAAAACTATTAAATAAACCATCATTTTCAAACCAATTAGAAAGCCAATGATAATCAGACCAGCTTCTTTTTAAATCATTAATCAAAATTTCATCAATAATCTTTAAAAACTTCTTCAAAACAAGATTTTCTTTAATATTAAAATCTTTATCCACCTGCTGACAGACAAATCGGCTCTTATCATTAAAATTATTTTTACATCTGTTAGCTATTGTTGCCTGCCAGTCAATTCTACCTCTTATTTCACCATTAACTTCTCTATTGTTTTTCTGAGTAGAAGTTTTTATATTTCTAATTAAATGAGGAAGTTCTTCTATAAAACTCATTACATCTTTATTTAATAGAAAATGAATTCTAAGGAGCTGATCAAAATTATTGATATTTAGATTCAGCTTTTTTATATAAGAATCAAGTTTAACAGTATTTCCCTGTTTTAAATAAATAACTAGCATCTCTGCTATTTCTTTAATCATATCTTCAGGTTTAAGCTTTTGTTTAACCAATTTCTTCTCCCTCTCTTAATTGAAAATAGTCAGTCATAAATGCTTTTAGTTCATATTTTTGTTCTTCTTTTAGACTTAAATTCAATTTAGATATTTGCTTATAGAAGTCATTTAATTTATCATAACTCAATCCTTCAAACTGAGGTAGTACATATGAAATTAATGCTGAAACATAATCATTATCATTTTCACTTAGATAATTAATAATATCTTTGACAATTGCTGGTCCAATTTTTCTATAATCATTAATGGTGCTCCATAATTCAACTATATTTTTAGTATTATTAGTATCCTTACCCCATTTATCAAAATAATTTTCTAATAATTCCTTATCAATTTCTTCTGGAATAGGAACTGGCACAAATGCGAAACGGCGCATAAAGGCATAACTCATCTCATAAAGTGAAGTTTTATCAAGAGTATTCATTGTTGCAATTATTCTCCAGTCATCTTTGATTTGAAAAATATTATCTAAGACATCGATATTTTCATTTTTAACTTCTGGAACTACTTTTATATAATTATCAGCTTCATCTTTAAAAGAAAGAGTAATTTCATCACCAGTTAAAGCAGAAAATAAGGGACCAAAAGCTTTATCAATATCGGCCCTATTAATTTCATCAATTAGCAGCCACTTACTTTTTTGAGCATGATTATTTTTAAAACAATCTAAAAAGACTCCTGGACTAAACTCTAAATTGTTATTTTTATCTGGTCTATAGCCTCCAATTGTATCAAAAGTTGACCAGTCTGAAGTAGCAGTCACCATCTGATAATTATCATCAACATAAGTTTCTGCAATTTCTTTGGCAAGTTTTGATTTTCCAGTTCCTGGAGGCCCTATTAGAATAATATGCTTACCCTTTTTTAGATTAGTTTCTATTCTTTTAATTAAATTTTCTTTCATTGATTCAGGAAAATGTAAATTTTTTATTTTTAAAGAGATATTGAAATCAATTTTTTTCATTATAAGATCATCACAATTCAATTCAGAAATTTCTATAATTCTTTTATATTCTTTTTTAGTTAATTTTAATAAAGCACCTTGAGCATTTTTTTTAATTACCTCACTATCTTTTATTATTTGTTCAGTTTTAAGTTGTCCCCAGTTAATTGGTTCAATTAGATAATTTAATTTAATTTTTATTCCTTCTTTATTATTTTGATTTTTATAAAATGATTTAACTACCTCTCCAAAACCCTTTATCTGTTTCATTGGTGAAGATTGATAGAAAATTATTTGATCTCCTTTTTTTGCATCTTTAAAATTATTAAATTTCCTATGTTTTCTCTGATCCGAATTATAAGCTGGATAAAATCTACTGTCCTCATTTTTCAATTCTTCAATTTTCCAGATATTAGGATTAGCACTAACCCAAAAATAATTCCTATCCTCCATAAAAAACAACCCCTTTTTAATATTTTATATCCCTATTCTTCCATAGTAATTGTCAACACATAAAATTCATTATTATTTTTATCATTAGTCTTTCTGATGCTGATCTTATCCCGCGGGTACTTTTCTGAGTCATTCAAATCTTTGATCCCATTGTCACTTAAGTATTTGATCAGTTCCTCTTTGCTCAAGTTTTCTAATCCCTGAACTGAAAAATAATAAGATAAAAATACATATTCAGATTCTGCCCAGAAGTCACCTTTAACTTTTCTGCCGTCATCAAGTTCAATGTATTCATTTTTAATTGAATGAGAATCATCATAGATATTATCCGCATTACTTTTATCTTCATACTTATAATATTCCATTCTTAGCTCCTTTCTTAATCCAACCAGTATATTTCAGTCTGAGCAGGTTCTCTGCCATTTATTTTCTTCCAGGCCTGACTGTAGATATCCAGCTGCGGCTGATATGCCTTTTCTTTTTTAATTTGATCAGCTTCGTTTTTAGCTTTACCTGTTTTAAAATCAATAATCGACCACTGATTATTTTTTTTGAAAGCCAGATCAATAATTCCATTTAGATAATCTGAGTCATTAATTTTTAGGTAAAAAGCTAATTCAGTTTCTACTTCTTCAGCAGCTTTAATTTTTGAATAAAGCTCTGACTGGAAAAACCGATCAATTATATCCTGCATAGACTTCTGATCATTTTGACTGAGTTCAAATTTCGCAGCAATCAATTTAAAATAATCATTAAGATAAACGCTGTAATATTCCTTGTTTTCTGCTGGTTTTCTTCTTATTTCTTCTATTAAATATTCCATTAATTGATGAGCAGCAGTACCATAATTCATGCCATTTTCATTTTCAGCATCTAAAAGCTTATATAATTCACTTTTATTATAATCGGTAGCAGTTTTAAGCTGATAACTCTTTTCAGCTATTATTTTAAATCTTTCCTCATTCTTTTTTTCAAATTTATTTATCTCAGTTATCGGTATTTCTTTTTTATTATCCTGTTTTAAATCAAGCTTCTCTTTATCAAAGTCAATATTTAATTCTTCAACCTCACTACTTAAAAGTCTTTCCCATGGGTTTTTATTTTTTTTCTCTGATCTGCTGACCAGCAGCATATTTTTAGCTCTCGTAGCAGCAACATAGAGCAGCCTTTCTTCTTCTGCAGCCTCTTCTTTACTTTCAATTTCCTTATATTTTTCCCATTCAGGTGGTTCACCTAAGGTTCGATGATAACCCTCTTTAAAGAGATAATAGCCTTCACTCTGATTCTGATTTCGAGCTATATGTTTTTGAGGACTGTGTCGGCTCGATTTTGCAGGATCTGCCAGAATGACCACTGGTGCTTCCAGACCTTTTGCTCGATGTACATTTAAAATTCTAACTGCATTCTCAGCTGGCTCTAAGTCAAGTTCTTCTTCAATTCCATCTTCAAAGAATTCTTTCAATCTTTCTACCAGCATCTGAAAACTAAAATAGGAGTCTGCTTCGGCAGTCCTTACAGCTTCCAGAAAATATAGAATGTTGCTGGCTCTATTTTTTGCTAATTCCTGAGTAAAAACAAAGGGTATAATACCAAGATCCTCAATTATTTTTTCAAAGGCTGCTGCAGCTGAGTAATCTTTTTTCCAGTTATAATATTTTTTAAGCTTTTTTAGACTCTGGTCATATCTTTTGATTCCTATTTCCTGATCCTTTAACAATTCAAAGTTGGCTCCAGCTTTTCTGTATTTAAAAAGTTCCTCGTCATCAAAGCCAAAATAGATAGTTTTTAATGCTCCCAAAAGATAAGCTGCATCAGGCTGATTGATAACTTTTAATATCTTATGCAGATCTCTTAATTCCACTGCTGATCTTTCAAAGGTGCTTCCACCTGTAACATCAACTGGAATTCCTCTATCTTTAAGGGCTTTAATATACTCCTGAATCCCCTCTTTATAGCGTAAGATAATCATAAAATCACTGTAATCAGCTTTTTTGCTTTTACTGTTTTTATCACAGCTTAATTTAAAATTATTATTAACTGCAGCTGCAATAAAGTCTGCAGTCTGTGCTGCATCTTTTTTTCTGATATCGTCTTTCTTGGTATAATCTGCAGAAGTAGTTAAAGTTTTTATTCCTTTTAATTGATAGCTGCTTTTAGCACGAACACTGTCTAAAGGAGCATAAATATCCTGATTGAGCGAATCACTATTTACAAAAATATCTTTAAAAATACCGCTTAAGTATTCTGTGAGCTCAGGTAGGGTTCTAAAGTTGCTGTAGAGCTTGAGAACAGTGCCTCCACTAACCTCTATCTGCTCTTTTACCTGATTATAGATATTGATATCTGCTCGGCGGAAGCGATAGATCGACTGCTTGGGATCACCAACAACAAAAAGGGAGCCTGCTTTGGGCTTGATCTTATAATAATTTTTTTCTTCAGTATTTTCTGCTGTCAGATAAAATATTATTTCTGCCTGCAGGGGATCAGTATCCTGAAATTCATCAACCATTATTGTACTGTATTTTTTTTGAAAATATTTTCGCAGTTCAGGACTTTCCCTTAGGGTATTAGCAGTTATATATAGCAGATCGTGAAAGCTTAATTTACCTTCCTCTAATTTTTGCTCTCTAAAATGCTTTACTCCTGCCTGCAGAAAAGATAAGATAATTTGGTGTCTGTATAAATTCCATTTTTTAAGTGCAGGTTTAATATATTCTTCTCTCAGCTCAACCAAAGTCTGGTCTCTATATATTTTTGCCTGTTCTTTATCTGCCCACCTATTTAAAGTAACTGAAGTTTTATTATCAAATATTGAAAGCAGCTCAGCTTTTTTTAATTCATTTTCCTCTAAATTATTATATTTGATCATATTTTCTGCTCTCAGTATTCTTTTTTGAGCCGGATCATAACCATTATCCGGTTCTTTTTTGAACATGAATAACTTTGCTTCTTGAATAAATTCTTTAATTTTTTCAACTGCCGGCTTAAAATCTGGTTTATCAGTGTCTGCTGTTTGAAATTCCACATCGGGATACTGAGTTAAATCTACATAATAGTTCTTTAAGCTGTGGGGATCAATCCCTATTTCTGCCAGCTGCTCAAGCTGCTGAGGCTGATTCAGCCGCAGTTGATTTAAGTATAACTGATAGCTTCTTCGGTTGAGATCTTTTTCTTCTCTGCCTGAAATTTCTTCAAACCCAGGATCTACAGCTGCCTCTATCGGTCTTTCTCTTAAGATCCGGGCAGCAAAGGCATGGATTGTTCCGATATAATAACTGCTTAAATTGCTCAGAGCAGCTTTGATAGAAGTAATTTCTGCTTCAGTGTTTTCCTCATTATTTAGTTCTGATTCCAGCTTACTTTGGATTCTTAACTGTAATTCTGCAGCCGCTTTTCTGGTAAAGGTAATAATTGCAATTTTACCTTCAGAATGACCGGCTTTCACAAGCGATATAAAGCGAGCAACCAGGCTGAAGGTCTTACCTGAACCAGCTCCTGCTTCTACTAAAAAGTTGCTTTCTAAATCATTTTTAATTGCATCACGGGCTTCTTGGTCTTTTAAGTTTTCATTCATAATTTTTGAGCCCCCTCAGCTCTTTAACAACTGCTTCTTCAGTCTGCTTAAAAATTTTAGATAAATAATCATCTTTTTCTCTTTCACAGATTAATTGATTATAGTCACAGTATTTACATTCCTGACTTTCTTTATTGTAAGCTGCAGGAATAAAGGTTCCTCTTTCTACAGTTTTTAATAAGATATCCACTACTGCTTTCAGTTCTTCAATTCTATTATTTTTTCTTAAATATTTCTTCTTAACTGCTCTTGGATTTACAAATAAATAGAGGAATTCTTTAACTTCAGCCCCCAGTTCTTCTGCAAAGGCAGCTGAATAAAGAGCATGCTGCAGCTGTTTTCCTGCCTTAAAATATTCCTGTTCACTGTAGCTGTAGTCTCCCCCTGTTTTATAATCAATTATTCGATAACTGCCGTCTGCAAGTTTATCTATTCGATCAATTTTACCTCTAAGCTTAATTTTTCTGCCGGATTTTAATTCTAATCTAAAGTCATCAAAAAACTTTTCCAGATAAACAGGTTCAGAATCCTGCAGCTCAGATTCAATTAGATTTAAAAAGAGCTCCGCTCTCTCCTGCAATTCTTTTAATTTTAACTGATAGATTAGTTCCGAAGGTGGAGTAATTTCTTTACTCATTTTTTCAGCTTCTGATTTTAAAATTTTGTTAATCAGTTTCTTTTTGCTTTCAAAATTCATTTTTTGACTGCTGTCGATACTTTCTTTGATAAAATTTTCAAAGATAGAGTGCAGCAGTATTCCCTGATCAAGAGCTGAAAGCCAGCTCAGTGGATCAGCTTTTTCTGTTTCTGGCGGAGAAATGTTCAAAACATAGTTTAAAAAATACTTATAAGGGCATTTAGCTATAGTTTCCAGACGACTGCTGGAGTAAACTGGACTTTTGGGATCAATATAATCATCACTTTCTAAAACTGAAAGTAGATTTCCGTGATATTTATTGAAACTTGGATTCAGCTGAGCCTCTAAAAATTCTATACCTTTTCTGAAATTAGGATAAAAGTTTATGAGCAGCTCCTCTTTGTTTATTATCTTTTCAGAATCCTTAAAATTAGCTAAAAAGTATTCGCTTAAATTTAAAGAGTGTTCTTTTAAGTCAGGAGCAAAGGCTGCTGTTTTAACTGTATCAGCTTCAAAATCTTTAAATGTCAATGATTGATCAGCTTCTCTTTTCCGATAGGCATCTAATAAAACAAAAGAAGGAAGTTGTTCTCTGCTGTCTGAAATATCATAATTAGAATAGCTTAAAAACTTATTTTCAGTACTTTTATTCACTGCTTTTTCTAAATCTGCCAGATCTTTTTTACTTTTCTCAGTGCTTAATTTTAAATTAGGATAATTAGTTCTTTCTATATCTAAAATAACTGGGTTTTCAGTCTGAGATTTAGATAAGTTATTTTCTTCTAAGCCAATTATAAATTCATTATCTCTGCTGAAATATAGTGAATTTTGATAAGGGGCTAAATAAAGCTTGCCCGGTTCTGGAGCAGAAATATTTACCCGCTGCTCATTTAGTAAATCTTCGAGTCTTTTAATTACTACTTCTTTGGCTTCTGAGAGCTCAAAATACTCAGCAAAGAGCTTTAATTTAGTTAAAATAATATCTCTAGCTTCATTATCAATAGCTCTTTCATATTTCTTCTGAGCAATTTTTTTAATTAATTCCTGAGCAGCAGCTGCTGCAGATATCTTATTTTTATAATTAGGATCTTTTCTGATCTCAGCTAAATAATTAAAATAAACTGCAGCCGGCTCAGTGTTATTAATCGAAATACCGCCGGCAAAACTGACCTGCAGCTTATATTTTTGGGCTAAATTATAGAACTGCTGAGTATATGGTTCTTTTTTTAAATAATAAACAGCTGTCTGATCGGCTTTTAAGTTATTTTCAATTATTTTTCGTAAAATACTATTAACTTCATTACTGCTGCCGTAGGCAGTTAAAAACTCAGGCTTAAAGTCTTTATTTCTATTTGTATTTAAACTGAATTGATATAAAGCAGGTAATAAAGTTGCAACTTTATTTAAGAATTCTTCAGCTAAATATGTTAGTTCTAGATTTTCTGGAATTAAAATGACAGCTTCTTTAAAATCTAAATCAGCTGTTGCTAATGCCAGCTGATAGGCTGCTGCCTGATCAAGATAATTCTCATTTTTAAGCTTTTTTTCATACACTTTATTTATTAATTTTAAATCTTCTGCTTTTTCAGCCTTTATAAATTTATCAGCTCTAATATCTTGAGCAGAATAACCCGCCAGTCGATATTCAAAAATTGTTCCTGCTAAAAGCTTAATACTGCCTTCACTTAACTGCAGCTCATCAAAATATTTTAATTTCTCAGCAGCTTTAAGTTCAACCAGCACTCTATAGATTAAATAAGATGCCTGCTGATTTTCAATTATAGTTAAATTCTCTTTAAAAAGCTGCAGCCCCAGTGATTTTTTAAGCAATCCCAACGGTGTTTCTAAGTCACAGTTAAAAATTTTTATTCCCTCTTGATTTAAATTATGTAAAAGCTGCCTGCCTGAACTGAAAGAAGGCATAAGCAGCATTTTTCTTGCTTGGGGATATTTATTAATTATTGTTTTTAAGTCTGCAGTTTTTTTAGCTGACATATTTTTACCTCCAAAATTAGTTTAGACTAACTATAAAGTTACTTTTCCAATAGAAATATTGGATTGACTTGGAATAACATATCCCCCTTCAATTTTTATCTCTGGTTGATAATAAGCTGTAGTTATAGATCCATCACTATCTATAAAAATAGTTTTAAGAAAAGGATAGTTAATTACACAGCTTTTATTCCTTTTAATAGCTTCTTTTTTTACTAGTTTTATTGCTTCAGATTCTGGAGTGTTTTTGGGAAGTGGTTTACTGAGAGAAATTGGTCTGGTTTGAATAATATAAGATTCTGGATAAAATGGTGTTTTTAAGGCATTTTGATAGTCATTTTGATCAAGTTCAACAGTAAATTCTAAAACTTCAAGTTTTACACCGATTGCTGCTAAATAACTGATGGGGATCTTTTTGGCAAAGTTATGCCATAATTTGCGGTGTTTAATAAATTGATCAAAATCTTGATAGCCAACTTTTTTAGCTATTTTTCTAAGCTGAGGAATTTGGTCTTTAAAATAAGTTAAAGAACCTATTTTTTGTTTTAAATATGCCTTAGAATGATAGAAAGGTTGATAATCTTCTGTCTTATTAATGGTCCTGGCAGATAAGAATGGATTCCTTTTGTCCATGACTACCACTTCCCCTCTTATATTTAGCCTTGTTTATAAAAATAAATATAGACTGTTATTATATATTTCTAGGTTGATAATTTTTTTCCTTTTAATAGAAAAAATAAATAATTAATTGTTATCTATAGTTAATAATACTTTCTGCTTAGATAGTAACATAGGGAAGTGACAGCGGTATGTCGCGAACTTGTGTTTATATTATAGATTCATAACTAAATCAGCAAAATTGTTAATTTTTATGCTTCAACATAATCTAAATTTTATCAAAAATATCTTCTGTAAGATCCTGTTTTAATAGAGATCTATTAAATTTCTCTGCTGATTCAATAATTTTATGAAAACTGATATAAATTTTACAAAAATTTAATTTTTTATAATTAAATACAGGATTTTTATTTGGTCTCATTCTTCCTAGAACTTAGTATTTAAAATTAATTAATTTTTTAGCTCAATTAAATTACTTCAGATATATCATTTAAATTACACACTTTTTCTATTAATTGATATTTTTTAGATATACTGACTAAACACTTTTTCAAATAATTCAACATGTCTTATCATCCAGTCAAAAGCTTCTGACCAATCATCTTCATTAGTAATAGAATATTTCTTTATCAATTTTATTCTGCTCGCTTTTTTCTCTGGTAATTCCTGCCAATCTAGAGATTCCTCAATTTCAGATTCTATTTTATTTTTATTTTCAAAAAACATATTAAAGGTATCTGGAGAATCTGGAATATATATTTCACATGCAATCTCTTCTTCTCTTGTGTTAACTGTTAAAGAAATATGAGCATCAGATACACCAATGCTAACATCATACCAATTCTGAGGATAAGGTTTTCTAAAACCAATATTTTCTCCTCTTTTCTCAGCATACTCTTTTAACTTCGTCCAAAAATCAAGTTGCATTCTTTTTGTTTTAGTTAATTTTGCATTTTCAACACTAGTTTTAACTTCTTTAGACCAATAATTTGGTTTTTCAATAACATTGATTTTAGGTGCATAATTAGAGTTGTCTATCTGCCACAATTCAATCTGCACCAAAAAAAAGCTGATTTCATTATTTGTACTCTCATTTAACCACTGGATTGCTTTTTGATGTTCTTCCTGACTTTCTTTAACTATCCAAATTACAATATCTGCTTCAACACCTGCAGCATAAGTGATAATTTTTCCAAGATGATCATGATTAGTCTTTTCTAACTGATTTTCAATTATAATATCATTCCCTTTATTTGATTCTTCCGCAAGCATATCAACACTAAACCGACCAACACTTGCTTCAGTTTCTAAAACTGATATCTCAATACCGATCTCATCACCTAATAATTCAATATTATCTTCATTAGATAACCACTGAGTAAAATCATAAGCTTCATGAGCCCAAGCTTCTCTTAAATCAACTTTTTTTAACCTAGATAAATTAATATCCATTCTAATACACTCCTAATAAAAATTTTTTTGATATCAATATTTTTTAAAAATTCTTTTTTTATAGATTTTTTAAGATTTTTAAAGCTTAAATTGCAATATTGAATTGAACTAATTTCTCACTGTTTTAATTGTATATAATTTGTTTTAGTTGATCTTCAAAAGTTTCATTTGGCGATAAATCTCCAGTTTCTTTAAATATTTTTTCCCATAGTTTTTTGAACAGAATAAGAGCTTTTACCATCAATTTTACAAATGATTTCTACACATGTAGTTCGTTCTGTCATAGTCAGTAATGCTGCCTGATCTTTAGTCTTTTTATCAATAACCGTGTCATTTCCCAGTGGCCAAATTCACTCCGGTCATTAATTCTTTCGGGGCGTTCATCAATGCTGGTACCCAGTTTCTTTTTGTTTTGCTTAACTCGTTTAGACTTTGAAGAACGTTTTAACTTCAATGGCAAATCAATGTTTTTAATCTCAAGTAGTCCAGTATCTATATAATAATAGAGAATTTTGGTACAAACCATCTCTGAACTTGAGAATTTATTATACCTTTTAGCTGAGCTACAATTAAAATCAATTGAATGATCAGAGTTGTAAAATTTATCTATCACATGTTCTATGAAATTCTCATATTCTAAGAGTTTAACTTAGATCCACAATTTTTACGGTTATTCTCATAAACTATATGGCCATTATCAGGAAAGTAAATATCAACTTTTTTATTGGCTTTTATTTGAGAAAATGTACCACGTTTCAATTCGTTTCTGATTGTATTAAAAGCTCTATTTAAACTTTTAACAATAGAATAAGCTGGCAATCCTTCGGAATGTAATAATGCAATTTGATCACGCTCATAAACATTTAGGTGTTTATTTTTTCGAGAAGTTGGTGTATCATTTAAGCAGTCTATAGTTTGCACCCTACTGTAATGTTTTTGTTTTGTGGTGATTCAATTATATTAAAGTTTGATCTACTATGGCATTTTTTTATTAAATTTTTAATTAATTCAAGTTCATTTTACAATTAAGCTTCTTTTTTAGTTGAATTTTCATCATCTTTTTTAAAATAATTCTATAAATATAAACATTCCTCAGAAATGAGATGATCAACAATTTTTTATATTAATTATGAATTCTTATAATATTTATCTTAATAAAATATCATTAAGTCATCAATTTAATCAAAATCTTGTTCAAATTTGTTACTATAAATTTCTATTCTAAGTTTTAATATCCTAAATTAATTAGAAGAAAATTTACTGGATTCTATAAAAAAAGTAAAACACATTTTAAATCCGTTTCTAAATTTTTCATGACTCAAACATTATCTTTAAGCTTTTTTAAATATTTAAAATTCCATTAATGTAAATACTTGCTTTTTATATAATGTATCAATATATATTTATAATATTTTGATACTTTTTTTTTAATAGAAAATATATTATACTACATTTAGCAGTTAAAACAATCTGAATTTATCAAACTAGTTTTTTTATTACTTTGAACTTTAATTTTTGTTTTTAATGAAACTTCATAAAAATAAACTCTTTATGATTTAATTAAAAAATAAACATAATTATTTAATAATTTTTTGACTTTTTATGTTTTTTTTTATATAATTAATTAAAGAACGTTTGTTCGCCAAATAATTTATAGGGAATGATTATTAT
>Ga0182238_1000487_pt1 | contig 11884 bp, 10 predicted proteins | sample hydfrates6_PW_90_FD_132439 | JGI IMG/M metagenome (GOLD analysis project Ga0182238, IMG submission 132439) | Subsurface microbial communities from deep shales in Texas, USA - hydraulic fracturing test 6_PW_90 | ecosystem: Environmental > Aquatic > Deep subsurface > Shale gas/oil reservoir >... | reverse complement strand
TTTCTTGCGCTCACGGGCCAGGGACTTGGCAATCAAGGATTGTGTTTTCTTGAAGCCCCATTTCGCCTTGTATTCAGCCGGAGTCAAGCCGTGTGTAGCCAAATGCCTCTTGGTCAGCACCTTAAAGGTTTTGCCGCACTCAAGGCACACAACACTCTTTTCCCGGATTGCCTTTTTCGGGTCAACAGCAGGTTCTTGTGGCTTTTCTTCTTCGGATTCCTGCTCGCCAGACTCCAAGCTTTTGAGCTTCATCGCAAGATTTGACACCATCGAAGTGATCTCTTCTTCGGTCATGTTGCGAACACCGGCTTGAGCCTTCACAATCTCCAAGGCTTGCTTCATGTAATCTTCCATCTTCTTCCTCCATTTGTTTGTGATTTTTTATTTTTATAGTTTTTCGCCCTCAACGTGAGTCCCAATTTATGCCTCTTGCATGAAAATGTCAAGTAGTGAAACTCAAAAAAATGCAAGTCTCAGATCAAAAAACTAATTTGGGACAAGATTATCAGTTTTTTTGTTTTTTTCTAGGAACTTAGGCAAACGATACCAAACCTATATTTTACCCCTTTAGCTTCATTTTCTTATGCTAAACACTGAGACAAGTTGCTAAAATTACTGTCTTCCAATAAAAAATGCCCCCCTATAAAATAATAGGGAGGCACTATACAAAATGATTTTTAAAAAGGGCAATTACCGGGGAGACGCCCCCTCCTGCTCTGCTGGATCATCTCTCCCAAATATCTTGGAGACAAATTTTCGGATTTTTTCAACAACCTGTTCCAATTTTTTCGCCAAATTGTTTTTGCTCTCAGGGTCAACCATGAGATCATGGGGGTCTTTGTCTCGCAAGGACGAACACAGTTCGGCCACCTTTTCCGCCATCTCTGTATCGCCGTTGTGGTCATAGTCTTTTTGAAGGTTTGAAAATGTTTTATTATCCAAATCATCTATTTTGTTAAAGAGTTGATCCATATTTTTTTTAGTAGCTTTTGAATTTTTGTCTACATTAGACTTCAGTTCATACTTGAAATCATTTCGAATTTTTTCTTTTTCCTCGTCTGTTTTCGCAATACTCATATTGCTTGCATGACGATCATAAACTTCTGAACTTTGAACCTTATCAATAAGGCTATTAATGTCAGCAATATCACTGATTAATTCAGTTCCAGCATGTCTAGCTTCTTCATTTCTTTTGTTTAACCATTCATTTTTTTTGTTATGGTCAAAACTTTCAATCGAATTACTTACAAGATTATCTTTTGCGCTACCAAAAAGGCTTTTGATAAGCCCTGCCCCTGCCCCAAGGCCGTATCCAATTGCATTACCAAAGGCATTTCCTTGTGCGGGTTGCCCCTGGGCCTGAGCTTGTTGTCGAGCCTGTTGCTCACGGGCATATTGTTCAGCATGTTCTTTTTGGGCTGCCTCGTTTATATTTTCTTGAGGTTTTGAAGCAGAAACACCACTATTTGTAGGCTTTGTAGTATTTTGGGTTGAGTGACCATCTTGATACCCAAAAATATCTTCTAGAAAATCTGCACCTGTTAAGCCAATAACATTTTTTTGAGGGTCATAAAAAGCAAGCCTCGTAACCCCATCTTCTTCAACTTGCTTAACCGTAATCCCTTGTTGCTCAAAGCTTTTTAGAAGATCATCAGAGCTAGCTGCGGATTCACACATTTTTTTTATGAGATCCATGTCATATTTCAGTTCTCCTACATTTTTAGTAGGATGCTCTAGACTTTCTCCCATTTGGTAGTCATCAAAATCCAGACCTGCAAACTCTTCTTCCAGGGCTTCCGCAGAATTGCCAAGCTTCATGTTTTTTCTCCTTCGGTTTATATTTTTGGCATTACATACAATATATCCAAAAAATAGCAACCCAAGGCAAAAAATAAAAAAGATATAGGATATAACAAATAATTATATCCTATATCTTTATCCATCTGAAAATATAAGTTTTTTTGGAAAAAATTAACGCCCAAGCTTTTCCGCAAGTCGCTCAAAAAGCATCTTGGTCATTGTCTCGTAGTCTTGCTCAGGGGTAAGTCCTTGGCCCTCAATTTTTTCCTGTTTGGCTTTATAAATTTCGCTATATTCTTTTATGCCAAAATATGACTTTAAAACCTGCTCTTCTTTCACAGAAATGATTTCATATCGTTTATATATCGCTAAAGGTTTTTCGACATTTGGATGCACAACAGCATCTTTGATGGGCATAATTTGTTCAGCATTAATATCTTCTCTAATTAAATCAATCTTTAAGTCATTTTCCTCCCATTTTTTTAGCTTTTCAAAATCTGTCATTTTTAGGTTGTTTTGTTTGTAACGATTCAATAAATATCGCTCAAGCTTTCCTGGTTCTTTTTCCTCGTATTTCACTTTAAGCCTTATATATTCAAAAACATTCTCTGGCAGATCACTTTTTTTGGCTGTCTGCTCTGATGCTCCTTGATCTGTATGATCTGTCTTGTTTTTATTTATCGACAATTCTTTGCTGTTTTTGTTTCCATAGATATAAAATCTAATCTTTTCTATTTTTCTACTTCCTTTTTTGGAAATCGGCTTATATGTAAAACCAATAGATGTTTTTTTAAACTCTTTTATATTTGGATCTAATATCCTGCTTTTAAATTTGCCATACTGTCGATATGTTTTTGAAACAGAAAGTATATCATACAACTCTTCTAAAAAACACTCAACAGTTCTGTGTTTAGTTTCGTTTTCATTTTGATGTGATTTTAAAAAACTATACAACCTTTGTCCGTATGTTGTGGCTATGCTCGAAAATTCTTTTAGTGCATATTTTGTAAACTCACTACATATATAAAAATGTTCTTTAATCAGCTTATTTATTTCAATTTTGATTTTTCCGTTGTCATAAAATTTCGCTGTAGGAAATATAACATGTCGAACTTCGAAATAGCATTTTTCATTTTTATCATAACCACGAAGAATAACCTTTTTATCTTGGAGGTTGTTAACCGCTTCCTTTAGTGCTTCATAATCGGTTCTTCCTTTTTTTTCTGTTGTGTCTTTTAAAATATCACTAACCCTAAATGTAAACGATAGACTTTGATTATTTTGGCCGTTCCCCCGCCGCCTATTTGTCTCACTGGCAATGTACGCTAAGACCCGAGACTCCCAAATATTGCTTATGTGTGGCCACTTGCCCCTGGCAAGCGCATTGGACATGGCCACGATCCTTGGTTCATCGCCACCATAGATCGGGGTGTAGCTTGTATCATCTGTCTTTTCTGACATATAAATTCTCTTGCAAGTTAAATTACATAGATTATACAAAACTAGGAGTTGACATTTATGGAAAGATCAAGGCCCGTTTCATCAGCAAAATCGTCAGAAAAATCTATGGTTCGATACCTGTTTCCATGAACATCTATGTCTGGCTGGCTAATAAAATAATCAACATCTAGCTCAACATCCTTTCCAAACTCTTCTTTAAGCCACTCAATTACATCATCGGCAGTAACGTCAAGCGTTATTCCAGGGGCACCATGTGTTTGAGCGTTTTTAATTTCCATAGAAATGTTCATTATATCCTCCTTTTTAATTTGCTCTTGCACAGCTTGAACTATCCATGCGTTCATGCTTTGGTCTGATTTTGCGGCGGCAATCTTAATTTTTCGGCGCAACCCACCTGGGAAACGTACAGTTATGTGATTTGTTGCCATTATGATTTCCTTTTTTACATCATTTTCACTTTGTCTAAAACCAAATGTAACTAATGACACCATTGGTGTCAATTTTTTTGGCAAACAAAAAAAAGGGGGATAATAGCGGTGGTAAAAAGGGATAATAGACTTTTAAGTTCCTATTTTAACTAGAAATACGCTAAAAAGTGGTAAAAAGGGATAATAACCCTTTTTGTCTCTGAATTAATTGAAAAAACTCACAAAAAAAGGAATTCCAAAATAATGGCAACACAAAAATATTAGACCTTTAAGTGTCTGTTTTGATTGGGTATACACTTTAAACCGACAAGACGGGCAATCGGAAAAGTGACAAAAAAAAGCAGCGGCAATAGACAGAAAATATAGTTTAAACAATGCAACTGAGGGATAATTAGCAAAATCTCATTGAATTAATTGGAAAAATTTTAAAAAAGACGATTAAGGCAATGTGGGGGGGGCAAAAAAGGTCAACCTGGAAAATTAACGCCCGGAAGTCGTAAACACTTTAGTCTTTGAATTTATTGAAAAATATACAGAAAGAGGCAAGCAAAACCAGCGGTGGTAAAAAGGGATAATAGACCTTTAATTATCTATTATAACTGTAAATACGCTGAAAAGTGGTAAAAAGGGATAATAGCAACAGCGGAAAGGGTGTTTTCAGGAGTGGATACGCAAAACTGCGATTTTCTTAATTGTTTGTTTTAACTGAATATTTCTCGAAAAGTGGTAAAAAGGGATAATAGCGGTGGTAAAAAGGGATAATAGACCTTTAAAGCCCTGTTTTAACTAGCAATACGCTGAAAAGTGGTAAAAAGGGATAATAGCGGTGGTAAAAAGGGATAGTAGCCACAATAAGTGCCTTGTTTTATTCGACAAAGTGCCGAAAAGTGGTAAAAAGGGATAGTGGTGGTAAAAAGGGATAATTCAAAAAGTGGTAAAAAGGGATAGTAAGCTCTCTAACGTCCCGAGAATATTAAAAAATATTCAAAAATAGGCAAATGCCGAAAAGTGGTAAAAAGGGATAGTAGTGGTGGTAAAAAGGGATGGTAATGCACCCCAACTTTCCGAAATAAATGGAGATTTCCGCCCATGAAACCTCTTATAAACTGTAGTTATAAGAAAACTACGTTACAGAGGCAGGGTCGGTAGGTGTTTTTTTTAAATGGCCATGAAGAGAAGAAAAAGCACTTCGATCACACCAGTTTCCACCTTCATCCCCCTCTTTCTCATCCCTTCGGGGGAAAAGGCAGAAAAAAACAAATAATACTAGGGGTATAAAAAAATTTTTAAAACATTTTGACATGTTTTTTTGGGTATTGTATATAAAGAATCACGCCAAAGGGAGGGCTGTGGGCACATCCTGCATCATAGCGCAATAAACGGGGGAATCATGACTGGTACTTTAAGCTACGACTCGGCTAAATCTTTGTTTTCGGGGCACCTTTTAGAAATTATCCGCTCTGTAATGGCTGAGAATGTTGCGGATATGTCAACAGCACAAAACACAATCAAATCTGAGATTGAACGCTTAGATTCATATTTGTCGCGTTTTCAAGGCAAGGTTCCAGCTTTCCACAAAAAAGCGGTCAAGTTAGGAACTGAGAAGCGTGATTTTTTGACCTCATTAGCCCAAAATTTTTCTCTTTTTGAGCCAGCATCAAATGAAAGCGAAGAAGATTCAAAAAAAGCAGATTTTACCCCCCAAGAATTTCTTTATATTCCAAAGCAAAGCTTCCTCACAGATACACTTGAGCAAGAACCACTCAAACACGATGAACCAACCGGAAAAAACCACCAAGAAAACACAGAAGTAGAACCACAAAAAATTGAAAGCGACATGCCACTTAATTCTTCCGCTGAAACTAAAAAATCAACAAATCAATCTGAATATGACATAGATGCACCTTATTATATTGAAAGCGAAGAGGGAAACAGTGAAAATATTAACGATCAGTCAGAGCAAATAAAAGAAATTTACGAACAAACAAGAATAGATCATATAGCCTACTTGTTGGACAAGTTCTCTGAGTATCATGCTCAGGGGAAGGGTCTAGCTCACCAAGATGGGGCTGGCAATGACTATCAGCTTTTTTATCGTCCCAAAGAGGATGAACCTTTTAAATTTTATCATTATAAAGATGGTGAAATTGAAAAATATCTTTCTTTTCCCAAAACCCGCCTTGCAATAAACTACTTTGCAGACCTTATTCCAAGCTTTGGTTTCCGGCCTGACTTGCCAGAAAACATAGAAGATTGTGCAAATAAATATTTTTTCTATAAGGCTACTGCTCGGCCTATTGGCTTGGGAACAACGCCAAGAGACTATGTGCGTTTTGAAAACACTGGCGGGTTTGGCAGTGTTGTTTTTGATAGACCTCTAACAAAAGAAGAACTGAACCATTTTGATCTTAGGCCGCTTCGTTATGCAGACAAAGATGAAGATCAAAAAGAAGATGGTTTCACTTCTAATAAAGAGTCGCAAACATCGGAAGACATAGAAGCAAGCATTAGTGAAGAAAAAGCTATCGAAAATGAAAAAATATCAGACAATACTGTGCAGAATTTTAATTTTGACCCTTTAAATGAGATTCCTAAAAAATTAGAGTCTGGCTTTGAGATTTTTAAAAAAACAACTGCAATACAAAAAAGCCCTGAAGAATTGATGGAATTTTACAAAAATACTGTGTTGCCCTCTTGTCTAAAAACCACACAAGACCAACTTGAAAAAAACCTTCAAGAAAATCATGACACTCCCATGTTGCACATTGGGAATATCGGTGAAATTGAAAAATTAAAAGCGAAACAACAATCTGACAACAGAGAAAATGTAACATATCTATACTACAATATATGGGGCGAAGATACAAAGGGAGACACATATCATTTTAAACAGATAGGGCCATACAAATATACGACAAACCCAACATCGCTTGTCTCTCCTGAAGAAGTAAAAAGCCGATCTAAGAAAAACAGAATGGAAGCCAAAGAAGAAAAAAATAGGACTTTGTGGGCTTTAGAGGAAATTAAGAAAAAACATAAACCCACCACAAAACAAAGTAAAACATCTAAGCAAAGTAAGGACAATGATGCAATTGAAGAAATTTGCAAAAAAGAATTTGGCAGTCACTTAGTAAGTGGAACTGTCGAAAACTATATAAATGAAGGACTTTCAAAAGAGGATGCAATAGACAAGACAAAACGCGCAATTAATGAAATTGTACAAAATGGGATACCAGAAAAACATATTGAAAGCATAAAAAATGCTGATAAAATCAAAAAGAAACAAGAAGTAGAGAAATTAACATCTCAAAAAGGAAAATCAATTTATTACTATATAATAGCAGAAGATAGTGATAAAAACCAAACATATCTTTTTAAGACTGAACCTTATCATTTCTTAACATCCAATCTGGATGAACAAAAAGATGCCAGGGGGAAGGCTACTGAAACAGCGAATCTTTGGCTTGTTGCATGTCGTATTTTAAATAGCCAAAAAGACTTGGAGACTTCCAACACAAAAGAAAATCATAAATTTTTAGGTCAAGAACAAAATCATAATGAAAATCAACATAATGATTTTGCCAGCCTGACATAGTTACATTAAAAAACCCACACCCCCTTCGCAGAATACGGCTAGCCGCCCATTTGTGGTTTTGATGGAATTTCAATACCTTAAATGAGCGGCTAGCTTCTTTTTGGAAGGGTTTTTTGATTGACAATATAAAATTTTTGGATATGATATATCTTATACCAAACAAAATCACCAAGGAGTTTTTTAAATGAAAATTTTGGTATCCATTTTTATGGTTTTGGCACTGCTTGTTCCTGGTCCTGCTTTTTCAGCCAATGTGCAACCTGAATTTGAAAATAAGGTAGTTGAAGTTCTAAAGAAAAATCCAGATTTGCTTTTAGAGCTTGTAAACAAAGCCGCTCAGGAAGAACATGAAAAACAAATGATGAGCCAGATTGAAGATTCTATCAAAAATCCAGTATCGCCCAAGATTGATCCTGACCGTCTCCTTTTTGGCGAATCTGAGCCGAAGATTACTTTTGTTGAGTACACATCATTTCAATGTGGATTTTGTGCTCAATCAAAAGATTTGATTGAAAAACTTTTTAAAGAGCACGATGGGCGCATCGGGCTATATATTAAGCACATGCCCCATTCAGAGGTTGGAAAAGCAGAAGCTAAAATGTTTGAGGCTCTTAGGATGCACAGCAATAAAGCGGCACGAGTTTTCTTTGGTTATGCATATGACAATATGAGTTCGTTCCAGGAAAATCATGAAAAAGCTATGGACAGTTTTTTAGATTACGCTCAAGATGAAGGGTGGATTAAAAAAGATCAGGTGTTGGCAAGCTATAAGTCTGAAAAAGTTAAAAACCTTGTTCAAGACGACTTAAACGAAGCTGAAAAATTTGGTTTTACTGGAACTCCCGCTTTTGTAATTAACGGCGTAAAAATTGAGGGGATGCAAGATAAGGCTTTTTTTGATAAAGCCATTGAAGCAACTATAAAATAAATAAAATGATCGGGCTTGCTATGTGTGCAAGTCCGATCATTTTATTTTTAAAAAACAAATATATGAACTAACCATTGCAAAATTGGGGAGATAAAAAAATGAGCTTGCGGAAAATAAGCCCCTATTTTTGGCAGACACAAAAACAAATTGAAATGTCCATTGAAGCAAAATTGGTATATATCTATATTTTAACTTCACCACATAGTAGCGGCCCTGGTTGTTATTATTTGCCCCCACTTTACATTGCCAATGATACGAACTTGGACATCAAACAAGTTGAGTCTGGCATTAACGAATTAAATAAAAGCGACATTATATATTATTGTTATGCCACAAATTGGGTTTTTTGCCCTGAATACCTTGAGAATAATCCGATTCGGAACATCAAGATGGGGATTGGTTTCAAAGATAAAATCGAGGCAATTCCAAGCGATTTTAGCGGCTATCAAGAATTTTATAAAGAAATGCAGAAAAATAAAGACAAGTTGCCCCATAATCTTTTAGAGATTTTAGACCATAAATATTCTAAAAATAGAAATATTTATGGTGAAAAACAAAATGAAAAAGAAGAACCAAAAACTCAAGAGAGATACAAAAACAGGTTCCAAGAACAAATTAGAGCATTTGCAAAAAACACAAAAGACAAAGCTAATTTAAAAGAGTTGGATGATAATGAAGAAGATATTGAAGAGGACGAGAAAATACCAAGTGTTCCTGTAAAAAAAATTATTGAACTGTATCACTCAATTTGTCCTGGGTTATCAAAAGTAAGAGCGTCTGGAAAACAATTGAACAAGCTTATTAATACAAGATGGAAGGAAGCCAAAGAACGACAAAACCTGGAATGGTGGGAAGATTTTTTCCAAAATTATGTACGCCCATCAGATTTTTTGATGGGACGGGCTACTGATTTTCAAGCCAATCTCACTTGGCTTTGTCGTCCTCAAAATTTTGAAAAAGTTGTTAATGGCAATTATGTCAATACAAAAAATAATTCAAAAGAAAAATTTAAACACAACTCCACAAGATTTAGGCGAAATGAAACTGCTGTCAATGAAGCTCTACAGGAACTTGATTTTTCAAGAGAAGCAATAGACTTGTCAGAAAACGAATTTGCACCTACTCAATACGCTATCAATTAATTTTAAATATGGAGACACCCCATGCTTAACTCTCAGCAAGAACAATATATAGCAAATGTGTTGCTGGCAATGGCAGAGAACTTTTCTGCCGAATTGTCTACGCAAGGCGTTAAGTTATATATGGGGTGTCTCCGCGAATATGAATTTGAACCTTTAAAAAAGGCACTTTTTAATATTTTAAATACGAGAAAATATCTAAAAATGCCTACAATTGCAGAGATTCGTGAAAATGTATATGGCTCAAAAGAAGATGTTGCAGAGATTGAAGCATCCAAAGTTTGGTCGGCAATAAGCAGATATGGCGCATATAGAAGTGTTTGTTTTGACAATCTGACCACTCAGGCGACAATTCAATCTTTTGGTGGTTGGCCTAGTCTTTGTCATGCTTACAAATCAGATCAGCAACAATTTTTCAGGAAAGATTTTATTAGAATTTATTTGGCATGTGACAGGAAAAACATAACGCATGTTGGATATTTTCGAGGAATTATTGAAGGCAATGGCGGAGTTGATAAGTCGAAAGTTGTAAAAATTGGCGACAAGAAACAATGTGAACAGATCATGTTGCAAGATAGCAAGAGTTATGGGCAAAAATTTTTGGAAAATCTTAAAAATTAGGCAAAGGGGGGTTCACAGAATTCACCCTGTTTTAGTATTATTGGCTTTGAGTATAAAATTTGGAGGTAACAAATGGGATCGGCAAGACAACCGATGCTCTCCAATACTGGTATTGATGCACTTGATTATTGGATTGAGTGTGTCAACATGCATGGGGACAGCATAACTATAGAAGATTTGGAATATTTGTTGGAAAATGCGCCAAAGGAAGCCAAGCAGACCAGCGACTATTATTATATGCTTGGTTGGCTTGATATGATGTATGCTTCAAAAAATAATGGATAAGGATTTTTTTATGGACAAGAAAAGACATATTTTGATTATCTTTTTTTTGTGTCTATCGTTTATTTGGATAGACTATATGCCTTGTCACGCAAACGATGAAAATAGCATTGCAGACAAGGCTTTTAATCAGTCACTTCAAAACTATGTTCCTCTTTCCCCGGAACAAATTGAACAACTCCAAAATAAAGTTCAGCAAACGAATGAAGCGGTTCACTCTGCTTCGCCTCCAAAAATGAGCAACAGGACTCGCCGTTTTGTGCTTGATTCTGGTCATGAGCCACCTGTTTTGAAAGTTGCACCAGGATACGTTTCAAGTATCGCTTTTTTTGATGTAACAGGAGAACCTTGGCCTGTTACATCAATTGTTGTTGGCAATCCAAGCTATTACAATGTGCAAAAGCCTAAAGATTTGAAACCAGGGAATATGCTTATTATAACGGCTTTAAAAAAGCATGTAGATAGCAATATTGTCTTAACCCTTCAAGGTCATGATATGCCTATGACTATACAACTAAAAACAATTGACAGGAAAAAAGAAGCAACAACCGATGCCACAATCGCATTTCAAGCCAACAAAAGAGGGCCGCTTGCAGAGGAACCACAAATTGGCCCTGAGCTTGATCCTACAGTCGATAATACAATGTTGTCTTTTCTAGATGGGGTTCCCCCTTCTTCTGCAAAACATAAAATTGTTATTCCTGCAATCGAAGGTGTACATCTTTGGAGTTATCAAAAAAGCTATTTCCTCCGAACTAAATATTCCGTTGTTTGGCCCGCCTGGGTATCCATTGTAAAAGGGGTTGGTGGGGTAAATGTTTATAAGTTTTCAAAAAAGACCCCCTCAGTGATGTTAAGCAAAAACGGGAAAACTGTTTCCCTGAAGGTTGAAAATGATGGCTAAGAAAAAACGAGTACGTCCAAGCGGGAAGTGGTTTGGAGTTATGACAGTCATGTTGATTGTCATAGTTATTCTGATTGGTTTTTATTTTGTTCTTTCGAATAAAGCTAATCAAAAAAATGTTGAGGTTGATACAAGAGCTATGCACTCTAGGCAAGAAAATATACCTGGAGGGCAAGGAACAGAAAATTACAATAAAAAATTAGAAGAAATGAACCAAAAAAAAGCGGATGAAGCTTTTGAATCTGGCAAAAGTCACATGTCAACCGTTGTGGGTGAAAATAAAAACAAACTAAATGAGCTTGAGGCTTCGCCTGAAAAAGAATCTAGCCAAAAACAAAATCGACAAGTTGTTTCCAAGCCGAAAACCAGAAAGATTGATATTGACCAAAACCCCACACAAACAAGGCAACAATACAATCGAACACAAGAGATTCGGCGCCGCCAGATTGAAACAGAACAGGAAAAAATAAGCAAATTATCTTCGGCTTATAATAGTCAAATTCAAAATATTTTGGCTGAAATGGATTCAAATTTACAAGCTGCTCAAGTGACTGTTTATGGAGATCAAGACCTTGGCGTAAACCAACAAACACAAGGCCAAACATCTGCTCAAAACAATGCCAATCAACAGCCAGTAAATCGCGCACAATCCAAGCTTGGCCTTGCACCTGGGGATGTGCTGTATGCGCGAAGCGATATTCAAATTAATTCGGATGTTCCCGGCCC
>Ga0182238_1000486_pt1 | contig 11924 bp, 8 predicted proteins | sample hydfrates6_PW_90_FD_132439 | JGI IMG/M metagenome (GOLD analysis project Ga0182238, IMG submission 132439) | Subsurface microbial communities from deep shales in Texas, USA - hydraulic fracturing test 6_PW_90 | ecosystem: Environmental > Aquatic > Deep subsurface > Shale gas/oil reservoir >... | reverse complement strand
CTGCCCGGACTCGTCATTGTGGGAAGCGACAGTCATACCTGCACCTACGGTGCCTATGGTGCCTTTTCCACCGGCATCGGCAGAAGCGAAATGGCCGCCACCTGGGCGACGGGGCAGATCTGGTTCCGTGTTCCGGAATCGATGAAGATTACCGTCAAGGGATCCTTCAAAAAAGGCGTGGCCGCCAAGGATCTGATCCTCAAGATCATCGGAGACATCAAGGCTGACGGGGCCGATTACATGTCCGTTGAATTCCATGGACAGGGCATCGCCGACATGTCTCTGGCAGAGCGCATGACCCTCTGCAACATGGGAATTGAAATGGGCGCGAAAAACGCCGTATGTCCACCTGACCAGAAGGTTCTTGACGCCATCGCGAAAAACGCCAAAACCGACAAGTGGGAAGCCATCTGGGCGGACGATGACGCGGAATACGTCAAGGAACTCGAATATGACCTGGATAATCTTGAACCCGGCGTCGCGAGACCCCACACGGTGGACAACTATGCCCCCGTTTCGGAAGTCGCCGGCACGGAAATCCACCAGGCATTTCTCGGAAGCTGCACCAACGCGAGGATCGAGGACCTGCGGGCGGCGGCGGAGATTCTGAAGGGCAAGGAAGTGGCCGTCAGGACCATCGTCATTCCAGCTTCATGGGAAGTCTACAGGCAGGCCATGAAGGAAGGCCTGATGGACGTGTTCCTTGATGCCGGCTGCATCCTCAACAATCCGGGATGCGGACCCTGCATGGGGAACCACGAAGGGATCCTGGCCCCCGGAGAAACCTGTATCTCCACGGCAAACAGGAACTTCAAGGGCCGAATGGGCAACAAGGAAAGCTTCATCTACCTCGCAAGCCCCCTGACGGTGGTCGCTTCCGCCCTCAAGGGCGCCATCACCGATCCGAGGGAGGTGCTGTAGCGATGAAAGTCACAGGAAAAGTCTGGAAATACGGCGATGACGTCAACACTGACGTCATTTTCCCGGGGAAATACACCTATACCGTTTCGGAACGGTCTGAAATGGGTCAGTACGCCCTGGAGGACCTGGACCCCGAATTCACCAAAAACGCCGAACCGGGAGACATTATTGTCGCCGGGAAAAACTGGGGATGTGGATCCTCCCGCGAGCAAGCGGTGACCTGCCTCAAGGAACGCGGCATCGCGGCCATCGTCGCCAAGGGCTTCGCCAGAATCTATTATCGCAACGCCCTCAACGAGGGACTCCCTATCGTTGTGGCTCCCGAAGCCGTGGATGCGATCGAAGCCGGTGATGAAATCTCGATCGACTTCGACAAGGGTGAGATCACCACGCCGAAGGGGTCCTTCTCTTTCCCGAAATACCCTGATTTTGTCAGGGGACTCATTGAGGACGGAGGTTTGATTCCTCACGTGAAAAAGTCCCTGGGTCTCAAGTAGCGACCACACGAGGTGTTCCCGGCGGCCGCACAACGTCGGCCGCCGGAATACAAATTTTTTCAAGGAGGTCATTATCCATGGCAAAAAGAAATGTCATGCAGGTTAAAGACAAGAAAGACCGCTATCAGGTTTCCTACATCCCTGGAGACGATTCTGGCTTCGACGTCATGGAAGCAGCGATGATCGTCATGCAGGCCCTGAATCCGCCGATTGAATGGGTTCGCGCCGACATGGGATGGTGCATGTGGGAAAAAGCCTGCAAGGAATATCCCGAAGGCGACCCGCGGCGGAATACCGTCCCGCCCGAAACCTTCGAGAAAGTCAAAAACACCGATGCGACTCTCATGGCGGCCATAACGTCAAAATCCGGGGTCAAGGGATTCAAGTCTGCGATACTGCAGATGCGGCAGGCATTTGATCTGTTTATCAATTTCCGCCCGGCAAAGCTCTATCCCGGCCTCACCACGCCGCTGAAGGGCGATCCCAACATCGACATCGCCGTCTTCAGGGAAAACACGGAGGACCTCTACTCCGCCGTTGAATGGCGTCCGCTCCCGAAGGAGATGTTCGACCTTCATCCCGGCATGGAACGATACAAGGACAAGGAAGAAGTCGCCGTTTCCTGGAGGGTCTTTTCGAAGGAAGGCTGCGACCGCATCATCCGGGCCGCCTTCGAGTACGCCAAGGCCAACGGTTTGACCAGCGTCGTGAGCTGCAACAAGGCCAACGTCATTCGGGCCACCGACGGCATGATGAAAGAACGCTTCCTCGAAATCGCCAAGGAATATCCCGAAATCGAGGCCCGCGAGGAGAACGCCGATGCGACGGCCATGTGGCTTCTGAAGAATCCGCAGAACTATCAGGTCATCGTTACCTCCAACGTGTTCGGCGACATCCTGTCCGACGAAGCCTCGCAGCTTATCGGTGGCATGGGCTTCTCACCCAGCGGCAACATCGGGGAAAACACGGCACTCTTCGAACCGAGCCATGGCTCGGTGCCCAAGTACGCCCACCAGTACAAGATCAACCCCTGCGGCATTCTTATCACCGCGGCCATGATGCTCTACTATCTCCGCCTCGACGAATACGCAGAGAAGCTTGAAAAGGCCATTGGTGACGTCCTTGTCGAAGGGAAAGCGCTCACGTATGATATCTGGCGTGACAGGGGTGACAAGGACTGGGAATCGAAAGCCGTCTCCACTCTTGACATGGCAAAAGCCATCGCTGCGAAAATCGATCCGGAATTCGACAAAAAGGCCGATGAAATCTGCGCCAAGGCGAAGGAAATGTGTGCGTGGGAACATCTGGCGTGACCCGGTGATCGTCGGGGAAATGCCCGCAATGGCATTTCCCTGAAGCGGATCTTACTGATTTTTTTCGGAGGCAGGAGCGTTTCAGGCTGCGAACCAGGAGCCACGCCGTCAAGACGGTTTGATCGCTCCTGCCTCCGTTGCATTGGAGGAATGGGAATGAAAACAGCCCAGGCAGGGACCCTTGAATCCATGGATTGCCTGGTTACCGCCAGCGAAGTGGACAAGGGCAGAGGAATATCAGTTTCAATGGAGGGCGCCAGTGTTGCCAGGTTCGGTGCCGCCATACTCAAATCAACGAAGGAAACCCTCAAGGAGATGGGCGTCAAGGACTTGAAACTGTCCATCCAGGATAACGGCGCTACCGATCTCGTGCTCAGGGCTCGGGTGGAAGCTGCGGCGTCCCGGCTCCTGGAAGGTGATGGCCGATGAAACTTCGAAGAACCAAACTCTATCTCCCCGGGAACAATCCCAACATGCTCCTGCGGGGACACCTCTTTCGGCCGGACGGCGTCATCCTGGATCTTGAGGATGCCGTCTCCATGTCCGAAAAGGATGCGGCAAGAATACTCGTCAGGGAAATCCTCAAACAGGGGGAATTCGGGGAATGTGAGGTCACAGTCAGGATTAACGGCATGGACACCGACATGTGGCGCCGGGACATCGAAACCGTTGTGCCCTGTGGAATCGACGGAATTCGTGTTCCAAAAGCTGAATCCCCCAAAGACATGCAGATACTCGATGAAGCCCTTTCCGAAATCGAGGAAAATTCCGGCATACCCATAGGAAAAACCCTGGTCTTCTGCCTGCTCGAAACGGCTCTGGGCATCTGGAATGCCTACGATATCGCCACATCGACCCCAAGGATTGCGGGAATCTGCCCCGGTGGCGAAGACCTCCGGGCGGACCTCAAGACAGACAGATCCGATTCGGGTGAGGAGCTGATCGGTCCGAGGCGGATCGTCGTTCTTGCCGCCCATGCCGCAAAGGTCGACGCCCTGGACACGGTCTATTCGAACGTCACCGACGACGAAGGGCTCCGCCGGGAAACAGAATGGATCAAGCAGCTTGGTTTTCAGGGCAAAAGCGTCATCCATCCGAACCAGATCCCCGTCATCCACGACGTGTTCACCCCCACGCAAAAGGAAATAGACCAGGCCCAGAAGATCGTCGCCGCGGCAAAAGACGCCGCCAGGAAAGGTCTGGGCGCCGTTTCCGTCGACGGACGCATGGTGGACAAACCTGTCGTCAAGCGGGCCGAATACACCCTGCAACGCGCAGGGCTCCTCGAGGGAGGTGAGTAGGACATGGCTGTCAATGCAGCAGGACGAAACATACCGAACACCATACCGGGCTACGGAGACGTGCTCCCTTTCCGCGGATACACCAAACGCCTTCCCAAGGGCAACAGGGTCGGAAAGAAAAACCGGGCCGCCTTCAATACCAAAACCGACAAGACGCTTCCGAACATCAAAGCCGCCATCAAGGCTTCCGGTCTCGAAAGCGGAATGACCGTCTCCTTTCACCACCACCTTCGTAACGGGGACTACGTGGTCAACATGGTCCTGGATGCCTGCTACGAAATGGGCATCAAGGATCTCGTCGTGTTTCCCACGGCTCTTTTCGGGGTTCACAAACATCTGACAAAACATATCCAAAAGGGTGTCATCAAACAGATCCAGGGGTCCGTCAACGGCCCCATCGGCCAACTGGCCTCCGAAGGCGGCATGGAGCTGCCCGTTGTTCTCCGGAGTCACGGCGGACGGCCAAGGGCGGTCATGAGTGGTGATGTCCATATCGATGTAGCCTTCGTCGCGGCCCCCACGGCAGACCGGTACGGGAACCTTACCGGCGCCCACGGCGAATCCGCCTGCGGTTCCCTCGGATATGCCCATACCGATGCCGACTTTGCCGAGTGTGTCGTCGCAGTTACAGACAACCTGGTCAGTTACCCGGCCCTGGACATTCAAATTCCGCAAACCCAAGTGGACTACGTTGTGGAAGTCGACAAGATCGGAGACCCCTCAGGCATCGTTTCGGGAACAACCCGGGTCACCAGGGATCCCATGCGCCTTCTCATCGCCCGTTATGCGGCTCTCCTGATCGAGGCAAGCCCCTATTTCAGGGAGGGTATTTCCTTCCAGACAGGCGCCGGCGGCATTTCCCTTGCAACGGCGGCATATGTCAGGGAAGCCATGAGAGAGCGAAACATCAAGGGCAGTTTCGGACTCGGCGGCATCACCAGTTTCTTTGTCGGCATGCTTGAGGAAGGACTTTTTGAGCAGATCCTCGACGTCCAGTCCTTTGACCTGTCTGCCGTTGAATCCATTTCACGGAACGCAAAACATGTCGAGATTTCCGCCGACTGGTACGCCAATCCCTGGAACGCGGGTTGTGTGGTCAACATGCTCGATACCGTTGTCCTCGGAGCCACCGAAGTGGACAGGAAGTTCAACGCAAACGTCAACACCGAGGCCGACGGAGCCTTGCTCCATGGCATCGGAGGCCACCAGGATACGGCCAGCGGCGCGAAGCTGACGATCATTACCACGCCCCTTTTGCGGGGAAGGATCCCATCGGTGGTCGATTCCGTCTACACGGTGACCACCCCGGGTGAAGTCGTCGATGCCGTAGTGACCGAATTTGGAGTGGCCATCAACCCCAATCGGAAGGATCTCATCGAGGCGGCAAAATCAGATCCGGAGATTCCGCTGGTTTCCATCGACGATCTCGTGGAGAAAGCCGAGAAGCTCACAGGCTCCATGACACCCGTCGAGGTGGAAGACAGGATCATCGGCGTCGTCGAGTACAGGGACGGTTCCGTCATCGACGTCGTCAGGCAGTTGAAAAAGTAATAGAACAAGCGGGGGCCCAAAGTGCCCCCGCTTTCCTCAAGACCCTTCGGAACCCCTTGCCTTTTCCCTTGAATGTATGTTTCCATGAAGCATGTCCCCTTCACCCGGGTAGAAACCTGCCTGCTCCTGGTGATTTGAGGCGGATCATTTGTAGAGAATCGTACCAATTACGGAGATGTGCAACGGGAGTTTGTCCGACAAAACAATACTGAAGTCTGGAGTGACAGAAACAAAAGCATGGAACAACTGAGACACATTCTTTCACGCATCGACGGCAAGGGGTACAAGGCCTACAAGGACCTTCAGGGGAAACGCTTTTCCTTTCCCCGATTTACATTATCTGTCCAGTATGTCCAGGGAGATCCCTTTGCCTCCCCTTCCCAGATTGCTCTGTCCATCCCTCTTGCAAAGGCCAATCTCCCGAAGGATCTGATCTCCGGAAAAGTCCGACGGACAGCCATGGAAGATTTTCTGGCCCGCTCCGTCAACGAAGCCTTGAAAAAGATTCCCGAAAAGCGAAGAGGTTCAGGCAAAAGCGGCATGATCGCCATAGACGCACCGAAACAGGAAGTCCTGGAACGAAGCTGTATCCGTCTTTTCCCTGAACGTCTGGAAGCCAGGCTCCTGGTCGGGCTGCCGGCAAGGGGAAGGCGCATCGCCGGTGACGAGGCATTGAAGATGTTGACCATGGACCTGCCGAAGGTGGCCGAAGCATCTTTATTCGGCGAGGCCCTTCCCGAAAATGCCATGAAACGTCACGTCCAAACCGTGGAAGATCAGGAAACACTCCGCCATGCCCTTGAAGAAAAAGACCTGGTGGCCTTCGTGGCGAACGGAGCCTTGCTTCCAAGGCGAAGCGGAATCGACCAGCGCCCCCTTGCCGGAAACAGGGCTGTCCTTTTCGAAAGCCCCCCTTCACTGGAAGTGGAAATTGACACGCCAAACGCCGGGAAAATTCGAGGCATGGGGATACCAAAGGGCGTAACCCTCATCGTTGGAGGAGGATTTCACGGGAAATCCACCCTTCTGGGTGCGCTGGAACATTCCGTCTACAACCACGCTCCCGGCGATGGCCGTGAAAGGGTGGTCACCATCGGCTCGGCGGTAAAAATCAGGGCTGAAGACGGTCGGAGAGTAGAAGGAGTTGACATCTCGCCTTTCATCAACAATCTCCCCTTCGGCAGGAACACCACTGGATTCAGGACAGACGATGCAAGCGGAAGCACCTCCCAGGCCGCCAATATCATGGAGGCCCTCGAGGCCGGTTCAAAGCTGCTTTTGCTCGACGAAGACACTTCGGCCACAAATTTCATGATCCGGGATGCCCGGATGCAAAGGCTCGTCGCAACCGAGCGGGAACCCATAACTCCCTTTATCGACCGCGCCCGCGAACTTTATGAACAAGACGGCGTCTCGACCATTCTGGTCATGGGAGGTTCGGGAGACTATTTCGACACAGCAGACCAGGTTATCATGATGGACCATTACCGTCCCCGAGATGTTACCGCGGAAGCACGGGAAATAGCCGAAGACTTCCCGACCCTCCGGGCACCGGAAACACCTGACGGACTCAAAACCGTGCCGACAAGGATCCCACTCCCGGAAAGTTTCGATCCCAGGAAGGGACGAAAGACGGTCATTCGGGCACGAGGGAAAGGCCACATTCAGTTCGGCCGGACGACGATAGAGCTGGACCGGGTGGAACAGATCGTTGACGAAAGCCAGACGCGAGCCATAGGAGACATCCTGTTTTTCGCATTGCGGGAAGGAATGATCGACGGGAAGCGCTCGATCCGGCAAGTCCTGCAGGCTGTGGAGGAACGAATAGATGGTGAGGGACTGGACGTCATCTCCCCCTTCGGCAGACCCCTGGCTGAATATGCAAGGCCAAGACCGCAGGAAATATCGGCCGCCGTCAACCGGCTCAGGACTCTCGCCGTTGGACGATAAAGTCTGCTAGACTTGTCGCGGAGGTGCGAAAACCCTGCTGAAAAAACACCGAAAAGACCTCGATGAATTTCTGGGCACCCTTTCGTCTCTGGGAGGAAACATCGCAGCCGAGCGGTTTTTTCCAGACCGACCGCCGCGCTTCGGCGAATGGCCGGATATCGATGGAAGATTGCGGGAAGCCTTCACCCGGCGAGGCATCGAAAAACTGTACAGCCATCAGGCAAGGGCAGTCGATGCCGCCCTGTCGGGTAAAAACGTCGTGACAGTAACGCCCACTGCCTCCGGGAAAACGCTCTGCTACAACATCCCCGTGCTCGACGCGATTCTGAAAGACGAGGCTGCAAGGGCCCTCTACATCTTCCCCACGAAAGCCCTGAGCCAGGATCAGCTGGCGGGACTGTACAGCCTCATTCAGGAAGCCGGCGCACCGGTCAAGACTTTTACCTATGACGGAGATACTCCACCATCGGCACGGACAAAGCTCCGGGCGGCGGGACATATCGTGATCACCAATCCGGACATGCTGAACACGGGCATCCTTCCCCATCACACCAAGTGGATCAAGCTTTTCGAGAACCTGCGGTATGTGGTCATCGACGAGCTTCACACCTACAGGGGCGTTTTCGGATCCCACGTGGCAAACCTCATCCGGAGGCTCAAACGGATCTGCGCCTTCTACGGATCGAATCCGCAATTCATTTGCAGCTCCGCAACGATCAGCAACCCGAAAGACCACGCCGAAAGGCTTCTCGAGGAGCCCGTGGAAATCATCGCGGAAAACGGCGCACCAAGCGGTGAAAAGCGGATCGTTCTCTACAACCCTCCCGTTGTGAACAGCCAGCTTGGCATCCGGAAATCATCGCTGAAAGAAACGGCCCGCATTGCCGGGGATGCCGTTTCAAACGGAATCAGCACCATCGTCTTCACGAGATCCCGGATAAATGTCGAGCTGCTTCTTACCTACATCAGGAGAACCCTCCGCCAAAGCGGACTGCCTCCGGAGTCGGTCGCCGGCTACCGAGGAGGCTACCTTCCCAACGAACGTCGCGAAATCGAAAGGCGCCTTCGGGACGGCTCTCTTTCCTGCGTGGTCAGCACCAACGCCCTGGAGCTCGGAATCGATATCGGATCCCTGGAACTTGCCGTACTTCATGGATATCCCGGAAGCGTGGCTTCCACCTGGCAACAGATGGGACGCGCAGGACGCCGAAGCGGGATCTCGGCCGCCATCCTTGTGGCATCGTCTTTTGCGCTGGACCAGTTTCTGGCCTCACGCCCCGAGTATTTCTTCGGCGCATCCCCCGAACAGGCAAGGATCAACGCCGACAACCTGTACATCCTTGTGAACCACATCAAATGCGGGGCCTTCGAGTTGCCTTTCAACAAGGGGGAATGTTTCGGATCCGAAGACCCTGAGGAAATACTCGAATACCTTGAAACCCAGGGAGTTCTTCACCAGGCAGGGGACAGGTATCACTGGCAGGCCGACTCGTTCCCCGCCGAATCCCTGTCACTGAGGAGCGCCACAAGCGAAAATTACGTAATCATAGACATCACCGAAACTGCCAGGCCCGTCGTCATCGGGGAAGTAGACCGTCCCAGCGCCCCCATGCTGATCCATCCTGAAGCCATCTACTTCCATGGCGGCGAGGCCTACCAGGTTATGGAACTCGACAGCGAAGGCATGCGCTGTTACGTCAAAAAAGTAGACGTTGATTACTACACCGACGCCGACATGGCTGTCCGGTTTCAGGTTCTCGATACCTTTGAGTCAGGAAACATGTGGGGCTGGGGCGAAGTGCTCCTGGCATCGAGGCCGACGGTGTACAAAAAGATCAGGCTCCATACCCACGAGAACATTGGCTATGGGCACATTCACCTCCCGGAGGACCAGATGCATACGACGGCATGCTGGTTCGCACTGCCTACGGGAATCGTCTGGGAAGGATGGTCCGAGGACCGCAGGAGCTCTGCCCTGACGGGCCTTGCCCATCTCATGAAGGGTACGGCACCGCTCTTTCTCATGTGTGACCGCCATGACCTCAGAATCCACAGCATGGTGCGCGATCCGTTCCTCGGCGGCCCGGCCGTCTATCTCGCCGACAACTACCCGGGAGGCGTCGGCCTTGCGGAAGCCGCTTACGGTCTCCGGAAGAAAGTTCTTTTCTCAGCCCTTGAAGCCCTTGAGGGATGTCCTTGCGAAGATGGATGCCCCGCCTGCGTCGGGGCCATGGGATCCCGGATGAATTCGAAAAGAGATACCAGATTCCTCCTGGACACGCTCCTGGAGAAAGGCAAGACAAGTTCATCAGAAGGAAAGGAATTTCGCACAGAACAATGAGTGAGAAGATGGAACGCTTTCGGCGGCTTGAACGGCTTCTCGGCCCTGCAAGACCTGAACCCTCTTCAGACACGCCGCGCCATGTCAGAGGCCTTCCCCAGGGAGAATGGCTGGACGAAGGCGTCTTCCTCGTGGAAAAGCGGTTTCCCCTTTCCCAAAGACACGGGGCGGACCTTCTGGAGGACATCCTTGGCGCGGGGGAAATCCTCCAGGAGTGGGGGGCTACGGAAAACCCCGTCTTTCTGGATCTGGAAACCACCGGCCTTGCCGGAGGAACGGGGACCTACGCCTTCCTTGTCGGTGCAGGCAGGGTCATTGACGATTCCTTTGTCGTCAGGCAGATATTCCTGAGCACACCTGAAGCCGAAAGCTACTGGCTTGACCATCTTTTTCAATGGACCGGTCCCGCTACGGGATTTGTTACCTACAACGGCAAGCGTTTCGACCTGCCCATTCTCCAGTCCCGTTCAATCCTGAACAGGAGAACGCCACCTGCCGCTGACGAAGGTCACCTGGACCTTTTGCACCTTTCCAGGTCAATGTGGAAAGGACGGCTTCCCGATTGCCGGCTCGCAACGATAGAAGCAGGAGTCCTGGGCGTCAAAAGGGATCACACCGATGTTCCAGGATGGCTCGTCCCGCAATATTATGCCGATTTTCTGAGAACCGGCGATGCCGGACCCCTTTCGGGAGTTTTCGTCCACAACATGACGGATATCCTCTCCCTTGCCTCCCTTGAGGCCAGGGTCGCGGCCCTGCTCAGGGGAAACACTGCAAAGGCAGAAGACCTTCTCCGGGCCGGCGATCTCTGGGCTTCCCGCGGACAACTTCATCGTGCGGAAAGGCTTTGGCACCTGGCAGGAGGAATCTCTTCGAAAAATGCGACACAAGCCTGTCTGAGGCTTGCCTTCGCCGCAAAACGCCACAGAAGATGGGAACAGGCGGCGGTTTTTTTCGAACGCAGCCTGGAAGACCGCTCCTCGCGGATTACAGCTCTTGTGGAGCTTGCAAAAATCTTTGAACACAGATTCCGCCTTCATGAACAGGCTCTCGAATATGCGGAAAAGGCCCTGGAAAGCCATCGGGAGCTCAGACCATATGTGGAAGCCCGAAACTGGTCCGACAAAAGGATAGAACTGCTTCACAGGATCGCAAGACTCCGCAAAAAAGTTCCTCCGGCCTCTTCCGAAGGCCCCAATACCGGTAACGCTTCAAATGAAAAGGCCGACAAGGTTCTGTAAATGTTATAGTTGGGAAGAAAACAGTTTCCCTGTGCTGCTACCACAGGCCGAAAGGCGAAACATCCCTTTCGGGCACGAAGGGAGAACCCGAGGGAGGTTGAAACGATGCACGTTCCGGCACATATATTCAGGGAATATGACATCAGGGGCAACGCGGAGGAAGAACTGACCACCGGTAATGTCCGGGCCATAGCTCACGCCTACGGGACCTTCCTTGCCAGAGAGGGCATAACCAGGATAACCGTTGGAGGCGATATACGTCCCTCCACCGGCCGTATCAAGGGAGACGTTATTGAAGGTGTCACCGCCGCCGGGATCGATGTCATCGACATAGGAACCGTCACCACTCCAATGCTGTACTGGAGCCTTTTTCATTTCGACCTCGATGGCGGCGTCATGATCACGGGAAGCCACAACCCACCGGAATTTAACGGCCTGAAGCTGGCCTACGGAAAAACAACCCTCTACGGCGACCAGATCCGCAACATCCACCGCATGATCGAGGACGGCGAATTCCTGGAATCCACAAATACGGGGAGTTTGTCAAGGGAAGACATCAGCGGCGCATACATCGACATGCTTGCGTCGAAAACAACGCTCGGCGCAAGAAAACTCAAGGTTGTCACCGATTCAGGGAATGCCACGGCGGGCCCCTTCATCAATGACTTCCTCAAGCGGGTCGGCTGCGAGGTAGTGCCCCTCTTTGCCGAACCCGACAGCCGTTTCCCCAACCATCACCCCGATCCGACGAAACGGGAGAATCTCGTTCAGCTAATCGAAACAGTCCGGCAGGAAAAGGCCGACGTCGG
>Ga0182238_1000485_pt1 | contig 11926 bp, 11 predicted proteins | sample hydfrates6_PW_90_FD_132439 | JGI IMG/M metagenome (GOLD analysis project Ga0182238, IMG submission 132439) | Subsurface microbial communities from deep shales in Texas, USA - hydraulic fracturing test 6_PW_90 | ecosystem: Environmental > Aquatic > Deep subsurface > Shale gas/oil reservoir >... | reverse complement strand
ATGATACCCGGGAAAAAGAACAAAATGACGATTCCCCGGTTCATCCCTTGCGGGAGCGTTGTCTGTCCGCCTGAAGGCCCTGGGACTGGAAATGGTCCCGGGAGAGAGCATGTTTTTCCCCCGCCAGGACGGAAGCTGGCTGCGCATCGACCTCAACTATACCCCGGTTATAAAGGATTTTGCCGACCGCAAGATATTGCTGGCGGAAAAGATGTATGTGCAGAAGTGGAAAAAGGAGCTTGAGGATACCAGTATAGATGTTTGCCCCGCCTTTAACTGGGATGCGAAAAGTGTCTTGGAATGGATCGGGAGCAGAAGCACCCGGGATATCCGGATATGGAAGCATGACCGGCCCTTTTTTATTTCCATCGGGGAGATAAGCCTGGAGTTCAGGGCCGATCTTATTGTCAAGATTTCCGGGAGGGGGATGTATATAGTGAATTTTGTCTCCGGCTCCGGCAGCGGTGAGCTGGCTCAGAATTTTCTGCGCAGTCTGGGGCTAAAATATTCTGAGTTCCGGGTAAGAGATTCCGGCCGGGTGGAGCCGGCATTCAGCAGGATGAAGCCCTCCAGCATCTATGTCCCCCAGGAGGATCGGGCCAAGGCTGGTGATTTTTCCCGGACAATGTCTTCCGGGAAAAATACCGGCAGGGAAAATATCCGTATGAAGGTGCTTGAGGATGGGGAGCACGAACTCATCATGTCCTTTGATCTTAAAACCGCACCCGACGGCCGGCTGCTTCTTTCCGGGAAAACCGCCAACCCTTATCTCTTCGCCATGCTGAACGCGGCCGGGCGTGATTGCCTTATGCTGCACTGAGAAAATCCATATTAATTTTTCATCCAACCACGCTCATGTGCCGGGTTCCCGTCTCAGTTTGGGATTTTTAATGTGTCTTTCTGCGTCCCGGGATGTTTTTTTATCCAGATTCTCTTGCAAAGCCCGGGCAAGGTCCACCCCGTGCTGGTTGGCCAGGCAGGTGACAACGAACAAAACGTCGGCCAGTTCGTCTCCCAATTCCTTTTCCTCGTTTCTGTCCTTGAAGCTCTGGTCCCCGTGCATTCGGGTCAAAAGCCGGGCCACTTCCCCCACTTCCTCCATTAAAACCCCCAGGTTGGTAAGCTCGGAGAAGTAGCGTACCCCGTAGCTGCGCACCCAATAGTCCACGAGCTTCTGGTATTGTTTCAGGCTTAGTTCTTCATTCGGGTTTTCAGGCATATCTTCATCTTTTTCAGGTTATAAATTCGAATTTGTCCACGTCAAAAAGCCCTTTGTCGGTTATTTTCAGACTGGGTATGACCTCAAGGGCCATAAAAGAGAGCAGCATGTGCGGGGCGGTGAGATTGCTGCCCATTTCCCGGGCGGAGCGGGTCAGTCTTTTATAGGCGGCTGCTGTCTCCTCCCCGGGCCTGTCGCTTATTATCCCGGCCACGGGCAGGGGGAGGATGTCTTCCTGCCCGGGGCCGGCGGCGGAGATTCCTCCCCGGGAGCGCATTATCATGTTCACTGCCCGGCTTAAGTAGTGGTCCGAGGTGCCCACGGCCACGATATTGTGCGCATCATGGGCCACGGAGGAGGCGATGGCCCCGTTTTTAAGCCCGAAGCCGCGGACAAGGTCCAATGCAGGCCGGGCCTGTTTGTATCTGTTTACCACCGCAATTTTTAGAATATCCCGGGATGGATCCGGCTGGATGTTTCCATTTTTGATGCTCGGTTCAAGAAAGGTCTTTTTGGTTATAAGAGAGCCCTCGGTAGCCTCAATAATCGGGAATTTTTCCTTTTTCCCGGGCAGTTCAAAATCCTTATCCTCAAGCGTATACGGGGTGAAATTGTTTATTTCCGGAAGGGCTATCTCCGGGATGTCTACTTTTTCCCCGTCATATACGCGTTCCCCGTTAATCCAGGTCTCCAGGACCCGCATCCGGGTCAGGTCCCGGACAACTATGAAGTCGGCCGGATCTCCCTTTTGCAGAAGACCCACATCCAGGCGGTAGTGCTTTACCGGGGTGACGCTTGCCGCCTCCAGGGTGTCCATGAGATCGTATTCCAGGTTAAGGGCCCGGAGGACGAGGTTGTTTATATGTCCCTGAATCAGGTCGTCCGGATGTTTGTCGTCGGAGCAAAACATTATTCTGCCCGGATATTTTTTTAAAGCCGGGATGAGTTCATCAAAGTTCTTGGCAGCGCTGCCTTCCCGGATGATGATCCGCATCCCGTATTTCAGCTTGTCCATGGCCTCCTCAAGCCGAAAGCATTCGTGATCCGTGCTGATCCCGGCGGCGATATATCTTTCAGCCTCTTCTCCCATCAGACCGGGGGCATGTCCGTCCACGGGTTTGCCCAGTTCCAGGGCGGCCTTTATCTTGGCCAGGACCTCCTTGTCCGCATTCAATACCCCGGGCCAGTTCATCATTTCCGCCAAATAGGACAGATCATCCCTTTTAAGCAGCTCGGCCACGGCCACGGCATCCAGTTCCGCTCCCGAGGTCTCGAACGGGGTGGCCGGGACACAGGAAGGCACTCCGAAGTTGAATTTAAGGGGGACTTTGCGGCTGTTCTCCAGCATGAAATCGATTCCGGGCACTCCGCATACATTGGCGATTTCGTGCGGATCGGAGACGGTGGCCACCGTCCCGTGCCCCAGGGCGATCCTGGAGAATTCCGAGGGAACGAGCATGGAACTCTCTATATGTACATGGGCGTCCACAAATCCGGGCAGGATGACTTGCTCCGGTATATCCTCCCCGGTTTCCCGGACCGAGGAGATTATCCCGTTTTCAACGCTGATTGTCCCCTTGAACTTTTTCTTGTTTACCGGATCAATGATTAGGCCGCTTATTTTGTGCATTGTATTCCCAGTGGCTGAGCCCGGTTTCAGGTTTACCCCACTTTTACTGCCCGTGTTTTTTTATCAGCATGTTAAACCCGAGGGAGATGAAAAATCCGGTGCTGGCCACGGCTATGATGCACGCCCCCGAGGTTATATTGAAGCTGTAGGACAGATACAGGCCCAGCATGCAAAAGACAAGACTGTACGCGCAGGCCTTGAGCATCATCCAGGCCAGGGAGCGGCTTTTTCCCCGGGCCAGATAAGGGGGGATGGAAAGCAGGGCGATGACCAGGATAAGTCCCACCACACGGATGAGCATGACCACGGATACAGCGATCATGGCCAGGAGCAGAAAATAAAGGGGGGTTACAGCTACTCCCTTGGTCCGGGCGAAATCCGCATCAAAAGACATGAGCAAAAAGTCCTTGTAAAAGAAAAAGGTCAGGATAAGAATACATACGATCAGGATAAGCATTATCCAGATGTCAGATCTGGGAACGGTGAGTATGCTTCCGAACAGATAGCTCATAAGATCCACGTTATACCCGGGAGACAGATCCAGAAGTATTATTCCCAGGGCCATACCCGAGGCCCAGAGCACCCCGATGACCGTGTCCGAACTCTCCATGTTGCGCATGCTGACCATGGCCATGATAAGCGCGGCCAAGACGATTATGCCCAGGGTGCAGGGCATGACCGGCAGGCCGAGGAAAAAGGCCAGACCAACTCCGCCGTAGGCGGTATGGGCGATTCCCCCGGAGAGAAAGACCAAACGGTTGACCACCACCAGGGATCCGATAATGCCGCAGGCGATACTGGCCAGCACGGAAGCCAGTATTGCGTTTTGTATGAAGGTCAGTTCGAATATGTGCATTATTCGGCACTCGGGTTTGTTTCCGGGGCGACATTGACCTTTTGAATATATCTGTCCATGGGGCAGGAATGGTGATGTACTCCGTAAAGCAGGGAGAGCATTTCCTCGTTTATTTCCTTGCCCCGGGAATGAATTACTTTCTTGTTCACGCAGGCCACGCTGTTTATATTAAGGGCGGTTATGCTCAGGTCATGGCTGACCACGATTATGGTCAGGTCCTCATTCAGGTTGCTCAAAAGCTCAAAAAAGCAGAAGCGGCCTTCGGGATCAATATTGGAAGTGGGTTCGTCAAACACAAGCAGTTCCGGGTTGTCCACCAGGGCCCGGGCGATGAACACCCTCTGCCTCTGCCCCCCGGAGAGCCTGTCCATCCTGCGCTGGAAAAACTCCTCCTCTATGCCGGCCTTGATCAGGGAGGAGCGGGCGGCCTCGCGTTCATCGCGGCCAAAAGAGATCCCTTTCTTGTGGTTTTTTCGCATTCCCAGAAGGACGACCTGCTCCACGGTTATGGGAAATCCGTGGCGGATATTGCTGTGCTGGGGGACATAGCCGATCCTTTGCGCGGAATGCTCCGGAGAGCGGCCAAAGACCTCCACTTTCCCCTGGTCCGGCTGGAGCAGGCCCAAAAGGATCTTGAGCAGGGTGGTTTTCCCCCCTCCGTTGGGCCCGATCATGGCCAGGAAATCGCCCTTTATAACGCGCAGGTGCACATTCTCCAACACCGGGTTTTCCCCGTAGGAAAAAGAAACTCCGTGCATGTATACCGGGGTGGGGGAGTTCTTATTTTTCTCGGACATGATTATCTGAGCGCCTTTTGTATTTTTTCCGCCGCCTGGAGCAGGTTCTTTTCCCAATCCTCCGCCAGGGGATCGATTTTGACCACTTCACCCTTGATTTCGTCCGCGATAACCCGGGCGCTCTTGGCCGAAAATTGGGGCTGTACAAACACGGTTTTTATCCCCATTTGTTTTGCTTCCTGGACCATGGCGCTCAACAGGCGCGGTCCGGGGCTTTTCCCGCCCCTTTCTATGGCCAGTTGCCGGAGTCCGTAGCTGCGGGCCAGATATCCCCAGGAGGGATGGAAGACCATGAACCTGTTTTTCCCCGGATTTTTGCAGAACATGCGCAAAAGTTTATCGTCCACCTCGTTAATTTCCCGGGCAAAGGCGGCGAAATTGCGTATATAGTCAATTTTATTCTTTGGATCGGCCTGGATCAGGCCGTCCCGGATGTTTTCCGCCTGGATGCGGACCAGGGAAGGGGAGAGCCAGATGTGGGGATCAAGGATCCCCTGCCCGTTATCTTTTTGGTTTTGTTTTACCTGTACTGGGAGTTTGCCGATTCCCTTTTGGGTCTTAATCAGTTCTATTTCCGGATTTACTTCATTGATCTTGGGCAGCCAGGAGTTCTCAAATGGGACTCCGATCGCGAAATAGACCTCGGCCTCGGTCAGCTTGACCATCTGCACCGGAGTGGGCTCATATGTGGCCGGGCTGGCCCCCGGCTGAACCATGGCCTTGACCTGGACATGTTCCCCGCCTATTTTGCGCACAAAATATTTCTGGGGCAGGATGCTGACAATGGTCATCATCTTTTCCCCGGCACAGTGAGCCGGCGGGGCCGAAAGCAAAAGGACCTGAAAAAAAGCAGCCGTGATAAGAAGCAGTTTACCGGTGTTCATGACTTCCGCCGATTTTTTTGTTTGGTTTGTGGTCCCGGACGTATCCGGAACAGGTGGGTTGATTTTAAATAAGCCTTATCTAATTTTATTTTAGGCAATGCTATCATGGATGTAAACAGTATTTTGCTGGCCCTGGGCTTGACCGCGCTGGCCGGATTGTCCACGGGGATCGGGAGCGCCCTCGCTTTTTTCGTCCGCCGGACCAATCCCAGGATGCTCTCCCTGTCCCTGGGATTTTCCGCCGGGGTGATGATCTATGTTTCCTTTGTGGAAATAATGCCCAAGGCCCGGGAGTCCCTGCAGTCCGGCATGGGTGATATCCCCGGGGCCTGGGTAGCTGTGGGGGCGTTTTTTGCCGGTATGGCCCTTATCGGGATAATAGACAAGCTGATTCCGGCTTACGAGAATCCGCACGAGGCACATCGCATCGAAGATTTGGGTCGGGAGAAGCAGAAACTGGAATACGCCGACCTGTACAAGACCGGGGTCCTCACCGCCCTGGCCATTGCCGTGCACAATTTCCCGGAAGGCCTGGCAACTTTTGTGGCCACTCTGGAGGATCCCGGCCTGGGGATACCCATTGCCCTGGCCATAGCCATTCACAATATCCCGGAAGGCGTGGCTGTCTCCGTCCCTCTTTACTACGCCACCGGGAGCAGAAAAAAGGCTTTCACCCTGTCTTTTCTTTCCGGACTGGCCGAACCGGCCGGGGCCCTGGTCGGCTTCATTTTTCTCATGCCCTTTTTGAATCCGGTTACTTTCGGGGGGGTGTTTGCCGGGGTGGCCGGTATAATGGTTTTTATTTCCCTGGATGAGCTCCTGCCCTCGGCCGAGGAGTACGGGGAGCACCATTTGGCCATAATCGGGCTTATTGCCGGGATGGCGGTAATGGCCCTCAGTCTTTTGTCTTTTTTGTAAGGAGTCATGCATTAGGGGCCGCATTGACAAGGACCAAGTATAGTAATAGCAGATTATTTTTCAGGTGCCCTGCGGGGCATAATAGGGAATCCTGTGTAAATCAGGAGCGGACCCGCCGCCGTAAGTCCTGTTTGATTCCGGTCTCATGAGGTTCCACTGTCCGGCACTCACTTTCCACGGGAAATGTTTTTGGGATTTAGATGCAGCCAAAAAGCCCAAAATTTCCTCGAAAGTGAGTGCCGGGCGGGAAGGAAGAGGCCGGAAGGGACAAGCCGGAAGACCTGCCTGAGTCGGTTGGAGAATTTCCGCGGACAACGGGACATTTGTCCGGGGGAAAGCATGGGGTAAAAACGGAACCCTTTTGTCTTTGCTTTAAGGACAAAAGGGCTTTTTTTTTTGCCCTGTTCAGTTATGTCCCGGAATATTTAGGAGGAATATAAATGGGTTTTAGTAAAATTGCCGTCATGTGCGCCGTTTTTGTGTTTTCTTTTGCCGGTCTTGCCTGTGCGCACGGGCATCATGGGCATAAGGAAAAGGAGCCCAAAACCGGAATTCTTTTGGTGTCTTTCGGAACCAGTGTGTCCGAGGCGGAAAAGGCCATGGAGAATATTGAAGCGGAAACCAAAAAGAGGTTTTCCGGCATACCGGTTAAATGGGCATATACATCGGGCATAATCAGGCACAAGCTGTCCGAAAGAGGCGAGGATATTGCTTCTCCGGCCCAGGCCCTGGCCGATATGCTGGAAGAGGGGTTCAACCGTATCGCGGTGCAGTCGTTGCATGTTATTCCCGGCGAGGAATATTTCGCGCTTTTGCAAGAGGTGGAGGCCTTCAGAGAAATTGCCCCGGATGCCCGGATTTCCCTTGGCCATCCGCTCATGTATTCCCATCAGGATATGCAGAAGGTAGCCGGTGCGGTTATGGACGCAAGCAGGCCGTATCTGCAAAAGGGGCGGGCCGTAGTCCTCATGGGGCATGGAACCCACCACGCGGGCAACATCTATTATCCCGGCCTGCAGGATTATATCTCCCGTCGTTCAAATTCCGTCCTGGTGGGCACGGTTGAAGGGGCCCCGACTCTGGAGCAGGTAATGAGTGATCTCAAGGCGGCACAAGAAAAAAAGGTCTGCCTGATGCCGCTTATGTCCGTGGCCGGGGACCATGCCCGAAACGACATGACCGGGCCGGAGGATGAATCCTGGAAAAGCCGGATGCGGGCCGAAGGTTTTGATACGACCAGCTTACTGAAGGGGTTGGGCGAGGATGACCGTTTTGTCGCCCTCTGGCTGGATCACCTTAAAAATGCCCTGCACGAGGTTGAGCACCACTGATGAACGTGTTCGAGGCCCGGCCGTATATTCTGGCCGGGCTGCTTCTTTTTATCTCCCTGGTTTCCGTGTACCTGTCCCTGCTTATAGGTCCGGCGGATATCCATGCCGGCCAGGTCTGGGAGGCGCTTGCACACGGGATGGGGATTTCCGGTGCCGGGCAGCCGGATTCCGGGGTGCTTCTGGTGGTAAACGAACTTCGCCTCAGCCGCTCGGTCCTGGCCTGGCTGGCCGGAGCAGGTTTGGCTATTTCCGGTACCGTGTATCAGGGCATACTCCGAAATCCCCTGGCTGACCCCTTTACCCTGGGTGTATCAAGTGGAGCCGCCTTTGGCGCGGTTCTGGCCATTTATCTGGGATGGGGAGCGTTTACCGTGGCCGGGTTTAGCCTCGATCCCATTCCGGTTGCCGCGCTTGCCGGGGCTCTGGCCGCGCTTTTCGCGGTCATTATCATGTCCCGGGAAAACGGGTATATCCGCAGAGATACCCTTGTTCTGTCCGGAATCGTGGTGGCCACGTTTCTGGGTGCGTTTATTTCCCTTTTCAAATCCCTGGACGAGGAATCAGTGGCCGGGATCGTGTTCTGGATAATGGGCAGTTTTCAGGGCCGCTCCTGGGAGCATGTTTTTTTGTTTTTTCCCTATTTGCTGGTCGGGGGATCGATTATTTTTGTCGTGTCCCGGGAGCTGGATATCCTTTCCCTGGGAGATATCCAGGCCAGACAGCTGGGGGTAAACACCTCCAGATCCCGCTTGATTTTTTTGATCTGCGCAAGCCTTTTGGCCGGGGCGGCAGTGTCGGTATCCGGGATAATCGGGTTCGTGGGCCTGGTGGTTCCCCATCTGGTGCGCATGATAAGCGGGGCGGAGCACAGACAGCTTATAGTCAACTCCGCTTTGGGGGGTGGGGTGCTGCTTTTGTGGTCGGATGTTTTGGCCCGCTCTATTATGCCCCACGGCGCGGAATTGCCGGTTGGGGTGATTACCGCGCTTATTGGCGGGCCGTTCTTCTGCTATCTTTTGAAACTCCGTTCCCGAAAGAGTAGTTTATGATAAGCCTGAAAGGCGTAAGCTGCGGCTATGAGGGCCGGACGGTTTTGGAGGATATACATCTGGAGCTGCTTTGCGGAGAGAAGGCTGCCCTTATCGGACCCAACGGATCCGGAAAGACCACCTTGCTGCAGACCATATCCGGCTGTCTTCCGCCTATAAGCGGAGAACTCAGGCTCGGGGGTCTGGATGTCTCCTGCATGCGCCCTCGGGAAAGAGCCAGGGAAATGGCCTGCGTGCCGCAGGACATGCATACCCCATTTGATATCCGGGTCATGTCCCTGGTCCTTATGGGCCGCTATCCGTATGTCGGGGTGTTCGGAGGTTATTCGGACCAGGATAAGGCCAAGGCCTGGCAGGCGCTTGCGGATACCGGTTCTCTTGAGTTGCGGGACCGCTCCTGCCGCACCCTTTCCGGGGGAGAGCTGCAGCGGGTACTTATTTCCAGGGCCCTGGCCCAGGATCCGGGCCTGCTCCTTCTGGACGAGGCGGCATCCAATCTGGATGTGGCCCGCAAGGCGGAGATCTTTGGTCTTTTGCGCCAGAACGGAAGCAAGGGTTTAAGCGTTATGGCCGCGGTGCACGATCTGAATCTGGCCGCGCTTTATTTTGAGCGTCTCATTTTTTTGAAGGGAGGAAGGATTGTTCAGGACGGACCGGTTTCCAAGGTATTTAACTCGGAAGTGTTGTCCCGGGTTTTTGATGTCCGGGTCAGCGTGTTCATCCATCCGGAAGCGGGCTTGCCCCAGGCTTTTTTTGTTCCTGATTCTTGCGGCGGTGCCGTTTGAGGCAGTTGCCGGGCAGGTGTGCATTGTCGATGACATGCAGCGCCAGGTGTGCCTGGACCGGCCGGCAAAAAAAGTTATCGCTCTTTATGGCGCTTTAAATGAGATTGTAATCTCCCTTGACCTGGGAGACCGGCTTGTAGCCCGCACTGTTCAGGATTCCGGTCTGCCGGGAATGGAGGACAAGCCGTGCATTGGAACCCATATGCGGCCCGGAATGGAAAGGGTCCTTAGTCTGAAGCCGGATGTGGTTCTGCAGATGGGCGGGAGGTCCCGGGCCAAACGCAGTGTGCGCAATCTGGAGCGCTTCGGGCTGCAGGTGGCTTTTTTCCGGGCCAACGATTTTTCCAGCCTTTTTTCGGTTATAAATCGGGTGGGCAGGCTCCTCGGGGCCGAAGCCCGGGCGGATTCTTTGATCCGGGACATGCGCGGGAGGCTGGAAGCGGTAAAGGAGAAAGTAAAGGGCCGCAGCCGTCTCCGGGTTTTCTTTGAAGTCAGGTATCCGAATCTGCTGGCAGCCGGGCGCGGGAACATGGTTTCCGAGGTGATAGATAAGGCCGGTGGGAGAAATTGCCTGGAGGCGGAGCGCAAGATCGTCCGCCTGAATGAGGAGGAGTTGATAAGAAAGGCACCGGAGGTCTATCTGGTGCAAAAAGGCCCCATGAATCCGGACCCGGTTCCTGTTTCCTCCAGGCGGCATTTCCGGACCCTTCCAGCGGTGAAAAACGGCGAGGTTTATGTGGTAAACGAGCTTCTGTTTTCCCGTCCCGGGCCGCGCAGCGTGGACGCGGTGGAGAAGCTGGCGGGAATATTGCATCCTAAGTTGATGGATTAAAATTTTAGCTGAAGACGAACAATTTATTAATGGACTGAAAAGTATTTCCTGTTCCTTTCACCGGACCATGTCTCCATGCCCTCCCGGATCTTTCTCACAAGCTAAAACAAGTATACGTTTTTTTATATCTTTTGCCGAATGCGATAGATTTTTTGGCAATTACTTTTTCCCGGAGCTTGATTCCATTTGATTTTCAAGGCAATGTTATAAAAAAATCAGGACTTAACCGGGCTTTCCCGGCATAGGGATCATTTTTTATGCACCAACCTTTTGTAATCATCTCCGCTTCCGGTCCGGAAGAGGCCGGGGACCTGGCCGCGACCCAGCTGGGGGTTTCCGTCGAGGAACTGGCAGTGACATCCCTGGGAAAAGGGAAGTACAGAGCTGAACTCCTGGACCATGACGCTTACCTGCAGGTGGAAATATCCGAGGACAAAATGGCGGCCACAGTGGCTGAGTTTGTTCCGGCCAGGGGGACGGGCGGAAACCTGACCCCGGAGGGTGTTCTTTCCGGGCTGAAACAGGCCGGAGTGCGCATCGAACCGCCTGCGGAGAGGATCGCCGCCTTGGTGGAAAAAATGAACCGGGGCGAGGATGTGTTCAATGCGGTCATTGTCCGGGGCAGGAAGCCCCGGGCGGCCCGGCCGGCCGCTATTGAGCCGGATGGTGATTATGAGTTCCCGGTTTTTCCGGGAGAGGTGATAGGCGAATATGTTGCCCCGCAGCCGGCAAAAGAGGGAATATCTGTCACCGGAGAAAGGAAGCCTGCCGAGGGTGAGAGCAAACCCAGGGATATTGCATTCCCCCCGGACGGGGGCTGCCGCCTGGAATCCGATAGTTCCCGGGTTATTGCCGAGCATTACGGGCTTGTTTCCCTGGAGGAGCAAAAGATAAGCATCAAGCCCCTTATTCAGGTGACTGAAGATAATATGGCGGTCAAAGCCACCGTGTACTCGCATACTTTTTCCGGAGACCCAACCACCGCAGAGCTTTTCCGGGACGTGCTTGCCCGGATGCAGATCAAGGCCAAACTGCGGGAACAGACCCTGATGCAGGCGGTTAAAAAGGCGGAGGAACAGAACGCCCCGGTAGAGGATGTCTATTTGTGCCGCAGGCTTCTGCCCAAAAACGGGCAAGACGGCCGTTTCGAACTCGCGGTCAAGTCCGCTTTGGATGTGGATTCGCCCGGGCAGGAGGATTCCAGCGGCAGTGTGGATTACCGGGCCCGGGATATGATTCGCTCTGTTCAAGCCGATGATTTTTTGGGCAGATTGATCCCCCCCCAGGCCGGTGTTCCCAGTCAGGATGTGTACGGCCGGGCTGTCCCGGCCAAGGACGGCCAACCGGCCCGGGTCCAGGCCGGGGAAAATGTCCGGGTTTCCGAGGACGGAAGTGAATTTTACGCCACTGCCGAGGGCATGGTGGTTTTCCTGGACAACACCCTGAAGGTTACCGAGGTCTTTGAGGTAAACGGGGATGTGGACCTGGCCGTGGGTAACATCAATCTGGAGCGGGGGTCGGTGTACATTTCCGGCTCGGTTCTGGGCGGTCTGAAAGTGGAAGCTCCGGGGAACGTGATTGTCGGAGATGTCGTGGAAGACGCGGTTATTGTTGCCGGGGGAGAT
>Ga0182238_1000484_pt1 | contig 11940 bp, 8 predicted proteins | sample hydfrates6_PW_90_FD_132439 | JGI IMG/M metagenome (GOLD analysis project Ga0182238, IMG submission 132439) | Subsurface microbial communities from deep shales in Texas, USA - hydraulic fracturing test 6_PW_90 | ecosystem: Environmental > Aquatic > Deep subsurface > Shale gas/oil reservoir >... | reverse complement strand
CCATTGAAATTCACCTTCTTTTAATTAAATAAAATTCGTGAACCAATCTATTTACCATAACTATTTATTAATATCAGATCATTAAATACCAAATGCCACATCTCATAACTTATGTTGTATTGATGTTTTACTTGAGCTTTATTTTTTTCTTAAATTGTTTTCCCTTTTTATTTTTCCATTTTAGATAAGCATATGAACATTCATAGATTTTCTTGAGTATATCTTCTTTTATATCACTTTTAACATTTATATTTTTTATTTCTTGAGGAGGCAAAGAAATATTAGCAACTTTTTCCGATCTTAAACAACCAGCAGCAACTTTTTCAGTTTTCATATTTTTTAAATCAAATTTTGTTTTACCAACTTCCAGATATATATCCCTCATAATTTTATTTATTTGAGAATTATTTATTAAATCTAGATCTAAAATGATTTTGCCACTATTGAATTTTTCCATCACACCAGGAAGAATTTTATTTTTAGAATTAATTATAGTTTCTTCGTTGTCGCCATAAGCAGTTTTTTGATAGAAAACTAATTTACTATCATTTGTTTCAACACTTATTTTACCAACTACTTTGTAAAAATAATGTTTAGCCCAAATACTAATTACACCACCAGCAACACCAAAAATCATACTTATAATTATATTACTCCAATGAATATTTTCCATTTATATGTTAATCCGCCTTGAAATGCGGCCTCCTCCTTCTTTATTCTAAGAGTTAGTCAATTATTTCGCATTAAAATTTATAAAATAATATCAATCCCATAATCTCTACCTGTTAATTCTCTATGCTCCCAATCAATAGGAAATGCTAACGGTACTTTCCTTCTTGCTGCAGTATCAATATCATGAGCTTCTGGGCGGATTAAAATAGTTGAAATTAAATTCTCCCTTCAAATGATATTCAAGATAATATTTTGGGTTTTCTAATATTATCTTTCTTCCATCTGTATCCACGCACATTATCCCAGCCGAATTTTTTTATATAACTAATGGTTTCCTTTTTACATTCCTCTATATTTCTAGTTTTATATTTGCTAACTAACTTTACAGGTTTATATTTTTTTGTCCACTCACAGCCCTTTCCATCAAAATGATTATCAATTGCCGAATCCATATTGACATTATATCCTATAAAAAATTTATCTTCCTCTAGTTTAAGAATATAAACTCCTTCGTTGGTCTTATTATTGATTTTCTTTTTCACATGCTTAAATTTTAAATCTTTTCTAACGTGATCTCCACCTCGAATAATCCTATATCCATATTTTTTCATGTAGAGTTCGGTTAGTTCTGTTTCAAATTTTCTATTTACTCCTTTATACACCTTTACTATTTCTAATGGTTTATATTCTTTTGTCCATTTTGCTCCTCTTCCAGAAAAATGACTTTCCATTCTTTGAGCCAAATTTTCTGTATAACCTATATAATATTTACCCTCTTCTAATTTTAAAACATATACATCCCCTTTTCCGGAATATCCAAATTCATCAAGTTCGATTTGATTCTTTAATATCAAAAATTTCACAGATGAAATAAAATTAAAATTCATTTTATTTTGAATAAACTTAAAAATATTTCCACCAATTCCACATCCCCAACATTTAAAAATTTGTTTTTTGGGAGAAACTGAAAAGGATGGTTTTTTATCATCATGAAATGGACAAAGACCTACATATTCTGATCCTTTCTTCTTTAGTTTTATATAATTAGCAATTTCTTCTTCAATTTTTATACTGTCTTCTACTAATTCTATTTGTTTTTTTGTATAATACATAAGACTTCACTCCAGTAATATTCTTTTAATTATATATTGATTTCCACTTATTTCTTCAATCTTCTTTTATGATTATTTAAAACTTCTTCAAATATTTGATCTCCTAACCACTGGATATAATCAATTATTACCCTCTCCAGACCAAATTCTTTTAATTTTTTATTATTACTTTTAGTTTTTGGTAATAATTCTGGATGTTTTTTTAGTAAATCAAACATCTGCTCTACTAACTCAGCTCCCTTATTATCCATCTCTTCAACTTTAGGATTTCTCAAGATTTTATTTTTATGAATCTGTTTGAGAGATTTATAAGCTTCTTTTAATTTAGGACTAAAGTCTACTCGATCATTTTCATTACTAAATCTAATTACATCATCAATTAAAATATGAAACCAATTTTCATTTTCTATACCACTTATATTTTCCCATGTTGAAATGATTTCATCTTTTGTTACAAAGTCATTCCTTATCCCATCTTGGATATCATGATACAAATAAGCCAGACTATCACTTAATCTAACTACTTGGCCTTCCATAGTTGGTGGATTTTCAGGGTTAAATTTTTCTAATTCTCCCAAATTTGTTTTTACGCCTGTATGTTTTAATATTCCCTCTCTTACTGCATATGTTAAGTTTAAACCTGGTATAATTTTACCATTAATTTTAACACCATGATATAGTCTTTCAACAACCCAAACACTTTGAACATTATGTGAAAAACCACCTATTTTCTCTAACTTATCATTTAATACTCTTTCACCTGCATGACCAAAAGGGGTATGTCCTAGATCATGACCTAAAGCAATCGCTTCAGTAAGATCTTCATTTAGATTTAATGCCCGTGAAATCTGTCTAGAAATTTGAGAAACCTCAATTGTATGAGTTAATCTTGTTCTATTGTGCTGATTAAGGGGATCATATAAAACTTGCGTTTTAGTTCGTAATCTTCTAAATGCATTAGAATATAATATTCTTTCAATATCTTTTTGAAAACTAGTTCTGTAAATATCATCTTCTTCCTCAATCCATCTATTTGAAGCATAACTATCTGAATTGGTAGCTTTATCAGATAAATTTTCTATTTCCCACTCTACTTTATCTTCTTTAACAAATAAACCATCTGACATTTTATTTTCTCCTTCCAATCTTAAATTAAAATCTATTCATTATTTTTACATCTATACTTAGTTACTAAATTAAAGCCATCTTCCAAATTAATCCGAATCTTATATATTTAAATTGCTCCTAATTTTCCAACTAAATCTTCTCTTTTCTCTAATTCCACTTCTAATTTATCTATTATTCCCATTATAGAATCTATTTTTTTCACGATTCTTTTTTGTTCTTTTATTGGTGGTAGAGGAATAACAAGGTTTTTCATAAAAGTAGTATTAATTCTTTGTTGACCAGCAGTACCTGAAAAGTTAGATATTCCTTTCTTAATAAACCACTCAGTTTTAAATAAATACAATAAATATTTACGATTAATATTGTTTGAAAACACCCTGATTATGTGAAGCTCTGTTGTTCCCGCTCCAAACCCAGACTTTAAACCTTTAAAAATAAGAGATTTTCTATTTTGAAAACAAGGAGTTATTTTTGCAACTCCTATATCATTTTCTGCAAAATGTGTATATCCTTTTTTTATTTCTTTCCAGTTTTTTATTTCAAAATCAAAATAACTTCCATAACCATCTTCAATTAAGGTCATAGGGACAAATGATACTTCTTTTTCATCATTTACTGAATTTCTAGGGTTAACCTCAGTAATCTGGTTTAATCTAACCCATTTCCAATTATTTGGAATAGCAAAAGGAATTTCATTTCCTTTTATTTTGTTAACATGATTTTTTTTAATTTTACCTTCTTTAATTAATTTTTCTTTCTCTTTTTTAATTTTTTTTATCAGTTTAAAAGATGGCATATCACTCTCATCTTGTGGTACTAATTTACCTTCAATAGCTAACTGCAAAACAATATTTCTCATTTCATCCATTGATTTTGAAGTCTTAAAAATAACATCAAAATTCTCAATAATAAATTTTATTTTTTCTTTAATTTCTTCTACATTCTGACTATCTTTTATTGCATCAACTATTGATTCTGAAAGTTTTTGGGAAATCTTTTCTTTTTTTTCAAGCTTTGATTCTAATTTATCAGCTTCTTTCATTAATTTTTCTATTTTGTTTACAATTCTTTTTTGCTCCTCAGGAGAAGTAATATCTATTATATAATTTGTAAGATTTTTCATTTTTATATAATTAGTTGCTGAACCATATTGCTTATTCAAATTATATTTTTCCCAGTTATATTTAAAATGATAATACAAATATTTACTATTAATATCACCATAAGGTTGAACAACATAAGTTCTCTGGTATGCCTCAAATTTTCCATTATAATAAGTTACATATCCAACATTAGCTCCATTACCAGGTAATAAAATACTTTCCCCTTCAAATGAATAATCCTTTGATCTCTTTGGCTTTTTAGCACAAGTAAAGAAATGATATTTTCCATGATCATCAGCATAATTAGCATTTTTTGATCCTGTAACAATATTGGCTACTCTTGATAACCTTGTGAATGACCAATTTTTAGATTTTTTCTGACTTTCATTTTTTATATTTTGTATGTTTCTTTTTTTATAATGTTTAATTTCTTGGATTTTACTTTCCCTTTGTCTATCTAATTTATCTAAATAAGAATCTAAATTTGTATCTGATTCTTTATAACTGGTAAGTTTCCCTTGAAATGCTAATTCTAAAATTTTATTTCTTAATTTTTTGATATTATCAGATGTTCCATATAATGTTTCAAATTCATCTAAATATATGCTCATATTAAGACCTCCTACAGTACCCCTTTAAGTTCTTCTTTAAGTAATTCCTGTAAACCCTTAATTTCATTCTGAACTTCATTATATTTTCTTAACAATTCTTTGGGGTCATGGTTATCCTCTTCTTTAACATTAGGATTATTTATATCTAAATTATAATCATTTTCAACAATTTCTTCTCTTTTAACTCGCCAGGCTCTTTCAGTTTCTTCCCTATCATTCCACCATTCTCTAACTTCTTCAAAATGTTTATTCTGCATTGGTTTAGTCTTAGAAAACGCCTTATAATTCTCTGGTAGAGGTAATTCATAATACCAAATACTAGCAGTCCCTTCGCTATTTTTATTAAAAAACAAAAGGTTAGTAGCAATAGAAGTGTAAGGAGCAAAAACACTACCAGGTAATCTAACAATTGTATGTAAATTGAACTCATCTAATAACTTCTTTTTAATCTCTAATTTAGCGTTATCAGTTCCAAAAAAGAACCCATCAGGTAAAACAACTCCAGCTCTACCATCTTCCTTTAATCTATACATAATCAATGTCATAAATAAATCTGCTGTTTCAGATGTTTGAAAAGGCTTTGGAAAATTCATCTGAATAATATCTTGCTCAGTTCCACCAAAAGGAGGATTCATTGCTATAACCTCAAACTTATCTTTTTCAGTAAACTCTCTTAAACTTTTATTTAATGAATTACCATGCAAAATATCTGGAGTGTCTATATCATGCAAAATTAAATTTGTTACTCCAAGCATATAGGGCATAGGTTTTTTTTCGACACCATGAAGTCCATTCTGCAGATTCTTTCTGTCTTCAACTGAGAGATCATATTTATTCCTTCTATATTCTAAAGAACTAACTAAAAACCCACCAGTACCACATGCAAAATCAGCTACAGACTCTTCAATTTTAGGATCCAGCATTTCGATAACAAAATCAGTAACTGCACGTGGAGTATAATATTCTCCTGAATTACCTGCACTCTGTAGGTCTTTCAATATGGTTTCATATATTTCATTAAAAGCATGTCTTTCTTTATAATCATCAAAATCAACCTTGTTAATTCTATTTATAACCTTCCTCATTAAAGTGCCGGATTTCATGTAATTATAAGAATCAGCAAAAACTTCTTTAACCAAAATTTTTCTTTCATCAGTATATTCATCTATTTCAAGGTTACTTAATTCAACAAATAATTCATTATCAACAAACTCTAATAATTCATCTCCAGTCATACCTTCTTCATCTCCAGCCCAGTTCCTCCACTGATATTTTTCTGGAATGATTGGAGTATAATCGTCTTCAACTACTTCCCATTCTTCTTCTTTAGTATCAAACACTTTTAAGAAGAGCATCCAGACTAACTGTGAAATTCTTTGGGCATCTCCATCTACACCAGCATCTTGACGCATTATTTGTTGTATACTTCTAACAAAATTAGATATTGTCATTATTTAATAACATCCTTTCAAAAAATTAAGCATATAATTTATTTTCTAGATCTTTAATTGCTTCCTCATATTTTTGTCTACTACCAAATGATTTAATTATTTTTTTAGGAGAACCGATCTTTCTAAATTCTTCTAACTGAAGAACTTTCATGTCTTCAATATTTGTCACACCATCATCTCTATACTTATCTAATAAAGCCTTTATGACTTCTCTTGCTTCCTCTCCATATTTAGCAAAATAATCACTTTTTTCAACTTTATCTGCTCTTTCCTGTCTAGTGAGAGGTGGTTTATCATAAGCAATATGACATATTAAATCAAATTCATCCATATCTTTACCTACTTCTTCCTTTAACTCTTCTAAAAATATACCCTGATTCTCTAATTCTTCTATTATTGCTTGTTTTTTATCTTCACTATTCCATTTTCTAATAAAATCATTTAAAGTGTCATAATGCTCTCTAACATTTTTTCTAGTATAATCAATCAAAGATTCAGTTACTAACTTTCCATCTTTATCGTAATATTGGACTTTTTCACTAATCAAATGAACCTCTACATCATCTAAAAAGTATTTTACGCTACTATTATTATCATCTGATCCTTCTGGATCTATTATGATATCTCCATCTTCGTCATTCCCATCACCAGAATCAGTTAACTCACCAGGTTCAAATTCACCTTCCTGTACGGGTTCTCCATCAAATTCAGGATCAGCGAACTTTCTTGTAACACCTCTGAAATCCATTATAGTAAAAAATCTTTTATTATAATCTTCATTTATTCTAGTTCCTCTTCCAATAATTTGCTTAAATTCAGTCATAGAATTAATATTAGCATCTAAAACTATCAACTTACATGTTTGAGCATCAACACCAGTAGTAAGCAATTTAGAAGTAGTAACTAATGTAGGATATTTTTCAGCTGGATCAGTGAAGTTAGTAAGCTGTTCCTTACCTCTTTGATGTTCACTAGTTATAGCCATTACATATTTACTATTTTTCTTTACTAAATCAGAGTTTTCATTAATTAAAGATTGACGCATCCTTTCAGCATGATCAATATCAACACAAAAAACTATAGATTTATTATACCTGCTATTTGGCTTTAAATAATCACTTACTTCTTTTGCTACCAATTCTGTTCTTTTTTCTAATACTAAACTCCTATCATAATCCTTAATATTATATTCTCTATCCTCAACAGGTAGACCATATTTATCTAACTTATCTTTTGTAGGCCTATATCCTTCTAGATCTTTATCTAAATTTACTCTTACCACTTTATAAGGGGCTAAATAACCATCATCAATACCTTGCTTTAATGAATATGTATAAATAGGTTCTCCAAAGTAATGCGTATTTGAAACCTTATTTGTTTCCTTAGGAGTTGCTGTTAGTCCTATATGGGTAGCGTCATCAAAATAATCTAAGACTTCTCGCCATGCAGAGTCCGCTCTAGCAGAACCTCTATGACACTCATCTATGACAACCAAATCAAAAAAATCTGGGCTAAACTGTCTGTATGTTTCCTGCCACTCTTCACTGCCGGTCATAGACTGATATAAAGCCATATATATTTCGTGAGCTTTATCAACAGTATTTCTATCAACTTTTTGCATAATATCTTTGAAAGGATTAAAATCATTAACCATGGCCTGATCAATTAAAATGTTCCTATCAGCTAAAAATAAAATCCTTTTTTTCTCTCTAGCTTTCCATAATCTATGTATTATTTGAAAAGCAGTAAAAGTTTTACCTGTTCCAGTAGCCATTACTAGCATTATTCTATCTTGACCCTTAGCAATAGCTTCAACAGTTCTATTAATAGCAACTCTTTGATAATATCTTGGGGTTTTTCCTCCTTGTGCATAATAGTAATCTTGAGTTACAATCTCTTCTTCTTCTTCAGTATAATTCTTATAGTCTTTATATCTATCCCATAATTTTTTTGGAGAAGGAAAATTTGACAAAGAAATTTCTCTAACCTTACCTGTCGTCCTATCATGTTCAATAAAAGCATCACCATTTGAAGCATAAACAAAAGGAACATCTAAAATCTCTGCATAATCAAGAGCCTGCTGCATACCTGACCCTATCGAATGTTGATTACTTTTTGCCTCAACTACAGCTAAAGGGAAATTAGACTTGTATTCCAGCAGATAATCAGCTTTCTTTCCTTTTTTTCTTGCAGTTGCTTTACCTCTAACCACAATTCTACCAGCTGTAAAATAATATTCCCGTCTTATTTGTCTTTTTTTATCCCAACCAGATCTTTTTATAGCTGGAGTTATGTAATTCATACATATTTCAGATTCGGTCATTGATTTTTTATCTGTCATTATCTCGCCCCCCTAAAAGAAGAAAACTCAAGCCTATTATATCAACTTATTTCCAACAAAGTCTAATTAAAAATTTCTACCACTACTGACTCAGGCACCCACATATAGTCAATACCCTCATCATTGATAGGAAACTCAAAGTAATACCAGTTACCTTCCAAATCAGTCCTATACTGATCACTGCCTTCTAATCCCTCGAGCCACTGCTCTTCGGCAATGATTAATTCATCTTCATCATTGACAAGACTTTCAGGAAAGCCTTCTCTAATTATTTTCAGCTTGTATTCACCTTTAGGAAAATTAAATCCACTTTCTTTATAAGTTTTAGCTGTATAAAGTTCACCAACTTGATAGTTTATAATCATTTGCTTCATCCTCTCCTCTATAAATTATATCATTATCCTACAACTGCAATATTAAAGATTTATATTTTTTAATTCATTAAGAATTATACCTTTTTCTTCAAATCTATCAGTTACATTATCTTTATAATTTTCATATACTCTAAGAATAAATTTTTGATCTGATGTAGATGGCTCAGTTTCTTCTAAAATATTATCTATATACTCTTCAGTAGTAAGGTTTTCCAAATTTTCTTGCCTAATTGAATACCTATATTTCTTTCCATAAGATAAAGAAATACAATCATAGATAAGTCTAAAAATATTTTCTTTATCAGTAATGTTTTTAATATAGTTTTTTAATTCTTCTTGATCTTCTTCATAAAGTCTAGCTAAACCCCAAATATTTTTGGGAAAATAATATGAATCATTATATAAATTTATATTATTATCAATTATAGCTCTTCCCATATCCTTATATAATAATTGCATTTTTTCTTTTCGTTCTTCAATATTTTTTCCTTCTCTATCATTATTAAACCAATATAATATACTACTAATAATTTCTATTTTTTCATAATCATCTTGAATATTATTTAGAAACTCCTCATACTCTTCCTCAGTTATTTTTTGAAGCAATTCCCAAACTATAACTTCAACTCTAGAACGTGCAGTTAAAGCAAAAAATGCAGAAGAATCATCAATTTCATGTATCTCATTAAATAATATAGTCACTAAATCAAATAACACTTCTTCCTTTAAATCTTCAATATAAAATTCAAGTCTTTCAAACAATTCCTTTTGATAAGTATAATGAACAGATTCTAAAAGCTCACTAAATATTTTTTTCTTGGTAACAAAATCCTTTGTTTTATTTAAGTCATCTACAAAACCTTCAACTCTTTCACCTATTAAAACAAAATCATTTATTGTATTAGTAAAATATAGGTCAAAATATTTGGCACTACATATTCTTTTATTCTTGATAATATCTGGATAAGAAGCATCTTGAACAGTTACCCCCTCATACTCTAAATCCTGATTATCATTATACTTTTTAACATAAGGAAAAACCTCGGCTAAAATATTTTTAAAAACAGAGTTCTTTTCATTTGAAAATAGTTCATCAAAAAATTCTTTAGCATTATGATTAAATTCTCTTTTATTAAATGAAGTGGAATATGCTTCTTTATCCTGCCTTTTATCATGAGAAATAAAATAAATCCTATTTTGATATATTTCTTGATATAAAGGTAGATTATATAAACGCACATACTCAATAATCATCAAATCTCTTTTATTTAAATAACTTGAACCACTAAACACTGAACCAATAACAGAGTTAATAAATCTTTTAAAATCTCTTACATCAATTTTTTGTTCACACATAAAATTAATAATACAATTATAATAATTCAAATTTTCTTTGTCTTCTCCGTATTCAATGAGCAAATTATTCAAGCTTTTTTTAAATAAATTATTAAGTGCATTTTCATTTACTTCTGGAACTCGGATTTGCATCTGAATCACTTTTTTTAGATATTTATAATCTATATTTAAATCATTATTAAAAATTTTTCTGATCCGATCGTCATCATATGAAAGAACATAGGTTACACGATTAAAATCTAAAATATTACCAACAAGTTTAAATAATAAAATAATATTTTCACTTTCAATTCTATCTATATTATCAATGAAAAAGACAACTTTTTTTCCACATAATCTTAAATAATCATTTATTTTGTTTTTTAGAGTGACTACATCATTTTCATTTTCAAAAAAAGTTTTTAATATTCTTGTTGATTTTTGAGTTCCAAAAATATTTTCTGATATTTCTTCAGCCATTTTTTTAGCTGCTAGAGTATTATATTTTAATCCTGATTTCTTAATTATAATATCAAACATTTTATAGAAAAGACTTCTTTGATCAGAATATGACCAGGGATCAAATTCATCTATTATTATAATGTCTTCTTTTGTATTTCTAAGCTGCTTCTTCACGTTATTTATAATAGTTGTCTTGCCACTACCCCATCCACCTTCTAAACTAATTACAAATTTCCCATCTGGCTTAGATTGTAAAATTGCATTATATAATTGATTAATTATATTTTCTCTCTCCAGCAAATCATAATTAACCTCTTCTTCTTTTATTAAAACAAGTTGATCTTCTTCTAACTTGAAATTACCATTATAAATATCCTTTAGATCAACAATATTAGGAGTATATTTCTTTGCTTCTATCTTCTTCTTTTTTAAATAAATACTTCTTCCTAATATAATAGAGAAAAAAATAATTACTATAATAAACAAACTAATACTTTTATATAAAAATAAAAAGCCATAAAAACTAGCAATTACCAAATATATAGTACTTGAAAAAATCATTGTAACAGAAAATGCATCTATTATATTGACTGTTGTTAGTTTTAAAGTATCTATTAATCCAAATTCAATCCCTTTTAATATTAACAGAATAATTACTGCTCCAGCAATTAAAAAAATAAATAACTTATTGTCACCTAATAAGTATTTCAAAGGTAAATTCAAAAGATCAATAGTTAATAAAATAGTAGACAAAATTACTGCATATTCAGTCAACTTGATCAAAGAATAGTTTTGATTAATATCACTAATATATTTCCTCACAAATAATCCTCCATGATAAAACCTTTAATTTGATTTTCTGAAATTACCATCTTAATCCAAACATCATCTAATATATATACTTCTTGAAATATATGGTTTTTCCTTTATTCACAAGTCGACAAAATCTGCATTTTTAGGTTCTGTAAAGTCATAAAGCTGAAGTCTCATTTAAAAACCCCAGCTCTGTAATAATCATATTTAATTATCTTTATTAACATCTACCTGCAAATTTCTGTTCATACATCTTTTCATCAGCTTTATTGTAACATTTTCTAATATTTTCAACACTGGAATCATGGTTATTACAATTTGTTGTTTCAAAGCCCAGGGCAATAGTTAAAGGCACCGGCAGTTCCTCAAACTTATTGTCTTCTTCTATTCTCTTTAAAATCCTATCAACAATATCATCTGCCTTAGAATAACCGGTCTCAGGTAAGATAACTGCAAATTCATCTCCACCAATTCGAGCAACAACATCTTCAGCTCTGACAGAGCTTTTAATTGCTGCTGCAACTCTTTTAATATATCT